>Ga0315902_10001681_pt1 | contig 35335 bp, 30 predicted proteins | sample LakEriMetagenome_9_FD_203523 | JGI IMG/M metagenome (GOLD analysis project Ga0315902, IMG submission 203523) | Freshwater fungal communities from buoy surface, Lake Erie, Ohio, United States - Buoy 12 MA117 | ecosystem: Environmental > Aquatic > Freshwater > Lake > Lake biofilm | place: USA... | reverse complement strand
ATTAGCGTCTTACCTTACCTCTAACCATCTTGCGACGGTTATTTGAGTGTTACTGCTTTCCAAACTTTCAAAGATCTTTCAGCGTTTTGCGCTGCCCGTTTTTGTAACGGGAGTGCAAAGGTAGCTGTATAAGTTTATCTGACAAAATATTTTTCAAAAATTATTTGAAAAAATGTTCAGCAAATCTTTCTAAGAACTTCGCTTCTTTCAAAGCGGGTTGCAAATATAGGACGCATTTGCGATACCCGCCAAATTTTATTTCCCTGTTTTTTTGACAAATCGCTGAAAATCAGTGCTGACAAGGGTTTTCAATGAAAAAAAATATTGAACTTACAACTATAAAAATATTCCCTCATCATAATAAACATCCTTCAATTGAAGTCCTTGTGCAGGCGCAGAAAAATCCGCCAGTGTACAATCCCTTTTTCGGATGATTTCATGGAGCTGATCTAAAGACATTTTTCCTCTTCCAACCCTGCTCATAGTAGCCACCAGTCCCCTTACCATTCCCCTTAAGAAACGATTCCCCTTAACGGAATATATAAAGACGTCCCCATCCTTTTTCCATTTTGATTTCAGAATGGTGCATTGATGGGTATGTACCTGAGCATTTCGCTTGGCAAAACTGGTGAAATCATGGGTACCCAACATCACCCCAGCCGCTTCATTGAGCAGCCCAATATCCAAAGGATATGGAAAATACCATCCCCGGTCAGACAAAAAAGGGTCCTTTCTGTCATATATCATATAATCATAGGCACGAGCAGTGGCATCAAACCTGGAATGTGCGTCGGCTGTCACTTCTCGAATTGAGTTAACCGCAATGTCACCGGGTAGAATTGCATTGATCTGATAAACAGGGTCTCCGGCAATCACCTCACCTCGGTCAAAATGATAATAATTGCTGATTGCATGCACCCCGGCATCGGTTCTGGAAGACCCCGTTAATAGAATCTTTTCCCTGAACAGGATTTCCATCGCTTTTTCAAGCTCGCCCTGAATGGTAACGGCATTATCCTGCACCTGGGATCCTGCATAGCGGGTTCCCATATACCTGACTGATAAAAAATATCTTGGCATACGTTCACCTTCAACTTTTCCCCATCAATTTTCTAAAAGCTGCTATATTCTCATCTTTCATAAATACTGTTTCAAGCTGACCAAATTCGGTCGGATCAGAAACCAACCCTTTTAATGCTGAAAACAACTGCAATCGTACTGCCTCATCCGTAACCATCCAACCCAAGTCCATGGTTTGGCGGGTACTGTAGCATCTCTCCTTATAGGCCTTGGTAACCATTGCAATTTGCTCTTTGGTATCCGAGGAACCCAGTATTTTTCGCTGTAAGCTTCTGATATCTTTTGCATCCGCAAAAGGTTTGTCGCAAACCGGCACCTTTGCCACCACAGAAGCTTTTTCTGATGCCTTTCCCAATTCAGCTTTTAACGTCTTGGGCGGCGAAATTACTGTTGCCTCAACCTTCGGCTTACTGATCTCAGCAAAGACTGTATCGATTTTCCCATCTTTGTCCTTTACAACAAAACCCAATAGTTTGACCTCTTCTGTTTCCTGCATTGCCAATGCAGCAATAACATCCCTTCTTACCTTGTCATCCTTTATCAACGAATCTCGCACAGGAGTTGAAACCGCCATTAATAACTTTTTTGAAGCCTGGGGTGGCACAACCTCCTGCTTTTTCTGAACCAACGCTGTATCACCCGTGACTTCTGCAAGAACTGTTGCAAAGCTGTTGTCGACCGGCTTGGATACTGACATCACCTTTTCTCTATTGTTATTTATTGGCATGATCATTGACAAACTGGTTCGATCGAACAAACCCCATCCCTTGTCACCAAAATTTTTCAACTGAAATCCTCTGTCACGATTCATCTCACTCAACTCAAAGTTGTTCTCAGGATATTTATTCATCGGAAATCCCACCGTCAGCAATATCTTTTCCTCTTCTACTCCGGGCACTAATAGAAATCCTCCGGCAGATGAACTCAATAATTTTCCGTTCCACCTTACGTAAAAAGGCTGCTGACCGTCTGCTTCAATAAAAAAATAATGTTGCGCCAAAACACCCTCTGTTGTTAACAACAGATAGACCAAAAACATGTGGAACCTAAGCAGACCTTTGTACATACTACAAATCTAATGAAAGAATAAACAAAATGTTAAGGCTTTGACCATTCATCAATTTGCCACTCTCCCAAGCCTTGGCTCAATTATCTTTGATGCTTAAAGCACGATAATATGTATAAAATTTTTGGATTTATCACGTTAGCTTTTTGCTGTTCCTTATCAAACGCACAAGAAAAAACAGTTACTGACACCAGCTGGAAAAAGGCTGCCAGACTGACTCCGACCCGCATCAACAACCTGGTGCACACCAAATTGGACGTGCGCTTCAGTTACGAAAGTTCACAACTCTTCGGAAAAGCATGGATTACCCTTACGCCGCATTTATATCCTACCGATTCACTTGATCTGGATGCCAAAGGGATGGATGTCTCATCAGTATCCCTGGTTCAAAACGGCAAACCCGCTAAAAATCTTGAATTCCAGAATACAGGCGAAAAACTGAAGATAAAACTCGACCGCTCCTACAGAAAGGGAGAAAACTATGTAGTATACGTCGACTATACAGCCAATCCTGATGCTTATGAAAAGGCCTCTGGAAGAGACCCGATGCTCGGGGCCAAAGGGTTGTATTTCATCAATCCCAAAGGTGAAAACAAGAAAAAACCTATCCAGATATGGACACAAGGTGAAACGGAATCGAACTCAGTATGGTTTCCAACCATTGATCAAACGCAACAGAAGTGCACCCAGGAGCTGAGCATGACCGTTCCCAATAAATATGTAACCCTCAGTAACGGAAAACTTATCAGCCAAAAGAAAAACGCAGATGGCACCAGAACCGACTATTGGAAAATGGATCTCCCCCATTCTCCCTACCTGTTCTTCATGGGCGTAGGTGATTATGCAGTAATCAAGGACAGCTGGAAAGGAAAGGAAGTAAACTACTATGTAGAACCTGAATATGCCAGTGTTGCCAAAAAAATATTTGGGAATACCCCGGAGATGATGAGTTATTTCTCCACCATCACTGGAGTTCCTTATCCCTGGGTCAAATACAGCCAAATGACAGCACGAGATTATGTTGCCGGTGCCATGGAAAACACTACCGCTACCCTCCATCAGAATAGTGCTCAGCAGGATGCAAGAGAACTTACAGATGGAAACATCTGGGAAGGAACCATCGCACATGAATTATTTCATCAGTGGTTTGGAGATTATGTGACTGCCGAGAGCTGGAGCAATCTCACTGTGAACGAATCATTTGCCGACTATAGCCAACTGCTTTGGGAAGAATACAAATACGGAAAAGATGCAGCGCTGGATGAGAATTTCAAAAACATGCAGCAGTACCTAATGGGTGATAACAGCAAGAAAGATCTGGTTCGTTTTTATTATTTCGATCGGGAAGACATGTTTGATGCCGTCAGCTATCAGAAAGGCGGTCGCATTCTTCATATGCTGAGAAATCATATCGGTGACAGCGCTTTCTTCAAAGGCTTGAATCTTTACCTCACACAGAACAAATTCAAATCGGCCGAAGCGCATCACCTCCGTCTCGCTCTTGAGGAAGTTAGCGGAATGGACCTGACCTGGTTCTTCAACCAATGGTATTACGGCAGCGGCCACCCTCAGTTGGATATCAAATATGTTTATGATGAAAAAAGCAAGCAGGCAATTGTATCGGTTAAGCAGACTCAAAATACTGGCAAGATCTTTACTATCCCCACATATGTTGACATTTACAACGGGAAGGAAAGAAAAAGACATCAGATCTGGATCAGAAATGCAGTGGACAGTTTCCGATTTGATGTCTCTTCCAAACCCGATCTAATCAATTTTGACGGAGACAAGATTCTGCTGGCAGAAAAGAAAGAAAATAAAAATCTCGATAACTACATCCATCAGTTCTACTTTGCCGGTAATTATCTTGACAGAAAAGAAGCTGTAGATTTTTGCGGAAGAAAAACTGATGACCCCAAAGCCCTTGGCCTGCTAAAAGATGCACTCAAAGATCCCTACCATGGCATCAGAGACCTGGCACTCGAAAAGATCAACTTCAAGAATAACAGAATTAAAAATGAATTTGAACCCCTGATTGCAACATTGGTTAAAACGGAGAAAAACAGACCCGTTAAGGCTTCCATGATCAGTGCCCTGGGAAAAACGGAGAACAACTCCTACAAATCTTTCTATATCAGCAACATCACTGATTCTTCCTATTCAGTGGCAGGAGCAGCACTGGAGGCTTTGTCGAAAATAGATTCCTTAGCAGCACTGGAATGGGCAAAGAAACTTTCCAATGAACCTGCAAAAGGTAAACTGGATGCCAGCATCAACAATATACTGGTAGCTTCGGGAAATGAAGAAGTATTTGATCGCCTCGCTGTAAAATTCAATGAACTCGAATTATCAAACGAGAAATTCATGCTGATGCAGCAATTGGGTGAAATGCTGGGAAAGATGAAGAGCAATGAAAGATTGAAGAAAGGAATCACGATGATTGCAGCATTCAGAGATGAGATCCCGTCATCCATCAAAGTTCAAACTGACCCTTATATCAATGGCATGATCTTCGGACAACTGTTGGTTAAACTGAAAATGTCGGGCAACCAGGAGATAGTGAAATTTTTGGAAGAGAAATTGAAATAGGAACTGGGAGGTAGGAATTGGGAGATGGAATAAGGAGCTTAGAAGTTATTTCAATTTCCCATATTCCAGTTCCCATCTCCTAATTCCACTTATAGGCCCTTACTGTATTTCTCCAAAACGTAGGCACATAAAGTGTCTGCGTTTTTTTGTCTATGCCGATATCCGCTGTGTTAAATCCCTCTTTCTTTGCGTCCCACAAGAGTTTCTTTTCACCATTGGATTTGACGTGCCATAAAGCACCTTCCCAGCAGGAAACAATAAAATTGTTTTCATCAATCATTTCAACGCCATCCGTTCTACCCTCCATGCCATCGGCAATTTTGATCTTCTCTTTGTTTTTGCCTATTCGGAACAAAGTACCTGCATCAACAATGAAGAGTGCTTTTTCAGCATAGGTTATACCATTCACCCCGGATAATCCATCCAGATACAATTCTGGAGTCAACTTCATGGCATCGATATAAAAAACCTTGTTCTCTTTTGAGTCGGTCACATACATGTCTCCCCTCTTGTTGCACACCACATCATTCAGTGCTTTTGCTCCTTCAACAAATATTTTTTTGATCACCTGGCCTTTGACCACATCAATGATGACGACAGAATCTATATCAGCCACGATCAAATATTCTTGGAACATGGACATCCCTTTGGGAGCATGCAAACCCTTGATCCAACCCGGATTGAGAATTTTTCCTGACAAGGTTAATATGGAAATGGAGCCTTTGCCATCTTTTTCCCAGGCGTTTTTTCCTTCGATATTGGAAACATAAAGACGCTGATTCCCCGCATCCAGGAAAACAGATTCAGGCACTTTCAACACGCTATCGGTTTCCCACAGCAATTTCAGTTCCTGTGCCAATGGGATGTTGCTCTGCATACAAAACAATAGAATCAAAAAAATTACATTTTTCATATCAGTCAGTTGAAACGTTCAACAGCAAATGCCTGAATTTTGATTGTTGTATTTTCTCCACTCACCAGTTCCTGTACCAATTTTCCTGTGCCTGCTGCAAGAGAAATACCCAACATACCATGCCCCCCCGCAAATGTAAGATTGTTATACTTGCTATGTTTCCCAATATAGGGAAGTCCATCCGGGCTCAGGGGTCGCCAGCCATGCCAAATCTGATCTGCAGAAGGAAATTTTACATCCAGTGCCGGATAATATTGCCGGGCTGAATTGAAAATTGCTTTTGCCCTTTTGATTAACATAGGAGATCCTATCCCACTGATTTCCATGGTGCCGCCCATCCGCAACTCACTCCCAAAGGGGGTCATGGCTACTCTGTCATCTACCAAAATAGCTGGATGCAGAAGATTGTGGGTCATATTGCCGAATGTCATACTATACCCTTTACCGGCCTGCAGCAACAGATCAATACCTAGATCCCTGTTGCTGAAAGGCAACCATGAACCGGTTGCCAATACATACTGCTCTCCATTGATCAGGCCTTTACTGGTTTGCACTCCGGTCACCTCATTGCTTTTCTTTTCGAATCCTGTGATGGTTGTATTCAATTCGAAACTGACCCCATTCTTCTTCAGATGTTCATACAAGGTATGCATGAGGTCTCCAGGATGAAGATGCGCATCAAAAGGATACAATACTCCACCCCTTACATTGACCTCTACTTTTGGCTCGAGATCCTGTACTTCTCTTGCATTCAGAATACGTGTTGGTATATTGAGTCCTTGCGCGTCGTGAGCCATTTCTATTTCATGCTTTTCTGTTTGTGCAGATTTGTATAGCATGAGACAGCCTCTCTCTTCCATTTGAAAATGATTGCCCAAATCATTTCGCATTTCAATGGTCATGGTTCTGCTGAGTTGCAAGATCTCATGCAAAGGCATGATATTCTTTTCCATGGTTGATTTACCCGAACTTTTCCAGAATGCCAATCCCCATCGGATGAGATCCATATTCAACCTTGGCTTGATGTAGAATGGTGAAGTTGAGCTTAGCATCCATTTCAATCCCATGGCAATAATACCAGGCGATGCCAAGGGAATAAAATGACTGGGGCAAATGTATCCCGCGTTACCAAACGACGTACCTTGACTGATATCTCCCCTATCGATTAACGTAACATCATGACCTGCCTTGTTCAAATAGTATGCTGAACAAAGTCCAATGATACCTCCTCCCAGAACAATAACTTTACTCATTTGACTGCTGTGATTTGCTTGATAAAATCGGTCTCGTCTTTTTTATATGGTGCTCCATCTTTTCTGAAAACATCATGAAACCATAACTCGGGCTCAGAACCATCAGGAATAGGCTTGCCCCATTGATAAATTGTGTTGCTTTTGCCCGCTACCAAGCCCCAATTGATAGCCCCTACTTTATATTTTTTAAATACCGGCAGACAAGTTTGGAAAGTGCTGTTACGGGTTCTTGCCATGTATTCGGTGCATATCATAGGCCGACCGAGTTTCTGCTTTTCAATGATCTCTTTTTCCAGATTTTCGGCATCGTTGTAATTATGGAAGGTGATCACATCTGAATGCGCTAGTACATAATCATTGAAAATTTTGTCCTGGTTCCAGGTGCCGCAACTGATGGGGTGAGAGGGTCTGACAAACCATGCCCATTCAAAAGTTCTCTTCAGTAGTTCAAGAGAACCCAATCCATAACCTCTGTTACCCGGTTCGTTATACAAATCCCACATCAGAATGCGCTTGTCATCTTTGAATGTGGAGAGTACATCCTTGACATATGCCTCCAGCACAGCCCAGCGGATTGGATTATCATGAACTGCTATATTAGGACTTCGTACCCAACCACTGTTGTGGATTCCTGGCTTTGGATCCGGTTGTTTGCCAGGATAAGCATCCGGATTCCAGCAATCATCAAAAATGGTGAACAGTATTTTGATCTTATGCTTTGCAGCTATCGCCAAAAGATCGTTCACTCTCTTTTTGAAACCCTGCGGATCTATCTGCCAGGCTATGTCATGCAGATAAACACGCATCACATTCATCCCGATCCCTGCTGCCCATCCAAATTCCTTGTCGATCGTTACCGGATCGAAAGTTTCTGCCTGAAACATCTCCAACTGATTGATGGCTGTACTGGGAAGAAAATTGGCTCCCACCAGCCAGGGCTGTTTTGCGTACCATTGGTTGGCTTGTTCGGCTGTCCAGATTTTTTTCTCCTGTGCAGATGCAGAATTGATCAATCCGGCAATGACAAATAGGTAAATTGAAAAGAATTTTTTCATGTATGTAATTTAATAATTGAGCTTGATGTCTTTCACTGAAGTTGGCAGCCATACCTGCATGGGATTGCTTCCTCGGTTACACCAAGTATAATATGGAATGGCCCTAACCTTGGTTTTCTGTGTACTGATGGAAGTTCCATCTCCATTGACTTGCACTACGGGAAGTTCACCAACGATGCTGATGACTTCCTCATCCAGAACATTGAATTTTTCTGTCTGAAAAGCTGAAGAAGATGGAGCCAGGATATTCCAGGCCTTGCCATTGTTGTCAGCACCCTCCACACAATAAACAATCGGACCACGTTGCAGTGCCATCCTTTCTTTGTTTTGTTTCAATTCAGGACGAGCAATCAATTTCCTGATTTCCATAGGAAGATGATATTCCACCTTGTCACCCTCCTTCCATTCTCTTTCAATCATGGCATATCCATCGGCAATAGTATATTCCACTGGCACTCCATTCACCATCATTGACGGTTTGGTTGCAGATGTTTCAGCAAAAGCGTATAATCCTCCCGGCACCGCAGTATTTCCCAGCCATCCCGGAATCCTGAAAGCGATGGTTGCTTTTTCTTTCTTGGTCATTCCTATTTTTAGCATGACTCCACCATCCCATGGATACTGTGTTTCCATCGTAACCCTCATCTGGCCCTTTGTCAAGGGAAAATTTGTTTCACTGCCGACAAATAGATTAACGAAAATTTTATTTTCTTTCTGACCATATACATAATCACCCAGTGAAGCGATGAGACGTGCTATATTAGAGGGACAACAAGCTGTTCCAAACCACTCTTTTCTGGAATGTCTTCCATTGGAAGCCAAAGGGTTTCCATAGAAAAATCTATCCCCGCTCAACGACAACCCATCGAGTGCTCCGTTGTATAAACTTCTTTCCAATACATCTATATATTCTGCATTTCCGGTGAGGCTGTTCATACGTTGGTTCCAGAATACCATACCCACTGATGCACAGGTTTCACAATAGGCCTGTTCATTGGGCAGATCATAATCAACAGTGAATCCCTCATTGCTGCCGGCAGATCCAATACCTCCCGTGATGTACATGTTTCTGTAGACCACATCTTCCCAAACCCTTCGCATGGCTTTCAGATAATCCTGATCTCCTGTATGTGCGGCAACATCTGCAGCTCCAGTATACAAATACATCGCACGAACGGCATGTCCGGTAATCTCTGATTGCTGTTTTACCGGAACGAGATCCTGTGTATAGCCGGTATCTTTCCAGTCTGTCCACGTAAATCCTTTTGCAACCTTTTTTCCTCTTTCATCCAGCAGCCAGTCGGCCAATTTCAGATACTTCTCATTTTTGGTTGATTTATACAATTTCACAAGTGCCAGTTCCAGTTCCTGGTGACCGGTCACCCAATGTTTTTTACCCGGACCGAAATTCTGATCAAAATGATCAGCCCATCTGATGGCCACATCCAGGAATTTTCTTTTGCCGGTTGCATCAAAGTAAGCAACTGCAGCCTCGATCATGTGTCCGCCCATATAATCTTCGTGCATGCTCATGTCGCTCCACCGATTTTCCAATCCGGTCAGCGTGTAGAAAGTATTCAGGTATCCGTCCGGTTGCTGGGCTGCTGCGATTTTGTCGATCCATTCATCAGCTTTTTTTTCAAGCTCTTTATTCCCCGTAGTTTTGATGGCATAGGCCATGGCCTCAAGGGCTTTGTATACATCTGAATCATCAAAATAAATTCCTTCGTGTTTGCCTCCTTTGCCGCTGGCTACCTTTTCAAAATTCCTGATTCTGCCGGTCTTTTCTTCTGTTTGATAAATACAGGCAGCCAGTGTTTTGGTGGCAACCTTATCAATCTTGGGTTTCCAGAAATCATCCTTGATCAGCACATTTGAAAAGTTTACCGGCTCTATGGTAACCTTACTCTTTTCCTGTGCAAAAATTGCAGGAACAAAAAATAAAAATGGTAGGAAAATAGACCTTTTCATGCGATGGTTAGAATTTGATGATGAGTGTTTTTCGTTTATCTGTCATCCAGGTTTTATCCATATACCTGACAGGAACATTGATCATCTTAGGATTGTGAACAATGGCATTTTTCAGGACTCCATTTTGCCATTGCATTTCCACTTCAATTCCTCCTCTTGCTTTCAACCCTTTGACTGAACCTTGGTTCCACTCGGCCGGTAAGGCAGGCAGCAAGCGTATTTCACCATCATGACTCTGCAAAAGCATTTCAGCAATACCCGCTGTTGCGCCGAAGTTGCCGTCGATCTGAAAGGGAGGATGGGCATCAAACAAATTGGGATAGGTACCACCTCCTGCCATTTTTACTTCGTTCTTGTCAGCTGGATAATAGGCCAGTATGGTCTTTATGGCATCATACGCCCTCTCCGCATTTCTGAGTCTTGCCCACAAACCGATCTTCCAAGCGATTGACCATCCAGTTCCGTTGTTGGTTCGCAACTCAAGAGAGCGCTTAACGGCATTGGCCAATTCAGGGGTTTTGTTGATGGTGATTGAATTTCCGGGATAAGCCGCAAAGAGATGGGATACGTGACGATGCCTGGGATCCTGGTCTTCCCAATCATAATACCATTCCTGCAGATTGCCTTTTTTGCCGACCTGGTAGGGATGAAGTTCTGATAATGCGTTTTCAATTTTAGAAACGAAAGCACCATCGTTATTGAGAATTTTTTGTGCATCCATGAGCTGATTGAATAATTCACGAATCATGGCTAGATCTGCGGTTGCTCCATATAGAACAGATCCACTATAACCTTTTTCAGTAATGTAATTGTTCTCCGGTGAAGTTGAAGGAGAGGTAATCAGTTTCCCGTTTTTATCCCTCACCATAAAATCAAGAACGAATTCAGCAGCACCCTTCATGATCGGGTAAGCATTATTCTTCAAGAAATTTGTATCACCTGTGAAACTGAAATGTTCCCAGAGGTGTGTACTCATCCAAACACCTCCCATCGCCCAGTTGGCCCATACAGGATCGCCCTTGCCAAATTCACCAACAGGATTGGAAATGGCCCATATATCCGTGTTATGATGTGCAACCCATCCTTTCATGCCATAAAAACTGGCAGCAGAAACCTCGCCTGTTTTTTGTAACCCTTTGAGGAAGGACAACATAGGATCATGAAACTCACTAAGGTTGGTAGTTTCTACCGGCCAGTAATTCATTTCTGTGTTGATATTGATGGTATAGTTGCTGCTCCAGGGTGGCCTCACTTGCTCATTCCATATTCCTTGAAGATTGATGGGCGCTTCCGAAGTTCTGGACGATGCGATCATGAGATAGCGTCCGAATTGAAAATATTTTACCAGCAATCCATTATCATTCTCCCCTTTTGCAAACATCCTTAACCGCTGTTCTGTTGTCATTCCATCTTTCGGATTTGAAGGAAGTGTGAGACTGACTCTCTTGTAATAAGCTGAGAAATCTTTTATATGAGCTGCTTTCATTGCTTCAAATGCAGTAGGTTTCAACCTATCAATGGGTTGTAGACATGCTGCAACTTCATCCTTACCATGTTTTGCAGGATCCTTATCGTAACCGTTGAAACTGGTGGAAAGCGAAACGGCAAGTATGATTTCCGTTGCACCTGTCACCTGTAATTTTTTGTGTTCAGTATCAGTAGTGATTTTCCCATCTGTTTTATACACCAATGCTTCTGCCATGAACCGCATCGAACGGGTAGAATCGTATTGCACAGCATTCGGCATGTTGCCCCGATAATTGGGTTCTGCCAACGATGGAGCAAAGCCTTTCATCTGCAGTGCATTGTTAAATGGCATAAACTCACCCAGTTCACTCTCTGTGCGATATTGCAACAGACTGTTGAAACTTGTATTGAGATCGAGTTTGTTTTTACCAGTTGCCTTCAGTCGAATGAACATCAGTTGCTGTGGATGTGAAATAAAATATTCTCTTGAATAGCTGGTGGCATCTGTTTCAAATGAAACTGATGCAATGCCGGTAGACATGTCCAGTTTTCTTTGATAGTTGTAAACCGTTCCTGTGATATTCATTTCCAGCCAAAGATTCCCCAGCGGAGCATAGGAAGAAGAAAATTTTCCTTGTATGAATCTGAGAAGACTATCTGCTTTTTTGTAGTCATCCTGCTCCAATGCTTTTCTCACCAGCGGCAGGTATTCCTTTGCTTTGGGATTCATGTTGGGATCAACAGGATATCCTCCCCATAAGGTCACTTCATTCAAAGAGATCTTATCTTTTTGGATTCCTCCGTATACCATTCCACCCATTCTTCCGTTGCCAATTGGAATCGCTTCTTCAAATACCTTGGCTGGTTTGTCATACCACAATTCATCAGGATGCTTATCCTGCGCTTGAGCCAGTTGTAGAAATAAACAAGCAATGAAAGCTGCTTTGGTTGAGATTCTATTCATAAAATCTGTTGAATTATTTATTTAGATGACCTGAAACCCATGGGCATAAGGATCATCACCAGGATCTATGGAAATTGTATTGTGTCCGTAAATCTTGGCCCAACCTTCTATCGAAGGACGCATGGCTGGCTTACCAGCAACTGTGGTTTCTTCCTCGATTCTGCCGATGAACTTGCTGCCGATGATGCTTTCATGAACAAAGACATCACCTTTTTTCAGTTTTCCTTTGGTATACCATTGGGCCATCCTTGCGCTGGTGCCAGTTCCACATGGAGACCGGTCAATGGCTTTGTCGCCATAGAATACTGCATTCCTCGCCGTTGATGCCGGATCCATGACTGCACCACACCAGAGGATATGGCTGCATCCGTTGATCGTGGGATCATCAGGATGCACGAATGTATATTTTGCGTTGATGTTCTTTCTGAGTTGTCGTGCCATGCTGATCAACTGATCTGCACTGAAATGTTCGAGTCCGGGAAAATTCTCCTGCACATCCACAATCGCATAGAAATTACCTCCATAGGAAACATCAACATGGATCTCACCGAGGTTTGGACAATCCACCGGAAGATTTGATTGATCCAGATATCCTGCTACATTTTTGAGCTTCACAGATGTAACCTTATCGCCCTGTGTTGTATAAGTGATGTTAACCAGACCCGCTGGTGCTTCCATCCTGATCTGTCCCGCTACTTTGGGTTTCACCAAACCCGACTCGATGGCTGCAGTGATCGTGCCGATGGTACCATGACCACACATGGGAAGACAGCCACTGGTCTCGATGAAAAGTACGGCAAAATCATTTTCCGGATCATGGGGTGGGTAGAGGATGCTTCCGCTCATCATGTCGTGACCCCGTGGTTCAAACATGAGCCCTTTTCTGATCCAATCATATTCACGCAAAAAGTGTTGTCGCTTCTCACTCATATTTTTCCCTTCCAGTGCTGGTCCACCTGATACCACCAAACGAACAGGATTGCCACAGGTGTGGGCATCAACACATTCAAAGACATGACCTGTCAAACGATGGGAGATTCTGCTCAATGGCAGAGAGAGGGGCTGGGTTGGCATAGACCTACAATTTAAAAAAAATGAGCGAAATTTGGTGTTGAACATTTACACATGGAAACCTACGGCAAAATACTGTTGATCGCTATGCCCATCTTTCTCATGCTGGTATTGCTGGAGAAGTGGTATGGGTGGAGAATGGGTAAGGATACCGTTCGCATCATGGACATGGTTTCATCGCTTACTTCAGGCGTTACCAATGTAACCAAGGACGTGTTGGGCCTCAGCGTAGCCATCATCAGCTATGGCTGGATGAAAAATGAATTTGCGCTCATGCAGGTGGGTGAAGGGATGGCCACTTATATCATTGCTTTTCTTGCTCTTGATTTTTCCGGCTATTGGATCCACAGGATCCAGCATACCACCAATGTATTCTGGAATGCGCATATCATTCATCACAGCAGTGAAGAATTCAATCTTGCCTGTGCACTCAGACAAAGTATTTCCGTGTTCTTCAAGTTGTTTACCTTCTTTCTGTTGCCTGCTGCCCTTTTGGGTGTTCCCGGAAATGTGATCGCAGTGGTGGCACCCTTGCATCTTTTCATTCAATTCTGGTATCATACACAACACATTGACCGGATGGGATGGCTGGAATATGTGATCGTGACGCCATCGCATCATCGGGTACACCATGCCATCAATCCGGAATATATCGACAAAAACTATTCACAGGTGTTCATCATTTGGGACAGACTCTTTGGAACTTTTCAGGAAGAGATGAGAGATGTCGTGCCTGTATATGGCATCACCCGACCAGCTGCTACATGGAATCCGATCAAGATCAATTTCCAGCACATGTGGCTGCTGATCAAAGATGCCTGGAGAACAAAAAGTTTAAGGGATAAATTGAGGATATGGTTCATGCCCACCGGTTGGCGACCAGCAGATGTGAACGAGCAGTTTCCAGTTTACAAAATCAATGATGTTTATGAATTTGAAAAGTACGACCCGATGACCAGCAAGGGTTTGCAGATCTGGTCGATGGTGCAACTGCTGTTCCTCTTGTTCTTTATCTCGTTTCTGTTTGGCAATATTGCAAGCATTGGCTCACCTGGGATCTTTCTGTATGGCGGTTTTATTTTTTTATACGTCTATGCCATGACAGAGTTGATGGACAATAGCCGGTATGCCGTTTATTGGGAGGGCATGAAAATGCTGATGGGATTTTACCTGATCTTCATTACGGGAGGATGGTTTGGTGCAGAACGCTTTTTGAGCGCTGCTCCTTATTGGGTTGCCGGTTATTTATTGCTGTCAATGTATCTGTCGACCAGCTTTTCCATCAAACGCAATGTCAGTGTGCCTTCCGAGAGGATCAGGTCGTGAAATTTTCTTACATCAAACTTCTCTCCTAAAGCAGAAGCTGCACGCTGGCGCAGCTCTTTTATTTTGAGTTCCCCCATCTTATAGGCAAGAGCCTGACCGGGCCATGCGATGTATCGATTGATCTCTGTATTTACCTCATGTAAAGAAAGTGCTGTGTTTCCTGCGAGATAATCCACTGCCTGCTGGCGACTCCATCCTTTTGCATGAAGACCCACATCTATTACCAGTCGACAAGCTCTCCACATGTCGTATGTGAGCTGACCAAAACGGCTGTAGGGATCTTTGTACAAACCCATTTCATATCCCAGGGATTCAGCATACAACCCCCAGCCTTCTCCAAATGCATTCACATACAGATTTCTCCTGAATTGAGGAAGGTTTTCCAATTCCTGTGTCAGTGACATTTGCAGATGATGGCCAGGCACCGCTTCGTGAAGGGTTAGGGCTTCAAGCGTGTACATTGTTCTGGAAGGAAGGTTGTATAGGTTGACCCAATAATGACCAGCTCTTGTACTGTTGATGGGTGAAGGAGAATATCTGCCAGCGGTATAGGTTGGTGCAATTTCTGATGGCACAGGTTCAACGCCATAGGGCTGTCGAGGCAATCGTCCAAAGAGCAAGGGAAGTTTCCCATCGATCTTTTTGGCGATGAAGGAAGCTTCTTTCAGCAGTTCCTCGCCGGTCTTGGGATAAAATTTGGGATCGGTACGCAGTGATTGAATGAATTCCTGCATGCTGCCTTTGAATCCAACCTGATCCTTTACTTCACGCATGGCTTTTTGAATGCGGCTCACTTCAGCCAATCCAACATTGTAGATGGAATCATAATGCAGGTCAGTTGTGGTAAAATGCCGAACACGCTCCTGATAAAATTTCATGCCTTCCGGAAAGAATTGTGCTCCCGGTTTTTGGGGAGCCTTTGGCAGGTATTCCTTCTCGAAAAATATTTTGACATTCTTATATGCGACTACCACTTTTTCCATGATCAGTTTTCTTGCCTTTTCAAGAATAGACTGCCATTCTGGTTCAGTGATGCCGGTAGGTTTTTTCTGAAAAGGCTTCCAGAACTGGGATTGCTCAGGTTTCTCTACGATGTGGATCTCGTATGTATTGTTGAAACTTTTGATCACATCATAAGGCTGGGCAATGCCTATGGAGAGTCCTTCCCGGATGAGTCCGAAATGTTCTTCCATATAGCGAGGCATATCAGACAGTTTGTTCAAATAATCTTCGGCGTCTTTTGCATTTCTGATTATGGAATTGGCAATTCCGGTGATGTTGGTATGAAAGCCCCCCTCTGAAAGCAGAGGATTTAAATAGGATTTAAACTGATATTCTGAAATATCGTCTTCCAAACTGTAGAGCAATAGGTCTGCGTTGATCTCATCTGCAAAACTCAGGCTATTGCGATCGATCTGTTGAATGCGCTTTTGGATTTCCAATGCAAAATCATGGCTTCGTTTTGCTTCTGATGCGCCATGCAATCCCAACGGGAAACCACTGTTCTGATCACGCTTTCTTTCCTGTTCCCTGAATTCTCTTATGTCTACCAATACCTGCTTCAATATCGGGTGGGAAGGCTCAGGCGTAGTTTGTGCATGCACAAAAAAAGAATTCCATGCAAGCAGAATTGCCAGTGATATGGGTCTCATAGACATGATTTATTCAAGTGATCTACTCGGTTGTCCGATTGATCTGCAAAGGATTGGCCTCTTTCAACTCATCGGGCAATAAAACATCTGGGAAATTCTGAAAGGCCAACGGTCTTGCAAAACGCTTGATTGCATCAGGCCCCACTGATCCAAACCTCGCATCTGTGGAAGATGGGAAAGGTCCGCCATGTTGCATGGCATGACATACTTCCACCCCTGTTGGCACTCCATTGAAGATGATCCTGCCGCATTTTGATTGAATAGTCTGAAATAACTGTTGTTGTTCCTTGAGTTCAGCTTCTGTTGCCATGACGGTGCAGGTGAGTTGTCCCTCTACAGCATCTGCAACTGCCCGCATTTCAGAAAGATTTTTACAAGACACTACCAATGAAAAGGGACCAAAAACTTCCTGGTGTAAAACAGGATTTGACAGAAATGTTGTAGCAGATACTGAAGCCAGTACAGGTTGGGGGGCTGCTGTTTTGCTGACGTTTTGTATTTCACTCTGAGACAGTGCCAGTATGGATTTCTGCTGATAGGCTTCTGCAATCCCTGGATGAAGCATGTTACCCACTTGAATGGCAGACATCTTTTCACCCAGCGATTGTGTGAATTTCTGCAATGATGCACCTTCCAAACCTACGATGATACCGGGATTGGTGCAAAATTGCCCTACTCCCAGGGTGATAGACTCTGCATACATTTTGGCAATGCCATCAATATCGGATGATAACTTATCATTGAAAAGAAAGATAGGATTGACACTACCCATTTCTGCAAAGACCGGAATGGGTTCTTTGCGTTGATTGGCCCAATTGAAAAGGGCCATACCGCCGGAAAAGGATCCTGTGAAACCAACAGCTTTGGTATGTTCATCTTTGACCAATGCCTCACCAACAGCATGAGAAGCACCATGGAGGTGAATGAAAATATCTTCGGGCAATTGGAGATCTTTCAAAGCCTTTATGATCGCCCCTGCCATCAGTTCTGAGGTCTCAGGATGAGCAGGATGTGCCTTGACCACAACTGTACATCCGGCAGCCAATGCGGATGCTGTATCTCCACCTGCAGTGGAATAGGCATATGGGAAATTACTGGATCCGAATACAACTACCGGACCCATCGGAACCAGCATCTTCCGTATGTCCGGTCTTGGCGGAATCCGATCGGAAATGGCAGTTGTGATGCGTGCCTCCAGCCAATCACCTTTTTCACAAGCTGCTGCATAACTGGTTAACTGGAACATGGTCCTGGCCCTCTCCCCTTTCAACCTGGCTTCAGGCAGATGGGTTTCACGCATGGTGGTCTGGATGAGCTCATCACCAAGGGCTTCAATCTCTTTGGCAATAGTCCGCATGAGTGTTGCCCTCAACAATCTTGGTTGCTGAGAATAATATTGAAAAGCGGTGGCGGATCTTTTCATGGCTGCTACCACTTCAGCGATAGATGCGTCTTTGTGCATGCTTATAATTTTGGGCGGGTTGCAATACCATCACGAATAACTTTCAAAACTCTTTCTCTTTCATCACCAATCAAAGGCAGGCGTGGTGCACGAACATGTTCAGTGCCGATGCCGGTTTCAACTGCTGCCAGTTTGATGTATTGCACCAGCTTGGGATGGATATCGAGTTCAAGTAACGGCATGAACCAGCGATAGATGGCGATGGCTTCTTCCATCTTTCCAGCCTTTACCAGGTTATACATCACTACTGTTTCTTTCGGAAATGCATCCACCAATCCGGCAACCAATCCATCTGCGCCAAGGGCCAGTTCCTCAACCGTAAGAGGATCCACGCCGCAGAGGATGGCAAACCTATTGCCAAAGCGGTTGCGTAGTCTGGTAATGTTGGTTACATCACGGGTGGATTCTTTGATAGCATTGATGTTGGGCAATGCAGCGAGTTCTGCAAACATATCAAGGGTAACATCAATTTTATAGTCAACCGGATTGTTGTAGATCATCACGGGCAGGTCAGTGGAAGATGCAACTGCCTTGAAGAATTCAACAGTTTCCCTGTCGTCTGCTTTGTATCGCATGGGCGGCAATAACATGAGTCCGTCTGCACCCCACTCTTTTGCTAAAGCAGCTTGCCTAACAGCCTCGCGTGTTGAGCCTTCGGCAATATTCATGATTACCGGAATTTTACCGGAAAGTTTTTTCACAGAGAATTTTACCAGCAATTCTTTTTCGTCAAGGGTAAGGGTGCTGGCCTCACCCAACGAGCCCCCGATGATAATGCCGTGAATACCTGCATCCACCTGTGCATCCAGGTTCTTCTCATACATCGCAAGGTCTACCTGATCATTGGCATCAAAGGGCGTGAGTAAAGCAGGAAAAACTCCTTTCCATTCAAATGAAGACATGTTGTTTGATTTTTTTCAAACATACCAAAAAAGGAGGATATCTGCCTTCATGGAATATAAGGCACAGAAAGATAATGTGATGGAGGAATGTAATAACTTTAAACCTGAATATCGAATTGAAAGCATTGGTAGAACAGGAACTCATAAAGAGATTGAAAGCCGGAGATGGCATAGCCTTCAGGCAGCTGGTGGAAACCAGGCAGTCGCTTGTTTACAATACCGTCTTGGGGTTTCTGCAAAATCCAGAGGATGCTGAGGATGTAACCCAAGATATTTTCATTAAAATTTTTGAATCCATCGGACAGTTCAAGGGGGAATCTGCACTATCAACTTGGGTCTATCGTGTTGCAGTCACCACTGCGCTGGAGTTCATCCGCAGGAAAAAAAGAAAAAAAAGGTTCGGTTTTTTAAGTCCTATCCTTGGTGAGGACAATGAAGTGAGTGTGGATCTGCCAGACTTCCACCACCCTGGTGTGGTTTTGGATAACCGGGAAAAAGCAGCCATGCTCTTCCAAGCGATAAAGCAACTTCCTGAAAATCAACAAATAGCATTCGTGCTCAACAAAGTTGAGGGATTGAATTACCAGGAAGTGGCAGAAGTAATGAAAACCAGCCTATCTGCAGTGGAGTCTCTGCTGCACAGGGCCAAAACCAATCTCAAGGAAAATCTGAAAAACTTTTATAACTTGGACCAATAGCGCAATTATTGGCTCCATTTGTCATCCAAACAAATGTCAGCATCATGAAACAGAACAAATTCAACACAGAAGAGATCCTCAGCAGCCTGGACGGCATCGTCAAGGCTGAGCCCAGGCCTTTTCTGTTTACACGCATCCAGGCCAGGATGATGCAGGAGGAAAAACTTCCTGAATTGGCGGTCCTCCGCTTTATTACCAGGCCTGCCTTTGTGTTGGGCCTTACGCTGCTTTTCATCTCTATCAATGCCTATATTGCCATCAACAGGACGGAATCCGGCAATGCTGAAGAGATCTCTCAACCCATCGCTGCCGAGTATGTGCAACCTGATGCACTTCCTTATGAACTAAATGATAACCAATGATCAGTAAAGCCAAATACAGATGGATGATCCTGCTGGTCCTGGTTCTACTGGTCAGCAACATCGTCTTAGCATTTTTCCTTTTTTCAAAAGGGAAGAAACCCGATTATAAAAAACAAGCGGAAGAACGCGCCATGTCAGTTTATAAGGAGATTGGTTTGGACTCCCTGCAGATCGATAGTTTCAAGGCATCCAAAGATGCATTCCTAAAGGAGATGAAACCCATGTGGGGTGATCTGAGAAATCTGAAGGACAGCCTGTATCGTTCACTTCCCATTAATCCTGATGACAGTTCGATTGTTGCATTGCTGGACAGCATCGCTGCGAAAAGCAGGGAAAATGAGAGAAGGGCATTTGCACATTTTCATCATCTGAGGAACATGTGTACGGTGGATCAGCAGACAAGATTCGACACCATTATGCCTAAATTCCTGAACAGGAACAGATCCAGGCGATAACAATTACTTCTTTACTTTTTTGATGGCTTCTTCAACCAATGGCTCCATAACCATATATCCTTCTTTGGTTGGATGTACTTCATCACTTGCATATGCTTTCTTCATGCCATTTCTTTCATCCACTACAGCACTAAAGAGGTCAAGGTAATAGAACCCCTCTTCATCAGCGAATGCTTTGATACCCTTATTCAAAGAGATAACTTTTGGAGCCGGCTCCAGTCCGGGCCGCCATGGAAAATCATAGGCAGGTAAAACTGAACAAAGGATCACTTTGATCTTATGGGCTCTGGCCAATTGAGCAATGGCTTTGATGTTGTTGAGGGTATGGTGTTCGCTGTAGGGACCGGTATTTTGAGCAATGTCGTTGATACCTGCCTTCAATACCAAAACATCTGGATTCAAAGCAAGCACATCATCGTACATACGCAGCAGCATCTGTGGTGTTGTTTGTCCGCTAATACCCCTGTTATAATAAGGCTTTCCGGCAAAGAACTCGGGCCTCATCCGCAACCATCCTTCAAAAATGGAATTGCCCAGGAACACTACTCTTCGCTCCCCTTTCTCCTTTGGAGGCACCTTGGTGTTCTGTTCTGCATACTTATTGAAATTGGTCCAATCTGACCAGCTGTCATTGATCTTTTTTTGTGACATAGCCTGAGTAGAAAGGAGTAGGAGGAAGAGGGTGAGTTGTTTCATGATGTGGGAATTGGGAATTAGGAATTAGGAATTAGGAATTAGGAATTAGGAGATGGAATTCTGATTATCCATATAGTTCAAAATGGATAGACTTTTTGTCGATGCCTAAATTTTGAATTCGTTGTCGTGCGTCCATGATCATGTCTTTCCATCCGCAGAGATAGAAATGGGGTGCATCTCTTTTTTCCTGCATCAATTGTTCATAGATCGCATGGACATAACCAATGTGTCGACCTTCTTCAACTGATTCTTCTCTGGAGAATACAGGAAAGTAATGAAACCCGGGAAGTTTCTGTTTTAGGTCGAACATCTCTTGCATATAAATTGCATCTGTAAGTTTGCGCGTTCCATAAATGAGAAAGATCTCTTTATGCGGAATATTATTATAATGGATATGTTGTACCATGGATCGAAAAGGTGCAAGTCCTGTTCCGGTACAGATCATGAATAGATCTGATGTGATGGGATCCGGCAACGTAAAATGTCCCTGCGCACCTCTGACTGAAAACTCAGTGCCAACCTGCGCTTCATCAAAAAGAAAACTAGTACCCAATCCCCCATTCATCTTCACAATAACCAGTTCAAAAACATTGCTGTGATCGGGAGCGGAGGCAATTGAATAACTGCGCCAGCGTTTGTTGGGTTGCTCATGTATGGGCAGATCCAGCGTTACGAACTGCCCCGGGATATACTCAAATTTTTTAAGCTCGGGTATCTCAATCCAAAAGCGTTTGGTTGTGGATGTTTCGTCTTCTATTCTTATGATTTTGGCATTGCGCCAGGGTTGTGAAGCCATGATTAGGAGTTAGGAATTAGACGTCAGATGTTAGACATTGGCATTTTTTTAATCAATTGTCTCTTTTTGTTCCTTGATGAACACCATGAAAATGCCGAATATCAGCATTCCCATTCCTGAATAGAGATTGATAGGCTTACCCAATTCACCACCCATGGCAAACCCAATAATTAGAACTGCAGCTACGAGAATAAAAAACAATCCAATAACAAAACTCAGTTGATTCAATTTATTTAACATGGTCTAAATTTTAAAAGAAAATAAAGTTGAGGATGATGGTGAGGATCAATAAAATGACACTGAGAGGTCCAACACGGAGATACCATTTTTTCTCAGTGGCATACACTTTTTCAGTGAGTGAGTATACCAGCCCTTTGAGTTCCTCATCGGGCTTGGGCCTGGTAACCAGACTCACCAGAATCGTGATGATGAAATTGGCCAGCCATGAAAAAGAAGCAACAATAAATGCCTGACCCATACCGCTGCTGATCGGGAACATGGGCGAGATCCATCCGCCCTTTCCTTCTGCGATGGTGAGTCCGTGCGTAATGGCAGCAGCAATGGTTCCGCCGAGCAAACCCCAGAACGCACCATCGCTGGTAGTGCGCTTCCAGAACATCCCCAACATGAAAGTGGCGAACAGGGGGCCGTTTACAAAACTGAATACCAGTTGAAGAAAGTCGTTGATATTATTGAAACTCGCAGCGATATATGCAGTACCAATTGAAAAAAGGATTCCAAACAATGTGATCATCTTTCCAACATTCAGATAATGCTTATCTGATTTATCTTTCACAAAGTAGGACTGATAAATATCATATGTAAATACAGAATTGAATGCAGTTACGTTTCCGGCCATTCCACTCATGAAAGATGCAATCAGAGCAGTTATACCCACACCCAGCAAGCCAGTTGGATAATAATGTGCAATCAATGAAGGAAGTGTCATGGTATAATCGATCTCTCCATTTGCAGATAATGGAATGGAATATCCTTTTGATGCAAGTGCCGGCTGCATCAGTGCGATGGCAATGACACCAGGCAGTACAACAATAAGCGGCATGAGTAATTTGGGGATCGCAGCAATCACGGGTGTGCGCTGGGCTGCACTCATGTTTTTGGCAATCATGGCTCTTTGTACGACCAGAAAATCAGTACACCAATATCCAAATGACATCACAAATCCAAGTCCGAAAATAAGTGACATGAAATTGATTCCCATCCGATTGTTTTCGGCTTTATCCATGTACTGCCAGGCATGTGTCATCTGGGGCTCAAGATTGGCTTTAATGTTCTCCCAGCCACCGGCATCCTGTAATGCAACAATCACCAAAGGCGATAATCCAAGAACAATGAGGAAGAACTGCAACACTTCATTGTATACCGCACTGGTGAGACCTCCTAAAAAAGTGTATACCATCACAATTCCTGCTGCAGCCCAGATGCAGAGGTCGAAATTCCACCCCAGGATCACTTCCAGCAATTTGGCCAGTGCATACAACGAGATGCCGGAAGAGAAGACGGTCATACCTGCAAAAGTGAGTGCATTCAAGCCCCTTGTCTTTTCGTCGAACCTCAGTTTGAGGTATTCAGGCACACTGCGCGCTTTGCTTCCATAGTAGAATGGCATCATAAAAACACCGAGGAAAACCATCGCGAAAATGGCTCCCACCCAATAAAAATGAACTGTCATGATCCCATACTTGGCTCCGGAAGCCACCATTCCCAAAACTTCTTGCGCCCCTAGGTTGGCAGAAATGAAAGCCAGACTGGTGATCCAGAGGGGGATACTGCGGTTGCTGTTCAGAAAATCATTGCTGGATTTGATACGTTTTTTGATAATAAACCCTACAGCAATAACGAATACAAAATAAATAAAAATGATGAGGTAATCGGCAAAATGAAGTCTCATGGCAATCGTTGGTTGGGTTAATCAATTTTTAAATTAAGGAATAATTTAATACCATTTGGATATTGTATAAAATAAGGTGGTTCAGGGATTATATTCGGGTTGATATTTTTTTTAATTTTATCCCATCACCTAAATATATAAATCATGTCAAACCAAGAATTCACACCAAAAGAGATCAACCCACTGGGTAGTCTGGACGAATGGGAAGACGATCTGTTGGAGCGCTATCCTGACCCTGAAAAAATCGCAACAGCAAAATCCACTGAGGCATACAGGAATTATGAGGAGCCTGCAAGGGACACGGTTCGTGAGTTCTATCGCCTGAACCATACTTATCAAACCTATGATTTTGTGATGGAGAAAAGAAGGCAATACCTTTCCTTTGACAAGAAAGAAATGCCCATCTGGGATGCTTTTGATTTCCTGAACCAGTTGGTGGACGATTCTGATCCGGATACTGATCTCGATCAGTTTCAGCATCTGCTGCAAACTTCAGAAGCCATTCGCAATGATGGCCACCCTGATTGGATGGTACTGGTAGGACTCATGCATGACATGGGTAAAGTGCTTTGTCTTTTCGGTGAGCCACAATGGGCTGTTGTTGGTGACACCTTCCCTGTTGGTTGTGCTTATTCTGACAAGATCATCTATTCAGAATTCTTCAAGGAAAATCCTGACTACAACAATCCCAAATTCAATACAAAGTACGGTGTATATGAACCCAATTGCGGCCTTCGCAATGTGCACATGAGTTGGGGACATGACGAATACATTTATCAGATGATGAAGGATCATCTTCCTGAGGAAGGATTGTACATGCTTCGTTATCACTCATTCTATGCATGGCATCGTGAGGGAGCCTATGATCATCTCTTGGATGACCACGACAGGAATATGTTGAAGTGGGTCAAGTTGTTCAACCCATATGATCTGTATTCCAAGTGCCCCACACCTCCAGATTGGAAAGTGTTGAAACCCTATTACACTGAGCTGATTGAAAAGTATTTGCCCAGGACGTTGAAGTTTTGATCTGGGAGATGGTAGTTGGGAATTGGGAGATGGGAATTGGGAATTGGGAACTGGGAATTAGGAATTAGGAATTAGAAACTAGAAGAAAATTAAGCAGTGGGAAAAATCCTACTGCTTATTTTTTTCCCAGTTCCCTCGCTCCGCTCGGGATGACAAAGGCTAGTTCCCAATTCCCATCTCCCAATTCCCAATTCCCAATTCCTAACTCCCAGTTCCTACCCCCTATCTTTGCCCCATGGCTTTCATTCCTGACTGGCTGAAGAATCTTTTTGTTCTTGTTGAATTGCCGGGTGTTGCTTCCTCGCTGATCACTTTGTTCATGGTAATGGCGCTGGGCATTATCATCGGCAAGATCAAAATCGGCAAGATATCCCTGGGTATTTCAGGGATCATGTTTGCTGGTATTCTGGCAGGCCATCTTGGATATCGCCTGGATGTTCATGTTACTGAATTTCTGAGGGATTTTGGACTCATCCTATTTGTCTATGCCGTTGGCATGCAGGTAGGACCTTCGTTTTTTTCTTCCTTCAAGAAAGACGGACTGCGTTACAATGCACTGGCTGTAGCCACTGTGTTGGGAGCAGGCATTACCACTATACTCTTGTTCCGATACACAGGTATTGGCATGGACAATCTGGTGGGATTGATGTCGGGTGCTGTAACCAATACACCGGGCCTAGGTGCTGCAAAGGCTTCTCTAAAAGAACTCAGTGAGAACGGTACTCATTTTTTCAATGATCCTGCCAATGCCTATGCCATCAGCTATCCCTTTGGTGTAGTGGGATTGATCCTGGTGATTCTGCTATCCAAAAAGATCATGCGGATCGATCTCGATAAAGAAATCAACGCGTTTGAAAAAAAGATAGCCGAAAATTATCCGGTTCCTCATGTGGTGAAGTGTCGCATAACCAACCCGGGTATCATCGGAAAAACAATTCACGACTTCATGCAAATGACTGAAGACAAGGTGATAGTATCTCGCATCAAACACAGTGGCTCGACTATTGTAAGTTCACCCCATCATGATACAGTATTGAGTGAGCGGGATGTGCTGATGCTTGTGGGGCTGCCGGATGATGTGGAGAAAGCAGTGGTTATCGCCGGAAGAATTTCAACGGATCAGTTCATTGAAACAGAAACCCATACTTCTTCCAGGGTCTTTTTGATCACCCAGAAAAATGTGGTGAACAAGACCATTCAGCAACTTGATCTGGAAGACAGCATTGGAGTAAAGGCAACGCGGGTGTATAGATCGGGACTGGAAATGCTGGCTAGTCCTACGCTGGTTCTGCATTATGGTGACAGGATCAAGGCTGTTGGCGATGAAAATTCGCTTGAACGCATGGCAAAACTGGTAGGAAATTCTGCCAAAAAACTGGAACAACCACAATTGCTTTCTATTTTCATCGGGGTTGTATTGGGTGTGATCACCGGCAGTATTCCACTATTGTTGCCGGGATTGTCTGCTCCTGTAAAATTAGGAATGGCAGCTGGCCCCTTGCTGGTTGCACTCCTGATCAGTCGATATGGCGGTATTCACCAGATCCATTCTTACCTGAACCAGAGTGCAATCTTGTTCATGAAAGAATTTGGCATTTGCTTGTTTTTTGCTGTGGTCGGGATTCATGCAGGCGAATCCTTCTATGTAACATTTGTGAAATACAATGGTTGGATCTGGATGGGTTATGGTCTTTGTATCACGATCATTCCATTGGTGTTCATGATCATCATTGGAAGATATGTCATGAAGATCAATTTCATACCGATGCTGGGCATGATGGCCGGAACCTATACAGATCCAGCTGCATTGGCTTTTGCTACCAGTCACTACAAAACGGATCTTCCCACACAGTCATATGCCACGGTGTACCCGGTAGTGACCATCATGCGCATTCTTGTTGCACAGCTCCTTGTCTTGTATTTCTGTCACTGATCAGGGCCAGTACTGTTTCATTTTATGCTTCAGGAAGGCAACGCTCCTATGGAGTTGATCCATACCATCAACACCATCTTCAATACTGATCCAGCCATCAAATCCGACTCTTTTCAATTCTGAAAAAATAGCGTCGTAATCATTCAATCCTTTGCCGATCTCACCATGACTGAGACGCTTTGCATATCCAACTGCTCCACCTTCTTCATTCCGCAGGTCTTCAATGGTGCCGTATTTGAGGTAGCGATCGCTGGCATGCATGGTTACTACCCGATGCGAAATTTTATAAAGGAGTTCAAGCGGTTCTTCACCTGCCAGAAAAGTATTACTGGGATCATAGTTGACACCAAAGTTCGGATGATCGATGCTGTTGACGAGCTGGCAGAATAGATCCATTTTTTGTGCAAACTCAGGGTATGTCCAGAAATCATCTTTGTAATGATTTTCTAGAATCAAAGTAATACCTCTTTCAGCCGCATAAGGAAGACATGTCATGATGGAATCTGCTGCCAGCCTCACTCCTTCATCATTGGAAAGCTCAGGCCTTTTTTGTCCGGACAACACCCTGCAATAAGATCCACCCAAAACATGGGTCATATCGATCCATCTTTTTTGTTTTTGGATCTCTGCATCACGAAACGATTTTTCGGGATGTGTGAAATCTGGAGAGCAACACATCATGGGTATCACCATGCCTTTGTCTTCCACCATTTTTCTGAACAGTGGCCAATTCTTTTCATCGGCCATCTCCAGAAACCCGGCATACCATTCCAATCCGTCTATTTGCAACGCTGATGCCAGTTCGATCCATTCGGCAACTTTCATGGTTCCGTCTTTGCAAAGTGCCTGCATGAAGGCTTTCGGGAATGCGGCCAGTTGGGGCATGTTATTTTTTTATAGGGATGGTAGAATTGTCTTTGGGTGGATTTCGGCCAATGAAAGGATGTTGTTCAAGATCTACAACCTGTCCGCTGATGGGCCCACTTTCATCTGCCAACCAATAGATGGCAGCCGCGGCAATCTCTTCCGGCCAGAGGATGCGTCCTGCCGGTGCATAGACAGAAGGAAGATCTTTGTACCAGTCTTCTGCCAATCCATGCTGTTTTTTTCTTTCGCGTTCTGTTTCGGTGAGTACCCAACCCGGATTGATCTGGTTTACGCGAACACCGTTCTCACGATGCAAGGTATCACCCAGATTTCGGGTCAAAGTCATCAAAGCTCCCTTGGTGATGCTGTAAGCGAGCAGATTGGGTTCACCACTGTAGGCGTTGACAGATCCGATATTGAGCACAGCGCCTTTGTTTTTTTCCAGTTCCGGAAGGGCAGCTTTGATCAACATCAAAGGAGCTACAGTATTGACACGAAAAAGTTTTTCGATAAAGGCATTGTCGGTCGACTGAATATTGGAAGAAGCAACTATGGCAGCATTGTTAACGACAGTATCCAGTTTACCGAATTTTTGCAAGGCAAGATCAATCAATTGTTGAGGAATTGCTTCATCAACAAGATCTCCAACAAGTGCTGAAGCATTGGTTTCTCCCAACTCATGAACTACCTGTTGTGCCCATTCTTTTTCCAGGCCGTGTATGATTACCCTCGCACCTTCTTGAACACATTTTTTGGCAATGGCCTTACCTATGCCTGTCGTGCTACCTGTAACAATGATGACTTTGTTTTGCAATCGCATATCAAAAAGGTTTCAGTACACTTTTCACCACTTCACCATGGTGCATTTTTTTAAATGCCTCATGCCAGTTGTCAAGGGTCCATACTCCACCAATGATGGGCTTCACATTCAGCATGCCGGATGCCATCAAGGCCAATACCCTTTCCCAGATCGGCCAGTTGTGACTGAAGCTTCCTTGCAGGGTGACATTTTTCTGCACCAATGGATCCAGTGAAAAATTAAGTGGTTGCGGTCCCCACCCCACTTTCGAGATCAGGCCTTTGGGTCTCACCCATTGCAACGCAAGCTTCAGTGAAGCGCTGTTGCCAGCTGCATCAATGACCACATCGGCACCCATGCCGTCTCTTTCCTTCGACCATTCGGTGGCATCACCGATGATGGGTATGCAACCATAAAGTGTGGCTATTTGCAAACGATTTTTGTCGGCCTCCAATCCCACGATCGCCACTTCCGCGCCACAAAGTCGCGCCATGGCAGCGCAGAGAATGCCAATGGTACCCGGTCCGAGCACAATAACACGATCTCCCGGTTTGATGCGGGCATTTTCGACTACGGCATTGAATGCCACACAGCAAGGCTCAGTGAGACAGGCTTGTTCAAAGGACAATTGATCGGGAACCTTGTGCAAGCATCGTGCCGGCACGCGAACGTACTCCGTCATGGCACCATTCACGCCATAACCAAAGCCTTTGCGTGTGGGATCAAGATTATACATACCTGCTCGCGACATGGGATTGTTGGGATCGATGATGGCGGCAGTTTCACTGACCACCCGATCACCTTCTTTCCAGCCCACTACCCTGCTGCCCAGCGCCGCTATTGTTCCACCAAATTCATGTCCCAGTACCACCGGATAATTCACCGGCCAGCTATGATCGGCCGTCCATTGGTGCAGATCGCTGCCGCAAACACCCACGTTGGCCACTTTCAGTAGAACATCTTCTTCGCCAATTTCCGGAATCGATAAATTCCTCAATTCAACGGAGCCCTTTTCCGGGGCATAGTTGACAACTGCTTTCATTTCATTCATGATCGATCATTTATATTGATATCGCCATAGGCATGAATCTTCTCGCATATGAGACGCAGTGGTGACTCCAGATCTCCTTCAGCTGTCTTGAAGGCATCGGCATCAATGGTGAGCGGAGCACCCAGCACAACCAATGGAGCGCCGTAAGCTGGACATTGAATGGCTTGTTCAAGGGAGAGTCCGCCTACTGCCTGCACAGGAATGTTGACAGCATTTACCACCTCGCGCAATTGATCGAGGGGGCTTGGCATGCGTTCACCTCGTGCAGCAATGCCACGGCGTTCATCATATCCGATGTGATGTATCACATAATCACAACCCAGATCTTCCAGCCATCTGGCACCGGCAACCATGTCGGGACAAATCATGTTATCCCCCATCACTTCCACACCATGATCCTTACCGGCTTTTACTACACAACGGATGGTTTCCTCATGGGCTCGTGCCATGACCACAACGTGAGTGGCGCCTGCCTTGGCCATCATTTCGGCTTCGAGGTAACCGCCATCCATGGTCTTGAGATCGGCAACAATTGGTATACTGGGGAATGCTTCTCTCAGTTTTCTGACCCCGTGCAAACCTTCAGCAAGGATCAGTGGCGTGCCGGCCTCCAGCCAATCGACTCCCGCTCTAAGAGCCATGGCAGCTGTTTCCAGTGCTTCATCGATATTCGTAAGATCCAGTGATATTTGGACGATAGGTTTCATGGCAAGTGATTGAGAATTGTTACTTTCATCTAATATATTCAAAAATCAGAGAACAATAATGGACGAGGCCAAGAGAAAGAGAACGAGATTTTCACTTACCGTATATTTTTTGATCATCGGGATTTGTTTTGGGAGTTGGGCCAGCAGGATCCCGGATATCAAAGCGCATCTGGAGTTGTCGGAAGGAATGTTGGGATCTTTGCTGTTGATGCTCCCATTGGGACAAATGACAATGATGCCATTCAGTGGCAGGATTGCGGCCCGGTTTGGTAGCAGAAAAGTATTGAGGGTGGCACTGATGGGATATGTGGGCATGCTGATCTTGATCGGACTGGCCAATGCATCTTGGCAATTGGCACTGGCTTTGTATGGATTTGGCATTTGCGGCAACATGGGTAATATTTCCGTGAACACGCAAGGTGTTCAATTGGAAAAAATGTATGGTCGCTCTATTTTTTCTGCCTTTCATGGAGTTTGGAGTGTGGGAGGTTTTTGCGGGGCTGCCATTGGTTTGCTGATGATGAAATTCAATATTGCTCCTGCCTATCATTTCATTGGCATTGCCCTCTTCATTGCACTGAACAATCTTTATTTTCAAAAGGACCTACTTGCCCCACCGGCATCACAACCTGATTTGCCCAAATGGAAGATCAGAAAACCCAAAGGGATCTTGCTGCAATTGGGCATCATGTGTTTTTGCACGATGAGTGTGGAGGGATGCATGTTTGATTGGACAGGCGTATATTTCAAGGAAGTGATTGAAGCCCCTGGCCAACTGGTATCATTGGGATATGCGCTGTTCATGATCAGCATGGCCACAGGAAGATTTTTGGGAGACCGACTGGCTGAACAGTTTGGCAGAAAGCGGATGGTCATGTCATCCGGCATCATGATCTTCAGCGGCTTGATGCTGATGGTTGCCTGTCCTATGGTCTGGCCTTCCGCAATTGGTTGCATCGTTACAGGCTTTGGAGTGAGTTCTATAGTACCATTGCTGTACAGTTCAGCCGGCAAGCTCAAATTGATCCCCAGCAGTGTAGCCATTGCCAGTGTAGCCGGGATAGGATATTTTGGTTTTTTGATGGGTCCGCCCTTGATCGGTTTTATCGCAGAGGCAACAGGATTAAGGGTTTCATTGGCCTTGATCTCATTGGGTGGGTTGTTGATAGTATGGGTGGTAAGGAAAGTCAGCATTATTTCATGATGGTTATAATAAGGTTTTGGACGGAATGGGGTTAATCTCTATTTTTGCAACCCATTTGAAGGCGAGGTAGCTCAGGTGGTTAGAGCGTCGGATTCATAACCCGAAGGTCTCGGGTTCAACTCCCGATCTCGCTACAAAGGTCCCATCGGGACCTTTTTACTTTATACTACTTTTTGGGTATCCTTGAAAAGAATGAGTATCACCAACTGGGCTTACTTTCGTCATCAGAAGGATCCCGGTAAACAGGAAACTTTACAACGTTAAAGCTCTGGTCGATAGTGGCGATTATTTAACCACTAAAAACACAGACCATGACAAGAATCACCTCCTACTGCCAGACTTGTACAGTCAAGAACTGCATCATGATGAAATCCTTTGATGCTGATCAGCAAAATCAGTACAAATCCTACAAGCACCACTATGAATTCAAAAAAGGGGAATTGATCTTCCGCGAAGGCGATGAGATCAATGGCATATACTTCATCCAGAGTGGTGTAATCAAACTGGAAATGAATGCTGACTCCGGAAGGCCATTCATTCTAAGACTGATCGGTCCTGGACAGACGATGGGGCATCGTTTCCTTACTTACACAGGACTTCAGCCATATACTGCTACTGCAGTGGAAGATACCCGAGTTTGTTTTATTGAGTTGGGCTTTTTCAGGAATCTGGTGCAGAAGAATGAACTGCTTCAGGAAGAGATCAGAAAAATATTTCTGAAAGAGATCAGGACTACAGAAGTTAAACTGTTACAGATAGCACAGCAGACAGTAAGAGAGAAGGTTGCCGGTATCATAGTTCATCTTGCAGAAACCTATAACTACAAACAAACAGGCATGGGAATCAAGGTGCACATCGACCGACAAGAGATGGCTGACCTGGCAGGAACTACCAAAGAGCAGGTTTCCAGGGTGCTGGCGGATTTTGATCAGGAGCAGCTGATTCGCTTCAGGGCGAAACACTTCAAATATATTGCGATGGACAAACTAAGACAGATTGCTGAACGTCAGTACGAAGCTGTCCGTGTACCCATCAATGAAGAGGCATAAAAAGCCTCTTCTTCATTGCTCGATTGACATTCGATTTGTACCTTTGCGCCGATTAAAACAACAACCATGGCCGCAAAGATCAAAGTACACAATCCCGTAGTAGAATTGGATGGGGATGAGATGACAAGAATCATCTGGAAATTCATCAAAGACAAGCTTATTCTCCCCTACCTCGACCTTGACATCAAGTACTACGACCTTGGAGTGGAGTACCGAGATGAGACCAATGATCAAGTGACCATCGATGCTGCCAATGCGATAAAACAATATGGAGTGGGCATAAAATGCGCCACCATTACCCCAGATGAAGCCAGGGTAAAAGAGTTCAACCTGAAGCAGATGTGGAAGAGTCCTAATGGAACTATCAGAAATATTCTCGATGGAACCGTATTCCGTGAGCCAATCGTTATTAAAAATATACCTCGTCTGGTTACGAATTGGGATTCTCCGATCATTGTGGGTCGACATGCATTCGGTGACCAATACCGTGCTACCGACTTTGTGGTTCCCGGCAAAGGAAAGCTGACCATCAAGTTTGAAGGTGAAGATGGACAAATCATAGAGCATGAGGTCTTCAACTTCAAGGGTGCCGGTGTAGCAATGAGCATGTACAATACTGATGAGAGCATCATGGGATTTGCCAGAAGCTGTTTCAATATGGCCCTGCAAAAGGGATGGCCGCTCTACATGAGTACCAAGAATACCATCCTAAAGAAATACGATGGCCGTTTCAAGGATATTTTTGAGGAGATCTACCAGAACGAATTCAAGGCAGCTTTTGAAGCAGCTGGCATCACTTACGAGCACAGGCTGATCGATGACATGGTCGCCAGTGCTTTGAAGTGGAATGGTAAGTTCGTTTGGGCTTGTAAGAACTATGATGGCGACGTACAAAGTGATACTGTGGCACAGGGCTTTGGTTCACTCGGTCTCATGACTTCTGTATTGGTTACGCCTGATGGCAAGACCATGGAATCAGAAGCAGCGCATGGTACCGTTACCCGTCACTATCGTGATCATCAGAAAGGCAAGCCCACCAGCACCAATCCGATTGCATCCATTTTTGCCTGGACCAGGGGATTGGCTTTCAGAGGTAAGCTCGATAACAATCAGGAGCTCATTGATTTTGCCAATGCACTCGAAGCTGTATGTATTGAAACCGTTGAAGAAGGAAAGATGACCAAGGATCTGGCGGTTTGTATCCATGGTAACAAAGTGAATCACGGTGAGCACTATCTCTACACTGAGGAGTTTCTAGATGCGATTGATGTGAATTTGAAGAAGAAGATGGGGAATTAGGAGATGGGAGTTGGGAGATGGGAACTAGGAGATGGGAACTAGGAATTAGGAATTAGGAACTAGGAATTAGTAAATAATTAAGCAGTGGGTTTTGCCTGCTGCTTTTTTATATACCCTCTTGCCAATAAACAACATCCAGTTCCCAATTCCTAGTTCCTAATTCCCAACTCCTAATCCCCCATCATTCTCCTCCACAACACCCTTGCAGACTCCTTATTGAATCCTGCAAATCTTCCGCGTTGCACAACAATATCATTATCCTCCGGATGTGAGAGATAATAATGAAAGGTAAATCCGCTTTTAGGATTTTGCCAGCCATTGATTTGTCCGAAACGAAGATCGTTGAAGACCAATGTATCCTGATGCTTTTCAACCGTATAAAACCCCTGTGAGAACTGTTTCAGTTCCATTACCTCTTTGTGATCATGAACCGGCTGGAGCAGTTTTTCATTTTTGGGGAAATACTCCGTTGGAATAAAATTTTCCTTGCTCAAGATCGATTTGTAACCAACATGGTATCCACTGGTGTCTTCAATAGCTACAAACCAAAGGAAATTGTTCAGCAGGGTTGGCGTGGTGATATAACGCGTAAACAATTGATCAGTCTCTGCCAATGTTTCTTTGACTGCATAATCAATCTTGTATTTGTTATAGACTGCAAATACAAGATAGAGAGAAGAAGCAATGATGCCTGCTCTGGCCCAACGGAGTCGATGCTTGTGATCTGTTTTAAGAAAAAGGAGGAATCCAAATGCAATAGCCGGAAGAATACTGAACAAGGGATCAGCAACATAGAGAATATGGAAAGCGATACGTTTATCTGAAAAAGGCTCAAACCATCCGATACCATAATTGTTCATCGCATCCAGGAAGAGATGACAGAGGATCTCAATCAGAAAAAACCAGTACCATTTTTTCATGGTGATGGGTTCGGCCTTGTGCCATCTTGCTGCCACCAGCGCCAGAAAAAAGGCAATGAAAAAAGCGAAGATGAAAGAATGCGTGATTCCCCTGTGCGCCAGCAATTCAGTAGACACCGGCATCCACATTCCGGCAATGAAATCGATATCGGGTACACTTTGTGCGAGGGCTCCCCAAAGCATGGCTTTTCTGCCGGCATTTTTATCCAGCATCACTTCTCCAATACAGGCTCCAAGTACGATGTGCGTCAGTGAATCCATACTGTTAAATTACATCATTCCTGTACAATGAGTTTTTTTTCAACGGATTCACCTGTCACTTTATTAAATACCCTAACTATATAATTCCCCCTGTTAAGCTTTCCCAGATCAGTTTTTCCGCCTTTGATATTTTTTTGTTGTAGGATTTGTCCGTTGGTGTTGATGACAGACAAAACAGCTGGTACAGACCCTGTATAGAAGACAGTTACAATGCTTTGAGCAGGATTAGGATAAATGGACACATCACTTTTATGGATGGCAGCAGTTATGCTTCTCACCGGGCTGTATGATGAAGTTCCATCCATATCCATCTGATGCAGCCGGTAAAAATACGTCTTGCCATACAGAATATCCTCATCCTCAAATGCATATTCAATCTCAATATTGCTTAAGCCATTCTTGGCTTTAGTGCCTATGAATGCAACAGGATACCAGCGGTTAGGCATATCTGCTGATCTTTCAATCTGAAAACCCAGATTATTGGACTCAGATTTTGTATTCCATTTCAATAAAGCGGAAGATTGAC
>Ga0315902_10001676_pt1 | contig 35354 bp, 24 predicted proteins | sample LakEriMetagenome_9_FD_203523 | JGI IMG/M metagenome (GOLD analysis project Ga0315902, IMG submission 203523) | Freshwater fungal communities from buoy surface, Lake Erie, Ohio, United States - Buoy 12 MA117 | ecosystem: Environmental > Aquatic > Freshwater > Lake > Lake biofilm | place: USA... | reverse complement strand
TAAGAAAAAGTTCCCATCCCAAGTAAAACAACCGATAAGGGTGTTTTGTTGGTTTGCGATAAGATTTTATACTTAACAAAGCCATCAATCAACGATTTATAGGGATTCGCTGCACCTTTGCTTCGACCCAAGCCCAGCATAAGGTTATCGGTTACCCCATATTCGAGCGCAATTCGAATATCTGCAGAGTTATCAAGACCAAACATGGTTTGAACCCCACCTTGCTCTCCCGCTATGTCGCCAAAGCGGTGTTCTACCCTGAATTCGAACGTTCTTTTAGGCAATGTTTCTGTCGAATGCCCATTTATAATCCTTGTTCCATGATAGGTTTCAATGGTCTCCGGTTGAGGTAAATTGCCGAATTCATCCGTCAATGTATCGGTTACCGGTTGCGCATTTAAGGAAAGAGTGATTCCCAACAATGCAAATACCAAGGGCAGGACAAAACGATTTTTCATGCCAGGCAAGTTACAAAAAATCCTAACGTGCACGATAGCTCTCCACCCACTTGGGGTCTTGGATGTCACGAAGCAACCTCCAAACATTGGTGTCCACCACGCATCCGCCCACCGATAAATCCATCGAATAAGTATCCAACAAAAAGGCGTTTTGGCTTTGGCTTGGTTGATAGTGCTCTGATGACCAGCCTTTTTCATAGTTTCCCCGATAGGGATAGGAGGAGAATTTAAGTTTCCATAGGGAATCGACAGGCCCACCGATTAATACATCCGTCATGTAGACAGAATCTTTGAACGCGTATGATTTGATGCCATATCGAGCAAAATAATTTATTCTTTCCGGGTTGTATACCGAATAACGCATGCCGGAGGCATAGTATAGAAATTCTTTTCGGGTAAGGAAACGTTTGTTGAAGGTTTGTGAACCGTCGGTTTGATAGGCAATAAAATGAATCAGATCAGGTGTGGATTGTATCGAAACGCTGATGCCAAATACGGATTTCAATTCGCTGCTTTGACCAAACAAGGCATTATTAACCCATGCAATCGAGGTTAATACGAATATTGAAAGCAGCGTTTTCATTGTTGATCAATATGCAAGTTTATGAATACTTTTTCTTTTTCCACAACGCTAAATCATTCGTATAGTATCAAATAGGTTGGATTAATCATTAAAAAATGGTTAAATTTGAGGTATGTCGAGGCAACCTTTAATATGGTTGATCGTCCAAAGGTTGTTTATTTGAAATCCCAAGATATGTTAAAGTCGACTTTATTCACGCTGTTTGTTTTGTTTTCGTTTGTGTCTTTTTCCCAGCTCAATCCTTCTCAACCTGTTATGCTTTTCGGTCAAGGGATGATTGAGGTGGCAGATGTCGCTACAGCACAAGCATTGGAGGCCGAATTGAGGAACCATCCGAATGTGAAAATTGTGCGCATCGATTACAACTCCCAGAGAGCGCTTGTTTTCACCAAAGATATTCAATCGTTGACCGAAGAGCAATTTGCCTCATGGTTTGGTTCTTATTCGGACAAACTCCGTTGCATTCAAGTCGGTACCCATGGGGTGGATCAAATGAATGCATTTCCATTTGAAAATTGTGAAAAATAAGCCATGACTGTGACAGAAATGAAGAAATTCTTCTTAACATCGTTATTGGTCGGATTGGTTTTTATGGCTTTTTCTCAACCAAACGACTGTTCAGAAGCTGTCCCAGGTTGTACAACGCCTGCCTTCCCGATTGCTCCGAACAACCCCGCGACCAATGTGATTGATTTTACTTCTGGGAGCATCTCTAACCCGTCAACCAATCCACAGGGATTTAATTCGGGTTGTTTGTTAAGTGGTGAAACGAGTTCGACTTTCATCACCATCAATATCAATTCCGCTGGTACGCTGGCTTGGTCAATTATCGGCCCAACAGGCGGGTGTTTTGATTGGATTATGTGGCAGATGCCAAATGCTTCCATTGCTCAAGCTTGTGCAGGAATAAATGGCAATACCTTGCCTCCGGTCGCTTGTAATTGGAATGGTGTCTGCAATGGAAATACGGGTATGGCTCCCGCGGGTCAATTACCACCAAGTGGTTCACCTACCAGTTACCAAAACCCATTGAATGTCCAGCCCGGACAATCCTATTTGCTTTGCCTTTCCAACTACAGCGGTACGAGTCAGAATGTGAACCTCAATTTCTTTGGAACGGCAAATGTCAGTTGTGGGGTTGCAGCGATCGATCAAACGATTTGTCAAGGCGCATCGGCTAATGTGACGATTTCAACACCTGGTTTATCTAGTCCTCAGTTCACTTGGTTGGTGACAAATGGTGTTTCCAATACCTCAGGTGGAACAAATGTGCAAGTCACACCAACAGTAACCACGACTTACCAAGTTCAGGTTTTTCAGCCAGCAACGGCCAGTGCATCTGCCTTTACTGATACAGCAGTATTTACCATTACCGTTGTTCCTCCACCAACACCAAATGCGGGTATAGACGATACGGTATGTTTAGGACAACCTATTTTATTGAATGGAACGATTAGTTCAGCGACAAATACCTCCTCTTGGCAATTTCTAACCACGGGTATTGTTCCTACCCCAACAGTTACTTTTGCTCCTAATTTTAACGTGCTCAATCCAACTGTGACCGTGAATCAAACGGGGCTTTATCAATTTATATTGAGGGAAAACAACACTGTCTGTGGGATGATCCGAGATACAGTTAATGTGCTCGTCGCGAATATTACGCAAACTACGTCAACGGTTAGTCCATCTTGTGCCGGACTTTCAGACGGTGAAATTCATATCAACAGTCCTTTGGCGGATGAGTATAGTTTTGATAACGGGGTGACCTGGCAAGTTGATTCCTTTTCAGTGGTTTTTGCGGCGGGTACTTATTCGGTTTGTTCAAGAAACAACCAAGGCTGTCAGACGTGTAGTAATGTCACCGTGGTTGACCCACCAACTGTCACCATTTCGGTTAGCAATGATACGTTGATATGTGAAAACGGAACTGCAACCATGTCGGCAAGTGCGACCGGCGGAACGAGTTACTCCTTTATTTGGGACCATACGCCAAGTACGAACGCGGTTCAACAAGTGAATCCACTAGTGAACACCACCTACACCGTTTTTGCTCAAAACCAAAACGGATGTGAGTCTTTACCTGCGAGCATTGATGTTTCGGTCAGGCCACCCATTTCCGGAACCATTACGCCAGATGTAACAATTTGTCCTGGTTATCCAACCACGTTGGATGCGACGGCGAGCGGAGGTTTTGGTGCACCCTTTACATTTACGTGGAGCAGTGGTCAATCTGGTCAGGGAAATGCTCATAGCATCAGCGCGAACCCCTCGGTTACTTCCATGTTTACCGTCACCATAGAAGACAATTGTGAGTCGACACCACTCGTGCTTACCACAAACGTTATTTTGGCTCCAGTTCCTGTACCATTGATAAGCGCGAATCCAACCGATCTTTGTGAACCAGCCGTGTTTACGGTGAATAATGCAACCGATCCATCGATGGTCTCCAGCGTGTATTGGCAGGTGTCGAATGGCGAAAGTTTTGGCAATGTGCCGAGCATAACGCCGGAACCTCTCTGGGCTGGCCAGTACGACATTCAACTAGTGGTTACCTCTCCATTTGGGTGTATTGATTCTACAACTTTTACGAATTTTTTAACCTCGCATCCTAAACCGGTTGCAGACTTTGGGCACAGTCCTAATCCGGTATATATGTTCAATACCCAAGTCCAATTAACCAACTATTCGATCAATGGTGATTCATACGAGTGGTTCATTGAAGGTGGAAACCCATCCTACTCCCAGTTGAAACATGTTCAAACGATGTTTCCTGATGGTGTCACCGGGCAATACGACGTCATGTTGATTACCACGTCCGATTATGGCTGTATTGATACGATGGAACAAGTGGTGATTGTTCTTCCCGAAGTGTTAATCTATGCACCGAATACCTTCACACCTGATGGCGATGAACACAACCAAGCTTGGGGTATTTACATTGAAGGAGTTGATATTTTTGACTTTCAGTTGCTCATTTACAACCGTTGGGGGGAAATTATATGGGAAAGCAACGACCCATTTGTCAAATGGGACGGAACCTATAACGGGAGTATTGTTCCGCAGGGGACCTACACATGGAAGGTGTCTGCTAGGGATTTCATGACCGATAAAAAGCATGAATTTAAAGGACATCTCAACTTGATACGCTAATAGTTGGGATTTTAAGGAACCTTGCCCGCGTGAATTCCACCTATAAAACAAGCTGGTTCAGGGCCATTCCATCATTCTTTGGAGTTCTTAGTATATACGTTTTATTGCCTTCTTGTGATTTTTGGTCTGATGATTTTGTTGTAAAAATTGGGAACGGAAACGATGTGAGGGTGCGATTGGAATTTCGAGAAAATTCCGGAATTTCCAAAATTCAGCTGTATTCGGAATCAGAAAATTATTTGCTAACGGCCAAGGAGTTGGAGAATAAAAACACTATATGCTTTGCCTTTTCAGAAAAAGGGGAAGGGTTGGTACATGTGGTTGTTTACACGCCTATTGATACGGTTTTATCCCAACATTATGTTGAGCGTGGGTTTACCGTTAAATTGTTTTTTGACAATGGGAAAATAACAACGTTGGATCCAACAGGTTATTGATTGAACTAGCTACGCGATGGAAAAGTAGACAGTAAAATGAAGCCTTTGAAATGCATACGCTTTCGAATGATCAAACCATTGAGCGGCTATTATGTAATCATTGTTACCAAGACCAACAAACATTTACAAATCAATATGGAATGATTTGAGGGTTAGTTAAGCTTGATCTGCCCTGATTTCTTTAATGGTTGAAAAGAAAATTACCCCATATCCGATGGAAAGCATCAAATGGAAAGGGAGCATTCCCAAGTCTCCATAAATGGCACGGTTGACCGCTGTGAATCCGAACACCACCATTAATACAGCTTCCATAATGTTGATAATAGAGAGACTCTTTTTATCGTATTTGTTTCCTTTGAATTCGCTTTTTTGAAGCACGTTGAATTTGGGCGTTCGCACGAACGAGCTTTTTATTCCTAAATACCCTTCAATGACGGCCACAGTGTTGCTCAGTGAAAGCCCCATCGATACGACCAGAAACTGAAAAAACCTGCCTGTAAAACGAACGAGCGATCCAAAGGTGTTTTCTGTTTTATCGCGGTACGCATTCCAGTAATAGTACATGAGGAATAATGTTGATACGATGAATACCCCCATGTACTGAAGTATGTAATTCAAGTCTGAAAAACTGTCTTTGATATGAAGTACTACAAGGCTCAACAAAGAAACGATCAGGATAAAGAAAAATACAGTTGAATTGAAAAGGTGACTCAAACCATGAACACGGTCCATTAGTTTTACATTTTTCGCAGTCAACAGTGTTTTCCACATTTTAACAAAACATTCTGCTCCGCCTTTCATCCAACGGTGCTGCTGACTTTTCAATGCAGACATGGTGATCGGTAGTTCTGCAGGTGCAATCACATCCTCCAAATACCTGAATTGCCATCCTTTGATTTGAGCGCGGTAACTGAGGTCTAGGTCTTCGGTTAAGGTATCGTGTTCCCATCCACCTGCTTCTTCGATGCATTTTTTTCTCCATATACCGCCGGTTCCATTGAAGTTGATGAAATGCCCTGAGGCATTCCGACCACCTTGTTCAATCGCGAAGTGTCCGTTAAGACCAAATGCCTGAAGCTCGGTTAAAATGGAGTAGGACTTATTGATATGTCCCCAACGGGTTTGAACAACGCCTACTTTATCGTTAGAGAAATAAGGCATTGTTTTTTGAAGGAAATCGGGGTCAGGTATAAAGTCAGCATCAAAAATAGCGATGAATTCGCTCTCTACTCGGTCCATGGCAGCATCTAAAGCACCAGCCTTATAACCTGTTCGATCTACGCGATGAATGTGTTGAATGTTAATCCCCCGCTCGGCCACTTCTGCCACTTTTTTCGCTATTACGTCCTTGGTTTCATCCGTGGAGTCATCAAGCACTTGAATTTGCAGTTTATCCTTTGGGTAATCAAATTGTGCTATGGTTTCGATGATGCGTTCGGCTACGTACAATTCGTTGAACATCGGTAACTGAACAGTTACTTTTGGTGTCGTCTCGGGATTGTAGACAGGCTTATCTTCTTCTTTCGTTGCGACACTCAAAGGCCCGTAAGGGTTATCTTCCTGTTGCCCTTTGGCAAAAAGCAGGTAAACCGGGTATAATGGAATGAGCAACATCCAACCACTTTTTCCTACGTCATGGCTTCTTTTAACTGCTTGAGCAAGGTTCAGAAAGGCAAAGACCACTTGAACAATGGCAACGAGGACCAATAGCAATTTATACTTAGACAATTCCTCGTAATTCTTAAATACTAATAGAAGAATTCCTCCAATGATGCCAGAAATGACATTGGTAATGAGTAATGTGGCGATGTAATCACGTTGATTGATTCTTCCTTTAAAGGCAAACGGATTTACGACGCTTTTTCGTTTTTTTCGCCTTACATAGGCAATAGACAACGATAATTGAAGGATGCTGTAAAAAAACACTAGCACCAAGCACAATCCGTAAATAGCTAGAATCACCCTACCGAGCATGTGCGACCAATAGTGTTCTACTACCACTTCTTTTCCTGCATTGGAAGTGAATTTCTTGTCACCCCAGTTAAATAACCAAGAAACTTTTAGTCGGGCAGAAATGGGTGTGCTAAAATCGAAATGATCTTTGTGTTCTTTATTAAGTACAACACTAAATTGGTTATCCTTGTAGTCCTTGTCATTAACATGAAATGTATAGGTGCCTAAAGGAATGTTTTTAAATTCAAATTTCCCATCTTCACCTGACACGGTTTTAAAAGTTTGTCCTGTTTTATTGTTTTTTAAGGATATGTTGATTTCCTCCACCTCATTTTTAGTTCGTTCATCTACCATAGTTCCTCTTACCACTTTGGAGACTTCATGCTTGGCAATAATTGGGGTTGTAATTGTCATGTATTCCAAGTGATCTTCAGTTAGTTTCAATCTAAAACTGTAGGCTTGGAACTCTTCGTCAATAACGTTAAAGGTATAATCTCCTAAAGGAATGTTTTTAAATTCAAACAGACCATTCTTTCCGGATGTAGTTTTGTATTCCTTTCCTGTTGCGTTATTTTTTAGTGAAATTTCGATTTCCTCCACTTCGTTTTTGGTACGCTCGTCTACCATGGTTCCCCTTACAACCTTTGAAACTTGTGCGTGGAGAGAAAATGAAGCGAAAAATAGCAGTAGCAATGAGAACCTTTGCATAGGGCGTTTAGGCATTTAATGATTTTCGAAGTTCAAATTTAGACAAATAAACGATGAATTGATTGAAAATTGAATTTTCTTGTTTGTGGTCGGTATCAATCTCATTCGTCTGGTTTTAGAATTAGTGCTAATTCAGTAAATTCCAAGGCCACGGCATAGTCGTAGGCTGTTCGATCCATCGCGTCTTTGTGTGCTTTATTGGCTCCCTTATTCAGAAGGGAGTCGACGAGCATTTTGTTTCTGTTTTGGGCTGCAAATATGAGGGGAGTCATTCCACTGATTCCTGTTACATTCGGGGATGCACCTTTTTGTAAAAGTAAAAGCGCAATGTTTAGGTTGTTTTTGTAGCATGCGCCGATGAGTGCTGTACCTTCTTGACTAGCCTGGTTTGGATCTGCTCCCATCTGAAGCAACAAACGCACACAACTTTCCTGGTTGCGATAAGTGGCGATTATGAGTGGGGAAAAACCATTTTCGTTCGTTTGAAGAACGAGCGCTGGTTGTTTCTTCAGCAAGCGTTCTAGTTTTTTCGTATTCCCTGTTCTACAACACTCAAAAATATCTTGCCCAACTACGGAGCCTGAAAAAAGGAAGAGTATAAAAAGAAGGCGCAGCATTATTCGGAGAAAATCGGAATGTTGAAAACGTAGGAATTGGATTGGTGGGTAATGCCTACCATGATAACTGATGCGTTAATGTGCTGGGTCGAAATGATTGTTTCATTCGAAACAACTCCCTCTTTGATTCGCCTTCCGTACATGTCCCAAAGGACGTATTCGAAGACGCGGTTATCGTTTTTGTTGATCACAATGGCATCGCTTCCGTTATAAAACACATTGATTTCATCTGAATATTCTGGTATTTCAACTAGGTTACCTGTGGAGAAATTCCAAATGGAACTGTTCACGAATCCGGCGTAAGGATTTCCACCCAAATCCGTAACAGCACCTTGAGGAATAACGATGTAATAATTGGAATTAGTTCCTAAGTCGTTTGCTGGATTCATCAGAAGTTGGTTCCCTGAGACAGAGACATCGTTTGTGGCAGCGTCGAATGTTTGCACCAAAGCATTATTGGAGGCATTTCTTAGGTGAATGAGACCAGCTCCCGGAGCGATGTCTTCAGTAAATGTTACGGTTAGATTCGTATTGAGAAAAACGTTGATTGCATTGTCTTGAGGATCGAATGGACTCAAGGCAAGTGTTGGGGGAGTTTGGTCATTGCTGTCAATGTGGGTTTTGAAGTTCCAAGTGGTGTCGGCTTCGATACCAGCAAATCCATTTCCAGCCAAATCAGAGACAATTCCTTGATCCATTTCAACATGGTAGGCGGTGAAATAAGAAAGAGGTGAACTTAGGCTCAAACTTAATTGATTACCAGAAACACTTAGGTTTGGATTACTCACATCGATGGTTTCCACGACGCTGTTGTCGGAACTTTTAATTATTCTCACCGCACCAATTCCTATAACGATTTCTTCATCAAAGGTGACCGATAAACCGCTATTTACAGGGACATTGAGGGCATTATCCAAAGGTAAAAATGAACTCGGTAGGAGTTGGGGAGCAATGGTGTCGCCAGAAAGGTCTACCGTGGTAAAGTTCCAAACGGTATCAGAAATGATTCCTGCGAATGCATTCCCGGACAGGTCGATAATAGCGCCACTATCAGCTAAAATGTAGTAACTGGTATTACTATTAAGTGTGATGACAGGGTCGAAAGAAACTGCATTTCCGGTAATACTTGCGTTATTCGCCACGTCGAATGTTTCTACTAAGACATTACCGACGGTTTCGAAGAGGGAAACATTTCCTATACCAGCGAGCACAATCTCATTAAAATTCAGTGTAAGGTTTGTATTTAGACCGACATCTATGCTATTATCTTCGGGAGCGAATGCCGGATCTGAGAGCGCCGGTGGAACGGTGTCTCCAAGTGCCCAAGGGAGCACATTTACGCCACGGTTTGAGCTGTGATAACTCATCGTATTACCAGGAAGAACCCCATTCGCCCAAATGAGATTCAACGCAGCGTCATTGTATGATAAAATGTCGTCAATGGGATCGCCATCGTTTAGTAAACGCGTAGCAACAATGGTTCGAACTCCTACCGAGGCGGTATTTGATTGTACCGTCCAATTCTGGGTATTGTCTTTGTCCACGCCACTAGTTTGCTGTGCGTTCAAGTCATAATCCCATACGCCCAAGGCGTGCATGGCACCTTGGCGTCCATCGGTAAAGATCAATGCATCTCCTCCAATCATTCCAGTACCGAATCCAATACCGAACCATCGGTCGTCAGGTCCTTGAATCGTTATGGTAATGGACGAACTTGGCTGGTCCATTGTTGCTTGAAAAAAAATCCCAGATCCGGGTAAAAGTTCGGTATTCGAAATTACTTTGGTTTGGGCATTCATTTCTAAGAACCAAGTGATTGAAAGAAGGAACAGGATTTTCTTCATAGGATTAGTTTTACCAATTTCTTACACCCAAACGCCCATTCTATTGAACTTTTCAATGCGTTGGTCAATCCGTTGATTTGGTTCAATCGCATCCAGTTCAGATAAGTAGTTTTTTATCGCTGATTTGACCGTTTCGAACATTTCTTCCTGGTTTCGGTGCGCACCATTCAAGGGTTCTGCCAATACATCGTCCACTAGGCCATTTTTCTTCATGTCTGTCGAGGTGAGTTTCAATGCTTCGGCAGCCCGCTCTTTGAAGTCCCATGAACGCCATAAAATGGAGGAGCAGGATTCTGGAGAGATGACGGAATACCAGGTGTTTTCAAGCATAACCACTTTGTCACCTACACCAATACCTAGCGCCCCTCCTGAGGCTCCTTCACCGATGATGATGCAGATGACAGGCACTTTCAATTGCATCATTTCGTAAATATTTCGAGCAATGGCTTCGCCTTGACCGCGTTCTTCTGCTTCCAGTCCCGGAAATGCTCCCGGTGTATCGATGAAGGTAACAATCGGTTTGTTAAATTTCTCCGCAATTTTCATTAAACGAAGTGCTTTTCGATAGCCTTCTGGGTTAGGCATTCCGAAATTGCGGTATTGCCTCATTTTGGTGTTGATTCCTTTTTGCTGACCAATGAACATTACGGAACGCCCATCTAGCAATCCGAAACCGCCAATCATCGCTTTATCGTCTTTGATGTTTCGATCGCCATGAAGTTCCTGAAAAGCACCACCTGTTATGGCATTGATATAGGCCAAACTGTAGGGTCGGTCTGGATGCCGCGATAATTGCACCCGTTGCCAAGGGGTGAGTTCAGAAAAAATCTCCTTCGTCTTTTCGACAAGTTTGGATTCCAGTTCTTTGATTTTATCGGTCATATCGATTTCCGAACTGGCACCAATTTCCTTGGTTTGTTCAATCTGATTCTCTATGGCCTTGATTGGTTCTTCGAAATCTAAGTATACAGACATAATTGCTTACATTTTCAACCCGGAAAGTTACAAATTTTGTTTTGTTCTTCTACTTTTGTCATCATGATATTATTTCCTCCGGCAAAAGTCAATTTGGGTTTGAATGTTCTTCATAAACGTTCGGATGGGTATCATGCCGTTGAAACGGGAATGCTTGAGGTTCCATTTTTTGATGTGCTGGAATTGCTCCCTTCAGAAAAAACGGATTTCAAACAAAGCGGTTTGGAGATTTCAGGAAATGTGGAAGACAATCTTTGCATGAAAGCATACCGTTTGATGGAAACATCCTATCAGCTACCAAGCGTTTACATGCATTTACGGAAGCAAATTCCTTTTGGTGCAGGGTTGGGAGGAGGTTCTGCGGATGCGACATACGTTTTGAAAGGATTGAACGAATTGTTTTCCTTACAATTAGACGATGAGCAGTTGCGTTTGCTGGCCGCACAATTGGGAAGCGATTGCTCTTTTTTCGTGTCCGGTGGAGCTGCCATCGCCCGCGGGAGAGGGGAAGAGATAAGCCCTATTGATTTATCCTTGCATGGCTTTTGGATAAAATTGGTGAACCCCGGCATCCATGTTTCTACCTCAGAAGCATACAGCGGCGTTAATTTTTCGCCCTCACCCACAAACGTAGAATCCATTTTGTTGGGCGACAAAGAAACATGGAAAGAACGATTGAAAAATGATTTTGAACCTTCTATTTTTGACAGGTATCCTGTCATTGGGAAAGTGAAAGATCAACTTTACGAAGAAGGAGCTTTTTACGCAGCGATGTCAGGCAGCGGTTCCACGCTTTTTGGTTTATACGAAAAAGAACCAAAGAAATCGTTCAATTCGTACTTTGAATTCATTGGCTCGTTCAACTGATTATTTTTTCAATAGCTTGCTTGTTTTTTGAACTCCAAATTCATCCGTACAACACACAAAATACACCCCACTTGGTATAACAGTTAGATCCAATGCATGTTTACTGGAGAATACGCTCTTCGGAACCATTGTTCTACCCATTGCATCCACCAATGTTAAAGTGAATCGGCGGCCTTCAGGATCTTCTATGTTAACCTTTCCGTTTGTTGGATTCGGATATATGGAAATATTCCAAGAAAACGATTCCGTTTCATGAATACTTGCTGTACTGCTAGGATCAACTTCAAAATGCCACAGTCCTCCTAAATCTTGGCCAACGAAAAGATTCAGTAAGCTGTCATTATCTAGGTCATTGACCCAAAAAGAACTGTAGGCTCCTGTCTGTATATTCAAGAATTGGTCGGAAAGCAAGGTGAAAGAACTGTCTGAACTAAGGTGGCCATCAATGTTTTTATACACCCTTAAAAAACCATCGGCCCCACCGAGAAAAAGGTAGGTAGTATCTTTCCACTTAAAAAAATGCGGAACGGGAAAGCCATCCGGTGAGGTGGTGGCGATATCGATCTTGCCTAGTGTATCGTTTTTCAATTCAAAAAGGGCATTTGAGGAAGTTCCTACATTTTCATAGTACATCATCTCACCTGTTTTTCTAGCGAGTATGAGGTCCAAAAGTCCATCGCCATTTAAATCGTATAGTTGCGGTGTGGCGTATTGACCCGAACTGATATTGTTACCGTTTATGTCTGTCAAGGTTGCTGTGGAAAGGGAAAATCCAACAGCCGGTGGATTTCCATTGTTGGTGTAATACTGAAGGGTACCGTTTTCTAGTCCAACCAACAAGTCTTTGTGGTTATCACCGTTGAGGTCACCAAAGGCAGGAACAAGGTGTAAGCCAAGAGATGCAGAGCTTAAATTCAGCAAGTCGTTGTCGATGAAGGTAAACTGAGGATTGGTGGCAGTTCCCGTGTTTTTGTAATAGGAGATGCCGCTTTCTTTGTCAAGTGTAGGCTTATACCTATAGAAATTGGCTACAAATAGATCTTCTAGCCCATCTTCATCGAAATCATAAAAAACAGGAATAGAACCGGTTCCGTGCTCTACCATGTCTTGCTGCAAGAAGGCATTTGTTTGGTATATAAATACTGGAGCATTGTTCGTTCCTACATTTTTATATTGAATGATGCTTGCTTCGTTCTGAGAGATGTTTTTGGCATTGGCACCAACCACCAAGTCTTTTTTACCATCGAAATCGGTATCTACATAAAATGACGCTGGAAATAAAAACAAGTTCGCTGGCTGCGAATTGGAGGGGAAAGCATTATCGACGCTGACCATTGCTGAGTTGGTGTTGGGGCTTGTTCCACCATTCATAAGTAAATTCAGGTTCGGATAAGCGACATCGCCCAAAACCAAGTCTATTACGCCATTGTTATTCATGTCAAGAGCAAGAACCGTGGAGCCTGCGTGTTTTGGTTGTTGTTCGGTTGGTTTGTTTTTGAGGGAATCAGTCAGGGTTGGACTCTCGGCATTTGGAACATTACCTGTAGTACAAACGGATGTTTGGTCATTCAGGTAAACGGTACTTGTACTTATATCTTCTCTGAATTTCCCCCAACATTCATTTTTGAGTTCAAATTCCAAGGAATCGGGCACCCCATACAGCTCCATGCTTTGGTTTTGATGGTATTGCAAATGTTCGCCGCCAATATGAAAGGTAAGGATGTCGTAATCTCCATCGCCTTCCACATCTACAATGGCAGGAATATCGGCAGAACTGACGTATAGGTTGAGTGACATACCCCAATTATCGGAATACAGTAAGTTCTTCGCGACAACCCATTGCAGTCCATTGGCAAGATCGCCTGTGTTTCGGTACACTTTTATCCCTCCAATGCCGTAAACAAACAAATCCTTTCTTCCGTCGTTGTCGTAATCGACCGTTGTGGCACGGTAGCGTATATCGGAGGGAAAGAGGTTATGTCCACCATATAAAAAGCGGTATACGGAGCTTCCATTTTCTTGTTCGTTCAAAAATACCCGAATGTTGTCGCTGCTTCGATCGAATATGAATAGGTCTAGATCGCCATCAAAATCCACATCGATATCGGAAAATTGTGCGTAATTCAAACCTCCGGCCCAAGGAAAGTCACGAAGAGTATTTCCGTCAAACACTTGAATGGAACTGTTGTATTCAAAATTGAATTGGGCCGATACGTTCTTGTGACAGCCGATAGTTAAAACAATCAGACAGGATGCAAGGAATGGGTATCGGTTAACAAAGGACTGAAACATCTTTTCGTATTTATTTCAATGGAAAAACGGATATTTGTCCTTCCCGGTTGTAACAATCTTAAAATTATGAAATATATTTTTCTCTTCGCATTACTTTCTGTAATCAACTGTTCTTATTGCCAAGACAGTGTTTCGGTTTTGTTTATTGGAAACAGCTATACGGCTGCGAACGATTTACCGGGTAGTTTTGTTGCCCTTTCCGCTTCACTTGGCAAGACGGTACTAGTTGATTCTAAAGTAAATGGGGGATATACCTTCCAAATGCATGGTTCAGATCCTATCACGCATTCAAAAATTCAAGCCAAACCATGGGATTATGTGGTGTTACAAGGGCAAAGTCAAGAACCTTCTTTTCCTACTGATCAGGTAAATACCCAGACCTTGCCTTATGCCGAATCATTGGCTGACAGTGTTTATGCTAATAATTTTTGTTCGCAAGCACTATTTTTTATGACATGGGGAAGGGAAAATGGCGATTTGCAATGGGATTCGATCAATACCTTTGATAAAATGAACCTTCGCCTCAGAAATGCCTACTTGCGTTTCAGTGATTCTGTCCAAGGTTCAGTTGCTCCTGTTGGCGTGGCGTGGAAATACGTAAGAGATAATCATCCGGCGATTGCTTTGTATAGCGGGGACGGTTCGCATCCTTCGGTGGCAGGCACCTATCTTTCTGCATGTACTTTTTATGCTTCCGTATTCAGGGAAAGTCCTGTCGGGGCAGGTTTCACGATGGGATTGGATGCCCAGGTAGCTTCGGATTTACAAAATGCGGCGGCACTTGCTGTATTGGACAGTTTGAGTGTTTGGCACCTTCGTCCTAAAGAAGGTATTAGCATTGCGGATTTTTCCATTAATCAGAACAATCATGTTATTCAATGCGTGAACGAAAGTTGGCGCTCTACGGATTATTTGTGGAATTTCGGGGATGGTTCATTTTCCAATGAAGTCAACCCGCAATATATGTATAGCTCGCCAGGTATGTACAACGTGCAGTTAATTTCGAGCAGTTCATGCGGGGCGGATACGATGGAGATCGAAATCCAAGTGGTATTTGACGGTACGGGTATCGATGAGCTGCCCTTGGGTATTCGTCTTGTGACAACCAATTCGGGCGTATTTGAACTCCAGTGGTCAGAAGCGGAAAACAAACCAAAGGGTATTTTGGTACGAAATGTTTTAGGTGAAGTATTGGTTGAGGCAACAGTTAAAACGATGCAAGAAGAGTCAGCGTGGCCCATTGACCTTGGTGCATATAGTCCTGGGATTTATTTTATTCACATGAATTTAGCTAACCAAACGATTGGCTTTGAGGTAATCAATCCTTAACTTATTTCCAAAGAATAAGCCCTTCTTTCGAACGACGCACTTTGGCGAGGTGTTGGTTGGTATCTTCCTCAGATCTGTAGCCGACGGCGCAGAGAACCGAACTTGTTAAATTCAATGGCTCTAAACCCAGAATTTCATCGAACGCTTCTGATTCAAAACCTTCCATGGGGGTTGAATCGATGTGTAAGTCGGCACATGCGGCGAGCAAAAAGCCCAGCGCAATGTACGTTTGTTTCTTATTCCATTGAAGGATTTGTTCTGACGATTGCTCCTTGATTTTTTGTTTTATGAAACCGCCAAATCCATTGAGTGCACCGGTTTCTAGGCCCCGTGTTTCGGTCATGTTGGTGACATATTGGTCGACGAATTGTTCAGGAATGGAGCGCATAGCGCACAAAAGGATGAGGTGGGAAGCATCCGTAATTTGCGGTTGGTTCCACGCTTTGGGTTTTAATTGCTCGCGAAGTTCTGGATCGGTAATGACTATGGCTTGAAAAGCTTGTAGCCCATATGAAGTGGGTGCCAACTGAATCGCCTCCAAAAGTACATGCAGTTGCTCATCGGCGATTTTTTTTTGGGTGTTGTATTTTTTGGTGGCATAGCGCCAGTTTAGGGAGGAAATAAGTATTGACATAGTTAGAAGTGCATTGGAACCTCGATAAAAAGGAGATCGGATTCTGATTTTGAAAGAATAATTAGTTCGTTTGATTCTGAAACACCTAATGCATCCCGATTGTTTAATTCGTACCGATCGATGGAAACCTTTCCTGCGATGTTTATTATGTAAACCCCATTACCTGGACTTTTCAATTGATAGTTGAATTGATGGTTGGAATCCAATTGTGCCCGACTAATGTAAGCTTGTTGATGAATCCATACGGGTGCACCTGATGAAGGCGGGCCAACCAAAAGAGTACATTCATTTTGTTTTACTAAGTCCAAATACCCCACCTGATCGTACCTAGGCTCAACCGCTTGCTTATCTGGAAATATCCAAATTTGAAAAAGGCTAAGAGGTTCTGTGGACGATGGGTTAAATTCGCTGTGCATGACTCCCGTTCCCGCGCTCATCACCTGCACTTCACCACGTTGAATCGTGGCAGCATTTCCCATGTTGTCTTTGTGCGCAATGCTTCCAGACAGAGGTATCGTGATGATTTCCATATTGTCGTGTGGGTGCATACCGAAACCCATATCGGGCGCAACTAAGTCATCGTTCAACACGCGCAAAGCACCAAAATGCATTCTATCGGGGTTGTACCAGCTAGCAAAGCTAAATGAATGTTTCGCGTTGAGCCATCCATGGTCGGCATGGCCCCTAGTGTCAGCGGAATGAAAAATACAGTTCATGAAAAAGTTAGTTTAACTACCCCATGTCAACACATAAAGTACGTTAGTGTTCGTTTTGATTGTTTCGTACTTTCTCGAGTTCTAGTTTCAATGTTTCAATTTCTGCGTTCAATTCTTTGATAGCCTCGATCATTACAGGTATAAGCTGGGTATATTCTACCGTTTTGTAGGAAGTGTTGTCGCCTGTATTAATGAACAATTTCTTTTCTTGGACCATTTCAGGAAACACTTCTTCTAACTCTTGAGCGATAACGCCGTACTGCACCCTTTCCTTGTTTATGATGCCTCCTTCTGAAGTTGCAACAGGTGTATTTAGCGTATACCGTTTTCCGTTGATCTTATTCAATTTTGACAAGGCTCCTTCAACTTGAATGATGTTCGTCTTTAACCTTTTGTCTGAGGCATTTATCCATCCTCCCAACGCATAACCCGCGCCATCACTGCCAATATCCGCTGTGAAGTAACCCGCCCATCCATTGACAGGGTCGGTTGTTTGGCCATACACACCATTGAAGCCCATCCCATAGGTTCCAATGCGCAAACCGGTCGTGGCGGTATTGTTTCCATAAACGCCATAGCCTGCTCCATAGCTGGATTGACCAACGACACCGTTGAATCCAATTCCATTTACCCCGCAACCACCTGAGGTTCGAAGGTTGGAACCATACACGGCCGCAAATCCAGTCGCGGTGGAAGGTATTTGTCCAGACACTCCATAGCCCGCTCCGCTGTTGTTACCAAGAATGGCGGAATTGTTCGTTCCGCTGCTATTAGTATTGGCTTGAATGGCAGCGAAAGTATTAGCGGCACTGGTACTTTCTGCACGAAACCCGACTCCGGATCCATTGACATTTGCCAGAAATGCAGTGGAATTGGCTACGGAACTATTCACCTCCATACCTGTTGTGTTCGTTCCAGCATTGTTGATTCTTACAGATCCTGCATCGGTGGTTATGGTTCTTCCTAAACCCGCTCCTCCTTGGTCATAGGCTTGATCTAACGTGTTGGCTCCGCCACTTGCGAGCGTCACGGTATTTCCTCCGCTAATGCTCAAGTTGTTGCCAACAATACTCAACGTTTGGGCGTCTGTCCCCGCTGGCCCTTGAGGACCTTGCGGTCCGATAGCTCCTGATGCACCCGTTGCTCCCTGAGGCCCTTGTGGTCCAGTTGCACCTGCGGGACCTGTAGCTCCTGTCGCGCCCGTTGTTCCTGCAGGACCTTGCGCACCATTGCATACGAATTTTGTCAAGCTGGGATTAACCTCTCCTGCATCCAGTATTCCGTTGCTATTGGCATCCAACCCATATTCTATTTTTACGCCACCAGTCGAACAATTTGCACCAGATGCCTCTATGCTGGTCTTGACCATGGCGTTCAATCCATTCGTGCCAGTCGAACCGGCTGGACCTGTTGCTCCCGGAGGACCTTGAGGACCTGTTGCTCCTGACGGGCCAGGTATGCTGTTCCCACTGTTTTCGGCGTATAAGGCATATGGTACACTCATTAACTGACTCGTTCCGGTAATGCTGTAGCTTGTTCCTCCATTAGGGTCGGTTTCACTTTGAATAAAGTATGGACCATTCGCCCAGTCAATACCTGAGAACGAACCTGATACAAGTGTACCTTCTCCAATAATTATGGAAACCAATCCATTGGCATTCGAAGTTGGCATATGCGTTTCGGAAAAAACAACCGTACCGGAAGGCGATCCTTGCAAAATGCTTAGTTGCATGCCGATTGGACTATTGGAAATCAAGTTATTCGCAACGTCTCTGATTACGGCTTGGTAGGTCATTTTCTGCGGAACCTGAGAGGTACCGATGAAATGAAGTAGAACAAAAATGGGGAGTAAAAAAACCGATTTTTTCATGGTTAATGGGTATTGAGTGATTTCTATCAAGGTGTTTTAGTGATTTTAAACGCTGCATTGTTTTCAGTATCGATGCAAAGGGTGTACAGACCCGAAGCGAAAGAAGCCAGGTCGAGGCTGGTATTGAGATTCGATAAAAGTTGATTTAGCACGCACTTCCCTTGGGCGTCAAATATGAAAAGGGTACGATTCAACATCGACTCTTGAATCTGAATGTTAACCAAATCACTGGTTGGGTTGGGCCAAATGCTTACTTGCATTTGTTCGGGATTCAACAAACCATTCGACTGGATGAGGTATGTTTGTTGGACTCCTTCGCTGCTGTTCCCTCCCGATCCTGAAAGAAACTGATAATCCAACTGTCCAATCGTGTAACTGACACTTCCTGAAGCAGATGAATTTGCCTCACCCCCGGCTGTAACAGTGTTTGACTGGGCTTGAATTGAACTCATGGAAATCGCAGTACAAAAAAGTATATGCGTTAGTTTTTTTGTTTTCATGACCCTTAAAGTTAGAAAAATAAGGTGTTTCAACTATGATTTTTGTTATTAATTCATGAACAAAAAAATGATATATTCGCTCCGTATGAATAGTTCTATGAAATTCTTCTTTTTTGGCTTGGTTTTTTTGTTGTTTTCATGTTCCGAGGAACGGGAGAGCACGTTTCCAAGAAATACGGACGTTGTTGAGTCTGTTTATTCGAGTGTTGTTCTTGAACCACAGGGAAGTTACAAGGTTGTTTCGTCTGTTCCAGGATTCATCGATCGCTTCGCCGTTGTAGAAGGCGGCACGGTTGCTATGAACGGTACGATTTGTTTTTTAAAAAACGATCCAGCTCTTATAAATGAGCAAAATGCCTCGCTTGGTTACGACCTTGTTCAACAAAACCTGCAAGGTGAAGCTAACATGTTAGAGGAAATGCGTTTGGAATTGCAGTCGTTGAAATCTAAAATGAGAACCGATTCGGTCAATGCACAGCGTTACAAGTCACTTTACGATAAACAAGCTGTCTCCAAAAGCGAATCGGAACGATTTCAATTGATCTACGAGCAAACACAGGCTGCATTCAAGTCGCTGCAAAACCGTTACGACCGAACAAAATCTGATTTGAAAAATCAACTATCGCAAGCAGGTAACAACCGAAAATTGGGTGGGCTTCGCACAGCAGATTACACCATTAGATCTGTCATTTCAGGAAAAGTATTCCAAATACTTAAAGAACCTGGTGAATATGTCAACATGCAGGAACCTATTGCCATTGTTGGGAACGGAACTGACTTTCAACTGAAGATGTTGGTGGATGAAATTGACATAGGAAGAATAAGTATTGGACAAAAAGTATTGGTTAGGCTAGAAGCTTATAGAGGAAATGTGTACGAAGCAAAATTGTCTTACATTTCACCGAAAATGGACGAAAAAACACAAACGTTTGAAGTACATGGAAGATTCGTTAAGGCGCCGCAAAAATTGTACATGGGCTTAACAGGTGAAGGAAACATTATCGTTGGCGAGAAAAAAGCGGCATTGGTAATTCCAAGGTCTTACCTGCAAGCGGGGAACATGGTTGAAACCGACAAAGGACTTGTAAAGGTAACGACCGGCATGTCAAATTGGGAAGACATTGAAATTGTTTCTGGAATTACGAAGGAGACACGTATCTACAAACCGGAATAGTGGTGAAATTCGGGCTTATTTTATCCATTTCCCGAACCCATTTATGGTCGAGGAAAAAGCAATCACTGATTGCGGCGTTGGGTGTTACCTTCGGCATCGGAACGTATATTATCATGATGAGTTTTATGACCGGATTGAATGGATTATTGGATGGATTGATACTTAACCGTACGCCTCATATTCATTTGTTCAATGAACTCGAACCTTCAAAATGGCAACCTGCAGAGCGATCAAACGATTACAAGGGCAGGGACCATATGATACATTCCATCAAGCCTATTCATTCTCAACCTAGGATTCACAACGCTTTACCTTTGCTCGATTATTTGAACCGTATGCCGGAAGTGTTGGGAGCCACCGCTCAGGTAAAAGCACAGGCATTTTACCTTGGAGGTTCCACCCAATTGAATGGTTCCATTACCGGAATTGTTGTTGAAAAAGAGGCAGAACTTTACAACCTCGGTGAATATGTTGTCGAAGGCACATTGGAGGATTTAAAACGCAACGAAAAAGGGATACTATTGGGTGCTGGTGTGGCGAAAAAGTTATCCCTAAAGGTAGGTGATGTCATTCAATTGGCATCTTCCAAAGGCGATAATTATGGACTTAAAATTGTCGGTATTTTTCAAAGTGGAATGGCTGATCTCGATAACGTACAAAGTTATGTTAACATCAAGATGGCCCAGCGACTTATGGGGCAATCGGATAATTATATTACCGACATAAACATAAAGCTTCACGACATGACTACCGCACCCACACTTGCCAAAGACATGGAAAAAACCTTTGACATCAATGCCGTAGATATTCAAACAGCGAACGCGCAATTTGAAACGGGTTCTTCGATCCGTAACCTCATTTCCTATGCGGTATCTATCACGCTTTTGATAGTTGCCGGTTTTGGTATTTACAATATTCTGAATATGTTGATTTATGAAAAAATGAACGACATCGCCATTTTAAAGGCAACAGGTTTTTCTGGAAAAGATGTTAAGTGGATTTTCATTTCGCAGGCCATGATCATCGGTTTAGTCGGTGGGTTCATCGGTTTGTTGTTCGGGTATATTGTCACAAGTATCATCGATCAAACGCCCTTCAATACACAAGCATTGCCCACCATAAAAACGTATCCCATCGAATACGAACCTAAGTTTTACATTATTGGTATTGTATTCGCCTTGATATCCACGTTTTTGGCGGGTTATTTTCCTTCTCGGAAGGCAGAACGAATCGACCCAGTTGAAATAATAAGAGGGCAATGAGTCAAGAAATCATTCGTACGGAGGCAATTACGAAATACTTTCACCAACCAGTAGAAGTGAAGGTGTTAGATAATATTGGTTTCACGATGCAGCGAGGTGAATTTGTTTCAATCATGGGGAAGTCAGGTTGCGGGAAATCCACCTTGTTGTATATATTGTCCACTATGGATACCGATTACGAGGGGGAACTATTTCTCGATGGAAAGCTTATAACGGGTCAAAAATCAGAGGAATTAGCTGTTCTCAGGAATCAGAAAATAGGCTTTGTCTTTCAGTTTCACTACCTGTTGGCCGAATTTACAGTATTAGAAAATGTGATGTTGCCAGCCAAAAAACTGGGAGTTAAGTCCTTACAGGAAATCGAATACGACGCCATGGAAAAACTGCGCTTACTAGGAATTGATGATCAGGCCAAGAAACTTTCGAGCCGTATTTCAGGGGGGCAAAAACAGCGGGTAGCCATCGCACGGGCATTGATTAATAATCCTGCTATCATCATGGGAGACGAACCCACGGGCAACCTCGATTCTAGAAATTCTGACATCGTTTTTGGAATTTTTCAGGAGTTATGTAAAGAAAACGAGTTGTCATTTTTAGTCGTAACACACGACGATGATTTTGCACGACGTACGGACCGTATTATTCATATGGAGGACGGTCGAATTGTATAGTGATTCTTAACGAATCAAGTGAAAGTAGGTGTGCCCTGTCACTTCGTTTCCGTTGAAATCGGTAGCACGGTACTCAATGAAATAAACCCCATCAGCGAACAAATTCCCATCCACGCTTCCGTCCCAGCCCTGATTGAGTTCCGTGAGTTCAGCGATTTTATTTCCCCACCGATTTAAAATAAGTCCATAAAACGTTGCGCCATTTTCAACATGTACAAAATAGGTATCATTTGATCCATCGCCATTGGGAGTAAATACATTCGGAGGGTTTACCGTCATGGGGGCTATCACTTCAATTTCTTGCGTCCAAACGTCTTGACAAATACCATTGCTTGCTACTAGCTCGACCAAGTAAATACCCGGTTCTGTATAATTATAGTTTGTTGAGGAAGGGTTATTCGTAACCAACGAATCTCCGTCTCCAAAATACCATACGTATTGTGTGGCATTGGAGCTTAGGTTTTCAAGCGTTGTATTTAATGTTACGTGTCCAAAAATTACAGTCGCATTTCCATTGGCATCCGGCAATGGAAGGGCATTCACCGTTAGTTGGTCTGTACCAGAACAACCGTTGGCATCTGTTCCTGTAACAGTATAGGTAGTAGTTCCTGAGGCAGGTAGGAAAGGCACCCCGTTCGTAACCCCATTGTTCCAAGTATAGGATGCACCACCGCTGCCTTGAAGTGTTATTTCATTCGGGTTTCCGCCGCTAGGTTCACAAAGTACAAGGTCTTCGCCTGCATCAATTACTGGGTTAGGATTGATCTGTATGAGGACCGAATCAATAGGTTGAGAGCTGCATTGATTTGCCCCGTTACTTGAAACACTAATAAGTTCAAATTCATAGCTCCCAGCAGTAGTTGGAGAGGTGAGAGTGAAACTGTTTCCATTTATAATCAATGGTGGTTGGACTTGACCATTCAGACTGTATGTAACACTGTAGGAGGTAAATCCGGTGCCGACACTAACAATAATTGGATTGATTGTTTCACCAATACAATAGTTTCCATCTCCAGCTATACTAGCTGTTGGAACGTCTAGCACACTAACTAATACCTCGTCGGTATCTGTACATCCATTGCTCGATCCGGTAACTGTATAAAGCGTCGTAGTGGCTGGGTTGAAAGCTTGTCCATTCGTAACATTGTTGTCCCAATTAAAACTAGTTGCTCCAGAAGCCGTTAATGTAACGGATTCTCCAGAACAAATGGTGATGTCATTCCCTGCATTGACGTTTGGTGTGGCATTAACCGTAACGGTAACCTGATCAGTCGATTGACAATTATTCGCGGCAGTTCCCGTCACTGTGTAAGTGGTTGTTCCCAATGGTGGGTTGAAGGCAACTCCATTTGTTACCCCGTTGTTCCATTGGTACGTGGTTGCGCCTGAACCGGATAATGTAACAGTGCTTCCTTGACAAACGGTTTGGTCAACCCCTGCATTAACCGAAGGCAAGGCCTGAACGGTAAGAGTAACATTGGAGGTACTGTCGCACCCATTGGGTGTTTGAAAGGTTGCGGAATATGTTCCAGCTGTATTTTGAGTAAGGCCATGTATTGTTGTGCTTTGTCCCTGACAAACACTCATTGTTGAATTGGTGGTAATGTTAGCCAATTGAGTTACCGTAATTGGAGTAGAAGTAGCCGAACAATTGAACTGATTGGTAACAGTTACTGTTATAGGATTATTAGCTTGAGTAGCAGAAATGGATGCACTGTTGCTACCCGTTGACCAGTTGTAGGAGGAAAAACTTGTGGAGGTGGCTAGTAACGCAGAGGAATTTTGACAATACGAACTTGCACCGGTTATCACAGGGGATGGATTCGGGTTAACAGTAATTGTTACTTGGTCTGTGTTAGAGCAGTTCTGTCCAGAGGTTCCAGTTAGGGTGTAGGTTGTTGTACCCAGTGGTGGTGTGAATGCGAGGCCATCCGTTACGCCATTATTCCATTGGTAAGATGTTGCACCTGATCCTGTTAATATTGCCGTGCTTCCTAGACAAATGGTTTGATCGGCACCGGCATTAACGGCCGGTGGAGCGATGAATGATAGTGTTACGTTGGAGGTGCTGTCGCATCCATTGGCTGTTTGAAAAGTAGCCGAATAGGTTCCTGCCGTATTTTGTGCTATCCCATGCACAGTTGCGCTTTGTCCTTGACAAACGCTAATTGTTGAATTCGTTGTAATGCTTGGTAGTTGTGTCAAGGTGAACGGTGCAGAAGTACCGGAACAATTAAATTGGTTAGTTACCGTAACAGTGATGGGATTATTGGCCAGGGTAGCTGTTATTGTAGCGCTATTACTTCCAGTTGACCAAGAATAATTACTAAAGGATGTCGTTGTCGACAAGGATGCCGGGTTGCTTTGACAATAAGTGGATGATCCGCCAATTACCGGGTTAGGACTTGGATTTACCGTGATCACCACATTGTCTGTACTGGAACAATTTTGACCCGAAAATCCAGTCATAGTGTATGTGTTGGTTCCCACTGGTGGCGCAAATGCAACACCGTTATTTATGCCATTATTCCATTGGTATGTGGTGGCACCGATTCCGGAAAGTGTAATGGAAGTACCTTGACAAATGGTTTGATCTGCACCGGCATAAACGGCAGGGACAGGGTTAACAGTTACTTGAATAATATCAAAAGCGACACAGTTTTGTGGAGAGGTCGCCGTTACAAAATAACTAGTTGTTGAACCAGGGGTAACAGGGACGCCGTTCGTTACTCCGCTCGACCAAAACAGGTTGCTTCCAGGACTTGCGATGGCATTGAATGTGATTGATTGACCTGCACAAATACTCGTATCGTTTCCGGCATTCAGCGTGGGTAGCGGTGATACCGTTACAGTAACATCGTCCGTAGCGCTACATCCACTCGTAATATTGGTACCCGTTACCGTATAGGTGTTTGTTCCTAGTGGAGGTGTAAAAGCGACCCCATTGGATACTCCCGAAGTCCAAGAGTAGGATGTGGCACCTGTAGCAGCAAGTGTTACGGTGCTGTTTTGACAACTATTTTGATCGGCGCCGGCTGAAACGGCCGGTGCAGGATTAATGGTAACAACGGTGTTCGCGGTAGCTGAACAACCGGGAGCAGTTACTTGAACGGAATAGTTACCACCATTGGATGTGGTTGCATTTGTAATAGTGGGGTTGGATGCATTAGATGAAAAGCTTCCCGGACCAGTCCAACTATAGGTGGCACCAGCAGGAAGGTTTACCGCTTGAACATCCAATTGAATGGTTGCTCCCGCACAATAAGGTCCTGTATTAGATGCAGTCACTGTAAAACCGGGTATGTATGTAATCGTAACATAACCATTGTTTGCGTTAAGAGCACCTGAACATGTACCTCCCGGAGGGAATAGACTTGATCCGCCGCCGCCGCCGCCGCCGCCGTTTGCGCCGGTACAACATCCGTCGTTACCACCGCCTCCTCCGCCGTAGTAGCCACCGCCACCGCCCCCTCCGGAGGCAGTTTGCCAAAGTCCTGCTTGACCTCCTTGACCGATTGATCCGGGTGAACCTCCGGGCGGTGTGCCTGCCCATGGTGTTCCTCCGGCTCCTCCCGCAAATTGGGTTCCACCTGTTGCCCCCGTTCCATAGGTACTGCATCCTTGACCTCCATCAACGCAATTGGCACTGCTGGCTGCACCACCACAAACCGGGCTTGAACCACCACTTCTTCCGCCACCACCACCGGCAACGATAATTCGATCGCCTAAAGCGATACCTCCAATTCTTACATCACTGGCGCCACCGCCTCCCCAAGAAGAATAATTGGTATTGCCATCCGTTGATGCGAATCCTGTACCGCCACCATTGTAACCTCCTGAATTATTACCGAGCGTACCCATTCCACCCACATAAATATTGAGCACTTGACCTGGTGTTACGCTAATAGTTCCGCTCACAAGTGCACCATTTCCACCATTTGCACCGCCACCTTTGGCGCCTGCTGCCGTGATTGTTATTGTATTAACACATGATGGAACAGTCCATGTTTGCATGCTCCCCGTGTAATTAAAGGTAACGGTTTGACTTTGGGCGAATAAATCCTGAATAAGACAAACAAACAATAAACTTATCGAAAACTTAAAGCAGTTCGTAACGTTTAATTTATAATCATTCCACCCCATAATAATATAGTAGTTAGTACAAAATTTTAGGGTATATGCTTTAAACCTATTTACTCGTTTCTGAGAAACAGGTTGACCATACTACCTAACTAAATGGAAATAGGTATGACCGGCAACTTCATTTCCAGAAAAGTCTGTTGCAATATACTTTACAAAGTACACGCCTGCTTCAGCTTCTTTTCCGCCACTGGTCTTTCCGTCCCAACCTTGGTTGACATCGTTTAATTCAGCCATTACATTTCCCCAACGATTGATAATCCATGCTTGGAATTCATCCCCGTATTGAACATTCACAAAATACAATTCATTCGATCCATCTCCGTTTGGTGTGAAGACATTTGGCGGGGTGACAATCATAGGTGGCAACGCTTCAACTAATACGGACCATGTATCGACACAAATGCCGTTGGAAGCGGTTAGAGTGATTTCATAAACTCCAGGTACGGAATAGGTATGGTTGACAGTCATATTATTGTTGGTAACCAACGAGTCGCCATCACCGTATTGCCATACGTAATTGGTAGCATACATACTTTGGTTTTCAACCACTGTATTCAAATCAATGTGTCCATAAATATTACTTGGATTTCCTAGGGCTTCCGGTTGAGGCAAGGAGGTAATGCTAATGTCATCTGTACCAATACAACCGTTTTCATCGGTGCCAACCACTGTAAAAACAGTTGTACCTAATGGTGGAGTGAACGGAACACCATCCGTCACATTATTGTCCCACTGATAGGTTTCTGCTCCTGCTCCTGAGAGGGTTACTTCCGAAGGTGTCGAGCTTCCAGGCTCACAAAGGATTTGATCCTCACCAGCATCGATAATCGGATTTGGATTGATGACAACCGTAACGGCATCGTCGCTGGTTTGAATACAACTGGTAGGACTTGAGTCGGTAATATCGGTGAGTACAACTTCAAATGTTCCAACGGTGGTTGATGGTATAGTAATGGAATTGGAATTGTTTGTCACAACAATCGGAGGTTGAGGTGCCCCATTTAGCGTGTAATTAATGGTATAGGGAGCGGTACTTCCTGAACCATTAAAAGTTACTTCTGCCGTTCCAGTTCCTTGACAAAGCTCGGTAGAGCCTGAAGCAGAAACTACTGGCAGCGGATTTATGGTGATATCCGTTGAAGTAGTATTCGAACAAATGCCACTCACAACGTCATAGGTTACCGTGTACGTTCCAACGTCACTGGCTTCTAAATCTACTTCTCCAGTTGTGGTATTCAATACCAATCCATTGGTGGATGTGTATGTTCCTCCAGCGGTTCCCGTAAGCGCAATGGGTGCAAGTCCGGTAGCACAATAGGCATCTGGGTTGTAAGCCACGGTGGCTTGCGGCAACGATGTTACGTCAACAGTTGCTGTTCCAGCTTGGTTTTGTGAACAGCTCGGAGCACTGTTATCTGCAACACTAATTAAATTAAAAGAAAAGGATCCAGCGGCAGTTGTAGGAATGGTTATACTTGCAGAATTTCCAATGGAGGTAATGGTAGTTGGAACACCATTTAGGTTGTAGCTGAAGGTATATGGGGCGTTTCCTCCAGACCCTGCGAAAACAACTTCGGGATCAGTATCCCCTACACAAACGTTCGTAGTTCCAGATACATTGGCTGTAGGCAGTGGGTTCACGGTGAGTGTTACAGAGGATGATTGCGGTAAGGTACAAGAACCGCTTTCTGTTACAGTAACAGTGTAAGTAGTTGTCTGGGTTGGTGAAGCTACGGGATTAGCGATGTTGGGATTGCTCAGTCCTGTGGAAGGAGACCATTGATAAGAAAAGGTTCCATTGTTGCATCCGTTTGTTGCGTTGGCATTCAATTGGCTGTTTTCAGTTTGGCAAATGACCGGTGAGGTAAGGCTCGCGTTCAGTACAATTGGGCTTGACCCACCTAATGTGAATGTGTAGACGGGTGTCCAAATATTACACGCCGATTCTTTTGCTCTCCATTTATAGTTCCCTGGGCAAAAGTTGGAAAGGTTACAAAAGGTAGTTGGATAAGGTGTAGCTACATTGTATGTGCATGATGAACAACCACCGCCACCAAGGCATATTTGTGGTGAAAGGAAGTTGGCTACTCCTGTAAACGAAGCATTTTCACAAACAATTTCAATTTGAACGGTGTAACAACACAGCCATCCTGCGTTTGAGGTAAAATTCAATTCTAATGTGGAACCATTCACGTTTTGCGAGATATTAGAAAGAGCACCGCAGGGAGAACAGGTATATCCTTGAAAGGAGAATAAAAAGCTGAAGGAAATTATTCCGAGAAAAGCAGTAAAGTTCGATTTTAACATAGTTGTTTTCATTTCATATAGCAGCTTGTGAGACGAACCGATTTAAAAAAAAGTTGCACTAAAATAAGACTATTTGTTCATTTTTTTTTCCAATGATTCGACTTTTTTTTCAAGAGCTTTGATCTGCTCTTGTTGTTCCTTGATACAATTTATGAGTGGTAGAACAAACTCCGCATACCTAATGGAAAAATGATCCTGGTCGTTTTGGGGATAAACGACACCGCTGAATTCCGCCCCGATTTCATCCAATACGTTAACTACATCTTGTGCCAAAAGCCCGTTATATCGGATGTTTTCTTGCCCTTTCACTGTGTAGGAATAACTTACAGGTTTCAAGCGAGTGATAAAATCCAATCCTAAGGTAGATTCTTTGACGTTGGTTTTGTATCTTTTATCGGAAAGTGTACTCCAACCTACCTGCCCACCGATATTGGTTACGGCGGAACTTCCAATTACAACTGAATTGCTTGACGTTACGATTGCTTCAGCGCCAATTGCAGTGGCGTTGTTTAAACCACTTTGACCTACATCTGCATTAAAGCCAAGGGTGGTGTTGTTGTTTCCTGAAATATTGTCTTGACCTGAAAAATTACCCACAAAAGTGTTGTTATTACCCAAATCGTTAAAGTAACCTGCGTGCGCGCCGAGGAAGGTGTTTTCATTCCCGACCGAGTTGCTGCTACCAGCCGTCACGCCCATGATGGTATTGTGTTGTCCTGTCGAATTGGATTGACCTGCGTAGGCCCCAATAAAGGTGTTTTCATTGCCATTGGTATTCGAAAATCCGGCTCTTCTTCCAAGAAATGAATTCATGATACCATCGATGTTCGCAACACCTGTTTCACCACCAATGAACGTGTTTTCAAATCCAACGATATTGCCAACCCCTGCATTGAAGCCCATCATGGTGTTCATAAATCCTAAAGAATTTCCAGCGCCCGCATTTTCGCCGACAAAAATATTGGAGGTTCCTTTGTTCCACAATATTTTTTTATTGTTAATCATGAAACTGCTGTCACTGGAAATGGTGATATTTCCTTGCACCGAAAGCTTTTGAATAGGGTTACTTGTTCCAATGCCAATCTTTGATCCATTATTGAATAGCGTTTGGCTGTTATTCACCCAATTGTTCCCATTCCAATACATGGTGTTTCCGATGGCTGTTCCAGGAGTAAAAACGGCTGAACCAGCTGAACCAGCTGAATTGGCATGCAAGGCATAGGGAACACTCAATAGTTCTGTATTGCTAAACGATAGGTAATTTGTTCCTCCGGTTAAATCAACCTCAACCTCAATAAACTTTGCTCCAATGGACCAATCAACATTGGCCATGGAACCGCTCACGGCAGATCCATCGCCTATGTTAAGGTTGTATAGCCCAAATGCATTGGTTTGTGCGTCATGTGTCTCTTGAAAAAGAATAGCACCAGAGGAGGAAATATCCCGAATGGAGATACGCAGGCCAATGGGAGCATTTACAAGAGGTTCACCGTTTGTATTTCGCGCAATGGATTGGTATTTAAATCGTTGGGGTGCCTGAGCACGGGAGTTTGTACCTAAAAATAACATGCAGAATAGCAGCAACAAACTTTTTTTCATGGTGCAATATGAATAAGGTGTGAAACGACCAATTTGAGTTCATTTGAATTGTGAACATAAAGGAGGTAACTACCCTCAGCGAGCTGGGGCAGTATCCATTGGTAAGGCAGTGCTGTAATTTCCTCCGAGCGAAACACTTCTTGGCCATTGAGTGAGCAGAGGGAAAAATGAAAGGATTGAAAAGGCAATTGCCCTTGAAGTATAAGGTGATTGGAAAAGGGGTTGGGTGCTACCAACAAATCGTACGAAACCAATTCGTTAAAACTAGCCGTCTCCAGAGGAGGTTGGCAATACCCCTGTGTTAAAAATTGGTTTCCTGCGCCTCCAGTTTCACTTATTATTTCACCTAAAGAAAAGGTCATAGAGCCTGTACTGTTTTGACCATTTTCGCCTGCACTGGTAAGCAGTTCTTGGGCGCTAACATAAAGGCAATTTGAAAAAAAAAGCAAAAGAACAAGATGCCGCATTTTCCTGTGTTTCTTCAAATATACAACAATCATAAGCGCTAACCATCAAGCAGAGTGTGGTGTTTTTTTGTTGTATGTTTTTTTGTTTCTGTGAAAAATAAAATGGGACCAAGATTTCTCTGGGTCCCATTGGTAAATAGGTCGTTTTTTCTTCTATTGTTCCCGAACGCGAATGACTTTGAATTCGGTTCGTCGGTTTTTCTGATGTTCTTCTTCCGTACATTGGATCCCATTTGCACAGCGATTCACTAATACCTTTTCACCGTAACCTTTGTAGGTCAATCGCTTGGAATCAATGCCTTTTGAAATAAGGTATTTTACTGCGGCCATTGCCCGTTTTTCAGAAAGTACTTCATTGTATTGGTCGTTTCCTCGAACGTCTGTATGCGAACCCATCTCGATGTCAATCAATGGATTGTCGGCAAGTACGCGAACCAGTTTGTCCAACTCAATTGCTGCATCCTCTCGAATGTCCCATTTGTCGAAATCGTAGTAAATGTTCTCCAGAACAATCGGTTTGTTAATGACAATAGGTTCCACTTCAAAATCGGCATAAAAATCTTCAGAATATTTCAAGCCTTTCGTGGATAAATGATCTGTTCTAGTAAAACAACCAAATTTGGTGCAATACAAATGGTACGAAGTTTCGGGATTCAATTTCATATTAAAACGTCCCTGTTCGTCACTGATCATTTTGATTAGTTCACCCGTTGATTCCATTGTTATTTCAACGACTACATCTTTCACTGGGATTTGGGTGCCTTTCTCTCTTGCTTTCCCGTAAAGGTTAAAAGTGGGAGGGAGTTTTTCAAAACTATAAATCTTATCTGCTGAAGCCCTTGAGGAGGAAACGAAACCGGTACGGTTGTCTTTATTAAGTGAAAATCCGAAGTCGTCTTTAATTGAATTCAGTGGATAGTTCAAATTTTCTGGTTTAACCCATCGCCAGCCGTTGAAATACGTGATAAATACATCGAGTCCTCCCATGGAATTGTGCGCATCCGAGGAGAAATACAACGCGCCATCTTCGTGGAGATAGGGAAACATTTCGTTGCCTTCGGTATTAACCGATGTCCCAATGTTTTCAGGAATACTCCAAACGCCATCGTAATAGGTTGATTTGTAAATGTCTGTTCCGCCTGATCCACTGGGCATGTCAGATACAAAATACATGGTTTTTCCATCCTTGGAAAGGGTAGGGTGACCACAAGAGTATTCATCACTGTTATAGGGAAATTCTTCCAAGTTTTTCCACTTGCCCTCCACAAAGCTTGCTTTAAATATTTTAAGGTTGCTTTCCATTTGATCGTTCGCATTCAACTTCCGCTTGAAGTAATTGCTGCGTGTAAAAAACACGGTGTTTCCGTCCTCAGTGAATGTGGCAGGCCCTTCATGGAATCTCCCGTTGATGTCGCCGGTCAACAATTCAGGTTTCATCCAGTTTCCCGACGAATCTTTTTCCATGTAATACAAATCCAAATACGAATTACCCGTCCATGAACTTGTTTTTCGTCCTGAAAATACTTCCTTGTCGGCAGAAAAAATAGCGCCGTTCTGGTATTCAATACTGGAAAAGGCATTGACAAATTCTTGTTTTCGGATGGGCTTCAATTTGAAAAGCGTGGTATCCCGGTAACGGTGATAGACTGATTGACAGGATGATAACAACATTTGCGCGACACGATCCCGAGGCACCAACTTTAAGTACTCCTTAAAATGTTGAACAGCTTCATGGTGCATGCCTTTGTACATGAGTACCTTGGCAAGGTCAAAATGAGCATGCGGCAGCACGTCTTGTTTCATCACGGCCAAATGGTATAGCCTTTCTGCCGAATCAATCTGCGCCGTTTTGAAATAACTGTCCGCGAGTTTACACTCGATTTCGGTGGTGGCGTGTTCAGGATATATTTTCTCGAAGTGATGGATGGCTTTTGAATAACCTAAGGCGTCGTAATACCTGTTTCCTTTTGCTGTATGGTAATGCACACAGCCATTAAGTACGAGTAAAATAAGCGCTGAGGCTACAAGCGTAATGATGGTTTTTTTCATGATCTTTCAATTAAAAGTAACGCGGTGTTTTCACTTTGATGAGGTCCCTGCCAAAGTCAATTCCAATCATAATTTCATGCGATCCCGAAGAGGAATTCCGCAATTTGGATAACGTAATGTCGTACGCATAACCAACTCTGAAAAAGGTGTTGGTTTGGTATTCCACTATGATGGCCAAGGCGTCACCGGTTCGCCAAGATGCACCGAGCCAGTAGGTGTTTTTATAAACGGCACTTAGGTTGATATCGGCTTGAAGTGGGGCGTTTTGAACGTATTTCAACAACACCGAAGGCTTGAGTTTAACATCCCTCGGTAGGTCAAAAATGTACCCGCCAGTGAGTAGGAAGTGCCTCCTTAAAAAGGTGGATCGGCTCAAGTCGAAATTGAAGTCACGTCCATTTTCGTACGCAAATAACGTTGGGATAGAAAATCCAGCATACATACGGTCGGCGTGAAAATAGGCGCCAAAACCAAACCTTGGCAAGACTTTACTAGACAGGTTTTCAGCGAAAACCTCGTCGTTGTCCCAGACTGTCAGATCAGTTAATTTCGCACTGAATTGGGAGAATCCAACGTTGACACCGAATGCCAGTTTGTACTTGTCGTTGAATTTTAACGTATACGCATAGTTGGCGATGAGGGTGTTTTGTTTGGTTACCCCAATTTCATCGTGCATGGCGATAACTCCTACCCCCATGTTTCGGTTGGTCAATGGGCCATCTGCCGCAGCAATGAATGTTTTTGGAGAACCGTCGAACCCCACCCATTGGTTTCGGTAAGTAAGCGTACTTGACCAATATTTATGCGAGCCCGAATAAGCGGGATTGAGGTACAAGCCATTGAACATGTATTGGCTTAGCATCGGATCTTGTTGTGCACGAGCCAAATACCCAAGACATGGGACAATCCAAAGTATTAAAAGAAATTTTTTCATGATTTGAGTGATTGGTTAATTATCTTCTGAGGTCAACGTATCCCTTTAGGGTTTGGGGTTCTGTGGCGTACGCCTTCAATAAAACGAAGTAGGTTCCATCTGGTAGTTCTTCGCCATTATTGTTTCCGCCGTTCCATTCATTGGAATAATCCTCTTTTTGATAGACGATGTTCCCCCATCGATTGTAAATGGTCAGTTGGTTGTCTGGATACGCCTCGATTCCACGTACAACAAAGAATTCGTTACTGTAATCTCCGTTGGGTGAAAAACCAGATGGCATAGCCAGTTGAATAGGGTCGTTCAGCTGAACGGTTGCAGATGATTTACAGCCATTGGCATCCGTAACCCAAACGGTATAACTACCTTCTGTAAGTCCACTTATTGCAGGAGTAGTTTGCCCCGTCGACCAAACATAGGAATAAGGTGCTTGTCCATTCAAGGCGAATACCTCGATTTCCCCGTCATTGTTTCCATAGGTGCTGATTTCAGTGCCTGCGCTATACAAGGAGGTTTCAAGTGTAACAAGAATTCCCTCTGGTTGCCAAATGGTGTCCGATAACACGGTGGTGCACCCATTGGCATCCGTAATTGAAACGAGGTAAACTCCCGTTGTAAGTCCTTCAGAGAGGGGAGTTGAATCACCATTTGACCATTCATAGGTATATGGTCCAGTTCCGGAGGTTACAAGCGCTTGGATTTCTCCACTAGGTTCGCCGTAACAGACCGCATCTTTCACTTGAAGTTGTGCACTTAGGTTGGAGTAGGCTTCAACTATTCCCGTGTAGCTGATGGTGCAATTGTTCGCGTCTTCCACGGTTAACGTGTACGTACCTGCTGAAACATTTAATAAGTTCATGGTATTGGCACCGTTCGACCAGTCATAAGTATAGGGAGAGGTTCCGCCTGATATCAATACCCGAATGTTTCCGTTTTTAGCTGAGCATACCGCATCGTTTGTAGAAGCTTGCAAAGTGAGGGGGGGAGGCTCATTGATTACTGTGGAATAAATGGTCGTACACCCATTAAAGTCAGAAACTTCTAATTGGTATGCTCCTGCTGTCAATTGCTCAGCATCCTCTGAGGTTTGACCATTGCTCCAAGCAAAATAATAGGGCTCCACGCCGCCACTGATGGATACATCAATTGAACCATTCGCGCCTCCAAAACAGGAAACATCTTGGTAACTAGCATTCAACACCAGTGGGGTGGGTTCAGTTAATTCCGCTCCGATGGTATTTGAACATCCGTACCCATCCGTTACATTCACTGTGTAAAAACCAGCCTCAAGGGTTTGTAAGTCCTCAAGTGTATCGCCTGTATTCCAAGAAAATGTGTAAGGCGCCTGACCGTTTAGAACGGTAACATCAATGGAACCGTTGTTATATCCATAACAGCTTACATTCTCCGTTTCGATGAACAATCCAGGTTCGGGATGCACCGTAACAGTGAACGACAAAGTGGTTGTATTTCCATGAATGTCTGTTGCCTGAAAGGTGTTGGTGGTAGTTCCAATTGGAAAAGGTGATCCGCTTGGGAGCCCGCTTACCTGCGTAAGCTGTTGAATACCACAGTTGTCAGTAGCGCTGGGTTGTGTATAAATAACCGTTGGGTCGCATGTTGAAATTGGAGCAGGAATAATCAGTTGTGGAAGTTGATTGTCGACTACCGTGACGGTAAATTGGCAATTGGTGGAATTACCTGATGGATCAACCGCTGTGTAAGTCACGGTTGTATTACCTACAGGAAAAGTACTGCCCGGAACAATGGACCCAGATAATTGAACAGAACAATTATCTGAGGCAGTGAGTGGCGACC
>Ga0315902_10001675_pt1 | contig 35366 bp, 71 predicted proteins | sample LakEriMetagenome_9_FD_203523 | JGI IMG/M metagenome (GOLD analysis project Ga0315902, IMG submission 203523) | Freshwater fungal communities from buoy surface, Lake Erie, Ohio, United States - Buoy 12 MA117 | ecosystem: Environmental > Aquatic > Freshwater > Lake > Lake biofilm | place: USA... | reverse complement strand
GTCTGCTTGCCCGATCCCCCCGGCCGTGGGATACCCTACTGGAGGGGGGGCTATCGAATTGCCCTAGAATCCTGCGGCCGATTGAATGCGGGGCGCCGCTCGTGCGGGAATTGTGGGGGGATCGTGCGCGTAGTCTCAAGTGCTAAGTGTCTAGCCCGGCCGCGTTACATTCTTTCGGGCCGATTGCCGATAGGGTACTTGTGCCGAGACTGTGCCGAGTGTACAGTGATCGCATGCGGCCGAGCGTCGGCCGCGGATTCTGTGCCACAAGTTCAAAAGGATTTACCATGCCCCGCATCCAAAAGGCCGCGCATCGCCCCCTTGGAGTGATTTTGCATCGGGGGCGCTCGCCGTTCACCGGCGAGCCGTTCGTCGTGATCGCGTGCCTGTCGCGTTCGTCCAACTCCAAGACAGGGGATATGCTCCAGGTCTACATACTGGCCGATACCCTCGCGAAACCGACCGAAACCCTCAAAACGGGCGACGATGCGACAGTGTGCGGAGATTGCCCGCTGCGCGGTCTCATGGGCAAGGCGCGAACGTGCTACGTCAACCTCGGGCAAGGCCCGCGAGCCGTCCACGAGGCTTACCATCGTGGGCGCTATGTCGCATACGATGCGGCGCAGCACGACCGATACTTCGTGGGGCGCCGCATCCGCTGGGGCGCCTATGGCGAGCCGGTGCTAATCCCGCTCGCCATCGTGTCGCATCTTTCCGCGATTGCCGATGGGTGGACTGGATACACTCACCAGCACCGGCGCCCGGAGTTTCAAGGGTTTCGCGCCTATTTCATGGCGAGCGTCCACAGTGTGGCCGAGGGCGCCGACGCGAACGCGAGGGGGTGGCGATACTTTCGGGCCTCGAATGATGCGACACCGGCGCCCGGTGAAATCGTCTGCCCCGCGTCGGCCGAGGGCGGATGGCGAGCCGATTGTAATTCCTGCAAGGCCTGCAAGGGCGCCGGCGCCCGGGCGGTCGGCGCCCGGCTCCCACACTCGGTCGTGATCGGAACCCATGGTGGGTTCGGCACGATGCATGCGGCGAAGTCCAATCCGGTGCTTTCCGGGGCGCCGGTGCTGCCGATTTTGAACTAGGCGCCGACCAGCCCGAGGAGATCGACCCGCCGGCCGCCCTGGTGCGCCGCTGGTGCCGGTCTCGCGAGGGCGCCGACCAGCCCGAGGAGATCGACCCGCCGGCCGCCCTGGTGCGCCGCTGGTGCCGGTCTCGCGAGGGCGCCGACCAGCCCGAGGAGATCGACCCGCCGGCCGCGACAATAGAAACCCCGACCGTGGAAACGATACGATGCCCGACCGTGGAAACCGGCGGCCCCGGAGCGTGGAAACCGGAACCCCGACCACAGAAACCCCGACCGTAGAAACCCGGAGAAACCATCGATGAAACCGACAGAAACAATGGCGCAGCGGCTGGCGCTGGCGCTCGATCACCTGGAGCAGGCGTGGATCGGAAAAACTGTAGGCATCGCATATGACATCGACACTGAAACCGGGCGGGTGAAACTCTCCCTGGAGCCGGCCGGCGACGATGCGAACACGTTGACGATTCATGCGGACGTTAAAGACATCCGCCCCGGCCGTGGAAACGAGAACTAACCCCCGCCCCTAGCAACCCCGATTCTCACGAAACCAACTGTCCACCCAGCCCCGGATCGTGAAAACCCCCGCGAAACCCGAGAAAAAGATTTTAGGTTTGACTTAGTCCGTGCCGATGCTACTTTTGTCACAGCGGGCGACGGTCGCCCCGGATCATGGAAACCCCGAACGAGGAAACGCGATGACCACCCCGACCATGCACGACGCCCTTAATGCCATCTTCATCGACCGGGAACACCGACTGGAGCGCCGCCGGCAGGAACCCCTGCCGCAGGCCACGCGGGATGCGATCCAGTCCGCGATCCTGACGGCGGTCAACGGAGCCGCCAGCCTGGAGCAGTTGACGCAGCACCTGGAGGCAGTCGAGCATGCGGCCTGGAGCGCCCGCATGACCGTCCAGCGGCTGATCGACGGCATCTGACCCCCCCGGCCATCGAAACCCCGAACGAGGAAACGCGACGATGAAAACGCAGATCGTGAACGGATGCGAGGTGACGATGTATGCGAAAGCCGGCCCTGGCCGAAACAGCCAGGCCCGCTATGTCGTGCGGCTGCACAATGCGATCATCGGCACACTGGAGAAGTACCGCGGCGCCTGCCCGTGGCAGGCGGATGACGCGGACGGTCGGCACCGCGGCGCCTACTACGGGCGGAATGGCTTGGAGTGTGCAGTGGCGTCCCTTCGGGCCGCCGCGGCTGGTGTTTGACGTTATAGGCTCCACGACACTACAACCCCGGCCGGCGAAACCGGCCACAATCCCTGGAGAGATGATCATGCTCGCAAAAGACGTTCAGATCGGATCGACCTACCAGTGCCGCGTCGGTGACCGGCTCGCCCTGGTGAAGGTGGTCAGCGACCGCGGCGGCTCCGGCCGGCGGTTCACCTGCCTGACGCAGGACACGGCGCGCACGATCAAGGCGTCGGCCGCGAAACTGCGGCCGATCCCCGGCAGCGATGCCGCGGAGGCCGAGCGGGTGCGGCTCATCAAGGCCGCAGCCCGCCGGGCCGCCGCGAATGCCCCGCGGCCCTGGTCGCTGCCTGACGGGCTGGAGATGACCTACCGCATCGCGGTTCCGGTGCATGGCATGATCGGCGCGGTCGGTCGCCTGCCCGTGATGAATTTCACCAGCACCGACGCCGAGGGGGTCGCGCGGGTCGTTGATCGCATGCACTGCGCCGAGCCGGTGATGGCGGTCTGCCGTCGCATCCGGCGGGCTCTGTCGGCCAAATGGCAGTGGCGCACGATCCCCGCAGAACTGCGGCGGTCGATCCTGTTGGAGGGGATCGGCCGGCATTCGATGAACCGCCGTCTGTACCGGGCAGTCATGGGCCACGCCCCCCTGCCCAGCGAGCGCATGGTCGCGGAGGCGGTCGGCCTCGCCTGCGGCCTGGGGCCGATGCCACGCTGAGAAGGCCACAAGTCGAGACTCCCCCAACCACCAAACCCCGAGAGAGGAAACGCGATGACCAGTTACCGCATTGAATGCCCCGAGATCGACAGCGCCCTGGCCTGCGAAACCTTCCCGAGCCGCGAGCAGGCCGAATGCGTGGCCGAGTGGGTCCACGACATGGAGTGCTTCTGCCACTACGAAATCGTGGAGGTGGCCGGCGAGCCGACCACAACCGCCGACGAATGGCTCCAGTGTTCCGGCGGCCCCGGCTACCCCGGCCCATGCCCCGAGGGCATGGATTGGGGCGATTGGCTGGCGATGAACAACGTCGATTGACCCCCGCCCGTGCCAACGGGGGCCGGCACGTTGCCGGCTCCCGCGGATCGATGACCCCCGGAATGAGGAAACGAGAGATGCCCAAGTTCGATGTGTGGATGGAAACGGGAGTGTGCGTGTCGGTGCCGCGTGGCACCGACGCCAGCACCGACGCCGGCCTGGAGGTGATCAAGGCCGCGGCCGTCGCGAAGTTTCGCGAGATGCTCGACAACCCGGAGGCTGGCATCGACTTCATGGTCGAGCCGTTTTGCGTCGAGCAGGACGAGTAGCCGGCCCCCGAGGATGGAAACCCGAGAACCCCTGGAGCGTGGAAACGATGAATGCGACGAAGACGAACACGGTGCTGGTGGACGTTTACCTGCGGTCGAGCGTGACCCTGGAGGTGCCGGCCGGCACCTCGCCGGCCGAGGTGCGGCGGCTCGCGATGCTGGAGTTCCTTGGCATGGCGAAGGCATACGACACGACCGTGGCCGGCGAACTCAGCAACATGACGCCGCTGCCCAGCGGCACGATGGACATGGAGGAGGAGAACTGGCGGTCGCCAGAGTGAGTGACGATGCCCGGCCGGCGGCACGTTGCCCCGGCCGGCGGAACGAGTGGATACCCCGAGTGGAGGAACGAGAGGATGAATGCGACGAACACCGAGAACCAGTTCGATACCAGTTTCGCGAGCGGCGGGTACGAGATCGCGAAGGACTACGGCAGCGGCTTGGTCGTGATCGCTGGCCTAACCAGCGACCCGAGCGAGATTCCTGACCCAGAGGTCTACAACGCTGCCGATATCGCGGCCTGGGAGCGCGACGAGTGGCATTTCTGGGATATGTGGATCGCCGTGAAAGTCGGCGGCCTCGTCATCCGCCGAGCATACGTCTTGGGCGGGATCGACTGTGTCGATGACGGATACCGAAACGATGCGCACCTCGACAGCATCGCGAACGAGCAACTGCGGCAGATGGACGTTGCCGCCATCGTCCGAGACTTCGCCGCCCAGGTGACCGCAGCCGCCGAGGCGGCAGGAGGTGCCGCATGACCGGATACCAGATCAGCCCCCGCGTCACGCTCCACCCTGGCGACCGCTTCCGCGTGGCCGGCGGCCCCTACTACCGGCTCGCCAGCGGCGAGCGGGTGGCGATGGCCGCCCGCGGCACGTTCACCCTCCTGGCCGTCGAGCAGACGGCACGGGGGCGGGTGACCCTCCTGGCCTACGGCACAGGCGGCTATGCGGTGCTGCACGTTGCCGGCCGGCGGCGGTCGCGGGTGCCGGGCCTCGTCGCCAGACCGTACCGGGTGAAACGGGTCGGGGCGAAACCCCGGCGGAAAGATTGTGGGCTGGACACTCGCCGTGCCGATGCTTAGTATGCTTCTGAACACGACATCGCGGCCAGCGTGGCCCCGAGCATAGAAACCCCGAGAGTAGAAACGAGAGGTGAGACGATGGGTGCGGTGAAAGCGTTTTACATGGACTGCGCCGAGGCGAACCGAGTGCCGCTGTCGGTTGAGACGTTCGACCACCTGGATGACGTTGAGTGCCGCCACCAACTCGATTGGATCGGCTACTGCGAGCATGACTACCCCGCCCTTGGCGGCCTGCTCGTCTCGCACGACTGCATCACGCTGGAGTCGGCTCGCCGGCTTGTGGCCGAGGGGCTGGCGAACGACGAGATCATCGCGTTCGTGGAATACTGGGGCGACTGCTGCCCCGCCTGACGATCCCCCGCCGGCACGTTGCCGGCGGGCGTGGACTGAGCGAAACTACAGACCCCCGAGCGGGGGAACCAGAAACGAGGAGAGAGACGATGGAAGACATTATCTGCACCGTGCCGGAAGCCTGCGGCGAGAAGGACTGCCCTGTCGGCTGGCACCTCGCCCACTACTGGGCGTATGGCGATGGCACCTACAGCGTCTGCGATTCGGACGGCAATCACGACGGATGCGATGCCGGCGACGTTCCGACAATCGGAGAGCAGGAGGCTGCGTGGCTCGACTACTCGCGGCACGTTGCCGCGACCGGCTGCGACCCGCTGGGCGAGTTCAACGTCCCCCGCACGACGAAACGGAAGGAGCGTTACACCGCGGCCTTCCGCCTGTCGATCCTCGGCGCTGCCCTGGTCGCGGTGCGGCGGGGCGGCAAGGTCGTGCCGCTGCGCGATCTGCCGCAGCGTGTGGCCGAATACCTGGAGGTCGAGCGGCTCAACGGAGCGGCCGGCAACCTCCGATTCCGCGATGGATGGGAATCGCTCCTGGCGATTCCCGAGGTGAAGGTCTACCGCGGCACCGCCCGCGTGACGTTCACGCTCGACCATGAAGAGACGAGGGCCGAGGCAGCCGTCGAAGCCGATCTGCGGCGAGCCGCCCGCCGGCACATGCGGAAGAAGAAGGCGAAAGCCTAGCCGACCCGCCCCCGACCCCCGGCCGGCGAAACCGGCGCGGGGGCGTGGAGCGGGCCGTCGTGGCCCCGAGAGTGGAAACCCGAGAGATGAGGAGAGAGATGATGAACAAGTACACCAGTTGCAAGGTTCTGAATCACACGGTCGAGTTCAAGATGATCCCGACGAGCGGCTACATCTCTGTCGGCTGCGACGGCCGGCTCGTCGGCAACTACCCGACCGTGCGTGAGGCGATGTTCGCGGCGGCCGAGCATGTGCGGGTGACGGAGAACCAACGGACGCGGCCGAACATCCCCGAGGAGACTTGGCTGGCGGCCGAAGGATTTGCCGCAGCCAGTGCGTGACCCCCGGATCGTAGAAACCCAAACCCCAGCCGGCCCCGGCCGGCGAAACCAGAGGAGAGCGAAGATGGCCGATGCATATCACTACAGCGTGTATGGTGATTACGGGCGCAGCCTGCCCCGCGACCTGGACGGCTACGTCCACCTGACGGCGGCAGGATGGCTGGCGGCCCCGATGGACACGGCCGGCGAGCCGATGACAGCGGAGCAGGCCGAGGCGCTCGCGGAGCAGGCCCGAGCGGCCACCCGTGAGGCCGAAGCCGCCGTGGCAGCGTGGAGGGAGAGCAGCGATGCCGACGAAGCCCTGGCGGTCGCCGGCCTCGTCTGTGGCCGGAATGTCGAGGAGGACGCCAGCGGAGGCCAGGGACACTGCTGGCGGCTCGTCCGCGGCGATGAGTTGCCCGCATCCATCCGCGAGGAGATCGAGGCCGAGATGATCGACGGCGGTGTGGATAGCACCGATGACTACATGGCGATGAACGGTTGCCACTACCGTTGGTAGTGGGCCGTCCGTAGAAACCCCAGCCGGCCCCGGCCGGCGAAACCAGAGGAGAGACGATGAAGATGAGCAAGAAGAAGAGGGCCGTGGCCGACCGTATCAACGAGGCCACGAAGTTTTGCCGGGAGTTCGCTCCCGGCCTCGTCATGGCGCGGGCTACGCTCCTGCCGTTCGAGGATGTGATCTGCGGTGAGTCGGCAGGGCCGCAGCCGCAGGCGGATGATTATGATCCCGAGGAGGAACCGTTCTTCACGGTGGACATCGACGATCCGGGCAACCCGAACGGCGAAACCTGGGCGAAGGTCACCGCGCACGGCGTGACGATCTCGTACACCATCAAGACGCCAGACGGCGAGCAGTTTCTGGGCGACGAGATCAAGACTACGCTCGACGGCTTGTGGGACTATCTGCGGCAAGTGCCGCGGTCGGCTGGCGGGTACTTCAAGAACAGGTGAATGACCAATCCCAGCCGGCCCCGAGCGGCGAAACCAGAGGAGAGAGACGGTGGCAAGACTTGACCCAGAGTACGGCATCGACTGGGACGACGTTGCGGCGGCGGGCCGCATTTACGCCGACAACCTAGCCGGCGAGCCTGCGGTCAGCAGGCTGATGCGGCTCATGGCCGATGAGATCGACAAATTGCGTGCCGACAGGCAGGCGAGGCGCGACGAATTGACCGAGAGGTGCTGCTGGGGGGCGCCGTCACGCGACTGGACAGAGGACACGGCGAGGGCGAGAGAGCAGTGGCGGCAGTGGATTGACAGTCAGGCAGCACAATAAAAAGGAGAACGACAATGGGAATGTACGACTGCGTTGAGGTGCCGTGTCCAAGGTGCGGCAAGACTACCTACTTCCAAAGCAAGGGTGGCGATTGCAGTGGGTCGCACTACACGATTCACGATGCTCCCGCCGAAGTATTGCAGGACGCTGACCGGCACGACGAAACGTGCGAAGGGTGCGGCCTATGCTTCGGCCTGAAGGTCGAAACGACGGTTCGTGTCGAGCCTGTCATCCGTTGGTGAACCCGCGCCCCGGCGGCCCGCCGCCACCCCGGAGCGTCGAAACCCCGAGCGGCGAAACGAGGAGAGGAACGTGATGACGAAACCGAAGAACGCATTCTCCATAGCGTTCACAAGGCAGCGAACAATGGCGACTTGCATGGCCGTGGAGGTTCCGCACGACGGGGACACTTACTACCTCAAGGCAAAGGGCGACCGATCTGCCTGTCACATTGGGTACGCAGTTGTGAGCCGTCCAGGCGTGATCAAGGTCTATACGGCGGCCTGGAACTTTGCCGGGCAGGCCGCAACGCGGCGCGAGGCAGTTGCGATGCTTGATTCGTACCACGGCAGGAAGAACCGCGCCCGGTACAGCGGATGGCTCGAAAAAGCCGCTGTGGTGCGGCGGGCAGATGATCCGACCGGCGAAACGGAGGTTGACCAAATGACCAACCGCATCACCCCCTACGAAGCCGGCTGGCTTCAGATGCTCCTCGACCGCGGCCTCGCGGACGAGAAAGACCTCCGCGAGGCACAGGCCCGCGTGGCACGGGCGGCCGTCGATGAACTGATGGCTCGACGAGCGGCGAAACGTCGAGAGAAGAGGAAGCGTAAAGACCAGTAGGCTACTGGCCGATAGTTTGTGTAGGCTACTGACCCCGAGTGTAGAAACCCAAGGAGGATGACAGAGATGGAATACAAGGCTGGAGACAAGGTTGTAACCTGTGCGGTGTACTTCGAGGCCGCCAAGGCTGTCGTGCATCTGCGTGAGGTGGAGTTTGTCCTGCCCGCGGACAGCATCGTCCGCGGCGAGGACGGCGTGGCAAGGACACTGTACTTTGCCGAGGCGATTTTCCAGACCCGGCAGGAGGCACGCGAGGCCGCCGCAGCCACCATCCGCGCGGCGGCCAAAAGCCTCATGCGGCAGGCCGACGAACTTGCCGAGCCGCGTGTGGTGAGCGTATGATCGGCATCGTGCGTGACACCTGGAGGGCGGTGCTGATCGTTGTCGTGGTCGTGCTGCTCCGAGAAGGCTTCTCGGAGCGGCCGGCGGTGCCGTCGTGGCCTGCACAACCCGGTGCGTGGCAACCGGCGCCCGGTGCGTGGCAACCGGCGCCGACACCGATCGTAGTGACACAACCCCAGGAGCGACCGCTGCGGCGCGTGGCCGCGGCGCTGACTGAACTAGGCGACAGCGTGATAGGAGTGGTGCGATGAAGATCGAGACACAAGATTTCCTGACCGTTGCCCAGGCGATGGCCGTCGTGGACTGCTCCAGGCGGGCGTTGTACCGGGCAATCAAGCGAGCCGCTGACGAGGGGGCCGTCGTGACCCAGGAGGTGCTGGGCCGGCGGCTCATCCTCCGGTCAGCCATCCCCGTGATCAAGAAGCACTACTATCCCTTTGGCTCCGACAAGCGGTCGGAGATGGCGAAGCAGTGGGGGAGCCAGGGCGGCGCGACCAAGGCCGCTAATCGCCGGAAGTCTCGTCGGCAGTCTTCTTAGCGTGGCATCGCCGGCACAACACCTGTAGCCCCGACAGCGGCGTGGCCTCCGCGGCCTCGTTCACCGGCTTCCTGTGGATGTGATCCACATGGCAGTCGCCGGGCTTGTGCAGAACCAGGCCGCAGGAGCGACAGGTCGCGTCGTCGCGGGCGATCACGGCCAGCCGCACCCGCTGCCAGGCGGCCGAGCCGTACCCCCGTTCGTGTGAACTGGGGCGTGCAGGCGCCCTGCGGGGGAACGCGAATCTAGGACGGAACGTCGGGATTCTGCGCGGCACTTGACCACCCGTGCATGAGAACGCGATGACTGTTGCGCTCACGCCACCAGTCCACGATCAACTTCACAATCACGTTGATAAAGGCAGAAAGTAGCAAGGTCGCGATCACCGACCCATACTTCTGCCTGACTTTCATAGTCACGCGAGCGCGGACCACTTCCTCCAGCCGCTCCATGGGGCAGTCGGCAGGCCAAGAGGCCACGACCTCATCGACGATGCGGTCGCGCAGCCCCCCGTTGATGGAAAGCCGTAGGCCGCCGCGGCGACGAACGTAGTCCTTCAGCGGCCGGTAGGTCGGCACGTTCCCGTCTGACACTGGACGCCTCCTTGCGTGACCTTATTTCCGCGGCAAACAGGACAAAGCGTCCGAACGGTGCCGTCCGTCAAATAGCCGAGGCCGTTGCAATTCTCGCACTTCACCGGCCCCTGCGGCGGCTTCGGCGGCGCAGGCGGCGGCGTCATCAGCGAGTAATAGCCCGCCACGGCAACCAGTGGGCGAAGGTCGTCGTGGTTCGTGGGCTTACAGCCCACGAACACAACTACCATCGCAACTACGAAGAACCTACACATTCCCAGCGGCTCCATAGGTCGCGTGCTTCCGCCGCGGCCAGCCCGAGACACTCGACATCGCGATGTTCTGCGCGCGATCAATCGTCGAGGCCAGGGTCCAGAAGGCACCGTGAGGGAGGTCGATGTCGGTGCCGCGCACTCGTCGAGGCCCGCTGTTCCACACCGCCCAGGAGTTCAGCCAGGCCACCAATGCCTGCCCATACTTCTGGTGCGTCTCTGGGCGATCGTCATAGGCAATGTAGCACTGACTGTGCTGCCAGGTGCCGATCTGCCGGCTGAAGCCGTCTTCGTTCCTCGTCCGCTCGAAGCCCATCGACGAGCAGTTGAAGATGCCATAGCCCTGAAACAGGAAGTCGCGCACGGCCTCCCGGCCCTTGAGGAACGTCGCCGTCCTCGCAACGTACTTGCTCGACTCCGCAAGCCACTTCGCCCCCGGCGCCTTCGCGCCGCCGAGGCGGATCGTCTGCTCGGTGTATCGCGTCAGGTCGATGCCAAGATCAGGGTAGGGCTTTCGCACAAGGAACCCCTGCTTCGATGCCACCCTCGCGGCCTCGGAGCAGAACCACCCGTCCCCGTCGAAGCCTCGCCACGCGAACACGCTCTCGGCAGCGATAACCGAGTGGCGGATGCCCATCTCCGGCAACTGCGGCGCCTCTTCAACAAGGCCCGACACCTCGTCAGGCGAGCCGGAGTCGATCTCCAGCGCAAGCGACGTCAGGAGGGCGTTCGAGCACCCGCGCCCGACACAGTCACCCCAGAGTTGCGTCGGCCCCGGCCAACAGCCGGGGAAGACCTTCTCGACGACCGGCCAGAGCATGACCAGTTTGCCCTTGCCGGCGTCAGCGAACTCCCACTGATGCGCCACGCTGTTGCCGTCGGGGTCGCCGCCACAGCGAATGATGAAATCGGCGAACTCCTCGTCGGCGCGAGGGTTTGAGCGGCAGCCAACAAGGCCGCTCGAATACGCCTTCAGCGGGTCGAAGTTACTCATGGCCGATGTTGAACACCCATGAGAGCACGCCGCAGGCGGCGATCAGACGGCCGCGGGCGTCCTTGTCCACCTTCTTCTGGTCAGCCCCCATCGCCGACAGGAACGTCTGGTCGATGGCCTCGCCGAGGCCGACGTACTTGCCGACCTTCGCCTTCTCGATCGCCAGCCGCAGGCTGCCGGCATGGAGTGCCACAAACTGCTCCGTCGTGCCGATGATCGGCTGATCGCGCTCGCCGTCTTGGAGGAGGACGAACGCCAGAGCCTCGTAGAAGTTCGCCAGATACTTCCGGTCGGACGGCATCATCTTCGGAAGGATCGGCTTGAGCGGCGAAGCCAAGGCCAGCAAATCCGGGGCAGGCTTCGGCGCGACGATGTCCTCAGCCTTGTTGGGCGGCCAAGGAATCGACAGGTCCGCGCCCTTCCAAGCAAAGAACACCAGGAGAGCAGCCACGACGACCCCCGCTACCTTCTTGGTCACTTGTCGCTCCCGGCCACCAGGGCCAGCGTCAGAGCCTCAATCGCGTCAGACGCCTCGCGGGACAGCGTCGATGTCTCGATGAGCCGTAGCCGCACCGAGGCGAGGCTCACCATCGCCTGCTGGTACGACGGGCCGCGCGAGATGATGGGCAGAGACAACCGCTTGAGTTGATCGCGGAACGTCCAGGCAGCCACAGCCACAGCGGCGACGAGGGAAGCAATCTGAACGGCGGTCATGTTGCCCCCTGCACCTTTCCAACGACCCAGTTGAAGAACGCCTTGCCCTCTTCGGACTTGAGCACGGCCTCCAAGTGAAACAGCGCCTCGTCGTCCAGTTCCGTCGAGGACTTCCCGGCCGCCCACTGGAGCGTCTTGACGATCGCGACCGCCCGCTCCTCCGGCGTCTCGGCGTTCATCACGGCCTGAAGGCGGCCGATCATCGGCGCCCATTCGGCCAGCATCTTCAACTTGTCGAAGATGGGCATTCCAGCCCCGTAGACCTCTTCTTCATTCTCCATCGCGCACCTCCTTGTGCTTCTTGAGAAACGCCTGATATTGCGGTGAGTTCGTCCGTCCTTGGCTTGTGATCTTCCCCCAGTGACTGGGCGGTGGCTCCGGCACCATCGACATCAGCGGCGGCGTGTCGTCTCCGTAACGAGGCAAGTCCCTTGCGTCGATATGGTCGTCACGAATCGCCATGCACCGTCTGATTCATAAAATCAAAGGCCATGTCGAACAGCACGCGGCACATCTGCTTGGCCTCGCTGCCGCCGACCTGACGATCGAACCGCCACAGTTCGTCCTCGATCACATCCCCGTCCTTCGACAAGACGAGCCTGGCCTCCTTCGCCGCGACGATCAGCCGGACCTCGGAGGGCATTATGTGTCGTGACCTGTAGCATTATCCAGTCTAGCAGACCATGCCGCCGACCGGCGGGATTCCCGCTCCATCTGGGACCACCCGGCGCGGATTTTGGCGCACTCCAGCCTGATCTCCTCCGGGGAGGGCAGGAAGAACTCCGGCTCCTGCCGGGCCGGGAGGCCCAGACTGAGGGCCAACTCCAGCACCTCGTCCTCGGTCATGCCGAGGTCATCGCAGATTTCGTCGAGCGACGAGTCGCCGGCCCATAGCCGGTGGAGTTGCCGCTTCTTGTTTGCCCGCTCCTTGGACGCCGCCAATTCTTCCGGTGTCATCCGGCGTCGTGTTGTCATCTCCAGGTGGCTATGTAGCGGCTCCCAGGGTTCAGGTACATCTGCCAGCCGGCCTGCTGCATCCGGCGGTGGTGCGGAACGTGCTCGCAGTCCCCGCCGGAGTAGCCGCCGGAGAGAAACGCCTCGGTCCAGTAGACGGCGAGGCCGCCGAAGGCCGAGTTCATGGGGCAGGGGGGCGAGCCGACGGGCGGCAGGAAATGCGAGAACCAAGTGAAGCCGATCTCGTCGCGCCGGTCCCGCCACCAGTTCGGGCGGGCCGCCCAAGCGTCGTAGTGGGCAAATCCCACTTGCCCACTCTCGTCCGTCATCCGCCAGAGCGAGTAGGACGCCATCCCGCCGGCCTGGAGGGGCGAGCCGCTCGACCGCTTCGTCGCCAGCCAGCAGATGCTATTGAAGACGCCATCGACGCTGAACCCGTACTCCGGGTCCATGTCGAGCACGATCGTGAACGCCGTCGCCTTGCGGTGCTCGCGGACCCACTCCAGGCAGCGGTTGCGGCAGTGGGCGAGGCGGATCGTCCGCTCAGGCTCGAAGCCGCGGCTGTCCTCGCCGCCGAGGGTCGCGTGCTCGACGGTGAGCCAAGGCAATACAGATGCCGCTCTATCGAGAGCGGCATCTGTGCCGTCCGTCGAGTCGTTCTCGAAGACGAACATCTTGCAGTCGGCGAAGCCGGCCTGCACTTCGCACAGGAGGTCGAACGTGTTCGCCATCAGCGGCAGCGCATTCCTGGCGATGGCGACGATGGTCGCCTTCTGCTCCCTGGCGACGGCCCGGCCTTCGGCGACACGCCGAGCGCAGTCCTCGGCGTACTCGTCATCGACCAGCCAGACGTCTTCGGGGCGGCGGATTTTTGTCATTTGGTCTTCATCGGCTCCGCATACACCCAGAAGTGCTTCGGATGCGCCCCCTTGTGCGGGTGCGGGATGATCTCGATGTCGTCGTAGCCCATCCGCTGCAACTCCAGGCCGACCTCACGCTCGCGGTCGTGGATCTCAATCAGCCACCGCACGCTCCTGAATACGGGGTCTGTAGCCCCGGCGAGCACGTCGCCCTCGAAGCCCTCGACGTCCACCTTGATGAACGTCAACGGCAGATCGCCGAAACGCTGGCGGGCGATGAATAGCAGGAAGTCGAGCGTGTAGGTGTTGACGCCGACGCGCTCGATCACCGGCGCCTCCGTCTGATCGCCGGCCCCGATCGGGTGCTCCTCCAGAAGCGACGACTGCACCGAGTTAGGTCGCAGCAGGAGGTCGGTGGCCCCATTCCTCGCCGCGGCGGCGCCATGCTGGCACAGGACGTTCTTGGCCGCCGAGGACGCGAGGTCTTTGAACGCCCGCGGGTCCGGCTCCACGGCCAGGACGCCCTCGAAGTGCTCGGCGATTGCGGCCGTCACCTCGCCCACGTTCGCGCCAATGTCGAACGCCAGGCCGCCGGCCGACTGTTCGATGTACGGGAGAAGCCAGGTCTCTTCAGTCATTTGTTACTCCAGTGCTTGTGCTTCTTCTTCTTGCGCTCGCCGCCGACAGGCTTCGAGGCAAGCAACTCACATTGCAGATCAAAGGCATAGTTCGCGTACCACCGAGCCTGATGCCTCGCCATCTCCAACTCATGCCGCAGCGTGTATTCCGCCAGCGGCACGCCGCAGACGAGTTGCCACGCATCGGGCAGCCGCCATGTCAGGTGGTCGTAGGCCCAAATGCTCAGGCTCACCAGCCAGCCTATGCCGGTGCGCGTGGCAGCGTCGTGCATCCAGTAGACGAGGCTGTTCCACCGCCAGTTGAGTGCGCTTGCGACAGTTAGCATCGTTGATAATCCTTTCATGTTATGCAGCCGATAATCAGCGAAACCGCCTGGACGTTGTGAATATCGCAAGCGGCGCGGCGTGTTATACGGGGCCGCAGAATTACTGGTTATGCCATGACAAAAGCAGGTGGTCCGCACTCGGCGTCCCGGTGTGTTCCCTGCCACTGCGTCTCAATCCCAGTGCCGTGTAGTTCTGACAAGTAGAAACTGTGGCCGCACGAAAACGCCACGATCCCGCTGTGGCTAGCATCCTTGGCATCGCCGCATAGCGGGCAATGCTCATAAGCGATGGAAAGCATTTTGTTGTCGTCGTCCAGTATCCACCACTCGTAGAAAACGCCACCCTTTGGGTGCGGCCCAATCGCAGCGTGGCATTGTTCGCACAGTGTTTGGAGATCGTCGTCCGCAGCCTCCCAAGGCTTTCCGCTGTATCTCTTGTGGTGAACATGCAGCGTCGATTCTCCGTTGCCGCAGGCCGCGCAGCAGAAATCGTCGCGCTGAAGTATGTGAAGCCGCCGCCGCTGCCATCGCGGGTCGCGAAGCAGCGCGGCATAACCACCGGATGCACCAGACGGCTCGGCTGTCTCGTTTTCGTTGTTCATGTCATCTCCTCGCCGCTGGTGATCGCGGGCGTTCTCTCACTGATCCAGATTCATGTACGCGATGTCTATGCCCAGCGACCGAACCGCCTTGTCATAGGCCGCTGCGGCATCCTCCTCGCGTTCATACCGCCCAAGGTTCTTGGATCGCCCGTCGATTCTTATTTGGGCGTACCACTTTTGCCGGCCCTTCTGCCACGAGACGCCTTTGTAGCGGCTAGAAGTTCCTCTGTGCGGCCCAGAGTATCGTGCTCGCGCCTGCACCGACACCACAAGCACATTCTCGCGGCTCAGGTTTAGCCGGTTCCGATCACGAAACGCAATAGCCTCCCGACTCTTCAACGCTCTTCCGATTTTCCGCTCCGCGACAATCGAAGCCACGGCCTTGCGATGCTCGCGGACGCCCACAAAAACCTTTCCGACGTAAGACACCTTCATGCCCATGTCGGCAACGTCCTTGTCTTTCTGCGACAAGAAAATCTCGTCTCCAGTGTTTCTTGCCATCGCGGAAAAGAGAGAACCACACGATGGAGCAGACGGCTCGCGTCGTCCTTCGGTGTGGTCAGTCATTGTTTCGCCGCTGCTCATCTTTGGCGTTATGCGTGCTACTCGCCTTTCCAACCACGTTCGATGTAGGCCAGCACTTCGGCAAACGCCGACGCCTCGCCTGCGGTCTTCGCCGCCTCCGCGTCAAGGCCGTCACGGCCGATGAGCCGGATCGTATCTAGCCGCATCGACCGTTTCTCAATCTGCCATCGCAGCCAGCCTGTGAAATCATCATTCTGCCGATTGAGAGACTGCGCCAGCCCTCGCTGCGATTCGACATAGCCAGCGATCAGAGAGTCTCGTCGTTTGATTGCGTTGTAGATCATTCCAGACTCCTTTAGTTGCGTATCACCACTCACAGAACCAGCGGATGCAGCGGACGGCTGCGCCGCCGCTGATCCTGCGTGTTCGGTGTCACTTCGTCCGCTCCAGCAAGCCGCGAAGCGTGGCCCTCAGTTTTGGCTTACACACCCAAGTCTCTGCCGCCAGCGCTATCGCCTCCCGCTCCGCGTCGGTGAGCCTCCCAGCCGCCAACAACTGCCTGCATTTAACCTCTGCGAGACTAGCGCGGTCAGTCGCCTGCCGCAGGGCGAACCGCAGGTCTGCGATCTCTTGCTCCAACGCTATTCGCTCGCTCATCTCCCACCTCCCATTCGCTCCAGCAAGCCGTCGATAATTCGCTGCCTCACCTTAACCTCAGACGCACACAGGCCAATCTCGTCGGCGTACTGCGCCGCCTCGTCTCGCAACTCGCGGAGCGTCTCAGCCTCCGCGTCGGTAAGCGTCCAGTTTTTTCGCGACACACCTTGACACGGCGGCTGGCGGTAGAGCGGGACGATGTTTTTCGACCCAAAAATCGCGTTTGCGCAACGCTGTGCGTGCGGCTCATGGAAAAAACATGGCGACCAATTGCCATCGTTTGGAGTGCAGACCGCCCACGCCTCCGGCTCCGTACCCTCGCGCGGCTCACTGCCCTGCGGAGGTGTAGCGTGCGTGGCGGGTGTATCGCCGGTGCCTTCGGAGGGTCGCGGTGCCGCTTTATCTGTGCGGTCGCTGTCTCCGCGCGGTGTCGGTTGTGGAACGACCGACTCACCGCTGGCTCTAGCCTCCGGCGAGGCTCCATGGTCTGTGGGGGCGATGCGGTCGAACGCATCCCAACACCGCGAGCAGGCGTCGGTGATGATGTCACGCGCATCGTCCGTCCGCAAAACGTCGTCGTGCAGGAAGCCTGTCGCCTCGCTGATCCAGTTCATCACCTCACCGACGAACCGCCGGAAAGCCGCAATCTCCTGTGTATCGCCGGTGCCGCCATCCCGACTAGCAGCAGACGGAGTCCCCCCTGCTGACACCGCATGTGGCGGACGTTCATCGGGCGAGTCGGCTCTCGCCGCCGGCGCGGCGTCGTGAGTGATGGGGGCCGAATCGAACGGCTGGCTACAAGGGCTTGCGCACGCCCCAGGAGTAGCGGCTGATTTACGATCAGCCACCGGGTCCATCCCGGCCACACCCACCGAAGTTCGCTCCCGCTCGCGGAGCATCGCGTCGGCCAGTTCGTAGCACTGCTTCGCCGTCAGCGTCAGCACGCTGCCGTAATTGGAACGGAGTTGGCTTGCAAACCCCGTCAACGCCGCTGCGGAGAAGTGGTCGCGGAGCGTCTCACTCGTCATACGTCAGCCTCCCCATCGCAAAGCAGATGTCCTCGTCGGTGACGGTCGGTCGCTTGCCGAGACGGTCAGCCCATTCGTCTAGGTCAAACAGGTCGCATTTCAGTTTGCGACACACCTTCTGCCTGACGGAATGTGCTTGTCGATGAAGGTCGATCAGTACGCGAAACGATGTAATGTCGGCTTTTGTGATTCCGGGCTGCGTCTTGTTGGGCATCTAATGTCCTTTCGGTTATGCGAAGTGGTCGCGGTCAGTCATGCCGTCCCCTCCGTCGCCGTGAAAGTACAGTTCAGCCCCTTGTCGGCAAGCGCCTTTGGGTAGCCTTGTGAGATCATCCACGCCCGCATCGGGCCGTCCTTCGCCGGGTCGTACAGTTTTGGGAACCCGTAACGCCAGCCGCTCGGCGGATCGACCCAGTACGGGCGGTCCATCCAGTCGGGCTTGGGCGTTGGCTGCGGCAGCGTCATTCCTCGAACATCCAATCAGGCATCCGGTCGATGAGCCGGCCGATGACCTTGTCTGGCTCCCACACCCGCACCGTCCACTCGGCGCCGGCGAAGTGCATGAGCGCCGCCACCTCGTCGGAGGTCAGCCGGAAATCTGCTCCAGAAACTCGATCGCGTCGCCCGCAGACCTGACCACCGCAACGGGGCAGCCGGCTGCCGCCAACTCCCGCATTCGATGCTCCTGTATCCGCGTCGGCTCCTCGCCTGGCCGCTTCGCTTCCATCCAGGCCGCCCGACCCTCCTTGATCACAAGGATGTCGGGCAGCCCCGCAACGCTGTAGCCGGACCCGTGATTCTTCATCGCCCACCACCCCCGCGCCTTCGCGGCGGCGATGACCTTGGCAACAATCGTCTTTTCCAGTGGCGGTTTCATTCATGGCTTATTATCCCGATCTGTAGGCTTCAGTCCAGATTAATTTCGACGAACGCGACGTCTCGACGAGCAAAGGCATACGCCGGCATCTGCCACGACTTCGTCCGCTTGCCGACACGCCTCCGCTCCGTCTCCTCCTCGCTCCAGGTGGCGCGGATGGCGGCACACCGCTCCGCGATCTCCTGCGGCGTCGGCAGCGCCTGCTTGGCGCCAGTCCGCTTCGCCCACAGTTCCGGCGTCCGCTTCGGCAACTTGTACCGAGCCGCCAGGTAGTGGAGGCTCCCACGCGGACAACCGAGGGCGTCGGCCAGTTCGTCGTTACGAAGCGGCGACCGCCACAGGCGAAACAGTTCCACGACATCGACATTCAACTTCTGCATCTTCTCACTCCTTCGAGACTTTCACCGACAACCTCACTGCCCACGCGAGCAGTGACAGACCAATTGCACTGCGAAACGACGCCTCCGGCAGTCCGAACAACTGCGGCATCGACCAGTTCCAGCCAAGTTGCACGATGAACGCCGAGGCGAAGATCGCCAGCGTGCCGAGCAGGATGGTCGCCAGGAGCGTGAACACCAGCGCGGCGAAGTCTTCTTTGCTGTTCATGGCAAGTACCAGATGACCTCCACTTCGAGGATTCGGCCGATATGCGGCGATTCCGCCATCAAGCCGATGTCCTGCACGGCGATTGAAACAGGCGACCCGACGTCAAGAATCTGATGGTGCGACAGGTTGCAGTACGGCAACGGTTCGTCACCATCGTCGAGGCCGACAGCGGCTCTTTGGCGATAGGTGATCGTGTACCGAGTCGGCCCGTCGAGGCATCCTCCCGTTCGGCCTACGCCTACAACGCGGCACTCACGCAAGATGTCGATGACTTGCTGCTGCGCATCAGGAAGACGGCGGCTGCGGATCGGAGCCACAGCCGGAGCCGCAACCACGATGCCGCCCGACTTAGCCGCAGCCGCCATCCCGGCGGCTGCGGCAGTCAGGCGAGCGAGGAATCCTCGTCGGTCCATGTGTTCACCAGTAGCGAATGACGGCGTAGAACCCGCGACGCCCCTGCGCCACGCCGATCTCACGCGGCGTCAGTTGGCCGAAGAAGCAGCAGCGACGGATGGCGTCGTCCGCAGACCTCGTCGAGAAGCCGATGCCCTCGCGGCAGCGGCCTTGGCGGCCACGGTGGCCGAAGATGCCGGTGCGGGCCATCTCCTCGGCCTCGACCTGGGCGGGGACGACGATGACCGTCTGGGCGTAGCCGGTGGCCGCCGACGCGGCCAAGGCAATGGCGAGCAGGATGCTCTTCATGGCAGGACTCCTAGAAGGGAAGGGAAGGGAACCAACGGTGGCAGATTGTCGGGGGCAGTAGCCTACTCGTCAAGGGCAGTCTTGCTGTACCGCACGACAGCCTTCGAGAAGGCGCTGATCGACTCGCCGACCATAAACGAAGCAAACGCAAGGCCAGGCTCGCCAAGCGTCTTGCATATCTCGGCGTGCGCATTGCAGGCGTCCACGACGTCACGAAGCATCGACTGCATCCGCAGCAGACGCTCCGCAACTTCGAGTTTCTCGTCTTCGGTCACGCCTGAACCCACGCCTCTCCCCTGGAGAAAAGCGTCACCCTGATGCCGGCCCGCGTGCCGACGATATACATCGCCGGATGAAACACGGCGACCAGCGTTCCCAGGCAGCCGGTCGCCTCCAGCCCGCAGGCGGCGAACGAGGCGATGCCTCGATGCCGGTACTCCTCGGCCACGAACGCCTCCAGCGTGTCCCAGCCGTCGCCGGAGCAGTCCACCCACGGCTCCGTCCTGGCCCAGCCGATGATCTCGCCCTGGTCGCGAACGATGGCGATCTGGCCTTCGAGTTCGCCGCGCCGCAACTTCTTGTGGAAGTCGCTGCCCGGCTTCGTCAGCCGGCGACGAATGTAGGTCAGGTCGCTATCGTCGAGATCGCAGAGGGGCAGGACGTCGCAGTTCATTCGCAAAACCTCTGGATGTAAAGCGGGCCGTTCTCGCCTACATAGGCACAGATCGTATTGAACGACAGGAACTCGTCGGCCTCCTCGGGCGTCATGCCGTCGCGCTCAACGAGGACGTCGATGCACTTGTCGATGTCGTAGACGGCGACGTGGGCATGGTGCGTGTTCACCGTGTAGCCGATGAGAGCGGCCTCCAGGCCGTCGGCGAGGAGGGCTTCTGGGTTGAGTTCGCGGAGGTCGTCGAGGGTCACGCCGCCTCCATCCGCTGCCTTGCGATGGCGGCGTAGTCTGGGTTGAGTTCGATGCCGATTGGATTGCGCCCCAGTTTCGCGGCGACGACCGGGGTGGTGCCGGAGCCGGCGAACGGATCGAGCACGACGTCGCCTGGGTTGCTCGACACGCAGACGATCCGCCGCACCAACTCCTCCGGCAGTTGCGTCGGCACGCCATCGACACGCTCCTTGAACGTGCCGCACACCCGGCTGATCGTCCACACGTCGCCCATGATCTTCCCGCCGGCCGCGGCCCTCCGATCGCCGTATTTTTCCTGCCGCGCCGAAGGCACGGTGACCGCGGCCTTGTTGAACGTGAAGTGCTTCGGGTTCTCGACTGCGTAGTAGATCGGCCGGCTCGTGCGGCCGAACTTGTTGTGGCAGTAGACGCCGAACGTCTCGTGCCAGGTGATGCGATTTCGCATCGTCATGCCTGTCGCCTGGATGGCGATGTCTATGTCGGCGCCGTGCTCCTGGCCGCTGATGACCCAGAGAGACCCGTGCGGCTTTAGCACTCGATGGCACCATTTGATCCACTGGCCGCACCAGATGTCGTAGTCGCCGCGGCGGTCTGCCTTTCGGCCTTTGCCATAGTCGATGCCGATGTTGTACGGCGGGTCGGTGACGACGAGATCGACGCTTTCGCGGTCGAGCGTCGGCAGGACGTCAAGGCAGTCGCCGATGTGGATGCTCACGGCCGCATCTCCTCCACACGCCTCGCCACCATCTCCCGCTTCTCATCCGCCCACCGCTGCCAGCCGATCGTCCTGGCCGCCACCAGCACCATCGGGTCGTCGCCGTAGCCCCTCATGTCGGCCGCCGTCACCAGGCGGCCGATGAGGTACTCCAGCCGCCCGACACGCTGCTTCAACGAATCGACGCGACGACGAAGCCGCTTGTTGCCTTTGATGTGGCCTTGAAGGTTCATGAGAAAGCGCCCCTACCCGGATCGAACGGGGTCTCGGCTCTTATCGCCGCGTTTTACCGATGCCCGGTGGCTGCCGCCGGGTCCAAACTATCGGGGCTGTGGTCACTCCTCGAACCACGTCGTGTACCGCAGCAACGAAAACCACGTTGCCACTCCGACAATCGCGAGGATGCAGGCTACGTTGAGCCAGGTGTGGAGGGTGTCCATTGGATTGCTAGTCCTTGTACGGGTCCACGATTTCCTTGCCTGCCATAGCAACCCCGACAGGACGGAGCGTGTGCAGAACAGTGATCGTGCCTGCGTGGTGAGCCAGAACATCCGGCAGCCGCTTGTAGCACTCTGGAGCCTCGTCGGCATCGGCACCGCGAAGTTCGACGCCCTTGCCTACTACTGCGCCTCGCGATGCCCTCCAGTCAACACGCGGCTCGCGGACGCACTGGCCGTTCTTCCACTTGCCGCGAGCCTCCATGCGGCCCATAACGCGGCCGGCGCCATGCACCGTGGAGTAAAAGGCGTCCCTCGAAGCCTGCGAATCGACGCCTTCGACGATCACGGCGTCGTCGCCCATGCTGCCGCCGATGAATCCGCGCTGGCCTGGGAACGCAGGAGTTGCGCCTTTGCGTGTGACGTACCACTCCTCGCCGTCGTGAATCTCCCGCCACGCAAAGTTGTGGTGGTTGTGGACGCTGATGTCCACAGCAGGATTGCCGAGAATGGACAGAACCTTGCCAACAACCCACTCGCGGCCAGCGTAGGCATAATCGCCGGCAACCTCCATCGCTTCCAGGTACTGCTCGGCAAGGTTCGACCCAATCGGAATGGCAACGGGGACCGCGTGCATCGAGTCGTCTGTGCTGCCGGCCTCGTGCAAGAAGTGCGTCGCCGTCTTGTGGCCGAATCCTCGCGAGCCGAAATGCACGCCGATCCACAGCCGGCCGTCGGCGCGGTCCTCGAAAAGATCTACATAGTGGTTTCCGCTACCGACCGTGCCTAACTGAGACCGAGCAAGTTCCAGCATTCTCCGCTGCACTGGAACCCTGCATGACGCGATCCTGTCGAATACGGGGTGCTCGCGAATCGGGTCTTCGTTTGACCTGCCAACGCCAAAACTGATCTTCGCAGCAACCTCGTCCATGACAGACGAAACATCGAGGTCGGAGGCCAGAATCGCAGTGCGGACGGCCATATTCCCGCAGGCGATGTCGTATCCGACGCCCGCTGGCATGATGTGCGTCTTCGAGGCGACCACGCCGCCGATTGGCATTCCATAGCCAAGGTGGTGGTCTGCGCACAAAACGCCGCGAGACTCCTCGCCAGAGACTTCCAGGCATCGGCGAAGTTGCTCCGACGAACCGGAGTCTACAGGGCCGAATGAGGCATACGCTCGATCTTCAACCATTGCTTGCCACCTCCTGCTCGATCTTCCGGCACTCCTTGTCGGCCCGCAACACAGGCGGCTCTGTGACGACGATGCCTTTGCCGTCCCGAAACGCCAGCGGAGCGAGCGGGAAGAACTTCAGAAGGTCTCGGCGTTCCATCACTTCCCAGCCTCCTTGCCAGCAAGCAACTCCGTCCTGACGACCACCGTCTCCGGCGGTGCCTTGATCGCGAGGCGAACGGCGCCTTCGCGAACCTGCGTGACCATGACCTCGATGTCTGGCCCGATCTGGACTTTCTCGCCGCGGCGGCGGGTGATGACGAGCATGAAACGGCTCCTTCCGGTGTCGTGGGGAGTAGCCTACACGCAGGCTGGGTGGGATGCAATCCAAGTTTTCACCGCCTCTCGAACCATCGGCCGCGGGTGGCTCTCGGCCGCCCACTTCAGGTAGTCCGGCCCGCGCGGCTCGCGGCTGGCCTCGGCGATCGTCAGGCCGGCAAACCGGCCGTCGCGGAAACGGAACTCCTCCTGTCTTGGCTTTAGGTGGCCCACGACGGCAGGCACCCACTGGCCTGTGCCGCAGAAGCAGCACTCCAGTAGCCATTGGCCGCGATGCTCGTCGATGATGTCATGGGCCGTACCCCTGCAAGCCTCGTCAGCACAGACCTCGTCGTCGTACTTACCCAAAGCCTCCAGGGTCACTTTCCCTATATAGGGGGATGTCGATGGCGTTTTGTCGGCATCCAAAACGGCGGCCCGAGCCTGTCGAGCCTTCCGCGACCGCGTCGGTTCCTCTGGGGACACATCAAACAGCGTTGTCACAGCGGAACCTCCATCCGGCTCTTCGCCCGCGGGTCGTGAGCCAAAATCAGTTTGTGCTTTGCGCGAGTGCAGGCGACGTACTCGATGCGGCGCTGCTCCGCAAACTTTTCATCGTCCATTTCCTCACCAAGTCTTGACCTGTAGGAAACTGCCGTGAGGACAATTACCTTTGACGCCTCCATCCCCTTCGCCGAGTGAATGGTTCCGATCCGAACCTTCGGCTCGCTGACGGCTTCGACGCCCCACTTCTTCGCCGCCCGCACCCACTTCGTGCCGCCGTCCGGCAGGCCAGCCCACGAGCCTGAAGCAACGGCCTGACACAACTCCGGCGATGCGCCGAGTGACGGCAAGTCCTCGGGGTAGACGCGGTCGTACTCGGCCGACAGACCCTTCTTCCACTTGGCCTTGCTCCCCCTTGAGAGCATCTCTGCGCCGTCCCTGGTTTTTGACGGGAGGATGTCCATGATGCGACCCCAAGCCTCCCCAGAAACGCCCTCGCCGTGCTGGAGGCTCCACAAACCAGCCATCCCCAGTTCCTTGCAAGTCGCCCCCTCACGCCTGTTCTTAGTGTAGCGGTATGGGATGCCGATGTCCTCAAGAATCGCCTTTATTTTGAACACGTTTCTGTTGGTCGTGGCAATTACCAGGGTGTCTTCGTCTGGCCGCAAGTCAGCCAGGTCGTCTTCGTAATTCTCGCTCTCCACAACATCGCCATCGTGGTCTGCCGGCGCTATGCCGCGGTCCCAGTAGTCAGGCAGCCGCTGGAGACAACGCTCGCCAGCCCGCATAATCGCCGACGGGCAGCGGTATGACTTTGGCATGATGTGCTGCTTCTGCGCATCCCACGACATGAAGTGGCTCGCGGACGCCCCGGCCCAACTAAAGAGAACCTGATACGGGTCGCCCACAAGCCACGCCCAGCGGCACGAGTCACCAGTCACGAGACGCCTGCAAGCCAGGTCGAGCAGCCGGCTGGCGTCCTGCGCTTCGTCGAAAATCCATCCGACAACCTCATCTGGGACAGCACCCTGTGGGGCCACTTCAATCGGCCCTGCCTCTGGGTCGAACTTGATGCCAACGAATCTCGCCAAGAGGTCTGTGAAGTCAAACCGGCCGTCAAGCCGCTTGGCCTGCTCATACATCTCAATCCGCTTGATCACCTCGCCGGCCGACGGTGCCTCCGGGTCGTAGTCGGACTCAACGACCTCCCGCAGTGGACGGCACATATTCCGAGCCAGCGACCAGTAGTTCAAAGCCGCCGCCGCAACCGGATCGCCTTGGTAGATGGCGATTCCGCCGTCCTCGTCGTCGTCAACAGCAAAGGCGACGTCGCTGCCGACGGCCTCGCTGATCCACTTTTGGTCGTCCTTGCTTCCAGAGATCATCTCCCCCCTGCTAACGCCCAACTGCTTGAAGCAGACAGAGTGGGCCGTCCGAAACCATCCCTGCTCCATCAACTCCTGCGGCGGCACGCCCCAAGCCGTCCCACAACGCACCGCTGCCTCCAGGCGGGCCGCCCGCGTGAAACTGGAGTACCCGAGGGCAAACGGATTTCCGCCCATCTCTGGCCTCGCCAGAGCCTTCTCGGCGGTCTGCTTCATCAGGCTCGTCTTCCCCGTCCCGGCCCCACCAATCGCCCGCAGGCACTGCAAACTCATTTTCGCAACTCCTTTTGTGAAAACTGACGCTTGGACGGTCTGTTAAGATGGGTAAGCCGTCCACCTTAAGTCCTTAGATTTCAACGACTTCAGACGCATGGACGGTGGACGGTGAGTGATTTGGGTCCGCGCTTGCCCCCCCATCGGCATCCCCCTTTACCGTCCAATCATCCTCCGACCCTGAAGCCATCGCTTCGAGCGCCGCCAGCCACTCCCTGGTGAAGACGACGTATTCCAGCCTTCCGGCTCCGTGAAAGCGGTGCCGCTGGTGGACGAAGTCCTTGACGCCCATCGCGTCGATGAGCCTGGCCCTGACCCTGTTCCGCTCTCCCGGCACGACGTCGTGGCTGCGACCGATGTCTTCCCAGACCTTCCCCCACTGAAACCATAGTTCGTCTGGAGTCACCCAGCACGGCCTGCCGGACTCGTTCGGCTCCGGCTTCTCCTCGTCTCGCGGCTGCGTGGCCTTCTTGAAGACCTGGAGGACGTAGGCCGCAAGTTGGGCGTACCGAAGGCTCGATGTGCCGACCTCGATGTCGTCCTCCTCACGCTTCCTCGCCATGAGGAGTTCCATGAGTCCGGGGATGCTCTGGAACCCGTTCGACTTCGATGCGTCATGCCCCTTCCATATCTTCTGCCAGCGACCAGAGTCGCCGTTGAGGATGTACGCCCTGGTTGAAGAGAAGACTGATGACGCCACCTTCTGCGCGGACATAAACGTGTCGAACGTCATGTGGATGCGTCCCTTGCATGGAGTCTTCTCCCACGCTGGGACGCACAAAACGATCTCCGGCGGGTCGGAGTGGATCATTTCAATCCGCCAGTCTCCAGGCTCGTAAGCCTCCGTCTTGCCGTACATGACACGCTTGAGGCCGTACAACTCAAAGCCGCTTCCAGGTGGCGGCTTCGTCCCTTCGCTGGAACGAGGCAGCGACTGAATCTCTCTTTCAACAGCCTCTTCAGTTGAGTCCTGGTCAGATGGCGTCCAGCCGGAATCCCTCTTCCTCCTGTAGTGCTCGTAGCAGTCCGAGATGATCTCGCGGACGTCCTTGTCCGGCGCTGGAGGCTTGCAGTTCTGCTGATTCAGCAGGAGGATTTCCCTGGTCGTGATGTCCTGATTGGGCCTGCTCAATGGGTTCAACTGGTTCACGATCTTGAACCACGACCACCGCAGGATTGCGCGGTGCCGTTGACCGTCCGGTATCTCGCCAAACAGCATTGTCGAGGCCGGCTTCTCGTCAGGCTTGCCTGCCGAGCGTCCTGCTCCGTTGCAAAGTGCCACAAGCAGCGCTCTTGGCGTCTTTGCGATCTCGACGTCGTCAAGCCCGAAACCAGGCTTCCATGCGTACTGAACTCCAGACCTGTGCCACGACGGCGGCAGGACGCTTTGGATCGACGTTTCTCCGGCCCCAATGCGGACCTCAAGGCCGCCAGGCCGCGCAGTGCCTTTGCATTCTGCGAGCCTCTCGTCCCAGAGCGTCAGTTGGTGTGTCGATTTTCCGCTCGTCCATGTCGGCGTCTCCAGCCCCTCCATGCCGATCGACTTCCGATACTGCTTGGCAGCCTCGTCGTCGTCCTCGCTGTCGATCACGTTTCCTGCTGGCCCCAAGATGCAGCCCACGTTAAACGGGATGCCGTCCTCAAGCCACTCAAGGATGTCGTCTTCTGTTCGCGCGGCGCGGCTGATCCAGTCTTCGCCGACTGGGTGCTTTCCGCAGTTACGCTCGCCAGACTTGCCGATTGCGTGATCCTTTCGCCCGCATGTGCAGCGGCCGTCGGGCCATATCCCATGCACACGCACAAGCACAAGCCCCTTTGAAAGGTAAAGGGCGCACATCTTGAACATTGCGTCTGGGTCGAACTCAAAAGCCATGCTGCACCTCACTGTTGAAGAACGACGAGTAGACGCCGAAGAGCCTTTCTGACTCAAAGTCCCACGACATGGGACACAGGTCGCGGCTCTTTACAGGCTCTCGCAAGTCTTGGAACGTGAGGTCTTCGTCGGGGTACCAGCCAGTGTTCTCCCAGTCCCACAGCGGCTGAAGAAGGCTGTCGATAATCCGTCCTCGTGGCGTTCCCTTCCACCGCTCATTCACAAGCACGCCGAAGAAGAACGCTGGCGGCCCCATGAGGACCATCGTCGGAACGTCGTACCCGGAGACGACTGCATTCCTGATTTCCTGCTCGGTCCTCGCGTCCGCTTCGCCGACATCAAACCACGGGATGACAAGCACTCGCACTTCATCGCCTATGTCGCAACCTGACCTCCCGCGACAAACGAAGTCTGGCCTGAATGTCAGTTCGCCTCCAAAGCCAACGCGCTGCGGACTCGGAGATGCGTCAACGTGAGGCCAGTAGGCCATCAGCGCCTCAAGCCACTCGCTCTCCATGCTCGCGCAAGCCTCCTGCGACTCGACCGCCTCTCTCGGAATGAAGTTTCTTGCTGGCTCGGTTGAGGACGAAACGTAGATGCCGATGTCGGCGGCCTCGACGTCAACAAGCGACTTGGCACGCTTCCCTCGATTGCATGGCTTGCACGCCGCGACGAGGTTCCCAATGTCGCTGGTTCCTCCGCGCGACACTGGAATGACATGGTCGATCTCCAAGGGCGAATCTTCTTTCGTCGCACCGCAGTACACGCACCTGAATCCGTCTCTCACCAAAACCTTCAGCCTCGTGGACGGAGGCACCGGAACTCTCTCAAATCGCATGGCACCACTCCTTTGATGTGTTAAGAACCCCTCCCCGGCCCCGCGGTGACGCTGGGGCCGGGGAGGGCAAGTTCGCCCGCTGCCGTGGTGGGAAAGGGAAAACACCAGAGGGTCAGTCAGACTTCCCGTCGTTACTTCGCCACTGACGGGCTGGGCGACCGGCCCACGGGGATGAGTCGTGGGTTAAGCGCCGCCGGCCCGGCTGCTGTGATCACTCCTCGTCCGTCGTGGCCTCGACGACCGCGCCGACCGGCGGGGCCGAGAACATCCGCTTCAGCGGCTCGGTGTAGAGCCGCCGCGCGACCTCGCCCTGCTCCTCGCTGATCGTGCCGACGATATGCGGCACGATCGTGGAGTAGGGCTGGCCGCCCGAACTCTTGGCCTTCTCCAGCCGCAGGCCGATCACGCACTCGTAGTGAAACGAGGGCAGGCCGGTCTTCTGGAACGTCGCCCACGCCTGGAGCGAGCCGGGGCCGACGGTCACGAGCACCGGCCAGACATCGCCGTCGCGGAGGATCGCTAGGATGCGACTCTCCTTGACCCGCTTCCCGGCGCCACCGCGAGCCGACTTGTAGCCGAACTCTGGCGACGACGAGAGGGCGTGCCAGTCATAGCGACGGTCGCCGATCCGGTACTTCTCCAGAGCCTTCGGGTCCAGCGTCCCGAGGTCGTCCGACACGCGGTAGCCGACGAGGAGATCGTTCGACACGATCACCGGCCGCTGGTCCGTCGGGTCTTCCTGGGGCCACAGGACGCCCCGCTTCGAGATGCACACGAGCAGCCCGACGATCTCGTCGTGCGTCTCGTCGTTGCCACCGACAGTCACCGTCCACTTGGTCGCGCCGCCGGCCGGCGTCTTCACGCGCACCAAGTCTTGCTCGCGGATCGGCTCGCCGTCGAGGTTCGCCTCGATGATCCGCACCTGTCGGCTGTCCGGCACCAGAGCCGGATAGTTAATCGTCTTCACGTTCGTGGAAATCGTCGTGGACATGATGTCCTCCTATGTAGCCAATCGAACCAGAAACCAGCGTCACCCCACCGTGAGGTGCCGCAACTTCGGGTGGACGAACTCGCCGACGAGTCCCTCGAACGGAGTCCCGTCGGAGAACGAGGAGCGGGCGTCCCTGCCCGCCTCCTTCGCCATCTCCTTCAGCAGGCTCTTGAGCCTGGCTGTGTTGACGGTGGTCAACGCATCCAGGCAGCCTGCCTGCCGTGCGGCCTCCATGACCGCCTCTTTGCGCGCCTCCGGCACGCTCATCGAATGCTCCCATTCGATGCGCCAACTCCTCCCTGCGGCCCTCACTCCGTCGAGTCTTTGCGTCAGGATTTCCTCGACCGCCAACTTCTCCAGGTGGCTGCGACGACTCTTGAGCGCGTCGAGCCGGTCGTTGGCCTCGACCATCTGACGGTCGATGTCAGCGATCTCGGCCAGCACCGGAGAGAGTTGCGTGTCGGGACTTGTAGCCTGTGATGAGTTCATCGACGATGTCCTTTCGTTCACGAAGGGCTGAATAGACGCGGCCGTCCACCGTGGACTGCCCGTTGATCGTTGCGACGAGGTGGTAGATCGTCGTCTTCTTCTCCTGCCCAGGCCGGTGCAGGCGGGCCACGGCCTGCTCGTATTCCGCGAGCGAGTAGCCGAGGCTCCAGAAAAAGCAGTAGGCGGCGCGGGTCAGGTCGATGCCGATGCCGCCCGACTGAATCTGCGCCACCAGCACCGATGTCTTGCCTTGTTGCCAAGCAGCCAGTTCGTTGACGCGGCCGGAGAGTTCGCTGACCTTCCGCCCGGCCTTCTCCGCGACCGCCGTGGCCGCCTGAATATCGCTGGTGAACCGGCAGAAAATCACAACAGGCTCGGCTAGGGGCAAGTCCTCCAGCATATCACCCAGCGTCGCCGCCTTGGCGGGATGCTCGGCAATTTGGCGGGCAGTTTTTTCGTCATCGAACCTGACAAACCCGCCCGTGATCTGCTGCATCCGCAGCAGTTGCTCTAGGGCGTTTTTCGGCGTCACGTTGCCCGTCTCGCATACGGCGCAGAACTCCCGCTCCACCTCCCGGTAGAGGCGGGCCTCGGCCGGCGACAGGTCGCAGGGGACGTCGTGAAACGCGATCGGCGGGAGGTCGATGACGTCGGTGGTCTTGATGTAATGCGTCGTGGCGGCGATTCGACGATTCGCCACATCGAGGTTCTTGTAGCCCACGACGAATCGCTGCTGCCCGCTGGACAAGACCGCGAAATGAGCCTTGTGGATCGTGAACGATGTACCAAAGGTGGAACACTCCGGCGATTCGACGGCCCGGTAGATCGCCCATGCGTCGAGAATGGAGTGCGGAATCAGCGTTCCCGTCAGCCCAAGCCGGCGGGCCTGCGGGTTGGCTTTGCACATCTTGGCGGCCCAGCGGCTCGCCACGCCGGAGGGACTCTTGAGGCGGTGAATCTCGTCCCACACCAGGACGTCCCACTTCGCCTTCTCGATGCCCTTGATCCGCCAGACGCTCTCGTAGTTGCAGACCACGATGACGGGCGAGGTGTCGGCCAGAGCGGCCAGGACGGCCTTCTCCTTCGCCTTGCTGTCGCCCTTGTCGAGCGCGACGATGCGGACCTCGGGCAGCCACAGGCCGACCTGTTTCTGCCAGGCGGCGATCACGGCCTTGGGGCAGCAGACCAGAGTCCGGCTAGCGGCCACTCGCCGGAGAAACTCCAGCGAGGTTCTGGTTTTTCCTGACCCCATGCCGTGGTGCAGGATCGCGGCCTGCCGCGACATGGCCCACTGAATCGCGTCCTCTTGATGCGTCCAGATCGACACTGGCGTCCTCTCCTTGGTTAGGCGAGGACTCTATCGGACGGCGAGGCTACAGGTCAAGAGACTTTTCTGGACCGCTTCCTGCCCGGCTTTTTGCCGGCCGCCTCGCGGGCTTTCATCTCGCGGACATTTGCCTGGCAAGACTCGCGGGAGAGGATGTAAATGCGCCCGCCGCCGCCTCGCGGGTTCCACGGCCGCCGGCCGATGATCTTCCCGCTGGCGACCATTCGCGGAATCAACGACTCGTGGACTTGAAGAATCTGAGCCGCCTCGGCCATGCCGATGGCGTCCTTGAAGGCTATCGGCGTCTTGACGGCCTTCAGGTGCCGGAGGGCTTCGGGCCGAGTGTGGACCCACTCCCGCGGCCGGCTGTTTATCTTGCCGCCTCCGGCGAGGCACCTCTCGTCATACGCCTCGTAGTTGGCCGCACATTCGCCGCCGTCGTAAATGGCGACGCGACGGCTCGGCGAGTCGGTGTAGAGCGACATTGGCGGCTGGTAGGCCGTCAGCAGCCCCTTCTCAACCATCCGACGCGGCTGCGTGAAATGGATGCCCATAATGGCCGCCGCCTCGGCAGACCCGACAGCCTGGGCAAGATAGGAAGCCTTTGCCATCTGAAAAACCTCGGCTTGACCTGGAGTGGAGGATAGGGGATTCTAGGGGGCGGCGGAAGCAGGATGCCAAAACCACCCGGAAAGGAGTCCGAAATGCGGCGGAACTACATGGTGCTCGTGGAGTGGACAGACGGGGAGATTGCCGATGCCGACGAGTTGGCGGTCTGTGCCGCCTCTCCGGCCAAGGCAATCGAGTTGGCCCGTGCCATCTGGTCTGCCACCAAGGGTGCCGAGTGGCCGTCGTGCCGGATTTCCAAAATCTTGATCCTCACGAAACGCATGATGCGCTCGTTTGCCTGACCGCAAGGATGTGGTACTCCATCTGGAGGAGTAACCACCAATGACGATACACCAGTTCTTGGTCGATTTTTACGCGCCGCTGCATGGCATCAGCGACCGCACGATCCGCATCTACGGCTTCACCATCAAGGCTTACGCCGAGTTCGTCGGCCGTGAGCCGACGGTCGAAGAACATTTCGACGAACTTGAGATGGCGAGGTTCCTGGCTCACCGGCTGCGGACGCGCGCCGTCGGGACGGCAGCCAAGGACCGCGCCCAACTCCACGCCCTCGCGCAGTTCGCCGCGAAGCGTGGCCTCTGCCAGTGGCCGACGATGCGGACGATTCGCGTGCCGGAGCGAGTGCCGCGGGCGTGGCTGATCGACGAGTTTCGTCGCCTCGTTGAAGCCTGCGACGGCGAGCACGGCGAGGTCGTCGGCGTGCCGTCGTCAAAGTGGTTCCGCGCGATCCTCCAGACGGCCTACTGGACGGGCGAGCGCATCGGCGGCCTCTTGGCCTTGGAGTGGCAGGACATCGAGCCGCAAGCGATCGTCTTCCGCGCCGAGACGAGGAAGGGGCAGCGGGCCGACATCTACCGGCCCATTCCGCCGGAGTGCTACGCCGCGATCCAGGCGACCAAGACGAAGCGGAAACTGGTCTTCGACTGGGACCGCTCCTATACGCTGATCTGGTATCGGCTGGGACGCATTTGCGACAGGGCGGGGCTGCCGAATGACCGGATGAGCAAGTTCCACCGCGTCAGGAAGACGTCGGCGTCGTACTACAAGCGCGGCGGCGGCGATCCACAGACACTGATGGGCCACTCGTCACCGGCCGTGACCCGGCGCTACCTTGACCCTCGCATCGTCCAGCCCGACACCACGGCACCGGACGTGCTGCCGAGGGTTGGGTGACGTTCACGGCTCCTGCTGCGGCAGTGCCGCACGGTACTCGGCTTCGGTCAGTTCCTCAACGGCACCGCTGGCGAGGAGTTGCGGGAGCATTTCGCTGGCGACCGGGTACTCACAGAACTCCGCGTGGACGGCGAGCAACACACGGCCCATTGCATCGCGCGGCGCGGTGGCGGCTGGCTCCACGCAGGTTTCGGTGCCTTCGCGTGGATGCCCCCACGCAGCATCAAGCGTGAGCCGCACCTGCTCGTAGACCGCTTCGCTTGCGACGAAAAAGCGTTGCATCAAGACACCGTGTACGTCTGGTTCGTCACAGCCCACCGCCGCATGAGGTAGTCGGTGATTCGCAGTCGCTCGGCGTCCAAGATAGCGCGGTCGTAAATCAGAATCTCTGCCATCTGTCCGACGAAATACGACGTTGACGTTGCCGACCGGCCGATGCGGTCAAGCGTCTGCGACTCCGATGTAGTCGCTGTGCCAAGGCTGGTCGTGTTGATCCATCCCTGCATTCCGCTGGTGCCGTTACGCCGTAGCACATAGACGGCGAGAGGTACGTCGCCGCTAGAGCCAAGCCACGCAACAACCGCAACGATACGATTCACGCCTAGCGTGAATCCGTTGAACGCGGGGTCGAACAGGAAGTTGTCGTTGTTGTACTGATTGCGTACCAGTAGTCCGCGACTGTTTGAGGCCGCCCCGAGAATCGTCCCGTAGCGGCTGGCGTTTGCCGTGTCTGCCGCAGCGTCGCGCTGCTGCACAACCGCGAACATCGTCTCGACAGTGCGGGCGACGCCCGTGAAGTCCAGGCTGTCATTCGTCCCGTCGAACGTCAGCACCGAGCGACCGTTGATTGTGGTGTCTCTCGCGGGGCGGTTGTTTGAGACCGATTGCGTGGCATTGCGGCCGTTGCCGCTCTTGTCGGCCCAGACCGAGACGCCGGTGTCCAGCGTGATCGTGGCGTCGTCGCTTGCGTCCCACCATGCGGCGAGGCCAGAGATGGAACGCGGCGTGAAGCCGCTCGCGGACGGACGCAGGGTGCGGGGGTTCATGCCCATCGGCTAGTTCCTCGTGCCGTCGATCAGTTCCTTGACCACAACCTTCAGTTCCCGCTGCCCGTGCGACAGTTCTTGGAGCGTCACTGCCTGCTGCTGCTGGACCTGGCCGATCTCTCGCAGCGTCTCACTCGTCGTGTCGAGGAACTCGACATGGCTTTTCACCACCGGCTGGAGGACGGTCGTGTGCAGGGCGACCATCGCCTCGCGGCCGAAATACAGGACGAATGCCAGAATGACGCACGGCACGCCGAACCGATCGGCGATCTTGAAGAATGCGTCGAGCAGGCCAGCCCGAATCTCCTGCGATGTCATCTGCCTGCCCTCACGTCTTCAGCGTGACGATGCAGACAGCGGCAGTCGAGTTCGTGCCGGCTGACACCAACTTGATCGCGCCGGCTCCGTAGCAGGCGTCGGGGAGGGCGTAGACGCGAGCCTCCGTCACTGACGGGGCCAGCGTGATGTCGGCCGCCGAGCCGTCGGCGTTGTAGACGCGGCCGAACGTGCCGTCGGTCGTGCCGCTGGCCCACAACTGGATTGAGGAGGCGTTCGTGCTGACGGTCCCCATCAGCAGCGCCCCGCCGGCAACGTCGTCCCAGCGAATCGTCGTGGCCGCAGACACGGCCGTCGAGAGCGCGATCGGGACGGCCTTGAACTTCCTGCGAATCTTCGGTTCCATGCTACCGCACCTCCTTGTGCGTTGCGGGCCTCGATGGGCCGCTCGTGGCGTGCTACAAGTCGCTCACCTCATTGTAATGGCCTGTAGCGTTCCAAGCGTTGCATCGACGGCGGCTTGGAGGTCAGCCAGCGTGCCGTCGTTCTGGATCACGGCGTCGAGGTACTCGGGCGGGATGCCTCGCTCGCTTTCGTGGCTCGCGGCGGCGGGGTCGAGGGCAGATCGGCAGGGCCGATCTACCCTCCACACCACCCCACCGCGAGCCTTGATAGCCGCTGCCTCATTCACGAACCGTACATCGGGGATGCAGTAATCGCCGCCGTCCCGCACCCGCTGCATCGTCGCCATGACCCAGATTTCCTGGTGGATCATGTTCCTCCCCCAGTCGGTGCCGAGGGTCTGGAGGAGCCGCCGGGGCGAGGAGCCGATCCAACCGATCGGCTCCTCCTTCAGTCGCCGATCCTGCAACTCCGCGACCGACAGGCCGGTGATGGCCGAGACGGCGGCGTAGAGGGGGTCGGCGAACGACAGCGTGGCGAAGCCGCGCTGGTCCAGAATCGCCGCCACCGAACCCTTCCCCGCCCCCGCCGTCCCACAGATTCCGATGATCACAGGTGCATCTCCTCTCCGTCAAAGCGAATCGTCACCCCCAGGTCGTCGGCGAGCCAGCGTGTCGATACTCCGGCTTCGCGGAGCATCGCCTCGGCCTGGACGATCTCGGCCGTCCACCGCTCTGGCGTGGCCGCCCGCGGCTTCACATGGCCGACGACCTCCTTGATACCGGCCATGATGATTGCCCTGGCGCAGTCGGTGCAGGCGAACCACGGGCAGTAGAGCGTGGCCGACTGCGTCGGCGTGCCGAACCTTGCAGCGGCGTAGATCGCCGCCCGCTCGGCGTGCTCGATGTATTTGTATTTCAGCGGCCGGAGGAGCCTGTCTGGCGCCGCGTAGACGCCCTTCGGCACCTTGTTGACGCCGATGGCGACGTAGGCGGCGCCGGCCGGCACCAGGACGGCTCCGTTTTGCGTGCGTGGGTCGTGGCTCGACGCGGCCTGCTCGCAGGCGACCTTGAGCCACTGGGCGGGCGTGTAGGCGAGAGAGTCGGCGATCATGCTGGCTCCGCGACGTGCATGGCGACGAGGCCGCCTTCGGGTCGATACAGGAACGTCTCCATCGCCTGCCGGGAACCAATGA
>Ga0315902_10001672_pt1 | contig 35381 bp, 39 predicted proteins | sample LakEriMetagenome_9_FD_203523 | JGI IMG/M metagenome (GOLD analysis project Ga0315902, IMG submission 203523) | Freshwater fungal communities from buoy surface, Lake Erie, Ohio, United States - Buoy 12 MA117 | ecosystem: Environmental > Aquatic > Freshwater > Lake > Lake biofilm | place: USA... | reverse complement strand
TCAGGCCCGGCGTCTGAGTAACGGAGGTACTCGCATCATCCGACTGCGGATCGGTCTGCTCCGTATCCACCGTCGCCACGTTCACAATCGCCTCGCCAGTATTCATCTCACCCTGCGTCACCGTGTGACTGGCCTTGTAAATCCAGATTTCACTTACATCCAGCACACTGTCACCATCCGTATCGCCAGAGTCCAGCATCGCGGATGCAAAATCATCCGTCAGCATCACATGCGTTAGATCGACATTGCCAGTGTTCTTCACCGTGATCGTGTAGTTGAGCACCGTCCCCGCTGCATCTACCGTGGTCTTGTCCACTTCCTTCTCGATATGCAAGGCTCTTAGCAGAAGCATATTGCCAAAATTCACATCCAACTCAGTGGGGTGCAACGCACTGATGATAATGGGTAGTGGATTTACCGTCGTTTGCATCCACCCGTCGGGGACGACCTCACGAACGATATAAGGATCATTGTCGGTGGTGCTCTTGTTTGCATCTGGCGTTACAGAAAACGTATAACGACCGCCCGAGGCAGTTATCTGTGACACGTCATTTTCGTCTAATTGGCCATCGTTGTTCAGGTCGAGATAGATGATGACGCCATCAATGCCGGACTCACCTGCATCACGAATACCATTGCCGTTCAGGTCATTAAACTTGACTCCGCTGATGCTGCCCGCAATGATCGCCGCTGGCGAGAGTTGAATCGATGTGGCACCGGATCCGCCAATATCCACTGTCGTCTGCAGCGAACCCCCCGTCCAGGCACTGGCACCTTTTTCGGTAGGGCTGGGTCCGGCCACATGAAGGCCGTAGTAAATTTCGGCAACGCCGTTGGTGGTCGTCGCACCCGTGTAGGTGAACGTGATCGTCACCTTATGGTCCAGCGTTCCGGATCCTAAAGTGGTGATCCCACTGACGTTCGTGATGTTTGCATCTACGGTGTAGATGCCTTGGCTAACGCCACCGAAACTGGTGAAGCCCCCACCATTTGCAAAACTACTGTCTAAGGTGGGGGTAATGGCCGGGTTGGTTACGCCGAGCTGTCCGGGAGTGCGGCTGATATCGAAAGTGGTCAGATAATCGAAACCTAACGCGTCAGTATTCTGCTGGTAATAGTTATAGGTGACATTGAACGAATAGGACTGGCCGTTTACCAGCGGTACTTGGCTGGAGGCCTTGTAGATGAACACATGCGGAATGACCTCTCCCTCGAAATAATCGGATTTATTTGCATTAAGAATATTGTTATTCCACTCCGCTGCTGACTGGGTCGCCGCATCCCCATCAGCCCAATGCTGATAAACCTTGTTGGTTGACCCTGCGGCGTCTGTGAACCCTGCGCTCGCCGTTTGCTGATTAGCTGCCACGGCCGTCAACAGAAAATGCCAGTTCAGCGAATCATCAGGATTCACGTACCACGACGTTACTACGGCTCCATTGGCCGTTCCATCCAGATCGAGCTCGCTACCGTCCACGATACTCCACGCTTCATGTCCCTCGCCACCCAGATCGACAATCACGTCATCCAGCGTGCCCCAGATACCGTCAGCACCAGGATCACCCGCATGCTGTACCTGAAAGTTCACGGTGCTACCAGGCTCGAATCCTGTCGCAGTAATCTCTGCCCATGAACCGGGTGCATAGTCTTGTGCATCGGTGCTGACTGTCGTCTGTGTGGCCATTCATCTCTCCTGGTGTGTTCGAAAAAATTGGGTTGATAGCTGATAAATCCAGAATTCACAGGCTTATCAGCACCGGATTGATGGTAGTGAGGCGACTGGCGTCGTACATCCTTCATTTGATGTACGACGCTGCACTACAGACCGTGGCCTTAAAGCGCCAGCGGTGGCTGGTCGAGTACCATTAGCGGAGAGAGATGACGTACCAGCTCTGCCTGTTTGCGTGCGCCGGTTTTTTTGAGAATGGCGGAAAGCTGTGTACGAACCGTGGTAACGCTGACTTTAAGGCTGTTTGCAGCATCGCCCGGTGCCTGACCTTCGAGGATCAGCATGGCAAGCCTCGCCTCGGCAGGTGTCAGACCGTACACTTGTTGAAGCAACTGGCTCACCGGGCCATGCAGTGCGGTTTGCGCGGTTTGTTCGGTTTGCCCGTGTACCAGCACCAATGCCGCACGGTCTGACCGGTCGGAATGTCGCATCAGGATCGGCAAGACAAGCACTTGCTGCGAAGGTGCGCTGGCAATCCGCAGCATTGACCCCGCAGTATGCGGAGCGATGTCGCAAGCGCTGCGCACTGCATCGCAAAACTTTGTCTTGCAAACGCCGCGCAAAGCAACATGACGCTTGCCAGCGCCATTCGCCGTGCGCTCCAGCAAGGGCTGAGCATGACTGTTAGCGGCGAGCATGCGCATCGAGGGGTCGAGCAACAGCAAGGGTAACCGTATCGCATTCAGCAAGAGGTTCGAGCAGACCAGCCGGTGATTAAGCTGGCGGAACTGCGCCATTAGCTCCAGCGCGTAGTGCAATGACTTGATCAGTTCTCCAGCGGGGCTAGGCAATGCATAGATATCTGGCGCTTTAGGCGTTGCCGCTTTCAGCACCAGCAGACCCTCGGCGCCATGGTGCATCGTCAGCCGCAAGCCTAGTGCAGTAACTGGCGGACTGACGTTTCGCAGGTCGAATTCAGCGGCGCGAGACCGGTCATGTGACACCCTTAAGCGCTGCCATCGTCCGGGCTCCAATGTGGAAGCGATCCCGCACCACTCGAGATGCAGCTCGGACAGGTCATCGGCGCTCAGGTGCCAGCCCCGAGTCACGCGTCGCGCATCGCGCGCACACGTCCAGTTACCTCGCCTGTCCCATATCCTGACTCCTGCTTGGTCGACACCCAGCGACTCGGCCAGCAAGCGCAGCGCGTCGGCAAAACGCTGAGGACGAGAGATTCCTTCCAGAAAAAGAGCGGGTAGGCGCGCGTGTACGTCGGAGTCTGCCTGAGTCACTGTCTGCTTCACCAAAATAATTTGGTGACGAGCTTACCAATAGCCGGGCACTCACGGTGCTCAGTGGGAGCGATACGAGGGCAATTAGTACACCGCCAATACAAGGGTCACCGGCATGACGGACAGCCGGGCGGCAATCTCGCCCAGGCTAGCGCTAAATTAGTCCGATTTGGAGAGCAGTTCGAAATGCTCGACTTGGGGCGTTGCGGCGAAGAAGGGGCCGACAATGCCGCGCCACTGGGTGAATGCCTCGGAACCACGGAAATCGACCGTATGGTTTTCGAGGGTGTCCCAGAAAATCATCAGCACATAGCGCTCGGGCGACTCAATGCCCTTGTTGATTTTGTAGCCACGAAAGCCCTTGGATTTGCTAATGACGTCTCTAACGCCATGTACGATGGCGGCGTCGAATTCGGCTTGTTTGCCGGGATGGATGTGGATATCGGCGAGTTCGAGGATCATGGTAGCCATAGTGGTAGGTTGTTGTCGCTGTGCTCATTATCCCATTATTGACCGCTTGGGAGGCGCTGAACATATCCACGTTTTATGGGGAGCCAGCGTAGCTGCGGGACGCGAGGCCTCGAACAATCAAGGGCTTGTCGCATTGAACATCGCTGAAAAAATTTCCGGTTTTATTTGAGCAGTGCTTCCGTTGGAATTCAAGCGACCAGTTTTACAATCTAGCCTTGTTCGCCCCCGGAAAGACCTCTTGCCCCATGCGCGTCACGCTTCTCCATCTCGATCAGCAGCAGCGCAAGACATTGGAAAATCTGCTGAAGACGAGCGGCTATCAAGTCTCGGGCTTTGCTCGCCATGAGGCGCTGCACGGGCACTTGCAGAAGGACGAATCCGATCTGCTGCTGCTCGACTGGATCGACGGCAGCGAAGGACTATCCCTGCTGACCAGCCTGCGCGAGCAATGGCCTGAGCTTCCGTTCCTGCTGCTGTGCAGCCGCGCGCCCGGCGTGGCAGTGCGCGCTGAACTGGCCACCTGTCCGGCAGACGTGCTGCTCAAACCCCTTCGCAAAAATGAGCTGCTACTTCGCGTGCAGCTACTGATGGAGCGGTATCGGCCGGGCAGGTCAAGGGGAGAGGTCATTGTGTTTGGTCGCCATGAATTCCTGATAGGCCGCTCGCAGGTAGAGATTGAGGGGAGATCAATGACGCTCACCCAGAAAGAATTTGAGCTGGCACTGTTGTTCTTCCGGCACGTTGGGCGGCCATTATCCCGGGCGTATATTCATGAGACTGTGTGGTCAAGTGATGCCGAACTGTCATCAAGAACTCTGGATACCCATGTGTCCCGGGTGCGCAACAAGCTGGAACTGACGCCGGCATCGGGCTACCGACTGGTTCCGGTTTACAGCTTTGGGTACCGGCTGGAGAAGATTACTGAATAAGCGCCAATCTCCCGAGGCTATAATACAAGCAGTCAAATTTACTACCACGCCCCAAGCATGCAACTGCTCGCCGTCGGACTGAACCACACCACGGCACCGGTCTCGCTCCGCGAGAAGGTGGCCTTCCCGGCCGACCAACTGGGTCAGGCGGTGGCGTCGGCCTGTGCATGGTTCGGCAATACTGCAGACACTTCACGCGCGCAGGAAACGGCGATTCTTTCTACCTGCAACCGCACTGAGATCTATGGTGCGAGCGCCAACGACGGCAATATCGACACCGCGCTGGATGCGACGGCGCACTTCGTCGCTGACTACCACAAGCTTCCTTACTCGGATCTGCGCCCTTATCTCTACGCACTGCCGCAGGATGAGGCCGTACGCCATGCCTTCCGTGTGGCATCGGGTCTTGACTCGATGGTGCTTGGCGAGCCGCAAATTCTCGGGCAGATGAAAGACGCCGTGCGTCAGGCGGAAGCCGCCGGCGGGCTGGGTACCTATCTGCACCAGATGTTCCAGCGTACATTCGCGGTCGCCAAAGAAGTGCGCACCACCACCGAGATCGGTGCGCACAGCGTATCTATGGCAGCGGCAGCCGTTCGCTTGTCCGAGCGTATTTTCGACAAGCTCTCCGAACAGCACGTGCTATTCATCGGTGCTGGTGAGATGATCGAACTGTGCGCAACGCACTTCGCTGCGCAGGTTCCAAAGACACTGACCATTGCCAATCGCACACTGGAGCGCGCCGAACAACTCGCGCAGCGTCTGAGCGGTAAAACCCTTCGCTTGGCCGAATTACCCGAGAAACTGGCTCACTTCGATATCGTGGTCTCATGCACGGCTTCGACCTTGCCCATCATCGGACTAGGTATGGTCGAGCGAGCGATCAAGACGCGCCGTCACAAGCCAGTCGTGATGGTGGACCTGGCGGTGCCGCGAGATATCGAATCCGAGGTATCTCGCCTGCGTGATATCTTTCTGTACACCGTTGACGACCTCGGCGCTGCGGTACAGATCGGTATTGAAAATCGTCAGTCGGCAGTTGCACAGGCCGAGGCCATCATCGAAACTCGTGTGCAGGCATTCATGCAATGGCTGGAGGGCCGCGCTGTCGTACCGCTGATTCGCGATCTGCACGAAACTAGCGAGCAAATGCGCCGCGCTGAAGTTGAACGCGCACGCAAGCTTCTGGCCAAAGGTGAAGATATCGATGCGGTACTCGAAGCGTTGTCCAAAGGTCTCACCGCAAAATTCCTGCATGGCCCGCAACAAGCTCTGCACAGTGCCGATGCCGACGAGCGCGCCCGTCTCGCTCAGCTGCTGCCGCAGCTGTTCCGCACCAAGCGATAGCGTCGTCCTGACACTGCCTTGTTGCACGCGTCTGGTCTGCGGACGCATCTCCTGAACTGTTTTCCCCTCTCCGATGAAACCATCGCTGTTATCCAAGCTGGAGCAACTCAACCAGCGCCTCGAAGAAGTCGGCGCACTGCTAAATCAGGAAAACGCCACCGCTGACATGGACCAGTACCGCAAGCTCACCCGCGAGCATGCCGAGCTGGAACCGCTGGTCGCTGTGTATGCGCAATGGACCCAGACCCATGCTGACATTCGCGCCGCGCGCGAGATGCTGTCCGATCCGGACATGAAAGCTTTTGCGCACGAGGAATTGGATGCCGCGCAGCACCGCGCCGAAGCGCTCGAGCTGGAACTTCAAAAGATGATGCTGCCCAAAGATCCGAACGACGAGCGCAATATCTTTCTGGAGATACGCGCCGGTACGGGCGGCGATGAATCAGCACTGTTTGCCGGCGATCTGCTGCGCATGTATACGCGCTACGCCGAACGCCAGCGCTGGCAGGTCGAAATGGTATCCGAATCACCGTCAGAGCTCGGGGGCTACAAGGAGGTCATCGTGCGTATCGTCGGCCATGGCGCATACTCGCGAATGAAGTTCGAATCCGGTGGCCATCGCGTGCAGCGCGTGCCTGACACGGAAGCCCAAGGCCGTATTCACACATCCGCCTGCACGGTAGCGGTGATGCCTGAGGCAGATGAAATCGGCGAGGTGGATATCAATCCTGCAGACATTCGTATCGACACCTTTCGGGCGTCCGGTGCCGGCGGCCAGCACATCAATAAAACTGATTCTGCGGTGCGCATTACGCATCTGCCGACAGGCATCGTGGTCGAGTGTCAGGATGACCGCAGTCAGCACAAGAACAAGGCACAGGCAATGAAAGTGCTGGCGACACGCATCAAGGATGTACAGCTGCGCGCACAGCAGAGTGCCGAGGCGGCAACGCGCAAATCGCTGGTCGGCTCAGGCGACCGCAGCGAGCGGATACGTACCTACAATTTCCCGCAAGGCCGGATGACGGACCACCGGATCAATCTGACGCTGTACAAACTCGACGCCGTGATGGAGGGCGATATGGATGAACTGACCAACGCACTAATGGCCGAGCATCAAGCTGAACAGCTGGCAGCACTCGCGGAGAGCCACGGATGATCAATCGCTACGCAAAACCTCTGATCCTGATGGTCGCCTTGGCCTGTATCGCGATGCTGGCCGTCGGACTGTATCTGCAGCTTGTTCTGGACATGCTGCCCTGCCCACTGTGCATACTGCAGCGCTATGCGTTTGCCGCGACTGCTGTGATCTGCCTCATGACCTTTTTCCTGCCGATTGCTCTGCTGCGCATCGGCGCTGCGCTCGGTGCGCTGGCCTCATTGACGGGCGCAGGCATCGCGATACGTCATTTGTGGGTAAAAGCACATCCGACGGTCTCTTGCGGCATTGACCCGCTGGAGACTTCGCTGAACAAGGTGTTTTTCTCGGAATGGTTTCCTGCGCTGTTTCAGGCCGACGGTTTGTGTACTACCGAATACGATCCCATTCTTGGCCTGTCGATACCGCAGTGGGCACTGGTCTGGTTTGCGGTCTTCGCCATCACGCTCGCGCTGATTACATTGCGCTATCGTCACTCAGAATGACGATAGACGAATTGCTGCGGCAAGGCCGGCTGGCACCACTGGAAGCGCGCATCCTGATCGCTCATGCGCTGCAATGGTCTCGCGTACAACTGGTGACACGCTCGCACGATACTCTGAATATGACGCAACTGGGCGCGATTGATGCGCTGTTCCGGCGCCGTGAATCGGGCGAGCCTATAGCCTACATTACTGGCGTTCGCGAATTTCACGAGCTGGATTTTGAAGTAACTCCCGCCGTGCTGATACCTCGCCCGGAAACTGAGCTGCTGGTCGAGCTGGCGAATGAACGCTTGCCTCAACATGGCAGCGCGCTGGATCTCGGCACGGGATCGGGCGCAGTAGCGGTGACGCTCGCACATCTGCGACCCGACGCAAAACTGACTGCCACTGACATCAGCGCCGAGGCATTGCAGATCGCTGAGCGCAATGCGGCACGCCATCAATGCAAGGTGACTTTGGTTCGCAGCGACTGGTATGGCCAGGTCAATGGCATCTTCGATCTGATCGTCAGTAACCCGCCTTACATTGCCGCAGGTGATCCGCACCTGATGCAAGGCGACTTACGCTTCGAGCCTTCCGGTGCGCTGACAGACCACGCGGATGGCTTGACGGCCATTGAATCCATCATCACCGATGCGCCAAAGTACCTCAAGCCCGGCGGGTGGCTGCTACTGGAGCATGGCTATGATCAGGCGGCTTCTGTGCGCAAGCTCTTCGACCATAGCGCATGGACTGATGCTGGGAGCTGGCGCGATCTCGCGGGGATTGAACGCGTCTCAGGAGCTCGCCAGTCTTTGACATGATATGCGCCTGTCAAGACTGGTGCCAAAGATAAATTTCCGTATCATCCCAACTTCATCCTCGACAAATACTCACTTCTTCCCTGCTCAAACAGATGTTGCCTTCGATTGAACAACGCCTGGCCAGCGAGATTGCGGCCCGAATCGAGCAAGTGTCCGCAGCCATCGCACTGCTGGACGAGGGTGCGACGGTGCCCTTCATTGCCCGCTATCGCAAAGAAGCCACTGGCGGTCTGGACGACACTCAGTTGCGCCTGCTGGAAGAGCGGCTGCGCTATCTGCGCGAACTGGAAAGCCGTCGCGAAGCAATCCTCGCGTCAATTGAAGAGCAGGGCAAGATGACGCCGCAGCTGAAAGATGCGATCCTGCGCGCCGAAGACAAGACGCATCTCGAGGACCTGTATTTGCCCTACCGTCCCAAGCGCCGCACCAAGGCGCAGATTGCCGTGGAAGCAGGACTCGAGCCGCTGGCCGATGCACTGCTGCGCGACCCTTCGCTCGATCCTGACACCGAAGCCGCAAAATATATTCGCGCAGCTTTCACTACCGATCAGGGCGAGAACCCCGGCGTGCCCGATACCAAGGCCGCACTGGACGGTGCGCGCCAGATTCTGATGGAGCGCTTCGCCGAAGATGCATTGCTACTGCAGAGCTTACGCGAGTACTTGCTCGAACATGGCGTTATCGAAGCCAAAGTCATCGAAGGCAAGCGGCAGGCCGGCGAAAAATTTGCTGATTATTTCGATCACACTGAAAATCTTTCGGACATTCCTTCACATCGAGCACTAGCGCTGCTGCGTGGTCGTCGCGAGGACATTCTCACCGTGGCGCTGCGACTCGACAGCGAGCTGGAAAAACCCAAATGGGATGCGCCGCTCAATCCCTGTGAGGGCCGAATTGCTGCACGCTTTGATATCAGCCAGAAAAATCGTCCGGCAGACAAATGGCTGCTCGACACCGTACGCTGGGCTTGGCGTGTGAAGATCTTCATGCACCTCGAAACTGAACTCATGACGCGCATGCGCGAAGAGGCTGAGGCTGAAGCAATCCATGTGTTTGCCCGCAATCTCAAAGATCTGCTACTGGCGGCACCGGCCGGTCCGCGCGCAACGATGGGGCTGGATCCGGGTCTTCGTACCGGGGTCAAAGTCGCTGTGATCGATGCGACTGGCAAAGTGGTCGATACCGCGACCATCTATCCGCATCAGCCGCGCAATGACTGGGATGGGTCGCTGCATCTGCTTGCGCAACTCTCGCGCAAGCATCAGGTGTCGCTGGTCGCCATCGGCAATGGTACGGCATCGCGCGAAACAGACCGGCTGGCGCAAGATCTGATAAGGCAAAACCCCGAGCTGAAGTTGAACAAGATCGTCGTGTCAGAAGCCGGCGCGTCGGTGTACTCAGCTTCCGAATATGCGTCAAAAGAGTTACCTGAACTGGATGTCTCGCTGCGCGGCGCTGTATCGATTGCGCGTCGTTTGCAAGATCCGCTGGCCGAACTGGTGAAAATCGATCCCAAATCCATCGGTGTGGGGCAGTATCAGCATGATGTGTCTCAGACCCGTCTGGCGCGCACACTGGATGCCGTGGTTGAAGATTGCGTGAATGCGGTTGGTGTGGATGTGAATACCGCATCAGCGCCCCTGCTGGCTCGCGTCTCGGGGCTCTCCAGCAGTGTCGCGCAAAGCATCGTGCAATACCGCGACCAGAAAGGTCTGTTCAGTTCGAGAGCCGCACTGCGCGAGGTGCCCCGGCTGGGTGACAAGACTTTCGAACTGGCTGCTGGGTTTTTGCGCGTGATGAATGGTGATAATCCCTTGGATGCCTCTGCGGTTCACCCCGAATCCTATCCACTGGTAGAAAAGATCCTGGCCGATATACAGCGCGATGTGAATAGCGTGATCGGAGACAGCGGATTATTGAAATCACTGGATCCGAGACGGTTTGCAGATGAACACTTCGGTGTGCCCACCGTGGCAGACATTCTGAAAGAGCTAGACAAACCCGGCCGTGACCCACGTCCCGCGTTCGTCACTGCCAGTTTCAAAGACGGAGTTGAGGAGATCAGCGATCTTCGTCCTGACATGATCCTCGAAGGCGTAGTGACCAATGTGGCCGCCTTTGGCGCTTTCGTCGATATTGGCGTGCATCAGGATGGACTGGTGCATATCTCGGCGCTGTCGAATAATTTCGTGAAAGACCCGCACACCGTGGTCAAGGCTGGCCAGGTGGTGAAAGTGAAGGTGCTGGAGGTCGATCCCAAACGCAAGCGCATTGCGCTGACCATGCGGCTATCCCACGCGGCACCTGCGCCGGGGGAAAAACGCGAGCGGAGTGGTGAGCGTTCAGCCGACCGGCTCGGTAATGATCGCACTCAGCCGCGTCGCGAATCCGTTCCCTCCAACACGGCGATGGCGGCCGCGTTTGCGAAACTGAAAAGCTGAGGCGTCCTGAGCCAACTGACCTTCGAACTGACTCGTTATTTATTGACCCGTGATGTATCCCCGTCCGCGCCGGGATGACAGGATTTCAGGCCGAAGCCTCTAGATCGTCACCCCGGCGCGAGCAGGGCTCTAGCCTCTTTCGCCATGCTCGAACAGCGTTTCAAGTACAGGACTGGCATTGGGCAGCAAACCCGGCTTTTCCCTATAATGCGAGTGTCAGTATCCCTACCTATATGCGAGGAAGTCATGAGTGACGTGCAATCCTGGATCAAAGAGACCGTGACCAGCCACTCGGTCGTGCTGTTCATGAAGGGCACCGCCCAATTCCCTCAGTGCGGCTTTTCCGGCCGCGCAATTGAGCTGCTGAAAGCCACCGGCGTTCAGGATCTGGTGACGGTTAATGTGCTGGAAGATGACGAAGTCCGTCAGGGCATCAAGGAGTACTCCAACTGGCCCACGATCCCTCAGCTGTATGTGAAGGGCGAGTTCATCGGCGGCGCTGACATTCTGGGCGAGATGTACGAGTCCGGCGAGCTGCAGACCCTGATCACGGGCTAAGTCCCATGAAGCGCCTGGTCGTGGCCATCACGGGTGCATCAGGCGCGCTGTACGGGGTAAGGCTCTTGCACTGGCTGCGCGAGGCAGGGGGCGTTCAGACTCACCTGATGATTTCCGAAGCGGGTGCGCTGAGTCTGCACCACGAGCTGGGCATCACGCGCAAGGAGGTCGAGGTACTCGCCGATGCGGTGCATGCCGTGCGCGATGTGGGCGCCTGCGTGGCCAGCGGCTCTTTCCCGTCCGAGGGCATGATCATCGCCCCTTGCTCGATGAAGACACTCGCATCGGTAGCGCATGGCTTGTGCGACAACCTGATCTCGCGCGCTGCCGATGTGATGCTGAAAGAGCGTCGCCGGCTGGTGCTGATGGTGCGCGAGACACCCTTCAATCTGGCGCATCTGCGCAATATGACGGCAGTGACGGAGATGGGTGGCATCATTTTCCCGCCTTTGCCCGCGCTGTATCAGAAGCCTGCCGACATTACCGAGATGGTTGACCACACGGTGGGCCGGGTACTGGACCTGTTCGGTGTCGAGCAAACACTTGCGCCGCAGTGGCCGGGGCTGCGCCAGGGCCGCTGAAAAACCTCAGGTGCTCCCCGCCGGCTCGGGTGGCGCCTCCTGGATCTCAATCTGCAATTCCTGCTGCTGGCTGCTGGCCGGGCTGTCGCTGCGCTCGCGTATGCCAGTCACCATACGTTGAATGGCATCGTTGAAGCCCTCCATGGAAAAGCTACTGAGACGAAATTTGCCATTGGTTAGAGGGAAGGCAAAACCGACCACCGGCGTCTGCTGAAACGCACGATTCATTGCATCATTTTCATTGAACCAGTAGACCAAAATGTCGCCGTTGGCGGTCGCCACGGGTTCGCACACGCCTTCGATGTTCAGCGCACCGGCATCGGTCGTGATCATGAACGGATAGTTACCGCTCGGTTCGCAATCGATGCCATTAGCGAAATAATAACGGCAGCTTCCCTGAGCGCACAGAATGCCAAAGGTTGAGGTGCCATTCTCATGCGTAGTCGCCTCGCCCATCCCATCAAGGAATTGCGAGGACCAGCTGCCATGTGACATCCTGTCATCTGCCAGCGTTGGTGCGGACAGGAATAGCGATACCAGAAGGGAAACCCAAGCGCGCTGCATGCGACTCTCCGCAAGTCTTGAGGACAAGATACGAATTTACCATGCGGGGACAAATCAATCTTCGATGTCGAGACTCACGCTACCCAATCCCGATACGTCGATGCGCACGCGGTCGCCGGCATTCAGCCACTGTGTTTCAACGACGCTGCCCAGCAAAATGAACTCGCCCACCTTCAGACCGGGGAGTCCGTGCTCGGCATGGGCATTCGCGAGCCAAGCCAGTGCATTGAGCGGATGGCCCATCACCAGTGAGCTGTTGCCGCTGGCGACCTCGACCTCATTGATCCAGGTGCGCCCTGTCAGATTGGCCAAATCTAGATGGTGCCAATCCTTGACTGGCTCACCGAGCACGCAGCCGGCATTGTAAAAATCATCGGCGGCGAGTGTACGAACACCCAGCGTACGGTAGTCGGTGTAACGCTCATCGACGAGCTCCATCCCAACCATTATCTCACCCACTGCCTCGGCTACGCTTTCGCGCGTGTAAGACTCAACGCGCGGCAGCAGATCTTTTGCCAGCCGAACCGCGACCTCACACTCAATGCCGATCTTGACGAAGTGCTTGCGTGAGACTGTGCCATGACCGTGCATCACGGTATGGTCAAAGACCCGGCCAGTCGCAGGGTGATTGATGCCGACGAAGGCCTGCATCACGGGCGTCGTGCAGCCTATCTTGTGGCCAACGACCTTGCCATGACCGCCGGAAGTCAGCATCTCGTTGAGCGCCGTCTGGATGGCATAGCATGCCGTCATGTCTTGGGGTTCAAGCTCGGTGGGTAGCGGTCCGATGGGTGTACCCGCCAGACGTTGATCCAGCAGGATGGCGGCAGCGCGCTGTGCAGTAGTCTGCATCGGATCTCCGAGTTAAGTGTACGCGTATTATCTTTATAAAAGTCTAACAAACATGACGCGGGCACTTCCAATTTTGCCAAGTCATCCGGGCACGCTCATTTCTATTGAAAATTTATATTCTTTTGATAGGAAAATACAGCGAATTTTTCATCTGTCGTAGAGCCGATCCACGAAGCAAATTCGCAGTTTTTCAAGGGTATAATCCGCGGTTTTCTTTTGGCGCTCGATGCGTGCGCCCTCACAAGCAATTCGGAGACCTCCCATGGGTTCAATCATCAAACAGGCCGGATGGATGGCACTCGCGCTGATCGGTGCATTTGCGCTGGGCACAATCGCACTCTCGAGAGGCGAGAGCATCAACGCCCTGTGGATCGTAATCGCTGCAGTCGCCGTCTACCTGATTGGCTATCGCTTCTATGCGCGCTTCATTGCGACGCACGTAATGCAGCTCGATGGCAGCCGCGCAACGCCCGCTGTCCGCCTGAACGATGGGCTCGATTTTGTGCCTACCAACAAGCATGTGCTGTTCGGCCACCACTTCGCCGCGATTGCTGGCGCAGGTCCGTTGGTCGGCCCAGTGCTGGCGGCACAGATGGGCTATCTGCCCGGGATGATGTGGATATTGGTCGGGGCGATTCTCGCGGGTGCGGTACAGGATTTCATGATCCTGTTCGTGTCCACGCGCCGCGATGGTCGCTCGCTCGGCGATCTGATCAAATCCGAGCTGGGGGTGGTCCCCGGCGTAATCGCGTTGTTTGGTACCTTCATGATCATGACCATTCTGCTGGCGGTGCTGGCGCTGATCGTGGTGAAGGCGCTTGCAGAGAGTCCGTGGGGTACGTTTACGGTGGCGGCAACGATTCCAATCGCGCTGTTCATGGGTATTTACAGCCGCTACCTGCGTCCAGGCCGTGTTGGTGAAGTATCGTTGATCGGTTTCGTTCTGCTGATGGCCTCCATCGTCTTTGGCGGTCATGTGGCCGCTGATCCGGTGATGGGCCCGATGTTTACCTTCAACGGTCAGCAGCTAACCTTGATGCTGCTGGTCTATGGCGTAGTAGCCTCGGTACTGCCGGTATGGCTGCTGCTGGCGCCTCGCGATTATCTGTCCACCTTCTTGAAAATCGGCGCGATCGTCGCGCTCGCGCTGGGCATTGTGTTTATCGCGCCTGAGTTGAAGATGCCGGCTGTGACCAAATTTATCGATGGCAGTGGCCCGGTATGGTCAGGCAGTCTATTTCCTTTCTTGTTCATTACGATTGCCTGCGGCGCAGTGTCGGGCTTTCATTCACTGATCTCTTCCGGTACCACACCCAAGCTTCTGGAGAATGAACTGCACGCCCCGTATATCGGCTATGGCGGCATGCTGATGGAATCTTTCGTTGCCATCATGGCGCTGGTGGCGGCGTCCATCATCGAGCCCGGTATTTACTTCGCGATGAACAGTCCGGCAGCGCTGATTGGCACGACACCAGAAACTGCAGCGGCAGCGATCAGCCAGTGGGGCTTTGTCGTCACGCCGGAAATGTTGCAGCAAACTGCAGCGAATGTCGGCGAGACGACGATCATCTCCCGTACGGGCGGCGCACCAACACTGGCAGTGGGCATGGCGTATATTTTCTCGTCTGCGATCGGTGGTCAGGCAATGATGGCGTTCTGGTACCACTTCGCGATTCTTTTCGAAGCTCTCTTCATTCTGACCGCTGTAGATGCCGGCACACGCGTCGGACGCTTCATGCTGCAAGACTTGCTGGGTACGGTGGTGCCCTCATTTAGAAATATTCATGGACTGGCATCAAATATCATCGCCACGCTGTTGTGTGTCGCGGCCTGGGGTTACTTTCTGTATCAAGGCGTGGTCGATCCGCTAGGCGGCATCAATACGCTGTGGCCTCTGTTCGGCATCTCAAACCAAATGCTGGCAGCGATCGCGCTGATGCTGGCGACCGTCGTGCTATTCAAGCTCAAGCGCGAGAAGCTGGCATGGGTCACTATTCTGCCGACTGTCTGGCTGTTGATCTGCACGCTGACAGCAGGCTATCAAAAGCTCTTCCACGAGAACCCGAAGATCGGTTTCCTGGCCCACGCGGCCAAATTCAAGGCGGCAGCGGCTGAAGGGCAGCTGCTAGCACCAGCAAAGTCGGCGGCGCAAATGCAGCAGATCATCTTCAATGATTATGTCGACGCCTCGTTGGCGGCAATTTTCATTGCCGTCGTGCTATCGGTGCTGGTGTTCGGCATACGCGCCTGCGTGAATGCAATGCGCGCGGAGAAGCCGACCACGCAGGAGGCGGACAGGATACTGCTGGGCTCAGCTCAGGCCTAAACATGGAAAAATGCTGATGCTCGGTGAACTTGGAAAACTTGGCGCATATCTCGGGCAGACCGCCAGGCTGATGGTCGGCCTTCCCGACTATGACAATTACCTGAACCACATGCAGGCAAATCATCCGGATCAGCCGGTGATGAGCTACGAAGAATTCTTCAGGGAACGACAGGATGCGCGCTATGGAGGAAAGGGAAAAATTGCTCGCTGCTGCTAGCGAGGTCTTCTGAGGTGTAAAAAAACCCGGGTTATCCCCGGGTTTTTTATTGCTGAAATTTGGTGCCGACTGCAGGACTTGAACCCGCCACCCCATGATTACAAATCAAGTGCTCTACCAGATGAGCTAAGCCGGCTTGTGAGCTGCGAATTATACGATGTTATTTGACCCGGGTGAGCTTTGGCCGAGCCCTTGTCTTGGGCGGTTCAGGGTCGGGTTTTCCATCGCCTTCATTATCGCCGTTTTGCGCCGCCGGCTTGCTCACCGGCGCTAGTACCGGAGCATTGATACGCACCGGCGTGTCGCTCTCTCTGACGGGCTGAGCCTTTTTGCCATCGGCACGCTTCTTTCGTCCCTGCGGTTCGTCCCGACGGACCTCGAAGGCCATACCCTGACCATTTTCCCGCGCATAGATAGCACTGACATTGTCAACTGGAACCTCGATCTCGCGTGCCACACCGCCGAACCGAGCCTTAAAATGGATGAAGTCATTGTCCATCTTCAGGTTGCCGGTAGCCTCGAAGCTGATGTTGAGAACGATCTCGCCATTTTTCACGAACTCCATCGGAACTCGCGTCCGGGCATCCACGGATACCACGATGTAGGGCGTGTAGCCATTATCCGTGCACCATTCATACAGTGCACGCAACAAATACGGCTTGGTTGATGTCTCTGTCATGAGGGATCTGGCAGCGTGAGTGTCAGCGACGCATGACCTTCTCGGATGGGGTCAAGGCCTCAATGTAGGCGGGTCGCGAGAAAATCCGCTCGGCATATTTCATCAGCGGCGCTGCTGTCTTCGATAGTTCGACCCCATAGTGATCAAGGCGCCACAAGAGCGGTGCGATGGCCACATCCAGCATAGAGAAATCATCTCCAAGCATGTACTTGTTCTTCAGGAAGAGCGGAGCGAGTGTGGTCAGGCGATCACGGATCTCGTTGCGGGCCTTCTCGTGGCTTTTTTCTGCCGACCGGGATTTCTCGTTCTCCAGCGCGTGCACATGGATGAACAGCTCTTTCTCGAAGTTAAACAGCATCAGCCGCGCACGGGCACGCATGAGCGGATCAGCGGGCATCAACTGCGGATGAGGAAACCGCTCATCAATGTATTCATTGATGATGTTAGACTCATACAGTACCAACTCGCGCTCGACCAGGATAGGTACTTGGCCGTAAGGATTCATGGTGGAAATATCCTCGGGCTTGTTGAATAAATCAACGTCACGGATCTCGAAATCCATACCCTTCTCGAAAAGCACGAGCCGGCAGCGCTGAGAAAAAGGGCAGGTCGTGCCCGAATAGAGAACCATCATTTTTGCAGTTCCTTGGAAACAAAGAGGGTGAGACGGCGACCGCCTCACCCTGCTCACGAATATTCTGCTTTTCGCTAAACCCGCTTATTGTTCTTGATCAAAACGAATGGCAGGGAACGAGGAAACAGGGCCGATTATTTGACTTCTTTCCAGAAGGATGCGTTTAGACGCCAGGTCAGGAAAACCAGACCGGCCATGAACAGCAAAACCCAAACGCCCAATTTCTGGCGCTTGCTCTTGACCGGTTCGCTCATCCATTCCATGAAACCCACGAGATCAGCCACCTCGGCATCATAAGCTTGCGACGATAGCTTGCCCGGCTTCACCTGCTCGAAGCCAGCAAATTTGTGGATGCTCTTGGATGCATCATGGGGATCTTTCTCTTCGACGAATTTCGCGTTGCGTACACCTTGCAACTCCCACAACACATGCGGCATGCCCACGTTGGGGTAGACCAGGTTGTTCCAGCCCGTCGCACGAGCATCGTCCTGGTAGTAAGTACGAAGATAGGTGTAGACATAGTCGGCGCCGGAACCTTGCGACGAAGCTTTTGCGCGCACGATCACTGACAGATCCGGCGGTACCGCGCCGAACCATGTCTTCGCATCCTTCTCGGACAGACTGACCTTCATCAAATCGCCCACTTTGTCAGAAGTGAACAGCAGATTGTCCTGGATTTGCTGTTCGCTCAGACCGATATCGCGCAAACGATTGTAGCGCACCAGTGAGGCTGAGTGGCAATTCAGGCAGTAGTTGACGAACAGTCGTGCGCCATTTTGCAGTGCCGATAGATCATTACTGCGATCAGGCGCGCGATCGAGCGGGAAACCGCCTTCGGACGCCAAGGTCATTGCTGGGACCAGTGCCAGTGCCGCAAGCAATTTCTTCAAAAGTTTCATTCTTTTTTCCTTATGCGGCTTAGTGCGGCTGGAAATTCACGCGGGTTGGCACAGGTTTGAATTCACCCATACAGCTCCACCAAGGCATCAGCAGGAAGAAGCCGAAATAGATGATGGTGCCGATCTGAGCGACAAGCGTTCCGACAGGCGTGGGGGCCTGCACGCCGAGATAACCGAGAATCACGAAAGAGATGCCGAACACGACGTAGATGGTTTTATGCCAGTCGGGACGGTAACGAATCGACTTTACCGGGGAGTGATCGAGCCAGGGCATCCCAGCCAGGATGAGCACGGATACACCCATCAGCACGACACCCCAGAACTTCGCATCGAATACCAGCATGGCAAGCACGATGACAGCCGCAGCACCAATGACCACATTCTTGATGAGCTGCGGCAGACGAGTCTTGAAAACGATCAGCGCGGCATACGCGATCACGGCCAGGATCAGCGCGTACATGAACTGTGACGTCGTTGCACGCAGGATCGAATAGAACGGGGTGAAGTACCAAACCGGCGCAATATGCGGCGGCGTCTTCAGCGGATCAGCCGGGATGAAGTTGTTGTACTCGAGGAAGTAACCGCCCATTTCAGGCGCGAAGAAAATGACCGCACTGAAAATAAACAGGAACACCGAAACGCCAAAAATATCTTTGGTCGAGTAGTAGGGATGCGAGGGAATGGTATCGATACCATGACCGTCGGGACCGAGGTTTTCTTTGACTTCGATACCGTCAGGGTTGTTCGAGCCCACTTCGTGCAGCGCGATCAGGTGCGCGACCACCAACCCCAGGAGCACTAACGGGATTGCAATCACATGGAACGAGAAGAAGCGATTGAGCGTGGCATCCGACACCACATAATCACCACGAATCCACAACGAGAGATCAGGACCAATGAAGGGGATAGCGCCGAACAGGTTGACGATTACCTGCGCACCCCAGTAGGACATCTGACCCCAAGGGAGTAGGTAGCCGAAGAAAGCTTCGGCCATCAGGCACAGGAAAATGCTGACACCGAACAGCCAAATGAGTTCGCGCGGCTTGCGATACGAACCGTAAAGCAATGCGCGTGTCATGTGTAGATACACCACGATGAAGAATGCCGAAGCACCAGTGGAATGCATGTAACGCACCAGCCAGCCCCAGGGTACTTCGCGCATGATGTACTCGACCGAGGCAAAAGCCAGGTTGGCGTCAGGCTTGTAGTTCATCACCAGAAAAATACCGGTAACGATCTGAATGACCAGCACCAGCGCCGCAAGCGAACCGAACAGATACATCCAGTTGAAGTTCTTTGGCGCGTAGTACTTGCCCCACTGGTCGTTCCAGAGCTTGGTGAGTGGGAACCGCGAATCGACCCATGCCAAAGCCTTCTGCGCGTCCGGCGCATTGACCGGGAGTTTTTTCTCAACGAATGCCATGATCAAGCCTCACCTTTCTCATCTTTGCCAATCGCGATACGCGTGTCACTGAGGTACATGTGGCGCGGCACTTGAAGATTGTCCGGCGCCGGCTTGTTCTTGTAGACGCGGCCTGCGAGATCGAACGTGGATCCGTGGCAGGGGCAAAGAAAACCGCCTGCCCAGTCGTCAGGCAGCGAGGCCTGTGGACCGGTCTGGAACTTGGTCGTCGGCGAACAGCCCAGATGCGAGCAGATACCAACGGCGACAAGAATTTCGGGCTTGATCGAACGCGTTTCATTGCGAGCGTAATCAGGCGTGAGTTCGTCAGGATTACGCTCTGATTTCGGATCAGCGACTTGCCCATCGGTCTTCTTCAGCGAGGCGACCATATCGGGCGTGCGCTTGATGACCCACACAGGCTTGCCACGCCATTCGACGGTTTTCATCTCGCCCGGCTTGAGATCGCCAATATCGACCTCGACAGGCGCACCTGCCGCTTTCGCTCGCTCGGAGGGCTCAAAAGTTGAAATAAACGCGCCAGCCGCTGCAAGGCCGGCGACTCCTCCCGCAGCACAGGTTGCGACCAACAGGCCACGACGGCCCGGGTCGACCTGATTTTCGTCACTCATAACAACCCCAGTCAATGAAATTGCAAAATTGGTTCGAACTTCCAACAACCCAATATTATATCGGAGCAGCCTTTTTTTTTTGGGGGACGTGCGAAGCAGTGTCTCGCTCGAGCATGCAGGAAAGGTAAATTGGCGGGCGAATAGAAAACATTTCCTTTTAGACAATCTGATGAGCGGCTAAATTTGAGTCACCGGAACGACGCTGGCCCGGTCGCGAAGCATCAGGTTTTCTGATCGTCGGACGAGGGCGAGAAACCGGCATCGGCAGTGGCAGCCGAGAGCACATTCCCGCTGAGCAGGCCGTAACGCCGAGCCGCGTAGACTGCCTCACCACGTGAATGCACAGAGAGCTTGGCGTAGATGTGCTTTATATGCGTTTGCACCGTGCCCAGCGAAACCCCTAGCGCCACAGCGACCTTTGCGTAAGAATTGCCGCGCGCGATCAGTTCAAGAATTGCCGCCTCACGCCGCGTGAGCCGTCGCGCAGGCGCTTTACCCCCCTCTGGCTCAAACCAGCGAAACGGACGATGCATTCGGGTGAGCACCTTTCGCGCGATCAACGGGCTGATCGGCGAGCCACCGCTCCTCACCTCGAGCAAGGCCCTGACCACGTGGGAGTGGCCGAACTCCTTGAGCACGTAGCCCGAAGCGCCAGCCTCGATACAAGCAAGTACCTGTTCTTCGTCACTGGAACTCGTGGTAACCATGATGTCGGTATCGGGATGCAAACGTCTGCATGCCTCAATGATGACGATGCCTGAACCATCCGGCAGGCCCAGATCAGTCAGCAGTAAATCGCACTGATTCACCTTGAGCCAGTCCAGCGCTTCGGTGACATTACCGCAAGATGCAGACAGGCGCAGTGATGATTCCGACTGAATGGCTTTACAGAAAAGCAGCCGGGTCGCAGCGTCGTCCTCAACCACCATAACCCGGGCAGGCTGCGCAGGCTGGGAACACAACATAATGAAAAAATCCGTATTGATCAGACACTCTGCGATCGGTACCCATTGCCTGCATGTTGGTTCCTGAAAATCAGACAAATCCACGCAAATGCGAACACCGGCGATAAACCGCCATCGCAATTCATCTTGCGATGTATGAGTTCAGTTCGAATGTTCGGTAATCATTAACTCGCATCACCCAGCAATACATGCAGAGAGGAGCTTGGCGAAAAGGTCGTTTCGTAAGCCATCAGACCGGGTTCGGAATATCAATGAATTGATGACGGAGTCCGAATTTCTCGGCGAGATAATCACCTAATGCTTGTACGCCATAGCGTTCGGTCGCATGATGGCCGCACGCGAGATAAGCAGCGCTACTCTCGTGCGCAAGATGCACAGTCTGTTCTGAAATCTCACCGCTCAGATAAACACTGGCACCAGCAGCGATCGCCTCGCCAAAGGTATTTTGTGCCGCGCCTGTACACCATCCGACACGACCCAACGGCTGGTCGCGATCACCGATCAGCAAAGGTGTGCGACCCAGTGCACGTTCGATCACTGCAGCAAGATCGCCCACAGTGCGCACCGAGGGATCAGCACGTCCCAACCATCCCAGATCCTGCTCGGCGAAACGCGACTCCGCGACCAGCCCCAGGCGCTTGGCGAGCTGGGCATTGTTCCCTAGCTCCGGATGCGCATCCAATGGCAAATGGTAGGCAAACAAATTGATGTCACTGGACAGTAGTAGTTTCAGACGCCGATGCTTGGGCCCGATCACACGCGCATCCTCTCCACGCCAAAAAAAGCCGTGGTGAACGATGACTGCATCTGCTCCGGCGTCCCGCGCCGCCTCCAGCAGTGCAAGGCTGGCAGTGACGCCCGTCACGACCCGACCGACGCTCTCCCGGCCCTGCACTTGCAATCCGTTTGGGCAGTAATCCCGAAAACGGTTAATATCAAGCTCGGTGGCCAGAAAATTCACCAAATCATCACGAAGCACGGTCGTCTCGCTCATCACTCATCCTTTATCTGTCTCTGGTATGCGTCGTCTCTGGCTGTTGTTCGCGCAGACTGTCACTGTCGCGCTTGCATTGTGGTTCATTGTAGCGACCCTGAAGCCCGAATGGCTTGTCAGGGAACCCTCGACGGTTCGTCTTGAGTCGACCTCAGTGCCCATACAAGAAGCCATCACCGGCGCTGATCACTCCAGCGGCTATCGTCAGGCTTCGCAGCGTGCGATGCCGGCGGTCGTGAATATCTTCACGACCAAGGAAGCTAAGCAGCAGCCGCATCCACTGAACAACGACCCGCTGTTCCGTCGTTTCTTCGGCGATGGCTTTGGTCAGGATGAACGCCAGTTCAGTTTGGGCTCGGGCGTGATCGTTAGCGCCGAGGGCTATATTCTGACGAACAATCATGTGGTCGAGGCTGCGAACGAGATCGAAGTCGCGCTTGCCGATGGTCGCAAAGTGTCAGCCAAGCTGGTCGGTACCGATCCCGAAACCGATCTGGCCGTGATCAAGGTCGATTTGAGGAACCTGCCCTCGATCACGCTGGGCCGACTGGAAAACATCAAGGTTGGCGATGTCGTGCTGGCGATCGGTAACCCGTTTGGCGTGGGGCAGACCGTCACGATGGGCATCGTGTCCGCACTGGGCCGCAATCACCTGGGCATCAACACCTTCGAGAATTTCATACAGACTGATGCCGCGATCAATCCGGGTAATTCGGGCGGTGCTCTGGTCGATACGCAGGGTCATCTGCTAGGCATCAATACTGCGATCTACTCGCGTAGCGGTGGCTCACTAGGCATCGGTTTTGCCATCCCTGTCACGACGGTCAAAACCGTGATGGAGTCCATCATCAGAAATGGCCAGGTAGTGCGCGGCTGGATTGGCGTGGAGCCGCAAGACATCACACCCGAGCTGGCGGACAGCTTCGGCCTGCAAAAAACCTCGGGGACCATCATCGCTGGCGTGCTCAAGGGCGGGCCGGCAGACAAGGCGGGCGTCAAGCCAGGCGATATTCTGTTGTCTGTCGCGGACAAACCTGTGCCCGACACGATCTCCATGCTGAACCTCGTTGCACAACTTACGCCGGGCGACAAGGTGAAAGTCACCGTGCTAAGAAAATCGCGCGAAACCCAGCTCGATCTCACGGTGGGCAAGCGCCCACGAATGAAGCAGCCAAAATTACCGGACGGTGAATGAGGACCGCATGCACCTCCCCGATCTGATCCGTTTCCTCAGCGAGCTGGAAGAAAACAATAACCGCGCATGGTTTGTAATGAACAAACCGCGCTATGACATATTGCGTGCGGAGTTGCTGGTGCTTGTCAGCGGGCTGATTTCGGAGATTGCTCGCTTTGATCCCGGCGTCGCGCACTGCCATCCGAAAAAAGCGCTGTTTCGCGTGAACCGTGACCTGCGCTTCGCGCGCGGTCGGCCGCCCTACAAAACCACTTTTTCTGCAGCGATCACGGCCAGTGGTCTCAAAAAACCCAGTCAGGGCGGTGGTCCAGCCTACTACTTCCATATAGATGCTAAGGGGCAGCTGCTGGTCGCGGGAGGCGAATATCGCCCACCGCCACCCAGATTACGCGCCATACGCGAACATGTTGTTGATGATGCCACTGGATTTTCAAGAGTACTGAAAAACAAAAAGCTCATTGCCGTGTTCAACGGACTCCAGCAAGATGACACGCTGGTTCGACTGCCCAAGGGCTTTGATGCAGACACGCCGCATCAGGACGCGCTGAGGCTGAAGAGCTTTGTCGCGTGGCGCGAGCTAAGCGTTCGCAAGCTCCGACCGGACACATTGCCGGGCTTGCTGCTGGAGGATTTTCGTGCGGCAGCTCCGCTGGTGAAATGGCTACGGGCCGCTGGTCCTACGCCCTGAAGTCGAAGAGAATGTGTCGACGACGCTCAGGGTGCTTCTTCGGCTTCGGGCGCCTGAGTGACTCGCTGAAAGATCGGCGCCAGCAGCAAACCCACTTCATACAGCAGGCACAGCGGTATCGCCAGAAACAGCTGGCTCAAGACGTCGGGCGGCGTGACCACGGCGGCCACCACGAAAGCACCAACGATCACATAAGGACGAATCTCGCGCAGCTTTTCGACGGTCACCACGCCCATGCGCACCAGTACGATTACGACCACTGGCACTTCAAAGGTAAGACCGAAGGCAAGGCACATCATCAATACAAAGTCGAGATAGTTCTCGATGTCCGGCGCGACGGAAATGGACTTTGGTGCGAAGTCATTGATGAACTTGAACACAGTGCCAAAAACGAAGAAATAGCAGAACGCAACGCCTGCAAGGAAAAGTAGCGACGACGAGATGATCAACGGCGCAACAAGGCGCTTTTCGTGAAGGTAAAGTCCGGGCGCGATGAAGGCCCAAGCTTGATACAGCACCCAGGGCAGTGATACCAGCAGTGCCACCACCATCGTGACCTTCATGGGTACCATGAACGGTGTGATCACCCCGGTCGCGATCATCTTCGAACCTTCCGGCAGCGCGCCCATCATGGGCTGGGCAAGAAAATCATAGATCGCCGCTGCGCCGGGCCAGATCGCGAACAGCATGATGAAGACCACCAGCACGACGGCCGACGCGCGTACCAGGCGGTTGCGCAATTCGACCAAATGGGAGATGAAGGTCTCCTGCAGACCGGGTGAATTCTCTTCTGACATTTACTGGAAAAACCTTGGCTTGTTGCCGCCGGAGCGGTAGCGCGCCACGCGGGCTGCACCCGACATCACCCGGGTGCGGCGACCGGTCTGGCGCTTGAACCAGTTCGGCAATGAGGAATTCTGCGTCAAGCGCTTCTTGCGGAAATCGCGCTGCTTGGACGCTATCTCTTCAGTGGACGGCACTCTCAGCCCCTCGTTGAATCCGACATAGGCATGATTGGCCTCGGCGATCGCCTGACTGAAGTCCTGCTCGGCCTCAGAAATATCGTCGGCCACCGTTCGTATATTCTCGTTGAAGGATTTGTTCAGGTCACTTGCCGCACCGACGATGTTGTCCTGCATCTTTCGCAGCTCTTCCATCTGCATCTCGCGATTGACCTGGGTCTTGACATCGCTGATGTAGCGCTGCGCCCTACCGAACAACGTGCCCGCCATGCGCGCGACGGCGGGGAGGCGCTCCGGACCGATGACGACCAGCGCGACCGCGCCTATCAGCGCGAGTTTGGTAAGACCCAGGTCGATCATTCGGCAGGAAACTCAGGAAGACGGAGGAAACGGCGGCGCTGGCAAGTGCCATCGTCACGGGAAGGGGTGGTCAGCTCTTGGATTTTTCGCGAGCCTCGACATCAATGGTCGACTTATCAGCCACCTGAGCCGAGGGCGCAGCGGGCTTGTCCTCGTCGGCCCCCTTCACCCCGTCCTTGAAGCCCTTGACGGCCTTGCCCAGATCCGACCCAACGTTGCCCAGCTTTTTGGTGCCAAACACCAGCATGATAATCACTAGCACGATGACCCAGTGCCAAATACTGAACGAACCCATTGTTTTCTCCTATGGGAAATGCTGATTATTGCGTAAGAATACGCGGTTTGCGATCTGCGCGGCGTCCGATGTCATCACCGCTGTCCGCGCCATGGCCGCGGACCGCCCATCACGTGCAGGTGCAAATGGTACACCTCCTGACCGCCATCGGGGCCCGTATTGAAGAGCGCCTTGAAGCCGCCGGCCGGGCCATCCGAAGTGCTTTGATAGCCAGCGCCCAACTCCTCGGCCAGCCTCGGTGCAAGCAGCATCATTTTACCCAACAATGCCTGGTGTCTCTGATCGCTGTCGGCCAGCGTCGGGATGTGTTCGCGCGGCACGATCAGCACATGAACCGGTGCCGCAGGATTGATATCGTGGAAAGCGATCAAGTCTTCATCTTCGTAGGCTTTTTTGGAAGGAATCGCGCCCGCGACAATCTTGCAAAAAATGCAGTTATCCACGCTGTGGCTCCTGTTGTTAGTGTGAGGATTGGAAATTATCGCCGAGCGGCTTTGGCAGCACTTGCTGCGGTAGTCGCGCTCTGCGTCATGAGGCGCGTCAGCGGCGCTCGGATGCCTCGCGCTGGGCCAACTTTCGGTTGGCCTTCTCCTCAATGCCCGACAAGCCCTCGCGGCGCGCGAGTTCATCGAGCACTTGCTGCGGCGTGAGATTGAAGCGCGCGAGCATGATCATCGAATGAAACCACAGATCAGCACACTCGCAGACCAGCTGGTTCGCGTCGGCGCCATGGCGCACATCTTTGGCGGCCATCACGGTCTCTGTGGCCTCTTCGCCGATTTTCTTCAGAATTGCATCATCGCCTTTCTCGAACAGGCGCGAAACGTAGGATTTCTCGGGATCGCCGCCGGCTTCGAGCTTGCGCGACTCGATGACCTCTGCGAGGCGTTGCAGGATATCGCTCATGGAAGATCCGCTTATTTGTTATAGATATGTTCCGGGTCTTTCAGCACCGACTCGGCCTCGATCCAGTCAGGCTGTTCGGCATCCTGATTGAACTTGTGAAAGAAGCAGGAATGCCGGCCCGTGTGGCAAGCGATGTCGCCGACCTGCGTCACTTTCAACAGCAGCACGTCTTCATCGCAATCGAGCCGGATCTCATGCACTTGCTGGAAATGCCCGGATTCTTCGCCCTTGTGCCAGAGCTTTTTTCGCGAGCGGCTCCAGTAGACGGCCTGACCCAACTCGACGGTGCGCGCCAGTGCATCACGGTTCATCCATGCAAACATCAGCACGTCATTCGTGCCGGCCTCTTGCGCGATAACGGGTATGAGCCCGTGCTCGTCCCACTTGATGCGGTTGAGCCATTTCGCGCGCGCGATCATGCAAGCCTCACAGGTATGCCCTGGGCGGCCATGAACTGCTTGGCCTCCTGCACGCTGTGGTGCTGGTAATGAAAAATGCTTGCAGCCAGAACGGCATCGGCATGGCCTTCGGTAATGCCATCCGCGAGGTCTTGCAGACCGCCGACGCCTCCGGACGCTATCACGGGTATCGACACAGCATCCGACACGGAACGTGTCAGCGCGAGATCAAAACCCGAGCGTGTGCCATCCTTGTCCATGCTGGTCAACAGGATTTCACCCGCGCCCAGCGATTGCATTTTTTTGGCCCACTCGACCGCATCGAGCCCAGTCGGCGTGCGACCGCCATGCGTAAACACTTCCCAATGCCCGGCATTGCTACGCTTGGCATCGATCGCGACGACAATACACTGCGAACCATACTTGTTGGCCGCATCCGCGACCAACTGCGGGTTGGTGACGGCTGATGTGTTGATGCTGATCTTGTCCGCACCTGCGTTGAGCAAGCGCCGAACATCATCCACTGCGCGCACACCGCCACCGACAGTCAGCGGGATGAACACCTGGGAGGCAACGTCTTCAATGATGTGCAGGATCAGATCGCGATCGTCAGAAGAGGCGGTGATGTCGAGGAAGGTCAGTTCATCGGCACCCTGCTCGTCATAGCGGCGGGCGATCTCCACCGGATCACCGGCGTCGCGCAGCTCGACGAAGTTGACACCTTTGACCACCCGCCCGGCGGTCACGTCCAGGCAGGGAATGATGCGTTTTGCCAGCGCCATGTCAGTCTTCGCCAGAGAGCTCGTCGGCGCGATCCTGCGCTTCACGAAGATTGAGCGTGCCCTCGTAGATCGAACGGCCGCAGATCACGCCCTCGATACCTTCGTCCTGCACGGCGCACAGAGCCTCGACATCCTTGATGTCATGTACGCCGCCAGAGGCAATCACAGGAATGGTCATGCTCTGCGCGAGCTTGACGGTTGCTTCGATGTTCACGCCTTTCATCATGCCATCGCGGCCGATGTCGGTATAAACGATGGCTTCGCAGCCATAGTCTTCGAATTTCTTCGCCAGATCGATCACCTCATGGCCGGACAGCTTGCTCCAGCCATCGGTGGCGACCTTGCCATCTTTGGCGTCGAGCCCGACGATGATCTGACCTGGGAAGGCGCTGCACGCATCATGCAGAAAACCGGGATTCTTCACAGCTGCCGTACCGATGATGATGTAGGACAAACCATCATCAAGATAGCGTTCGATGGTGTCGAGATCGCGGATCCCACCGCCGAGCTGAATAGGAATCTCGTCAACATCGTTTTCTTCTGCGTACTCGCGAACAGCTGCGATGATGGCCTTGATGGCGGGCTCGTTCCTGGGCTTTCCGGCGAACGCACCATTCAGGTCCACCAGATGCAGCCTGCGCGCACCCTGTTCCAGCCAGTGTCGTGCCATCTGGGCAGGATCATCGGAGAACACGGTGACCTGATCCATGTCACCTTGCTTGAGGCGCACGCAATGGCCGTCCTTGAGGTCGATAGCGGGTATGAGCAGCATGGCTACTGGAGATTGGCTGGGCTTGGGTTGAAAGGATGGTGTCGTTCGCTGTGGCGAGCACGCTCAGGGATTCCAATGTACAAAATTTTTATAAAGCTGCAAACCGGCTGATGCACTTTTTTCAGGGTGGAATTGCGTAGCGAAAATATTATCTCGTCCTGCGGCGCAGCAAAATGGTAAACCGTAAACGGTTTCACCTGCAGCATGCTCGTTTTTTTCAGGCATCACGTAGTAGCTGTGTACGAAATAAAAATAACTGTCGTCTGCCACACCCGCCCACATCGGATGGCCTCTCAGCTGTCGCACGCGATTCCAGCCCATCTGCGGTACTTTGAAACGCGAGCCATCCGGTTGCCGCTGGTCTTCCAGCCGGAAGCGCACGACCTTCCCCGGCATCAGACCAAGGCAATGGGCGTCACCCTCCTCGCTCCAGTCGAACATCATCTGCAAACCGACGCAGACACCGAGCAGTGGCTTGCTGCGCGCAGCTTCGAGCAGGGCCTCCTGCACTCCAGACTCGCGCAGCGAACGCATACAGTCCGGCATCGCTCCCTGGCCCGGCAGCACGATGCGCTCCGCGGCGCGTATGTCCTCAGGCTTGCCGGAGATATGCACCTCGGCGTCTTCTGCCACATGCATCAGCGCCTGAGCCACCGAGCGCAGGTTGCCCATTCCGTAATCAACAACGACGATCTTGTTCATTGGGTTGATCAATGCCTGCCCGGCACTCTGCCGAACACTGAGCTCAGAGGCTGCCCTTGGTCGAAGGAATCGTACCGGCAGCGCGAGGATCAAGCTCGGCGGCCATGCGCAACGCGCGGCCAAATGCCTTGAACACCGTTTCGCACTGATGATGGGCGTTTTCACCGCGCAGATTGTCGACGTGCAAGGTCACTTGCGCATGATTGACGAAGCCCTGGAAAAATTCATGCGTCAGATCGACATCGAAGCTGCCGATCATCGAGCGCTTGAAGGGCACATGAAACTCAAGTCCGGGACGGCCGGAAAAATCGACCACCACGCGCGAGAGCGCCTCATCCAGTGGCACATAGGCATGGCCGTAGCGGCGTATGCCTTTCTTGTCGCCGATGGCTTGCGCGAACGCTTGACCGAGCGCGATGCCCACGTCCTCGACAGTATGGTGCGCATCGATGTGCAGGTCGCCCTTGGCACTGATATCGAGATCAATTAGGCCATGTCGCGCGATCTGGTCCAGCATGTGGTCAAGAAAAGGCACGCCGGTATCCAGCGTCTGCTGGCCGGTGCCATCGAGATTGATCGCCACCCGAATCTGGGTTTCGGTGGTGTTGCGAACGACTTCTGCTGTGCGTGCCATGGCTAAGGAGATTCAGGAATTCAGGCTGGACTCGAGCGCCGCCAGAAATTGCGCATTCTCGGCCGGGGTGCTCACGGTGACCCGCAGGCAATTTTCCAGTAAAACATGCATTCTACCGACATTTTTCACAAGCACCTTTCGCTCCAACAGGCGCTCGAATACCTGAGTGCCGCTCAGACCAGATCGAGTAATCCGCAACAGGATGAAATTGGCCGCAGAGGGAAACACCGTCACGCCGGGCAGCGCCGCCATCTGCGCCGCAAGCCGCTCGCGCTCTGCGCAAATGCTGGTTGCCTGCGCATCCAGCACATCATTGTGCTCGAGCATGAAGGCTGCGGTCGCCTCAGTCAGCACATTGACGTTGTAGGGCGGACGCACCTTGTCGAACTCATGCAAGAGCGGTGCAGCGGCCGACATATAGCCCAGCCGTATACCAGCCAGCCCCAGCTTGGACACTGTGCGCATCACGATCAGGTTGGGAAATTCCGGCAGTCGCGGCAGGAAGCTGTCATCGGCAAATGGCTGATAGGCTTCATCGACTACTACCAAGCCGCTGTCACCGACCTCACGAATGATGGCCAGCATCGCCTCGGCATCGAATAAGTTGCCGGTCGGGTTGTTCGGATACGCCAGATAAGTGATCGCCGGACGATGGATGCGCACCGCGGCGAGCATTGCGTCGAGATCGAGCGACAGATCTGCGCGCAAGGGAACGCCGACAAATTCGAGACCCGCCAGCTGCGCCGACATCGCGTACATCACGAAGCCTGGCACCGGTGCCAGTACCCTGGCGCCCGGCTTTGCACAGGCCACCGATACCACAGTGATGAGCTCATCCGAGCCATTGCCGAGAATGACGTCAAAGCCTGATGGAACGCCAAGCTTGTCGCAAATTGCCGCCTTCAGCCCGGCATAGGTAGGCACCGGATAACGGTTCAGCGCCAGCGCGCCCAGCCGTTTGCCTAGCTCGTGCTGTAGCGAGACCGGCAGCAGGTAGGGGTTTTCCATCGCATCGAGCTTCACAAAGCCTGAGGCATCGGGAACGTGATAAGCCGACAAGGCGCGCACGTCGGCGCGGATGAGGTTTTCTGTCAGGGACATGAGAGGCTCGAGAGGGGCACTGGTCAGGATCACTTATTTCAGGCGCATTTCGGCAGAACGAGCATGCGCCGGCAAGCCCTCACCATAGGCCAGCTCGGCCGCCACCTTGCCGAGCGTCTGAGCGCCGGACTGGCTGACGTGAATCACTGACGAACGCTTCTGAAAATCATAAACACCCAGCGGCGACGAGAAGCGGGCAGTGCGTGAGGTTGGCAGCACGTGGTTCGGGCCTGCACAGTAGTCGCCCAGCGATTCGGAAGAATACCGACCAAGGAACATCGCGCCCGCATGGCGGATGCGGTCAGCCCATTGCTGCGGATTCTCGGCGGAGATTTCAAGGTGCTCGGCGGCGATCAGGTTGGCGATCTCGCAGGCTTCGTTCATGTCGCGTACCTTGACCATCGCTCCGCGGTTGGTGAGCGATACGCGGATCACCTCTTTGCGCGGCATGTCGTCCAGGAGCCGGTTCACGCTGGTCTGCACGCGTGACAGATAATCCGCATCCGGGCAGACCAGAATCGATTGCGCGAGCTCGTCATGCTCGGCCTGAGAGAACAAGTCCATTGCCACCCAGTCAGGATCCGTGCTGCCATCAGCCAGCACCAGAATTTCCGACGGACCGGCGATCATGTCGATACCGACAATGCCGAACACGCGACGCTTGGCCGCAGCCACGTAGGCATTGCCGGGACCAACGATCTTGTCCACCTGCGGAATGGTTGCCGTGCCATAGGCCAGCGCGCCGACCGCCTGCGCACCGCCGATGGTGAACACGCGATCAACACCGGCAATCTCGGCCGCGGCCAGCACCAGCGGATTCTTCACGCCCTCCGGCGTAGGCACGACCATGATGATCTCGCCGACACCCGCCACCTTGGCCGGGATCGCATTCATCAGCACCGACGACGGATACGCCGCTTTACCTCCCGGGACATAGATGCCGACCTTGTCGAGCGGCGTGACTTTCTGTCCCAGCACCGTGCCATCAGCTTCGGTGAAAGTGAATCCATCGGAACCGCATTCTTTCTTTTGCCGCTCGTGATATGCACGCACACGATCGGCTGCCTGCTGAAGTGCAGCACGGCGCGCGACAGGCAGACTATCCAGCGCCGCTTCGCGCTCGGCGCGGGGAATCTCCAGTGCGGACATGCTGGCAGCAGACAAGCGGTCGAATTTGTTCGTGTAGGCGAGCACGGCGGCATCGCCGCGCTGGCGTACATCCGCGAGTATTGATGCCGCAGCGCGATCAATCGCTTCGTCCTCCGAGGCTTCGAAGGCCAGCACAGCCATCAGTTTTTCGTGGAAATCCTTGCTGCTGGAATCCAATTTTCGTATTTCGAGTGACATGATTTATTTTTCACGACGCGATGCCTTATCAAAGGCATCGATAAGGGGTTGCAGCTTTTCACGCTTCAATTTGAGCGCGGCTCGGTTGACAACGAGACGCGAGGAAATATCCATGATGTGCTCGACCTCGACCAGGTTGTTGGCCTTCAGCGTGCTGCCGGTCGACACCAGATCGACGATCGCATCGGACAGACCGACCAATGGCCCGAGCTCCATCGAGCCATACAGCTTGATCAGGTCAACGTGCACGCCCTTGGCCGCGAAATGTTCACGCGCGACATTCACATACTTGGTCGCCACCGCCAGTCGCGCGCCCTGCCGCACCGCATTCGCATAATCAAAACCAGCAGGCACTGCAACGGACATCCGGCATTTGGCGATGTTCAGATCGATGGGTTGGTACAAGCCATCGCCGCCATGTTCAAGCAAGACATCCTTGCCGGCGACACCAAAGTCGGCAGCGCCATGTTGCACATAGGTAGGCACATCAGACGCGCGCACGATCACCACGCGCACTAGCGGATCGCTGGTGGGTAGGATCAGCTTGCGCGATTTTTCTGGATCTTCGGATACCACGACACCTGCGGACTGCAGCAGCGGTATTGTCTCTTCAAAGATCCGGCCCTTAGACAGGGCAAGGGTGAGCATCTGGGTCATCAGCGAATTCTCTGTATATCGGCACCGACCGCCGACAGCTTGGCTTCCATCCGGTCATAGCCGCGATCCAGATGATAAATGCGATCGACCAGAGTCTGCCCTTGAGCGGCCAGGCCGGCGATCACGAGCGATGCCGATGCGCGCAAGTCTGTTGCCATCACCGGCGCACCGATCAGCGCCGGCACGCCATGCACGATTGCTGTGTGACCATCAATCTCGATCGATGCACCGAGGCGGTTGAGTTCCTGCACGTGCATGTAGCGGTTCTCGAAAATGGTCTCGGTCACGCGGCAGCTGCCGTCGGCGATACAGTTCAGCGCCATCACCTGCGCCTGCATATCGGTTGGAAAACCCGGGTATTCCGTAGTGCGAAAGCTGACCGCCTTCGGCCGTCCTGACATCTGCAGACGTATCCAGTCCTCGCCAGAGGTAATCACGGCGCCCGCTTCGCGCAGCTTGTCCGTCACCGCGTCAAGCAAATCAGCGCGGGTGTTTTTCAGCACCACGTCGCCGCCCGCCGCCCCGACCGCACACAGGAAAGTACCGGTCTCGATCCGGTCGGCAATCACGCTGTGGGTGGCGCCGTGCAACGCGGGCACGCCGGTGATGCGCAAACGGTCGGAACCTATACCCTCGATCTTGGCGCCCATTGCCACCAGCAGGTTTGCCAGGTCGGTCACCTCGGGTTCGCGTGCGGCATTGTCGAGCACTGTTTCGCCATCGGCCAGTGTGGCGGCCATCAGCAGGTTCTCGGTGCCGGTGACGGTGATCATGTCGGTGACAATGCGCGTGCCTTTGAGCTTGTTGGCGCGCGCATGAATGTAGCCGCCCTCGATGCGGATCTCTGCGCCCATCGCCTGCAAACCCTTGATGTGCTGATCCACTGGACGCGAGCCGATCGCGCAACCGCCGGGAAGTGACACCTTGGCCTCGCCGAGGCGCGCCACCAGCGGGCCCAGAACAAGAATGGACGCGCGCATGGTCTTGACCATCTCGTAGGGTGCCTCGGGGTGATTGACGCCCGCGCCATTCAGCTCGAGGACATCGCCCTTCGTCTCGATCGACAGACCCATCTGCCTGAGCAACTTCTGCATCGTGGCCACATCCTGCAGGTGCGGCACGTTAGCCAGCGACAGGGTGTCAGCCGTCAGCAAGCCTGCGCACAAAATGGGCAGCGCGGCATTTTTTGCACCGGAAATCTGCAATTCACCGGACAGGCGCTTGCCGCCGGTGATGAGGAGTTTGTCCATTACGGCTGATACTCTTCCGGAGTGAGCGTCTTCATCGACAACGCATGGATCTCGGCCTTCATGCGATCGCCCAACGCAGCATAGACGATCTGATGCCGCTGAATCAGCCGCTTGCCCGCAAACGCGGGTGAGACGATCAGCGCGCTGAAATGCTGGCCGTCACCCTCTACTTCAAGGTGGGTGCATTCAAGGCCATTCGAGATGTAATTTTTGATCAGTTCGGGTGTGGGCAGCACGTTTTTGCCTTTGATAAAAAAAACTCAGCCGGCCGGGCCGGCGCATCAGCAGCCGCGCCTTAATGACGCAGCTTGTAACCGTTTTTCAGTAGCCGCAGCGCCAGCGAGGCGAGCAGCAGGAAAAACACCAGCACGATCAGCAGGCTAGTCGCTGGCGGCACATCGGAGTAGCCGAAAAAGCCATAGCGAAAGCCATCGATCATATAAAAAAACGGGTTCGCATGCGACACCGCCAGCCAGAATGGCGGCAGCGAATGCACCGAATAAAACACGCCGGCAAGGAAGGTCGCCGGCACGATCAGGAAGTTCTGAAAGGCCGCGAGCTGATCGAACTTCTCCGCCCAGATGCCCGCCAGCAGCCCCATCGTGCCGAGTATGGCCGCACCGATCAGCGCAAACAGCAAGATCCACAACGGCGCCACGAAAGAGAGCTTGGCAAACCATGCGGTGATCAGAAATACGCCTGCACCGACGACCAATCCGCGCACCATCGCCGCCAGCACATAAGCGCCGTAGAGCTCCCAGTGCGACAGCGGGGTCAGTAGCACAAAGACAAGGTTGCCGGTGATCTTGGACTGGATCAGCGACGAGGATGAGTTTGCGAAGGCATTTTGCAGCACGCTCATCATCACCAGCCCGGGCACGAGGAAGGCGGTGTACGACACGTCGGGGAATACCTGCACATGCTCTTCCAGCACATGGCCAAAGATCAGCAGGTACAGCATGGCGGTAACAATGGGCGCCGTCAGCGTTTGCGTGGCCACTTTCCAGAAACGCAGCAACTCCTTGTAAAACAGCGTGCGAAAGCCTGTCATTGTTCACCACCCATGATCTGAATGAACACGTCTTCCAGGTCGGCCTGGTGCAGCTGCAAGTCGTCCAGCTTTACGCCTGATTCGCGGATGCGCGCGAGAATACCTTCGACCTCGTCATGATGATTGACGCGCAGTGTGTAGTGGTTGCCCTCGGCAAGCTCTGAGGGATGAGATACGAGCGCGTGCAGCGACGCTGGCAATTTTCCGCCCGACAGCCTGACCTCGAGTTGCGAACCCGAGATACGGCGAATCAGCGCAGCAGTGGAATCAAGCGCGACCACCTGCCCCGCCTTCAGCATCGCAATGCGATTGCACAGCGCTTGCGCCTCTTCCAGATAGTGGGTCGTCAGGACGACGGTGTGCCCTTCGCGGTTCAGACGAC
>Ga0315902_10001671_pt1 | contig 35385 bp, 30 predicted proteins | sample LakEriMetagenome_9_FD_203523 | JGI IMG/M metagenome (GOLD analysis project Ga0315902, IMG submission 203523) | Freshwater fungal communities from buoy surface, Lake Erie, Ohio, United States - Buoy 12 MA117 | ecosystem: Environmental > Aquatic > Freshwater > Lake > Lake biofilm | place: USA... | reverse complement strand
GCGGCGATGGCTAGAATTAAACCAACAACAGCACTTCTGAAAATTGCTCCACCTTTTTTGGCGTTAGCTCCATCACCTTGATCTGTAACATATAGGAAACCACCATATACTAGGAATAGTACTGCAACGGCACCTAAAATGTAAACTGCAAATCTTGCAACAGTTAAGATAATGTTGGAAAGACCTGAAGCAGATCCGTTAATTCTGGTGTCACCGATGATAGGACATGGATTACCAGTAGAGCCTCCACAGGTTGGGGCTAGTAAACTTTGTGCAGAAGCTGGAACAGCTGATACAAAAGCGAAAAGGGCTAGGGCTAGAAGGCCACCAGCTAAGAATTTTTTAATGATTGACATAATAAACTGTGAACTTACATTTGTTTATAAGTTATAATCTAGTATATTCCATAAATTAAATATGTGCAAGTATTTTGTAAAGTTTTCTAAATTGGAAGCAAATTTTACTACAATTCAGTCAAAAAATTATCAACAAAACCTTTATTCATAAACTAAATTGACAATTTATCTATGTTTTAAGAAAAATAATATAGCGGGCCTTTAGCTCATTTGGTAGAGCGCTTCCATGGCATGGAAGAGGTGAGCGGTTCAAACCCGCTAAGGTCCACCATCACCAGTCTTTCCTTAAAGGGAAGATTTTTGTTTTTAAGAAATTTATAAGTCGAAAATTATTCCAAAAATTAAAGCTGCTCACGGTGAACAGCTTGGTAAAATAACTTTTTGTTTAAACAAGTTCTGGGTCAATTTGCCTAAAAGATGTTACTTCCGAAAAATTAAACTCTACAAGAGCAGTAGATAGTCCGTTTGGTATAAAACCATAGCCAGTACCACTCTGCGGAAAATTTCTTGAATCTAATTCTACACGAAGGATGGATTTTCCTGGAAGCTTAAATTCAAAAACGTATGTTGTCGCTACAAAATTCATTTTAATTCCTCCCTAAAGTAAAATTTGATGTTGAAGAAATAACTTCAATTTCTGCTTTTGTGACAGATAAAAAAGTTAATGCATTTTTATGGAAGATTGTCTAGGGAAAAATATGTTGTTGACTAATTGGGAAATAGGTTTAAGCCTGAGAATATAATTTTATGAATCAGAAAAAAATAACTACCAGAGAAGAAGATTTTTCACAGTGGTATTTAGATGTTATTGAAGCAGCAGACTTGGCAGAACATGCTCCAGTAAGAGGATGTATGATTATTAAGCCATATGGTTATGCTATCTGGGAAAATATTCAAAAAATATTAGATTTGGAATTCAAAAAATTAGGAATTGAAAACGCTTATTTCCCACTTTTAATTCCAGAAGTTTTTATGACCAAAGAAGCTGAACATATTGAAGGTTTTGCCCCAGAACTTGCGACTGTTACCCATGTTGGAACTGAAAAACTTCCAGAAAATTATGTAATAAGACCAACTTCTGAAACAATTATTTATGATGCTTTTAGTAGATGGGTGAAATCTTACAGAGACTTGCCTGTGCTAGCAAATCAGTGGTGCAATGTAATGCGTTGGGAATTAAGGCCAAGATTGTTTCTAAGAACTAGTGAATTTTTGTGGCAAGAGGGTCACACTGTTCACAGAACAGAGCAAGAGGCCGAAGAATTTTCTAGAAAAATGTTGGAAGTATATAAAACCTTTCAAGAAGAAATCATGGCTACACCTGTTATTGCTGGAGAGAAAACTGCTTCAGAAAGATTTGCTGGGGCAAAAAGAACATATACTGTTGAAGCTATGATGCAAGATGGAAAAGCTGTTCAAAATGGAACTTCACATTTCTTTGGTACTACTTTTGCAAGCCATTTTGGCGTTGAGTTTTTAGATTCAGATAATAAATTAAAAAATCCTTCTACTACCAGTTGGGGTGTTTCAACAAGAATGATTGGATCTTTAATAATGGTTCATTCCGATGACAAAGGTCTTGTACTACCTCCAAAAATTGCTCCAATTCAAGTAGTTATAATTCCAGTTTTGCTTGGTAAAAATGACGAACAAATTCTAAAAAAAGCCAAGGAAGTTCAAGCTAATCTTATCGCTCAAAGTTTGTCAGTTAAGCTTGATACTAGCGATAGAAGACCAGGAGAGAAAATATTTAGTTGGGAAAAAAAAGGTGTTCCAGTTCGTATAGAAATTGGTCCTAAGGATTTAGAAAATAATATGGCTGTAGTTACAAGGCGTGATACTTCAGAAAAAATTACAATTTCTTTGAATGAATTAAATTCTAAAACCATTGATTTATTAGATGATATTCAAGTTAATTTGTTTCAAAGGGCAAGTAATTATAGAGATGAGAAAATTGTAGAAGTAAATAACTGGGATGAATTTAAAAAAGAAATTTCTGCTGGAAAATTTGTTATCGCTGCTTATGACGGAACTGTAGAAACTGAAAAGGCTATAAAAGATGAATTGAAAGTTACTACAAGATGCATTCCGTTTAATTTAGATCAGTCTAATTTACCTGAAAAGTGTATTTATTCAGGTAAAAAAGCTGTGGTTAAAGTTATTTTTGGAAAGAGTTATTAATCTTGAATAGAAACACGATGAGGCGAAATTCTTGCAAAGAAATAAATTTATTGGCTTAATAAATTAGTACTAATCTATTTACTAATTATGTCAGAAAATCCTAATGCAAAATTAAATACTTCTTCTGTTGAAACCCAACGAGATTTGCGTGTTATAACCATGAATAAGCTGATTGAAAAGGGAATAAATCCATTTCCTGCTGGTTCAAAAAGAGATTTTAAATTAATGGAAGTTAAAACAGATTTTCAGAACTTAACTAAAAAATTTACAGAAAACTCTTCTCAAAAAATTACTATAGCAGGCAGAATTAAAAGAAAAAGAAGCAGTGGTAAAATTGGTTTTGTGGTTTTGGAAGATGAAAGTTTGCCAAGTGGTTTTCAGTTGGTGTTTAAGTCGGATATTTTACCTGTAGAAACAATCGTAGAAACCCAGTTACTTTCTTACACAGATTTTAAAACATTAATTGACGACGGTGATTACATTCAAGCTAGTGGTTATTTAGCAGAATCTTCAACAGGAGAACCAAGTTTATATGTTCAAGAATTTAAGATTTTAACCAAGTCCTTAAGACCTTTGCCAGTTGAATTATCTGACATGGAACAGAAATATCGTCAGAGATATATTGATATGAGGCTTCACCCAGAAGTTCGTGAAATGTTCGTTATGAAAAGCAGGTTTTGGTCTGCCACTAGAGAATACATGATTTCACATGGGTTTTTGGAAATTCATATGCCTACAATGGAAGAGACAACTGGAGGGGCTGAAGCTTCACCTTTTACAACTCACCATAACGCTTTGGATCAAGATTTTTATTTAAGAATTAGCTCTGAGCTTCATCAAAAAAGAATGATAGTTGGTGGTTTTGAAAAGATATTTGATATTGATAAAAATTTTAGAAACGAAGGAATTGATGATGAACACTTGCAAGAGTTTGTTCAAATGGAATTTTATTGGGCATATGCTAATTTTGATGATTTAATAAATTTCACTGAAGATTTAACTAAGTTCACAATTCAAAAAACTTTTGGAACAATGAATTTAGAATACAAAGGGAAAATGATTGATTGGAGTAAGCCATGGCCAAGAATGCCTTATTTCGAGTTTATTAAACATTTCGGAGGCTTAGATATTAGCTATGCAAAAACTGTCGCTGACCTGCAGAAAATAGCAGATGAAAACAATATTAAGTATGAAGAAACCGATGGTTTTGGTAGATTGTTAGATTTAATTTATAAAAGGACTGCCAGAACAAAGTGTATTGAACCAGTATGGTTGATAGATCATCCTGTAGAAATTTCTCCACTTGCTAAAAGAAAAACTGATAATCCTAATTTAACACAAAGAATTCAATTGATTGCCTATGGTAGTGAACTGAACAATGGTTTTAGCGAGCTTAATGACCCAATTGACCAAAAAGCTAGATTTGAAGAACAGCAAAGTCAGAGAGATGGCGGGGATGATGAAGCTATGATGATTGACGAAGATTTCGTAGAAGCCTTGGAAATAGGTATGCCACCAACTGCAGGTTTTGCTTATTCTGAAAGACTTTTCAGTGTTTTGGCACAAAAACCAATTAGAGAAACAACACCGTTTCCTTTAATGAAACCTAAGAAATAGTTTTTCATCGTATATTTTTGGAAAGAAAAACCTTGTTGAACAACTTACAAAAATTATCCTATGATGAACTAAATTCCAATTAGTTTTTGTGACTTTCTCCACTTGTATATTTCTACAGTCCATAAAACCAAAGAGGATAAAAATATTAAATACAAAGTATCTGTAAGGCTAAAAGGAACAAGTTTTAAAACACTGGCAAAAGGTGTGGTTGGTATAAAAATAATTAATAAAGCTGAAGATAAAGTGCTTAATATTAGAAATGGATTATTTAATGATGATTTTTGGAAGAAGGTGCTTTCCAAAGATTTTATATTTAATAAGCTAAAAATTTGAGACATACTAATTACAAAAAAAGCTGCACTGGTTGCTATCAATTGCCCTTGGTTTAAAAAGCTAAAATAGGCAATAAAAGTTGCAGGCAACATGGTAAAAACAGTTAGTAAAATAAAAGGAATAACATTTTTATTTAAAATTTCATCATCTATTTTGTTGGGTGGTTTTTTCATTAAGTTGCTATTAGCTGGGTTTACGGCCAGGGCTATTCCGTTTATTCCGTCGGTTACAAGGTTAAGCCATAAAATTTGGGTAGCACTAAACATTCCGCCAATTCCAAACAAAAAAGAGGATAATAAAATGGCAATTTCAGCAAGGCTTGTTGAAAGCAGATAATAACTTACCTTTCTTATATTTTGGAAAATATTACGCCCTTCTTTAATGGCTAAAATTATTGAACTAAAGTTATCGTCGGCTAGTACTACTTTGCTAGATTCTCTGGCTACATCTGTGCCAATTTTGCCCATGCTTATACCAATATCGGCTTTTTTTAGAGCAGGGGCGTCGTTTACACCATCGCCTGTCATGGCTACAATGTTACCTTTTTTCTGAAGAATTTCTGTGATAATTAGTTTAGTTTCAGGGTTAAGTCTGGCTAAAACTAGCAAGCTATCCAAAGCCTTTTCTTGCAGTTCTGGGCTTAATCGCAAGAATTCCTTTTCCTCTAAAACAAGAGGGCTATTGTTTAAATAAGCCTGCTCGGTTTTAAAATCTAAATTTTCTGCTGTGTCGTTTGGAATTAGACCAATTTCTTTGGCAATTGCTGTAGCAGTTTGCTTGTGATCTCCGGTTAACATCATTACTTTTATTCCCGCAGCCTTGGCTAAGGTTATCGAATTTTTAACTTCTGGCCTTACAGGGTCTTGGATGCCAACAACACCAAGAAAAGTAAGTCTTTCTATGTCTAGTTTTGAATCAATCTCACTATTCTCCTCTGGCATTTTTTTAATTGCTAAGGCAATGGTTCTAAAGCCTTGGCTTGTAAATTGGTTTAAAGCCGAAGACAACTTATCCTCCAGCGTTTCAGTCTTTTTAATTATTTCCCCTTTTTCATTGTAGAAATTGCTGGAGCGTTCAAAAATAACCTCTGGGGCACCTGTAACTAATAGTAAATTTTCACTTTTATCAAAAATATTTTCAACTAAAGTTGCTCTATATTTGACTGCTGAAGTAAACATTAAGTCATCCTTAACAAGCCATTCTTTTTCTAGGTCCTCTCTTTTTATTCCAGCTTTTTGGGCAAGCACAAACAAACCAGCTTCAGTTGGATCGCCTATTACATTATACTCAACCCCTTCTATTATAGATTTTTTTGTAACCAAGGCTTTATTTCCTAAAGCACACACAAAAAGCAAGTCTTCCAGGCATGTATTATTGGTAATTGGGTATTGCAGGCTATTTTGTTCTATATTTCCTTTGCTACTCCAGCCCTGACCTGTTACTTTTAATATTCCTGTATTAGGTAGAAAAATACTTTGAACAGTCATGGTATTTTCAGTGATTGTTCCTGTTTTATCGGTGCAAATTATGTTAACTACTCCAAAGCTTTCGGTAGATTGTAAGTCTCTAACTATGGCGTTATTATTAGCCATTTTTTTAGCTCCTGCAGAAAGTACAACAGACAATATGGCAGGTAACCCCTCTGGTATAGCAGACACTAAAATTGCGGTAGTAATTAGAAACATTTCTAGCAAGTTTCTGCCTTGAATAAAGTATCCTACAATAAAAATTAGCGATGATGATGCAATTGAAATTACGGCCAATTGTTTGGCTAAGGTGTCGGTTTTGGTTTTGAAATGGTTTTGTTTTGTATTAATTTTTCCAAGTATGTTAGCTATATTTCCAAACTGGGTCTTATTTCCTGTGGCTACAACAACTGCTTTAGCTACACCTGTAGAAACCAGAGTGCCCATGTAAACCATGTTTTTTCTGTCGGCCAGGGTTAAATTTGGTTCAATTTTGGCACTATTTTTGGCTATAGGTAAAGATTCCCCAGTAAGACTAGATTCAATTGTTTGAAAATTCTTGGCATAAAAAATTCTAGCATCAGCCGCAATTCTATCACCTTCTTCTAGCTCTAGAATATCACCAATTACTATTTCTTTGCTTGGTATAATTAATGGGTAACCGTCTCTTATTACTTTGGCAGTTGGTTGAACCATTTCCTTCAAGGCTTGGATGCTTTGCTCGGCTTTGTATTCTTGGAAAAACCCTATAATACTGTTAGCTAAGATAACTAAAAGAATAATATACCCATCGCTGGCGTGATTCAGAAAAAATGAAATTATTGCAGCAAAAATTAGAATTAAGATTAGAAAGCTTTTGAATTGATTAAAATATAAAAATAAGTAATTAATTCTATCTTGTTCGGGAAGCTGATTTGGTCCAAATTGGGATAATCTATTTTTTGCTTCAAGACTGGTTAATCCTTCCTTCCTTGTATCAAGTAATTCAATGACTTTGTTGTATTCCAAGCTTTCTGGATTTTCAATTTTATTTTTATTTTGCAACATATTTTTTTCTTTCTTCACTAGTCTTTTTTTAAAGATTAAGTCTGTTTGAAAGTATATCTATATACCTACAGTTTCCTACTGGAATTATAACTTATCTGGCTTTTATTGGCAAAATTGAAACCAATCTTGCAAAGGCAGTAATATTTAAGAAAAGTTTGACAATTAAAAACTAAACCTTTATAATTAAAATCTAAACCTTTAACATATGACTACAATTTCGACCACTCAGTTTCGGGCTAAATTAGCTGAAATATTTGATGCAGTACAAAAAGGTGAGAATTATATTGTAAAAATGGGTAGGGGCAAAAATGCAAAATATGTTTCTTTGAATTTATATGAAAAAAGCAGCCCAAAAAAGCATCTTCCAAAAAACCATAGCTTATTAAAATTTGTAGAATCAAACTATTATAAATCTGCCTCAACCAATAATATTTATAGTAAAATAGATAATTTTAAGCAATTTCACAAAGAACATTTCATGGAAGATAAATTTGAAAATAGGTATTCAGAAAAGGGTGGATCTGAAAACAAATAGAATAAATTATTAAGATTATGTTTTTTTTAGATGCTAATATTGTTTTGGAGATTTTGTTTAAAAGAGAAAATGCCAATTTTTGTATTGAAGTGTGCAAAGAACAAGAGTCTTTGTTTATAAGTTCCACAAGTTTACATACAATTTATTACTATGCCGAGAAAGCTAAAATAGATTTGGATATTGTAAAAAATATGTTAGCAGACATAAATATTTTGCCAGTTTCAAAGTCTGAATATGATTTTGCATTAGAAATTTTTCAAGCAGAAGATATGGAAGATGCATTGCAAGTTGCAACCGCTTTAAACTTTAATATTAAGTTAGTCTTTACCCTAGATAAAGCCATGATTAAGAAATACTCTGGTATTATTAGTTTTGTTACATTATAAGATTAATAGTTACTCTCCGGAAGTATTAATCGGTTGAAATCTCTAATTATAACAAATTTTAGCTCTCATTTCTTTCATAATCCTCAAGATTTACTACCTTAAACTGTACCAAGTAACATTTTGTTCTTCTGTTCTTCCCTCGTTTTTTAACATAGAATTTAGCTCTGTTTCAGTGCATTCTTGTTTTATTGTTTGGACACAGAATTGATTAAAACCAATGTTTTTTGTCATAATAAATTTGATATTTTTAGATTCAAGATAGGTTCTTAGCCCCGTTAAATCGATAATATTTTTAAAGTCTTCAATATTAATCCAAGGACTGATAAATGGTTGATCAACATAGGCCATTCCTTGAAGTGACACAACTAGAATTGTTTCATCGGATTTAATTTGATCTGGTTTAAAAGACAATGGTGAAGGGTAATAACCAAACTTCCATTCGCCAACTCTTGATTGCAAATATTGATCAATGCTTTGGTTTTGAAATATGTACATATCTTTTCCAAGATCGGTGGTTTTTAAGGTTAAAACATAGTTTAGAGGAATTAATGCACAGCAAAAAACTATTATAATGGCTTGAATCGTTTTAATAGAAAATTTAAGCTTTTTAGAAATAAATTCAGAAAAAACACTCCACTTTTCGCTAACAAAAATAATCAACAATAACAGTAAAGTATAGACTCCTGGAAGGAAATATCGCCACTCTGATACTATGCTGAAGAAGTAAATTAGCCAGAAACCAGTAGCTCCTAATAACCAAATTGGTAAATATTGTTTTGTTCTAAATGATTTAAAAATAGGCAGTAAAAAGGCCAAACCAAGAAGTGGTGTATAACGAATTGTTGGAATTAAAACCAGATTTTTAACAAGTCTTGTCCAAACAAATCTAGTCCAGTGGGTTAGGGCGTTTCCCGATCCTGCAAAGTTGTAGGCGTCTTCATTAATTCCAGGCGCACCAATGGGGTCTAAAATTCTGCCTGTTTGCAAATATGATCGAATAACCCAAGGTATTATGAAAATCAAACCAAAACTCAAACTTACGCCTAAAATTGATAACCAGAATCTCTGGTCTTTTTTAAAATTAAATCCCTTTTTATCATAAACTATCCACAATAAATAAACAAAAATTAAGGCTGAAAATAAGGCAAAAAATACTTTTAATAAAGCTAAGCAAACTATGCCCATCATCGCCCAAACAATTTCCTCCAACCAAATTTTTTCTTGTGTTTGTAGTTTATATAAAAATGGTACTAAAAAGAGTATTATTGCAATGCCATAAATATCGTTATAACCTGCTCCGTAAGCGTTGGTTACATTGTTTACAATCCCTAATAAAGACGGTCCAAGAATTAGCAACCAATTTGGAATTTTATTGATTTTAGATATGGTGATAAAAGCAAAATACATGCTCAATATTATTAATATCCATTGAAAAAGATTAATGGCTAAACCTTGAATTGCTGGGCTTAGTGGGGTTGATAGAAAGAATGAATTCCAAAAAAAGTTCAAGTATGGGTGAACAGAATACCTTACAAATTCTCCGTTATAATCTATGTTTCCAACTTGTAAAAATAATTTAGGAATAGTTAAATGATACCAAATTGCATCAAATTGAATTATAGGTCGAAAGGCTGCTGGAAAGCTTAGAATTGAAAATAAACCTAGCCCGGAAAGTAACCACTTTTGCTGAATAAAACAATCTTTTAATTGATTATAAATACTCGTGATAGGCGAAAGTTTTGACTCGGCTTTCACTCCATTCACAGATTTAATAATATACTCACCCAATATGAAACCATACTTAAAAATAGGGAAAATAACTGCGGCTAAAATTAAGGTTTCTTTATGGAATTGGCCGGCTATTCCCAACACAAAATACACCATGCCTAAAATTAACATTCCAGTTAAAATTCTAAGTATTAAGGAAGTTTTATAGCTGTTTTTGGGAGTGCTAATATACTCTATTTTCTTGTAATTTTTTCTAAGAATTAAACCTACTAATTTCAAGACCAAATCTCCACAACTTTCCAAAATAATTATGTATAATAATGAAAATACTAGAGCTAAAAATAGTTCATAAACCTGGGTCATATTGTTATGATTGAAAGCCTGCAAAATATAGTTATGTCAAAAGAAATGTTTTCTAAGGTGCAATCTGTGAGCATAATTAAAATTGACATAAGCTTAATCAATATACATTTATAAAGGGTGAACTTTTCATTTATTAACGAAATAATCTTATCAGTGCTACTTGGTGTTGTGCAAGGTTTTGCTGAATTCCTGCCAATTTCTTCTACTGCTCATTTACGCTTACTAAGCTCGGCTTTGTTGCAAGGAAGAGATATTGGTTTAGTTACTTCAAATATAATTCAATTTGGTACTACAATAGCAATTATTCAATACTTTTGGGCTGACTTAAGTAAGTATTATTATAGATTAATTAATTTAATTAAAAACCCTAACCAAAGAGATATTTTTGTTGATCATGTAAAAAGCTGGTGGAATGGCACTTTCAGAGAATTAAGGCCTACACCAAATCTGCATCTAGACATTGAAATAATTCAAATTATCGTAGGTAGCATACCAATTATGGTGCTTGGTTTTACTTTAAGAAATTTCGCCGAAGAATATAGAAATTTAACTGATATTGCCTATTTCCTATTGGCTGGTTCTGGTTTAATGTGGCTTGCTGAATTTATTCATAATAAGGTTAAGAATCACCCTGAAGAAAAAGAAGAAAAGAAGTCGGTTATTTTTACCAAAGGAGAAGTTATTTTAGTTGGTTTTTTCCAATTTCTTGCAATCTTCCCAGGAATTTCCAGAAGCGGAGCCACTGCCAGTGGCGCTTTAATTGTTGGCAGACCAAGAGCCGAGGCTATTAGGTTTTCCTTCTTACTTTCAATTCCAGCCTTGATTGCAGCCAGTTTACTAGATTTATTTAAAGCTTTGGTTGAAATATTGAGAGGGAATATTGCTTTTCTTCCTTCAGCTTCTAATTGGAATACTAATAATGTTAATATTTCTATTTTTAGCTTAGCTATAAGTTTTATTTTGTCGTACATTGTGGGGTGGGCTTGTTTATCTTGGTTAATTAATTTCTTAACCAAACGAACCTTCTATCCATTTATTTGGTATAGAATTGGTTTAGCTGTTGTTCTGCTTTCTTTAGTTGCTCTGAAATTAGCTTAGTATTTTTCGGTAATCGTCGATTATACTTAAAATGAAGGTGTTGGGTGGTATATATTTACTATATGATCACCAAAACTTTAACTGCCATCACACATGGCCTTATTACCCAACCAATTCAAGTAGAAATTGATTTATCTTCTGGGCTTCCACAAATTATAGTCGTTGGCCTTCCAGATAAAAGTGTTTCTGAAAGCAAGGAAAGGCTTCGGTCTGCTTTAAAAGAAAGCGGCTATGAATTTCCGTTAGGCAGAATTACTTTCAATCTGGCCCCTGCCAATGTAGCCAAATCTGGTTCCAGTTTAGACCTTTCCATGGCCACCGGTTTGTTGGAGGTTATCGGAGTTATTCCAAAGCTTCCAGAGAAATCGGTCTTCCTTGGTGAACTAGCTTTAGACGGAAAACTTAGAGCCATTCCTGGAATTTTAAACATCGCGTTGTGGGCAAGAGAAAATGATATTGAAAATATATACTGTCCTAGTGAAAATAAAGAGGAATTGGCCTTGATTAATAAAATAAATATTTATCCTGTTGAACACCTTTCGCAGCTAGTTAAGCATCTTAAAAATATTGAACTTATTCCTGCCCTGAAGCCAAAAAGTTTATTGGAATTGCAAAGTAACCCTCAAATTTCAAGTTTAAAAGATATGTGTTTTGTAAAAGGCCAGGCAATGGCTAAAAGGGCGTTGGAAATATCAGCTAGCGGTGGTCATAATGTGCTTTTTATTGGAAGTCCTGGAAGCGGAAAAACAATGTTAGCCAGATGTTTACCCGGCATTTTACCTCCATTAACTGAAGCTGAAGTTTTAGAAGTTACAAGAATTTATTCAATAGCCCAGATGTTGCCTGAATCCCAACTAATTTTGCAACGCCCTTTTCGCTCTCCTCATCACACTTCTTCCCAGATATCCTTAATTGGTGGCAGCAGCAAACTTCGGCCTGGTGAAATTTCTTTAGCTCATCGTGGGGTTTTATTCTTAGATGAATTTCCTGAATTTAGCAGAGAAAGCTTGGAATCCCTTCGGCAACCTTTGGAAGATGGGCAGGTAAATATTTCCAGAGCTTTTGGAAGTGTAACTTTTCCAGCCCAATTCACCTTAGTAGCCGCTGCAAATCCAACCCCAAGCGGTTTTAATGCTAATAATAATTCTGCAAACCAAAACCATGCATCAAAAAATATTGCCAAATATCAGGCTAAATTTAGTGGCCCAATAATTGATAGAATAGATTTAAGGGTGGAAGTTAATAATCCTAGTAAAGAAGAATTGGCCAGTTTAATTGATGGCGAGTCAAGCATTATCGTCGCTAATCGTGTTGCCCAAGCAAGGTTAATTCAGGAAAACAGGCTTAAAGAATTTGGACTTTTTGCTAATTCGGAAATGGGAAGTGCAGAAATTAAAAAGTTTTGCCGGCTTAGCCCAGAATCGATAAATTTATTGAATAAAGCCATTGATAAATTTAATCTAAGTGCTAGAAGTTATAATCGTATTTTGAAACTAGCTAGAACCATAGCCGACCTGGCGGGGTGTGAAAATATTGAATCTATGCATCTAGCTGAAAGTTTACAATATAGAGGAAGGTTTTAAAGTATGATCTACGAAAATATTCGTAAATTAATAAAAAAATCATACAAAAAGATTAAATATCAGCTTTCATCTGATGTAATTTTTCTAAGTTTTGTGATGTTTATTTGTATTCTAAATTTTTATTTTTATACTGCAGAAAATAAAGAAAAAAGAACTTACAACTCCATAAACTTACCAGCTATAGTAATAGATTACAACACCATGGGTTTTGTGGCAAGGCCCATAATTTTGATAAATTATAATAGATACATTTTTACTAGCAAATCTAAAATTGCATTAAGGGTAGGGCAGAATATTATTGTTCAGGGTATTATTGAAAATTACGCTCTGGATGGTAGCTTTGATCAATACTTAATTTCCTTAGGAATTGTTGGCGAAATTGATGTTCAAAATATCTATATTTACCCAGATTGTAATTTAAACTGCCAATTCTTCTCTGTTTTAAATCAAGTTAAAAATAATTATTCTAAAAATTATTCAAATTGGTTTTGTTCTGATGATAAAAAATATTGGTTTGCAAATCTAGCAAATTGTACCGACCTTGCAGGTTTAGCCGTGGGTTTCAGCATTGGCGGAAGTCAGAATTTAACTGATAATACAAAGCAAAATTTTAAAAATCTGGGGCTTACCCATTTAATTGCTGTGTCTGGTTTCCAGGTAGTTTTAATGGTAGATATTGCTAATCAGTTTTCAGAAAGAATACAAATGAATAGTCTTCTGCGTCGGTTCCTGCAAATTACTTTAATTGTTGGTTTGATACTTATTGTAGGAATCCAGGCGCCGGTTTTAAGAGCAGGAATTAGTGGTATGATTAAAATATTTGCCGAAATGGTTGGTCGAAAAATTTCCACACTTAGAAATTTAATTTGGGCTGCCATTATTCTGGTTTTTTGGAATCCAGCTATGCTTCTTTCCCTCTCGTTCCAACTCTCTTTTGCTGCCACACTTGGTTTAATTTTATTACCTAACTTTTCTTTTTTAAATTCCGAAAAGATCCCAAATTTCCTTAAAGAATTAATCTCGGCTTTTTTAACTTCGTTGGCTGCAACACTATGGACACTTCCCTTGATAGTTCAAATTAATGGTAAAATTTCAGGTTTGTCGGTTTTTGTGAATGTTCTGGTTTCACCTTTCATCTCCTTTTCAACAATCCTGGCCTTTTTTGGGCAAATACCAATTTTAGGAGAATTATTTACCATAATAAATTCAGGTATTTTAATAATAATTTTGAATATTGTAGAAATTTTCGCAAAGGTAAATGTTTTTATTAACTTTGATAAATTTGGAGCAGGGGAAATGGTAGGGTATTATGGTTTTTTGATGATAATACTTTTTGGATTGAGTAAAATGAATATAGATAGTAAGGTCTAACATTAATTCTAATCCAAATTAAGCCAAAAAAATCCCAAAGATAGCTTTGGGGTTAGTTATTTCCAATTAAGAGAAGACACAGAAATAAATCTGTTAAAGGGATATGCATACTGGCCCCCTGTTAATGTTGTTACTTCCTTTGTACTTTTTGGGGGTACAAAAATTATAACATTTGGATGGTCAGTAAGAATACGACCGTCAACAATTACATATGCGTTAATGCAAGCAACTTTTGTTCCTGCATTTTCGATATTTGCTTTTGTAATCGTAACCGTAATTTTTATAATTTTACGGTCTGTATCTTCCTGACACGGGAAGTCAGCAAAATTTTTCATCGCCTCTGCTATTGGAATTGGCTTGTCTGGTAAACTGGGTAGGCCTTGTTTAGTCACTTTACCTCCACCACGACTAACAGCAATTAAAATTATACCGCTGCCAATTAAAACACAAACTCCAAGAAATTTTACATTCACAATTAACTCTCCTTCAATAAACAATATGTACCAAAATTAAGTACACACTTATTAACAAGCACAGTTTTAAAAAATAATCAAGGGGGTTTTGGGTATTAAAAAATCACCCGTTGGGAATTGGGTGATGTTTGTTGTATCTATAATTCGTTCGTTATAGACCAGCCAAGGACAACATATGTTGATACTTTTGACCTTGGGGGAACTACGAAAACTACATCTCCAACCATAACACAAAGGTTATATTTATCAGATACGTTTGGCAGGGTGGTTAAACCATTGCCATCTGATCCCATGAACGAGACCTCCCTTACACCGCATTTTGGTTTTGTTTTGGCAAGTTTAATTGCCTCTACAATTGACACCTCATTTAGTTTAGCAATCTCTACCTCAGCTTGTTCTGGTGTTATTGTATTTAATCTTGGCGCTGTACCAGTTGTCATAGCATTCGAGGCATTACCTCTTGTCATGTCTAACATGCCTGATATTCCAAGAGTCCAAGGTGGTTTCCCAGTTTTTATATAGCAGGTTGCTATAATCGATACCACTGTAAGCGGTATCCAAACCCAAGGCTTATAAAACAACTTCAATTTATTTCTCCGTCAAACTATTTTATTGTATTCTAATAGAATACTATTCAAGTATAAGCATGGTTTTTTGGGATTGTAAAGATGGGTGATTTTGTGGATTGGTGGCGACGCGGTGGTCATCTCTACTTTGGCTCGTAAACTTCGCTGCTACAATGGCGATCCGCGATCGCCGCTACGGATTTATGACAAGAATGGCGAGCATTTCCAACGATTACTCGCTTCTTAGAACTTCTACTGGGTTTTGTCTGGAGGCTTTGAAAGATGGGAAAACACCAGAAAGAACTGTGAAGAATAAGGCTAATCCAAGACTACCGAGTACTAGCCAGGCTGGGAAACTTGGGCCGAAACTGGTTATCCCTAAGGCATCTAAATTAGTTTTCCATTCAGCATTTCCGTTCACAAGAGCAGTAAATACTGTTCCAATTATTGAACCCATTCCAAGTGAAATAAGAATTCCAATAGTCCAGCCAATAATACCAAGCGAAGCACTTTCAATAACGAAAATAGAGAAAATATCTGTATCTCTGGCACCTAATGATTTTAGAATTCCAATTTCCTTCTGTCTTTCAAGAACTGAAATAGTCATAACATTTACAATTCCAAACACCGAAGCAATTAAGGCAATAAAACCGAATCCAGCAAGGACAACAGTTAGAACTGAAAAAGCAGTTTTGATTCCTGAAACTATAGTTTGGGTGATAGAAAAAGGAAGATATTTAGCTTCTTTGAATTTGGCAATTACTCCATCAACTTTATCATAACTTTTAACAATTACGCTGGCTTCAATAAAACCAATTTGATCATCGGTGATGTTTGGCTTATCAATTTTAATAGCTTGGGTAAAATAGCTATAGTCCATAAAGAAATTTGTTCCTCCGCCACCGAATGTATTGGCTTTTCTATCATCAATAACCGAGACAATTTTTAAAGTTTCTGTAACTTGCTTACCAACCTTTGGGTTGCCTCTATCGGTATTAACTACATCTACAACTTTTCCAACTTCGTAATTGGTTGGAACACGGCTAAATTCAAAGCTAAATTCTTTGCCAATCAAATCTTCTGGTTTTTCAACCCCTAATTTCTTGTTAAAATCTAAGTTTCCACACTTAAAACAGACTGCAACTTCGCCTCTTTTTGGAACTTGTGTGCTGCCAATCCAATTGGTTTTATTTGTAAGGTAAAAATTACTATAAGAATCACTAATTACGCTTAAAGTTGGGCATTCTTCAGCAAACTTTTTCTGTAAATCTGCAATCTGAGTTGGATCAATTGTATTTGGAACAGTTGCGGTTTGGTTAATGCTGCTTACTGGAATAGTAGAAGGGGAAATTTGTTCTTGCAGTAATTTGTCTCTATTAAAACAACTTCCGCCAGAGACTGGAGTTTGTAGATATAAATTTAACAAACTACTTGGAACGATGTCTTCAATGTTTGGGTCAGATTCCTTCAGCAATTTTATTTCATTTGAACCTAAAGCTACAAATTTTGGAGCGTCGTTAATTTGGAAAAAATCGGTTTGGTTGGTTGAAGTTTTGTACAAACTAACTTGTTTAGCTGAAGCCTGGCTGTTAATTGCTGTTACAATTGTGTCTTGCAAGCCAAGGGAAAGACCGGTGGTAAGGGTAATGGCCCAAACTCCGATAATAATTCCGCCAGAAGCAAGTAGGAAACGGCCCCATTTTTGTTGAAATTGTCTTCGAAGAATAAGGAAAAAGGATGAAAGTGTCATAGGAAATTTGTTTTGTGTGTAAATATTTGGATGATTTATTTTAGTTTTAATTACATTGAAATTAAGCTGGAATTAGCAGGTTTCACATCGGAAAGATTAGGTTTTTCAGACTTTTTGTTATTTAAAACTTCTAAAACTTTGCCGTCTCCCATTCTTATGGTTTGGGTAGCAATGCTAGCAAATTCTGGGTTGTGGGTAACCATCACAATAGTCATTCCGGCTTTGTTTAAATCAATTAAAATTTGTTTAACCTGGTCTTCGTTGTGTGAATCTAAAGCCCCGGTTGGTTCATCGCAGAACAATATTTTTGGTCCTCCCATTAGGCTTCTTGCAATTGAAACGCGTTGTTTTTCTCCTCCAGAAAGGTTTTTTACATTAGCCTTTATTCTGTGGGAAAGTCCGAATTGTTCTAATAACTTAGTGGCCTCGCTTTCGTCAGCTTTTTTTCCACCAGCCCAAGAACCCATCATAACATTTTCAAAAGTGTTTAAATTTGGCAGTAAATTATAGAACTGAAATATAATTCCAATTTTTGATCTGTATTTAGCCAGTTGAAATCCGTTGGATTTACTTAAATTAATATTGTCCACAATCAATTCTCCGCTCTCGGCTTTGTCTAGACCTGCCATTAAATTTAATAAGGTACTTTTCCCACTTCCACTTCTCCCAAGAATTACCACAAACTCTCCTTCCTTAATTTCAACATCTACATTATTTAAGGCATACAAAGGGTTTTTCTTTGTTCCATAGTTTTTTACAAGTTGTTTTGCCGATATAAGCATATACAAAAAGCTTAGTATAAAGCCAAGAAATGTCAAGCAGCAAGAATTTAACTTTACAAGAATTTCAGATTTGAATTTTATGAAAATGGAATGTAGAAAAATGGAGAGTTTTATGATTCAAGATGATGATGGCCTTCCTGTTAAGGGTGATGTTCAACCCGAAGTAACCCAAGTTTTAGAAGTTGGTTTCCCTGAAGGAGGAGCTAAACCAACCACTTCCACAAGCGTAAACTCTCAAAACTTTGGTTTCACTGGCGGAAGCACGAGTGCTCTTTCTCAAACCGATGATTTGTCTACAAGCTCTGGCTTAGACTATTAGTATAACTCAGGTGGTGATTTTTTATTTTCAACTCTAACAGTTTATTTAACCTTATTGTTATATTAAGGAGGTAGCTTTACGAAGATCGTTTAAATTTTCGAAAATTGACTTCAACAATCAACAATCAACAATTTCCTTGTGTCTGTAAATTATGTTTACAGGCTTTTTTTTGTTGATTTATACAAGTTATTCTTGACAATAGTGTATGTAAACACTAAAATAACACTATTATAGTGTATGTAAACACTAAAATACTAATATTACCCAATTTATGTATTCCAGAACTATTGAAAGCCAAATTAAAAAATGGCTGTTTAAAAATGAAGTTTTAATTATCTACGGTGCTAGACAAGTTGGGAAAACTACTCTTGCTGAAGAAATTGCAAGAAGAGTTGACCCTAATTATAAATACGTTGATTGCGATGAATTAGCCAACAGACAAACCCTGTCTTCTCAGGATAGTAATGTTCTTAAAAAGTTTGTGGGAAACCATAAGATAGTAATTTTAGACGAAGCACAGAGAGTGGAAAATATAGGATTGAATTTAAAAATTTTACATAAAAATTGTCCAAATACCCAGTTTATTGCCACAGGTAGCAGCAGTTTCGATTTAGCTAATAAAATTAATGAACCTTTAACAGGAAGAAATATAAAGTTCGAGCTTTACCCATTTAGTTTAGAAGAGCTGAGTAGTAAAAATAATACTAACTCTTTAAATATTCAATTGGAACAAATATTAAGATTTGGTTTGTATCCTCAAGTTTATTTGCTATCCGAAGATGATAAAAGAATTAAGCTTAGAGATCTAAGTAGAGATTATTTATACCGAGATTTATTAGCTACTGAAAAAATAAAAAAGCTATCTTCTTTGGAAGATGTTGTTAGATATTTAGCGTTATGTATTGGGCAAGAGCTTAGTTTTAATTCTATCGCAGAGAAATTACAAATAGATAAAGGTACTGTGGAAAGATATGTTGCCTTGTTGGAACAAGCTTTTGTTATTTTTAGGCTTAAACCTTTATATCGAAACGGAGTAAAAGAAATTCGCAACCCTTTCAAAATATATTTTTGGGATGTCGGCCTTCGCAACGCTGTATTAGATAACTATTTACCATTATCCAGCAGAGAAGATGTTGGAAGGCTTTGGGAAAACTTTTGTGTTGTAGAAAGAATGAAAATAAATAATAACATTGGTAATTACAAAAATTATTATTTCTGGCGAACTAAAGACCAAAAGGAATATGATTTAATAGAAGAAAAAGATGGGATTTTTGAAGTTTTTGAAATAAAATGGAATGAAAAAAGGGAGGTTAAACACCATTCAGAATTTTTTGATAATTATAAAACATTGCAAACAAAAGCTGTAACAATTAACAAAGAAAATTGGCCTGAATGGTTAATTGGGCAATAAAAAAGCCCCTGTGATTTCGGGTTGCTACTAGGTTGTAGCTTGCGAATCACTGGGGGCGTTTTGGGGTTTTTTGAATTAAAGCTACTAGCGAGGTGGTTACTGTCCTGGTTGTGGAGCTTTTGCTTTGGCTGCATTCGCTTCAGCTTGTTTTGCAGCAAACCTATGATCATCTTCCCAAAGTTTTTTGTCTCGGTTAATCTCGTTATATAGGCCTAAAGCTGCAAAGCTATGCTCTTTAGTACCAGAAATACTGACATTTTTAGAAACCCACCAGTAAACTTTTAAACCTTCAGCAGTTGGCTTGCCGTCTGCAGTTAAACTACTTTTTTTCTCGGCTGAAAGCTGAAATTTAGTATTTGGGCTAATGTTACCATTCGGATAGTTTGTGAACAAAAGCTGGATTGAAATTTTCTCAACCAGTTTTTTCATGTCTTTTGCTAATTTTTCAATTCTAGTTCCGGCGTTTTCTTCTAAGCTTGCTAGGCAAAAAATTGGACACCACGCAGCGAATACCCAAAATCCCAATGTAATAAAAAGAATACCAAACTTTAAACCTATACTAGCATCTTTCGGTACGAAACTTTCAACTGTTGTAATACAGTTGTACGCACCTGAAAAACCTCCAACTATACTTTTCGCATAGCTCAAGAATGACTTAGCTCTTTTCTCAGTTTTATAGTTATCAATATGGGTTAATGCATATGAAGGACCATCGTCTAACAAACTACCTTCCAGCCAAAAACATACTATTGTAGATATTAGTACTAGAAATAGTATGGTAACCATGGAATCGCTAGAAACAACTGAACCATAGCCAGGCTCATTGGGCAAACCATATAAATGGCTGCTACACTTTTGGCCTATCATGTTTCCACTACCATTTAAAATAGGTTCACATTGACCATCATCACCAACGCCAAATTTAATGGCATTCATTAAGATAAAAAAAGCTGCCATGTTTCCTAGACCAGTTGGATAAACTTGATCTATGAAGTTTGCAGAAGTTATCGTTAATGCTAAGATTACAAGAGTTTGAATAAGAACCCACCAAAGTACTTTTGGTAGCATATACTCTAATGAGTATATTTTCCAAATAAGACTAACTATTTTATAGTTCTTATTGGAAGAACCAATGGCTTCGGTCAGGAGTTTAATTCCTCCAAACTTAAATATTTCTTTTTCAATGTGGTCATGATGTCCTGGAGATTCTAAATGTCTTTTCAGCTGACAAAACATTTCCCATATTTCTAAAACCGCCAGAATGGCTAATAGACCTCCTAGAATGTAAATCCCGCTATTTCTATCATGGATGAATGGCAAATTTAGAAATAGTGCCTTTCCAAACATGGCAGAAATAAAGACTATAATTCTCAGAATCTGCTCTATGAATAGCTTTGATTCCGGAAAAACTATATACATGAAAAGGAATAATCCCATCACTCCTAAACCCAGTTGGCTTCGTTCAATATCCATTAGGGATATTTTTTTTGCTGTTGCTTGACTTGGTGTTTGTGCAGTCACTTCCTCTCCTCCTCCTTATTAATTCAAAATGTTAATTTTGGTGATTTTTTTAGTTGTTACGAAAACAAATACCACTTTAACTGTAAGCATGAAAAAACGGTTTGGTCAAAAAAATTTTGGTTTGGGCAGGGGGTGGTGGTTTTATGGGGTTTTGGGTGGCTCTACCCACTTTACCCCTCGGTGGCGATCCGCGATCGCCGCTACGGAAACCTCCAACTTTTATAAGGGAGAATGGTTTAATGGTAAGGTAGATGTACCCCTATCTAGGGGTGAAACCGCAGGTTTCGGGGTAGTTTGGCTTCGTTTTGCCAATGGCGATCCGCGATCGCCGCTACAATTATTCCTTGTAATTGACATATTTTGTGGAATTGGGGTTTTTGGTATGTATTACTATTTAATTTCGGTTAATATTTTTTACTTAAATAACGCAATATGTTTCCACAAATTCCTTCCTCGCCTAACACAATTATTGCAGTATATGTTGCTGAAGATTTTGGGGTTAAAACTGTTTACTTGGAATGGTGCGAAGAAATATCGGACGGTAAAACTTCATCTGAAAAACTTAATATTTCGCTAAATTTGGACTCCGACGTTGCTAATTTCAAAAATTGGATCTTTGAACAAAAATCGAAACTCATTTTTTTGAATGCTAAAGATTTTGCCCATCAAGTTGGTTTGTTTTCTAATTTTCCTAAAAATTGTTTTGATATTGGGGTTGGTTTGGAATTGGGGAATTTCGGAGCTACCTCAGCTACCCCGACTACCCCGAAACCTGCGGTTTCACCCCTTACCAGGGGTACTACTGGTGTTGTTGATGCTCTGGAGATTCCTTCGGATGATAGTTTGAAAACTGGTTATTTAATTCATGCTTACTTGTTTTTGAAGGAAAATTTACCGCCTCAAATTTATGAATTGTGGCAGGAAATTGAATCTCCTTTGGCTTTTGTTTTGGCTAAAATTGAAAATTATGGGGTGTATATTAACAAAGCCTCTTTGGAAGATACAGCTGAAAAGCTTACATTAAAAGTAAACCAGTTGCAGGAAGAAATTTTGGGGAAGTTTGGGGAAATATTTGGCGAAACAAAAAAAGTCGAATCCATTAATTTGAATAGTCCGGCTCAGTTGGGGGAGGCTTTGAAGAAGGCGGGTTATTTGTTGAAGGAAACCAAAACTGGTAAAATTTCCACAGATAGGGCGGTGTTGGAAGAACTTCTGTTAACCGATGAAAACAATTTAATTCAGCCAATTTTAGATTACCGAACTGTGGCAAAACTAAGTTCAACTTACACTCAAACTTTCCTACAGGTTTTAGATGAAAATAGCAGAATTCATACTCAATACAACCAGCTTGGTTCGGCCACTGGTAGAATTTCTAGCAATAACCCGAACCTTCAAAATATTCCAATTCGCAACCCTGAATATGGTCCTTTAATTCGTTCATGTTTTGCTGCCGAAAAGGGAAATTCTTTAATTTGTGCCGATTATTCCCAAATAGAACTGCGTTTATTGGCTCATTTCTGCGGTGATGAGGTTTTAACAGAAGCTTTTGCCCTAAACCAAGATATTCACCAAAGAACAGCTTCGGAAATTTTTGATGTACCTTTGGAAAGTGTTACAAAACAGCAAAGAAGATTGGGAAAAACTTTGAATTTTGCCTTGGTTTATCAGCAAGGAAGCTTTGCCACAGCCGTGCAACTTGGAATTTCCCAGAAGGAAGCAGCAGCTTTTATTAACAAATATTTCGCCAAATTTTCTAAAGTGAAACCTTTTATTGAAAGCACAATAGCCAAAGCCAAAGAAACAGGCTATGTGGAAACTTTGTTTGGCAGAAGAAGGTATTTTGCAAACCTAAATTCTAGCATGGTAATGTTAAGAAAACTTGATGAAAGAGCAGCTTTTAACGCAGTTCTGCAAGGCAGCAACGCAGATTTAATAAAAAAAGCTATGATTCTTTTAGACGAAAAGTTTCAAAAGGAAAATTTAAAAGCCCAAATAGTTTTACAAGTTCACGATGAATTAGTGGTTGAATGCAGCACAGAAATTGCTGAAAAAGTTTCTAAAATGGTGGTTGAAACCATGCAATTAAACCAACCCTTAAAAGTACCAGTATTGGTTGAAGCAGGAATAGGTAATAACTGGAAGGAAGGGAAGGAGTAGGGAAAATTGGGCATTAAAAAAACGCCTAGCATGGTTGCTTGTGGCGTTTATGAAATTTTGGTTTATCTGAAATTCAATTGGCTAGTTTTTAGGTAGCAGGTGATTGAATTCGTAGAAAAAACCACGAATAGTCAATTGTAGATATGTTTCGGAGATGATTCCCAAACTGTCTATTCTCAATTTTGCGATTTCTGGACTACATCCACCATGTGGCAGAAAATTTTGTCCAGATGTGGTACGAAGAAGTTCACTGAAAAACCCATTTATTAGATTTTCCCAACTGTGAAATTCGTTCCCATACCTACCTCGGCCTTGGCTTACTTCAACCAAATAAAACCAAGCATACATAGCCATTTCTTGAGGTGAGCAAAAGACGGCAAAGTTAGTTTCATAATTAGCTTCAGTAACATGATTCGCAGGGTGCTGATTCTGGATATGTTGAATCATTCCTGTAATCAGCTTTCTATCTTTTAATGATAGACTGTAGAAATTCCATGGATACAAATCCATATTTTTTTGCTCCTAATTTAGATAGCATTTAATTAATGTACATAATTTTGGTTTTGGGAAGAGTAAAATTTTAATTAGTTCTTGACAAAAGCTTAAAAACATAGAATTTATATATTTAAGAGTCATTAATTCTATAGGAGAAAAACTCTATGATTACTGCTAGCATGATTAATCCAAGTCTAACTGTTCAAGCTCAAGTGCAATCAATTGAGTCACAACTTGGTCGGAATCTTACCGATGATGAAATTGCTGCTGTTTGGTATCTTCAGCCACAGCCACTTTTTACAGGTGTTTCCGAGGCCGAGATGCAACGTGCGCTAAGTATTCTCCAAGATTATCCTCTTGCAGCTTAGTTTTTCATTTTTTCTCGTGTTTGCTTGTTCCCGGTTGTATCTAGTTCCCTGCGTTTTTAAAACAAAGGGGACATTTTTTTGGGTAAATTTTCTGAAAGTTGTTTTTTATGGTGGTTTGACCGTAAGGGAGACTCCCAGTCACCTGGTTTATGGTTGTACGTTTTAATATTTAGGTTTAAAGACATTAAGGATCTGGTTTAATTTTGTTCAAACACTTTGGATCCTGAAATAAATTCAGTATGACTGTGTAGCAAATTTAGGATGACACACACCAATTTTACCGGTATTGACATTTATTTTGAATGGAATTTTTTAGGTTTATTATGAATTCTGAAACTATAATCTTGGGCGGTGGATGTTTTTGGTGCATGGAAGGGGTTTTCCAGTTGGTTAAGGGTGTGGAAAAAGTTGTGTCTGGTTATGCTGGTGGGCAAGTTTTAAACCCAACCTATCAGCAAGTTTGTTCTGTTGAAACTGGTCATGCCGAAGTGGTTCAAATTACTTATAACCCAAATATTATTAAGCTTGAAGAAATTTTAGACATATTTTTCCACCTCCACGATCCCACAACTTTAAACAAACAAGGGGCTGATGTTGGAACTCAGTACCGCTCTGTTGTTTATTACGAGGACGAAAACCAGCTTCCTGTTATTGAAAAAGTTATGGAAGAAAGCCAGAAAGATTGGTATGATAGAATTGTAACCCAAGTAGAAAAATTAGATATATTTTATCCAGCCGAAGATTATCATCAAAATTATTTCAAAAATAACCCAGATCAAGGCTATTGCCAGTTGGTTATTAACCCTAAAATTGCAAAATTAAAACAGAAATATTTGGTTAAACTTGTCGATTAGTCTTTTAGTAGCGCCTAGTTTTTCTTTATTTAATCAAAGAAAACAGCATAGTCATAATTTGGTCAGAATAGAATGTTATAATTAAAATGTACTATAAGTACAATAATATGAAATTTCTTTCAACCAAACCACAACAATATTTAGCTATCGGTTTATTGGCCGTAGCCGGAACAGCAGGACTTGTAACTGTTACAACCCAAGCTGCACCATTAATTCAAAATGAATCTGTGAAAACAGCATTACAATCTGGAAACCTTGAGGCCTTAAAAACTGCCTTAACAAGCGAAGTTAAATCCAAATCTGAAGAAAGATTAAGCAAAATTAACAGCTTAACCGAAACTGATTTGCAAAACATGAAGCAAAGAAGTGCTAATATGGAATTAATTCAGGCTAAAAATACTGAATACGAAACCAAATTAACCGAAATTCTAAAAGCTGATATTAACAATAAAGATGGTTTTAAAACCACAGCCAAGGAGTATTTTGAAAGTGTAAAAACACTTCGCCAAGAGCAAAAAAAGCTAAGGGAAACTGACCCAAATTTTGATTCAAGCAAAGCACCAAAAATGGACGAAAATAAAGCACCAAAAGAGATAACAGATACAATGTTAGACAATCTTTACAACAAAGCAGTAGAGCAAGTTAAAGCAGGAAAGTCTGTGCAAATTGGCGGGCCAAGAATGGGAGGAGAGCATAAAGGCAAAATGGGAAAAATGATGGATAACTAGTTTTTTAAAGTACTAAAATAGGGAGGGGTTAACCCTCCTTTGTCGTGTCCATTTTTATATGCCCAGACTAATTTTAGACCAACTTTAATTTGCTTGTTATAATACTGTGAATGCAAATTTCTTACCAAGTTTTCCACGGCAATTTATATAAGGCTATTGATGAAAAAGTAGAGGCTTATTTTGTTGCAAATAATTTGGAAAAAACTGGAAATTCAAAACTTCACTGGTTTAGTATTCTAGTTTTTATTTCACTTTTAATAAGCTATTTTAGCTGGCTTTTCTTGGGAAATAATGTCTGGTTAAATTTAATATTCAGTGTTTTAACAGGTTTCTTGATTGGGGTTTTAGGGGCAATAACCCACGAAGCAACCCATAGGGCTTTTGGAAACAAAGCTTGGCAGAATAAACTAATGCTTTTCTTCAGCGATTTTATAGGGAAAAGTTCGGATAAATACGGTCAAGCCCACGCTTTTCATCACACTTTCACCAATATAGATCACCAAGACCCAGATATTGGTTTGGAACCATTTTTGCGCCTTTCTCCAAAACAGCCAAAAAAGCCATGGCATAAATTTCAACATCTTTACGCTTGGCTTGTTTATTGCACGGCCGCATTTTATACTGTTTTTAGTTTTCATACTTTTAATAAATACTTTTCAGGTCATCCGTTGAAGGCCAAAATTGGCTATTGGTTGGGAAAAATTAGTCACATAGTTTTCTTAATATTCATTCCAATTTTATTCTTGGGTTTCCAGTCGGCTATCCTGGGTTACATTGCCTTGATGGTTGTGGCTGGGTTATATATTTCCCTAATTATTCAACCCTCTCATTTGTTTATTGGCAGCGAATTTATCTCGGCTAATTCTGAAAATAAAATTCCTGAAGAATGGACGGAACATATGATTAAAGTTACTTCCAATTACGCCAATGGAAATAAATTATTAAGCTTAATGTACGCCGGAATGGATTACCATATTGTTCACCAAGTTTATCCCCACATCAGCATGGTTCATTTCCCACAGATAAATTCAATAATAAGGGAAGTAGCTATTGAACAAGGTTTGGAGTACAAAGAATTTCCGAATCTCATCGTAGCATTGCAAAATCATTACCAACATCTTAAGAAATTGGGGAAAAAATAAACCCCAAAAAGGGGAATCAAATGGTTCTTTTTATTTATATTCTTTAATATTTAAGATAGAATTCCAGTCTATATTTATTGTTCCTGTGGTGGACATGTAAATTAGTAAACCTAACACAATTACCACAAAAGCCGACACTGTCATCCTGAATTTATTTCAGAATCTAAGCCTGATACAATACAAAAGCATACTTTTATAGTTGATATGTTATAAATGGATAATTACACAATCATTTATTTTGATGTGATAACTGCTTGACTAGCAAAATAATACATAAAATAATCTTTTTAATAAATTTTCGTTATGATAAGAACTTACATCAACAAACTTTCAGATAATATAAACCAAGAAGTAACTATCAAAGGCTGGATAGATGTTCGCCGTGACCAAGGTAAATTAATCTTTTTAGATTTCAGAGATGTAACTGGAAAAGTGCAAGGTGTTGTTCTGCCAAATAATACTTCAGCTTTAGAAATTGCTTCAACGGTAAGGCCAGAATGGGTTGTAGAAGTTAAAGGAAAAGTAAACCCAAGACCTGAAAAAAATATACAGCCAGATAAACAAAATGGAAATATTGAAATTGAAGTTTTGGAAATAATTGTTTTAAACGAGGCCCAAACTCCTCCTTTCGATGTTTCTTCAGATGGAAGAGAAATTAATGAAGAAATTAGATTGAAAAATAGATACCTAGATTTACGAAGGGAGAGAATGCAAAACAATATGAAGAACAGACACCAAGTTTTGCAGTTTGTAAGAAATTTCTATTCCAAGGAAGGCTTTTTTGAAATTGAAACACCTAATTTAACTAAATCTACACCTGAAGGTTCCCGTGATTATATTGTTCCTTCCAGATTAGATCAAGGAAAGTTTTATGCTCTTCCACAATCTCCTCAGCAGTATAAACAGCTTTTAATGTCGTCTGGTTTTGAAAAATATTTCCAAGTAGCCAGATGTTTTAGGGACGAAGACACCAGAGGTGACAGACAGCCAGAATTTACCCAAATTGATTTAGAATTAAGCTTTGTTAACCAAGAAGATGTAATGGCCGTAAACGAGAAAATGCTTATCGAGCTGGTTCAAACTGTTTACCCAGAAAAGAAAATTCAGCAGATTCCATTCCCAAGATTAAGCTATAAAGAAGCTATGGAAAAATATGGAAATGATAAGCCAGATATCAGAGAAGATAAAAATGACCCTGATTTATTGGCTTTTTGCTGGGTAATAGATTTTCCTTTCTTTGAAAAAACCGATGAAAACAATCCAGAAAGCGGCTGGACTTTTTCCCACAACCCATTTTCTTCACCTAAGCCAGAATATTTAGAAGATTTGAAAAACAAAACCAATATCGGCGAAATTGTAGCTGCCCAATATGATATTGCTTTAAACGGATACGAAATTGGAGGGGGAGGAATTAGAAACCATAAGTCTGAATATCTTAAAAAAGTGTTTGAAATTATGGGTTACAGCGAGGAAAGAATTAACAAAAACTTTTCTCACATGCTCAAGGCTTTAGACAGCGGAACACCTCCACACGGCGGCTTAGCTTTCGGTTTCGATAGATTAATGATGATTCTACAAAACGAACCAAACATTAGGGAAACAATTGCTTTCGCTAAAACTGGAGAAGGGAAAGACCCAATGATGGAATCACCGAGTGAAGTTTCATTGGAACAATTAAAAGAACTAGGTTTAAAAATACAATCCTAAAAATTTTCGACCAAAAATAAAGAGGCAGTTTTTAAGCTGCCTAGTCTGGATTTTACATAATAGATGTAGACCTTAAGAATTTCCTTACAGTTGCCTCGTGGGTGTTTGCTATCGTTGTGCTGTTCTCAGTTTCAGAATATACCTCAAAACCAGCATTAAAAAGCAGCTTTTCTAAGCTTAACTTAAAATATCCACAGTAAGCATTATTAGAACTGCTAGAAGATATTATAACTAAATCTCGCTCGTCGTCAGTGTAAATTATTATTGATGATGTTACCTTAATCGTAATAACTTCCTCTAAATCAGTTAGATTATCTGGATTAAAATTATTCATTAAGTTTTCTCCATTTTTTCTACAATCTAAACTTACAGACACTTTAAATTTGCCTATTGTCAAACTTAACTTCCAAAAATTCTCGCCCAAAATTTAGAGCCAGCTTGTGTCCTTACTTCTCTAATAATCTTTGTTTACTAAATCTTCTTGATATTCTGCTGGGGAAACTTTTTTTATTTTTTGATTCTTTTTAATTACCAAGTAAGTGATAATACCTAAAAGCCCAACAATAATTAAGGTAACTAAAACTGCAATAATAACTATTTGGATAAAATTCTGATTTGAGGAGTTTTCTTTTTTAGCTTCAGAAGTTTTTTCTTTAACTTCATACAAAGAGTTTTTTTGTAACTCAGGATCGGTTTTAAAAGCTTCTTGTTTATCGGTTTTAATTTGATTTAGAATTTGGCTGGTGAAATTTACTGAAATTGGTTCTTGGCTAGAAATGGTTTTTGATGCAATTTCTTCAGGTTTATTAAAGTTAATATTTGGCCGAACTTGGCCACTGTATGAAAGAGTGTAAGTTTCCCCAGCCTGCCATTTCTTACCAATATTAATGTATTGAATAATACCTGGTTGCCTTGGCATTAAGTCTATATCAATAGTTTTTTGGGTTTCTTTTTCTCCGTTTTTTATAGTTAAATTTAAATAGTTTTTAGTGAATATATTTCCTGTGTTGGTAAGTTTAAAAGCTACAAAAATATTATCGTATTCAGTTGGAATTTTTAAAAAGTCCTTATAGTTGGTTTTCCCTGGTAGTACAAAATCTAAATTTTCAATGTTGGTGGAAATATTTAATGCACCTGGAACAGTTATGTAAATTCTTGCTCCAACTCTGTTTTCTACAGAAATACCATTTCCGGCATCGATTGGTTTAAGATCAACTGCAATAACCCCTGCATATTCCCCCGGCTTAGTCTCCGCAGGTACAAAAATTTCGAATTTAACAATTTTAGTTTCGCCAGCTTCAAGAATTAAATTTCTGCTTTCAGTCTTTATCCAGGAACCTACTTCGTTATCTAACTCTAAATTCTCCTTGTAAGAAAAACCACCATCCAAGGTTTGGATAGCATCTTTTGCAACTAAATTTACTTCTTTTTTTTCTAAAGAATTGTTCTTAATTTTGGCTTCTCTTTGAACACTTTTTCCGGCTTCAATGGTTTCTATAAACCAGGCTTTTGTGGCCAATTGATTAACATCTGACTGTGTATTTGGGGCAATACTTAGTCCACCAGCAGACTGGGCTTTTGTTATAATATAGTTCTGCCCTAGTAAAAATAATCCAATTAATAACAATCCAAGTGAAGTAAACTTAATTAAATTTTTAAAATTTTGCATATTAAATTATGAAATTGAAAAGCTAATTACAGTGCTGTAAGCTCCGGGACGAATGAAGGCAGGGATGGACATTGTAAAACCGTTGGTAACAGTATTTTTTACAAATTGGCCTTCTCCAGCTCCAGAAATTAAAATTGCGGCCGCCCCAGAACCATCTCCGCCTGTGAAGGAAATAGTTGGCGCAGAGGTGCAGCCAAGACCTGGCGTTGAAATATTTATTGCTGAAACTTGGTCACCTGTAATAGTTGATGTTGCAACTGGGTTTTGAAAACAACTTCCTCCAGTAAATTCTACGGCAGGAGGGCTGGTGTAGCCACTTCCACTATTGGAAATTACTGACTTTCCATAAGTCTGTGAGGCATTGGTAAATGAAAGCAGACTTAAACTGTTGGTAGTGTCGTTGGTCGTTAAACCTGTTAAAGAAGAAGGTTGTTGTATTCCAACACTATCTGTTGAACCGAAGCTATTTCCTGCGGTAACATTTTGTGCCTGCCAATTTACTGAAAGCCTTGGTGAACTGCACGAAATATCTGTACACAAAGAAATTACATCCGTATTACTGGCAAAATTTTTTATGGTGTAAGCAACGCTCCAGCCCACCCCTGTTCCTCTGGCGTCTGTTACGGTTATGTTGTTTAAAGAGCAAGAAGAATTAGTATCACTAGAGCTTACTGTGGTGTTTAATACGCAACTTGTTAATGAAGTATCCACTCCAAAATCACCTTCATTTATAGTTAATGAAATATCTATATTTTGAGCATTAACCTGAACAAAAAAGGTTACAAAAATGTAACTAAGAATAACCAATGGTACAACTGACTTTAGAAGAAGTTTTTTCATAGTTATTTGATTTCAAGTTACTCTAGTCAATTAACAATGGCTTGTCAAAACACTGTAAACTTCACCCAAAGTTAACATAAATTTAGGAATAGCTAATTACTACATTGGCGGTATAATTTCCACTTCGGGTAAAAGGCGGAACATTTACGGTTAAAGTAGGGTTTAAAGAAACAACCCCACCACCGTTGCTTGTTGAATTAGTAAGCAGGGTTTTAGGCGAATTTGGGTTATCAAAATTCCCGCCAGGGCCAAGTGTAAAATTATCTCCGTTTCCTGTAATTACATTCAATTCCCCTACATCTAACACAACCAAGTTGGCAGGTAAAATATTATTACTACTTTGCAAATTTGTTATGCTGATAGTTGCAGTCCAAGGGGTGAAGGTGCTCCTTTTGTCTGAAAAAACAATGCTGCCAAGGTCAACATTAATCTCGATGGGATTGTTGCTTGCAGTAGCTGGGGTTAAAATTACAGAAGTTTCAGAATTGCTGATGTTTATGGTGGTGTTGGTATATCCAAAAATATCTTTATCAGCATCAAAGTTGTTGTTTATTTCAGCAGGGCTTAACTCATTCCCATAAATTCTTACAATAGATACTCTTCCTTGGAAAAAGTTGTTATTGTTAAATTGTCCTATTAATATTTTTCCAGCACTTCCTGTGTTTAAAGTATCGTAAAAAGTATTTTTTAGAACGCCATTTACATAAATATTCCCTGTACTTGTTGCAAAATTATAGGTAATGGTGGCCATTTGCCAATCGGTGTTAGGAATAAAATTGTTGGAAGAATAAACTTGTTCTGGGTTTACACTTTTGGCTTCCAGAACTTTCCCAGTTATACCTAAAGAAAGCCTATCCTCATTTTGGCCGTTGCTATAACTTGAAATTAATCGTTGGCCTAATGGGGTTTCAACATCAGTATTATTGGTTCTTTTAAACCATATTTCCATACTTAAACTAGAGCTAAAATTGGAACCCAACGAAGTTTGAATAAATTGACTTGCTCCGTTTAAAACAAAAGATTTGGGCGTAGAAGGATCAAACACCGGATCATCGCTTGCAATATTTGCATCACCACCAAGGGTTGCGTTGTTGGCTTTTCCACTTAAGTCTGAAATTGTCTGCCCCGTGCCGGAATAGCTGGAAGGATTGTTGGCGTTATAGTATAAATGCAAGCCCGGAGAATCAATAGGATTATTATTATTTTCTTCAACTAAAATAGTGTCTAAATTGGAAGTTTCTAGGGTTGAAATTGCATCTGCTTTTAAAACACTGTTCGCCCCATATTTACCTGGCTTTTCTGGTGCAAATAAGGAATACTCAATATACCCAAAACCTCGAGAAATATCAGACAAATCAATAATCGTAGATTTAGCATTAACAGGTTTATTTTCCTTAATATCCGGACAGGTTAGTTGCGGGTTTTCTTTTGTTTCGTTGAAGGTAAAAGTAATATCGTCTGGGTCGTTTTTTGGATAAATGTTGAAATTGTAATTGTAGGAAAAAGCATCTGCGCCTTCCAAATATTCACAAGAACCAAGATGAATAAATCTATTCCCCAATAAATCTAAATTTAACAAAGCAGAATTTTGTAATTCGCCAAGGCTTGAATCTGGGCAATTGTTTTTTGAATTAGAATTATTATCGGCAAAAGTAATCGGGTCTAGCTGGTCTTTAACATATTTATTTACATCGTAATTAACCGAAACAATATCTCGCTCGCCATTTTTATTTAGTGAAATATAGGAACAGTCGGCTAGGTGTAAATATCTATTCCCCAAAATATCTATAGGAATTTGCGAATTAAATAGAACATCGCTGGTTTTAGGGGCTGCGAAATCATTACAAGTGGTTATACTAATTTTATTTCCCTCTTCATATTTTTTCACTAACTCTTGAATTTCTGCATTTTCAGTGCTTGCCAGAATATTTACATTTTTACAATAATCCAGTCTTAAATTTCTTTCTTCAATAGTCTCGGCCATTAATTCTGTGTAATATGTATCTGGTCTTTTAACATTGCTTAAATCTGGGCAAGTTGTATTGGTAACTTTATTTTTTTTAATGTACCTATCAATTTGAAGTAGAATACCGGGTTCTGTTTTGCCCTTAAAAGTAGAAACAAAATCGCAATATTCAAGCCTTACCTTTCTCTCTTCTGAGGTCTCTTTAATTAACTGTTGGTAGTAATTTTCTATTTCAGTAAGGTTCGGTTGGTTTGCACAAGATAGACTATTTTCCATTTTATTATCGGCAAATGTAATATCGTTACTTCCCATTCCTATGTTTAAAGTATTGTAATTAAAACTTTGCCTATCTCCATTTTCATCAGCATAAATACAATCGGATAAATGAATATATTTGTATTTCCCCATTTCCAAAATGGTACTGCTAGAATTAGAGTTTGGCTGGTAACCAAAATATCCAGCCAGTGGTCCTGCGGTAAGGGTTTTTCCGTCGGTTAAACTATCGTCTAAATTCACACATTCAGCATCAACGAAACAGTTTTTAATGGTACCAGGAATGAATTTAAAACCTTCAGGAATTGTGTCTAAAATTGTAGCATTTTGCAGAGCTAAAGTTGAAGTATTATTATATTTTAGCCGCACTTTAATTAGGCTGGAAGGGGCTGTAGTTATGCTTGCTACTTCACCAGAATCGGTAACATAAACTTTATCCAAAGAAACCTGCCCATTGGCAAAATCAATCGAGGAAGCCTTGGCAAAATCTTTTCTTGTTGAATTGGAAAAGTAAATAAAAGCGCCAGAAATAATAGAAACCAAAACCACCACCACCCCTATAAAAAAGAGCGGCTTATGGTTATAAAAAAACTTACGAAAATTCCATCCAGCCATGCCTGGGTGTAGTTTAGCTTTGAAAGCATAAATTGGCAAAAGGGCGGGGGGGTAAGTATGACCTGTCGCGTAATAAATTTCATAAATTTGACCGGGTTTATTAAAACAGCCAAAAAAGAAACTGAATGAGTAAAAATTTCATAATCCACAATTACTTAAACTTTAAAGCTCCAAGTAATTCAGAGTTTAAAAAATCCCTGCTCGAAAAAATTTCTAATTCTGAACTTAAGCTAGGTGGTTTTAGTTTAAATAAGTATTTGGTTCAAAAAATTAAAGCCTTTGTTACAACTAAAAAAGGTGAGGCAATATTTAGCGAAAATGAATCTGAAAATGTTCAAAAAATTGTTGAGCAAAATTTAAATAAAGCTATGAAGATTTTAGAAAATAAGAACACGGTTCATGTTTATTTAATTCCTACATTGAACCGTTTTTCAATAGAAAAAATGGATGGAATAATGGGATTTTGTGCAGCAAAAAATGCAATTCATTTGTATATTCATCCAGAGTGTAATTTTCAGGTTCACTTAATAGAAACCTTGATTCACGAATACAATCATACAGTATTTTTTCAAAGTCACAATTGGATGACAGTAAAAGAAGGGTTGGTGGCAGAGGGCCTGGCCGAGCATTTTAGAATGGAACTTGTTGGAGGGAAAAGGGCTAAATGGACTGAAGTTTTTGATAAAAAAGAAAGCAAAATTTGGCTGGAAAAAATTAAACCCATTCTAAATTCTGAAAACCAAGAAGATTATAACAATGTATTTACAAATTTTGATGAAGATCCGTTTCCGTTATGGTCAGGTTACACAATTGGGTATTATTTAGTTGAAGAGTATAGGAAAAAGAATAAGCTTAGTTGGGATGAATTGATGAGATTGGATGCTGAGATTTTGGTTGATAGGGTTCTTTAGGTTTGTTTAACTTAACAAACTAATCTAAGTTTCATCTGTAGGGGCATGGCTTGCTTGCCCAAATAGGTTATTTTGGGCCTAATTAAAATTTCGTGTTGCTAATTTTTTGGTGTATATCCTGGGAAGCCGAAGGCATTCCCCTACGGTGTGATTTTCAGAGAGTCCAAAGGTATTTCCCAGATTTTACTTTGTGACCGGGCATTAGATTAAATAATCAATTTATAATATCGAAAAGTGTTTATTGGTAAACCTTTCTTAATTCTGGAATTAATACATTTAGCCTCTAAAATAAAACTATTTTTTTCTAAGGCTTTTTGCAAGCCAATATTCCCTTCTTCATACTCTGCAGTAATTCTTCGTAATCCCTTATTTTTACAATAGTCTAACACACCTTCAATTACCTTACTTGCAATACCTTTTCCGTGATATTCTTTTTCGCCAATAATAATACCCAACTCACCAAGTCCGTGATGCTGGCTTATTTCAGTAACAGAAACTATTCCTATTGGTGTTAAAGTAGAACTGTCTTCAATAGTCCAGTAAATACCATCATCTTCATTGGTTGCTTCTTCTAAAAACTCATTCTCATCTTGAATTGTTCTAACTTCAAAAGGTTCAGGCATAAATTTTTGCAAGTCTTTATCATTGTTCCATTTAAGCCAAAGCAAAGTTTCTTCTTTATGAAATTCACGCAAAGAAATGTTGGTATCTATAATAATTTTTGGTCCGAGCATAATTATAAAATTTAAAGTTTTGATTTATATTATTCCAGAT
>Ga0315902_10001669_pt1 | contig 35402 bp, 26 predicted proteins | sample LakEriMetagenome_9_FD_203523 | JGI IMG/M metagenome (GOLD analysis project Ga0315902, IMG submission 203523) | Freshwater fungal communities from buoy surface, Lake Erie, Ohio, United States - Buoy 12 MA117 | ecosystem: Environmental > Aquatic > Freshwater > Lake > Lake biofilm | place: USA... | reverse complement strand
GAGAACATTCCAGTGCTCGGGTTGCATCATCCACCGCGTTCGAACATCGGATCGGGAAAGCGATTCGTCCGATTTACTTGTTCATCAAATCCCAAGCCGTCAGCCACTCGACCTCTCCACGAGTTGCCCCGTAGTCGCGCAGCAACCGCTCTTCCATGTCCATCAGGTGCGCTGCACCGTAAAAGACTGCGACCTTGCGATCGCCCTTTTCCAGTTGCTTATCGAGCACTTGGAAACATTTGGCATTCCGTTCCGTCACCAGAGTGCTGCGGCCCGAAGCATCGGCCAACCCTGCCATTTGCACATCCATCGACTGCATTTGCTCGGCCATCAAGCGTCGCATTTTCAGTTCGCGGTCGCGGCTAAATAGCGCAGCAAACATTTCGATCTCCTGCCCCTTGGCCTGCTGACCGCTTTGTGCAGCGATCCCCGCGCCCATCAGTCGCGCGAACATGCCAACCATGGAGTCGCCGCGCTTGGTCATGTCCTGAGAGAACTCCGAGGGGCTCATATCGGCATGGACGAAGTTTTTCGCGCGGTAATCGATATGGTCTAGCTGGAAATCTAGGCCCAGCATCTCCTTCATGCCGTTTTGCAATGCCCCTACGGGATGCCGAACGTTCTCCCCCTGGCTAGGCTCGGGGATATTCACTTCCGGATCCGCCACCAACTCGTAAAGCACCACATCGAAATCGCGAAATCTTCGGTTCAGCTCGCGATAATAAGCTCGCTGACCAACGTGCACGGCCCCCACCAGAACCACCTGGGCATTGGGCCATTTGGCGGCATCCAACTGGTAGGTCACCAGCGAAGTCTGCATCGCGGTTGGAGTACCATCTTCCGAACGGGTGATTCGTAGAAAGTTGTCGGACTTTTTGCCATCCGCTTTCGGCTGGGAAGCCTTACCACTGACGGCCGGCTCCTGGGTCTCTGGAGCAATTGTCCGCTCCTGGCTGAGCAGCCCGAAGCCGGCCATCGACGCGCTCAAGCCCAACATGACCGCCGCCCAACGAGATGCTGACCGCTTCATCGCACGCTGTTCTCCACAGATTCCAGAACCACAACGCCACACCACAGAGTCGACGACGTACGAACGGATCGTCCACCTCTGCTATCCGCCGTTACCACACAATTCTACAACGGTACTGGCGACCCGCCAAATTGTGAGGGAGCTTCCTCTTGGAACGACATATTTCCAGAGGCGATCGCCTAATCCCCTGTGGGATCATCGCCCCCTGGCAAGATGGCATTCGCACCACCCAGGAAATCTTGGGAAATCAGCGATTGGTCGTCGCCGCAACGCGATCCTTCAGCCATTCCAGCAAGACGCCCCCCACCAGGCAGATCGATTCGCCGCTGCATTTATCGGGGGTGTCCTGGGTGGTATGCCAGTAACCGGCTTGACGACTGCTGGGACGGGGGTAATCGAAATCGATCAGATCGACGACGGGAATCTTTGCGATCTGGTTAAGCGGTAAGTGATCATCCCGAATCTCGTAGCGGGTGCGAGGCACGAAGGCGCGGATATCCAGACGATCGGCCACCTTCCAGATTTCTCGGACCAGTTCCGGTGCAAATCGGTAGCTGTTGGTTTCGTAGAAAATCTCCAGGTACTTATCGGCTATCATGTCGACCAGCACTCCCGCTTCGTACCGATGGTGACCACCCGCAGCTATCTGCTGGGCGAAATGCGTCGATCCAAGAAAGTACAGTTCCCGGTCTCTCGCCTCGTCAAAGATCAGTTCCTCACCATCGAAGAGCACCATGTCCAGCCCCAGGCTGTCAGGCAGCTTCTTCATCGCATGGGAGAGTTCCTGCATCAAAGCGACGCCACTGGCGCCATCATTGGCGCCAAGAAAAACCCCTTGAGGCTGCTTTGGGTCGCGATCGGGGAAAGGCCGGGTGTCGTAATGGGCCGCCAGCAACCACCGTCGCTTGGCCGAGGGGTTCCATCGGGCGATCAAATTTTTCATCGCCACGGGCTGGCCCGTCTGCGGATGCCTGGCCGGGAATTCCTGGAAGCTGACCTCTGCTCCTGCCTTGCGAAAAAAATCGGCTAGAAGTTTCTGCTGACGTTCCATCCCCGGTGATCCGCTGACCCGAGTCCCCAGAGCGCAAATCGACTCCAGATAGCCAAATGCGCGATCCGGATTCAGCTGCCAGGCCTCAAAGAGTTTGCGGTGCTTTGGATCGATAAGGGTCGCCTTGGCGGAACCTCCCGTGCCCCCACCACTCCACCACGCCAACGCGAGCAGCAACCCAAGAAGCGCGAGGCCGAGCGTCCAACGCAGGACAGATTTCGGCGAGCCGACGGAGACGGAGTCCCCAGATTCCTGACGGGCCGACCACGAACGGTCCAGCGGACTCGAGTGCGCGCCTGACGCCCCCCCCGGATGTTCCACTTCCACCTCCCGCTTGGTCGGCCAAGCCGAACGGTACTGCCCTCAGGGCGATTTTGCTACGGTGGCCGCTAGCCACTTCCTGAACGAAGCCCCACCGAAGATTCGAAGTTCGCAAGGCACCCGCCCGATCCGTGAGGAAAACGGCCCTCCGTAGCCAACTTCCCTCCGTGCGGTGCATGCAACGCGCCACCAAGGTCCAGGTGCTGCGTCGATTTTGTTCAGGCGGGCGTTATTGTGTGCATGGCACGAAGGAAGCGTCAACCAGGGTAATCCAACAGATCAACGACCCGTCCACCAACCGCTTGCCGCCAGCTTCCCCACCCTTCCATCCTCCCTCCCCATTCCACGATCAAGGGGTATCCCAAAATCGCAATCGGGATCTTTGTCCGGAAGGGAAGACAACTTTTTTCGTTTGACTTAGAATAGGGCGTCAAGGAATCACTCATCAAGGCACGTAAGGATTTTGGTTCATGCGACTGAGTCATTTTTTTCAGCCTGGTCGTGTCGGTCTGTCGATTGAGCTTTTTCCGCCCAAGACCTCAGAGGCGATCTCCGGGCTAGTTCAAACGGTCCAGGATTTTCGTCTCTTCAAACCCGATTTCCTGACGTGCACCTACGGAGCCGGCGGGTCGACTCAGGATATGACGTTGCAGGTGGCCGAAGCAGTCAAGCAGCAAATGGGTCTGCCGATGGCCTCCCATTTGACGTGCGTCAACTCGACCAAAGAGCAACTTCGGCAATATCTGCGGCGCTGCACCGAACTTGGCATCGAAGCGATCGTGGCGCTTCGTGGCGATCCTCCCAAGGGAGAGACCAGTTTCACTCCGATCGAAGGTGGGCTGCGCCATGCGAGCGAACTGGTGGAGTTGATTCAATCGGAGTTCCCGTCGCTGGGGATCGCCGTGGCAGGATACCCGGAGGTGCATCAGGAGGCCATTAGCGCTGAGGACGATCTGCGGTTTTTGAAGCAGAAAGTCGATTGCGGAGCCGACGTTGTGGTGACGCAACTGTTCTACGACAACAGCGACTTTTTCCGCTTCCGGGATCGCTGCAACGAAGCGGGGATCCACATCCCCATCGTTCCCGGCATCCTACCGGTGACCAACTACGCTCAGATCCAGCGCATCACCACTCTTTGCAAGGCCAAGCTTCCCGAGACCTTCGCATCGCGGCTTGCGATGCATGACGATCCCGAATGGCAGTTCCAGACTGGGGTCGAGTTCGCGCAGCAACAAGTTGAAGAGTTGCTTCGATCTGGGATTCCTGGCATCCACTTCTACGTCCTGAACAAATCGAAAGCCACCTGCCAAGTGCTTCAGGGCGTCGGTTGGAATCAGAGCGTCAAGTCCTGACCAAGGTCGGCCCCGATCGGTTCGCTCCCTATTGGTGGTCCAGCCGAAATTTCTGTCGGTCGGTGGGCCAAGAGCCACCGACCGACACACGAAGTCCCGTACCGCAAGTGCGTCCTTATCCGTGCGGCGCAAGTCTTGCTGCGACCTACGATGAGCGATCCCAACCCGATGCAGCCTAGCGATCGCATCTGGACGGGCTACCGGTAGAGCGGTGCAGACAAGATCAAGGGAGCAATTTGCTTTGTTTGGTTGCGGCCGCAACCCGCGCTTCAAACTGAGGATGCGATAGCAGGATCCAGGGGACCTGACGCATGGCAAGCGCCTCCGGCAAAAAGCCTCGTTGGTGAGCCAAGACGCGGTCGACTTCTTCCTCCAGTGCTTGCAGCCAAGAGGGGACTTCAAACCCGACGCCGGTGGGCTTGCGCATCAGGTCATGGGTCTCGCGCACCAGTTCCTGGAACGCCTGCGATGGCTCACCCCTTGGGTCATCTGCTAGCCCCTTCATCGCCGGCGCCACGTAGGCCCGTATCCGATCGATCGTCATTGGTCGCACAAAACGCTCGCCGATCCGATCCGCGATCGTCGGCATCCGCATCGCGTATTTCTCCTGCAGCTTCACCAATTGGCTCTGGTATTGATCTGCCTCTTTGGAGATCCGCTCGGCCAGCGCATCCTGCCACTGGCTGGCCGCACGGGAACAACCGCAGCGGACCAGCACCTCGTGCGCCCAGAACACCGGCTTGAGGTTCCAATGCACGCGGTCATAACGGACACGCAGGCGGAGGAAATCGAGCAGCATGTAGAGCATTTCGCCGCGATCGGATTGGGTGGTAGTCGAGTTGTAGTCGCGATACTCGGCGTAATGGTCGATGATCACTTCCAAAACAGCAGTCAACCACTGAACAGCCTCCAGACGCTCGATCTTGCCGTCGTCGATTGCCTGAAGCAGTCGTTCCACTCCTTCGCTAGCTCCTTCTTCCTTGGCCTGGCGCAACCAAGCACTGACACCCTGATGCAGAATGGCTCGGACATTTCCCAACCTGAGAAACTGCTGAGTGAACAAACCAGCGCCATAGGACTCGATGAAGGAGACCAGGTGCTTCCATGCCTTCAACTGATCGACTCCTTCGAGACCGCTTAGGCGAAGCGTGCGGGCGTGCGAAAGCCAGGTGGCCAGCAGAGTCTCCGTCAGCCGCTCCAACCACGGAATCAGCTTCTGAGGCTCCGGTTCGCTCCATCCATCCTCCATCAACTGTTCGATACCCACCATCGGATCGGCAGGATCTCGATTCCCCCTGCGTTGCCGATCGGGACCCTCTGACTGAGAACGTTCGGTCTCCCATGCCCAGGCGTACGCGTTGCGAATCACTGCCTCGACCATCGCCTTGAATGCGATGCGGAACAACTCGTCAAACTCGGTCACCGCGCCATCCCCAACGGGGTTGCGATTTTCCATTTTCCGAGCTGCTTCCAGGAGTTGAATCGATTCCTGGAAACATCCTTGCCGAGGCAGCCATCGCAGCAGATGCGTCAGCATGCGTCTCCGGAAGCGAACGCGGAAAATTTCCTGCGGATCGCCGCCTCGAACCAGCGGCACGTAGAGCAATGCCTTCTGCTTGAGCAGCTTCAAGTACTCGGGGAAAATCTCCCCAAGTACCTGCGGCTCTCCCGCCATCAGCGCAGAGAACATGCGGATCCCCATCCGCTGCTCTTCATCGAGTTCCCCACCACGCATCGTACTGGAATCGACCGCTCCCGACTCGCTGTGGATCGAGGAGAGCAACAGCAGCATGGCGTCGGAAACTTCCACGGTGGCATGCACGATCGCTTCCACCAACGATTCTTTGGTGACTCGTTTCTGATCGAAAAGACTCATCGAATCGGGATCCGATCCGCCCTTGGGAATGCGGTAGGCATGGACCTGGGAGAGCAGCTCCAACAAGTTCCTTCGGCAGAGACTGGCCTGTTGCCCCCACTCCTGCAGCATCTCACGGCGATGATCCTGCTGAGCCCCATCGACATCCCGACAGGCAGCCGGTCGGAGCATCGCTACCTGCCGCCACATCGTGGCCATCGCTTCTTGAAACTCCAAATGCTGAGAGATGCGTCTTGCCTCTCGCACCAGTGAATCCTGCGATTCGGTGTCGACCTCAAACAGGCTGCTGTCGACCCCATCGGCCGTGCTGTCTTCGTAGACGACATCGTCGTAAGCCGACTTGAAGAGTTCTTTGTCGGTCGATTCCTCGGATTCCTCCATTTCCTGGCCCGTGTCCCAGGAAGCGTCGTCGGGGGAGGTTGGGGGTCCTTTGGAAAGATCGTCCGATGGAGCACTGGAGGGGGGGCGCGGCGTGCCCAGACGGAACTGAACCGGCTGAAAGTATTCGCCGCCATTGGCTTCCAGACAGGCAAAAAATCGTTCGATCAATCCCCACCGCTGCGCTTCATCGATGGCGGCTGTCGCGTTGGATGGCAACGACTCCGGAGACTCGATCTCCAGTCGCATCAAGGAATCCATCCAAAGGCGCGCCAGATCCGGAAACGCCGTCTTGCCGCTCCACAATCCCACCCGTTCCGCTTCGCTCAACCAGTGCACCAACAGCGCCTGGCTGGCGACGAAATCGCGTCGCTCTAGCAGCGCTTCCACCACCAAGGCATAGGCTTTCGGGGAATCGAAGATGTCGGCGTGCTGCGCCCAGAACCGGACATCTCCCGTTGCAGCACCGCCTCGGCACCACAACCGGAGGGCTCGAGCAACCAACTGAGCCGACTGGAGACTTTCCTCCGGATCGGTTGCATTCAGATCCTGGACTTGATGCGCCGCATACTTTCTCCACCAGTTGGCCAGCGACTGAAACTCCAGTTCCGCACGGTCGCACGCCTGCGTGTCATCCTGCGCAGCCGCCTCCCGCCAAAGCCGCGACTGGAAAGAGAAAATCTGCTCCATCAGCGTCACTAGATCCTCGGCCCTGTGATCGACTACCGAGGCATCGGGACCGCTAGAGCGCTGAAAATTGCCTCCAAAGCCCAACAGATTCCAGGGATCGACGATCGCTCCACAGGCAATCCCTCGTTCCAGCAACCCCCGCACCTGCCCCGGCACCTCCAGCGCCCTTTTCAAATCGCCGCGCCGCAGTTCCTGCAAGCCGCAGGTCAACAGGCAGTCGATGCGGCAAAGCAAGCGAGCCGATGGGACGCGCACGTGATCCGATTCTTCCATGGCCGTCAGCGAACTGCCCATGCGAGCAAACAGCCGAGCCAACAACACATGCTCCACTTGGCTTCCCCGGAGAATCGCCAATTGGGTGTTCAGATGCTGTCTGGCCCCTCCAAAACTTTGACGGCGGACTTTAGCCTCTACCTTCAGCCTCGCTCCGTGGGTACCTCGGATCTCCTTCAGCAACAGGTCATAGAATTGATCTCGATTGCGTGCCACCGGGTCGAGAAGACTGGCCAGAGTCACCGAGGAATCGTGCGTCAAAGGTCCCGCCCCGCAAATCGTCGAAGCCATCAGGATCGTCCCAGCAAGCACCGCCGCCGCCTCGGTCAACCACTCCGAAGGACTCCCTTCACCGCGACTTTCCCGCAAGGCATGGATCCGGCTCAACAAAGCATCGATCGTCACCTGCTGAATGATGAAACGACGATACAGCCCTTTCTCGTCGACCGTGTCGGGATCCCAGTGCCCAAAGTGATGATTGGGCCGCTTGTTCGACGGATGATCGAAGTCGTAGGCTCGCGGATCCAACGATAGCTCATCGACGTTCTCGATGTCGAAATAGGCGGCATGAAGCAGTTCCTGAGGAGTCTCTGCAAGAAGCTTCAACGTCTCGGTGATGACGCCGTGATAGACACCGAAGGCAACCCCCGCCCCGCGAATGTAGAGCGGTATCGGCGAGATCCACTCATGCTGGTATGGCTCGAACTTCTTTCCCTCGAGGACTGCGATCGGTCGATAACCGACGAAATTGTTCAGCCTCCCGATCGCGCCCGATACAATCCGCTCCCGCTCGTCCCAGGGCCCGCCCTGCAATACCACCGCCTCCACCGCCCTGGCCAGAAAGAACCCGTTGAAAACCCCTTCCGGTTCCTGATGGAAGAGTAGGTCTCGGTGGAAATCGAGATACTCCGGCAACAGATGAAGCCAGACCAGGGAGAGAACTTCCTGCCCCTGAATCGCATGGCGGAAGGGGCCTTCCTGATTGCTCAACTGCACCAAGTAGTCCTGCATCCACTGCTGCAGTGTCAACCACGCAGGCTGCCCAGCGAAAGGACTGACCAGCCCGGGTGCGGGGTCATTGCCTACACCATGGATCGCTTCGCCGTATAGCCGGTTGAACGCCTGAAGCGTATTGACATCGGCGGGCGCGGAGGAAAAGCAAAGGTAACCCAAGACCTGCAACAGGTCAGCGTCGCGTCCGCTTCGAAGTGGCTCGACACTCACATCACGTCCCCACTGCCATCCGGCTTGACCATCGGTACGCTCGGTGTTGGATCGCCATGCACCGGCGACACCTCACGCAAAACCTCTCGCTCACCAACCCATCGCCATGTTCGATTCAATCACCCTTCTCGCTCGCTCCAGATCCGCTCCGGTCTGATTCATGTAGAGCCGAATCGCTTGAACCTTGTCGCCAGTCGAACTGGCTAGGCATTCGCGAGCGATGGAGCAGATCCCATCGGAACGACTGGGGATCCCAAGTGCCGACTTGGAAATGACCCAGCTATCCCGCGGTCGACGTGTAAGCCGCAGCAATCGATCCTCCGGGAAAAAGTCGGCCAGCGTCTCTCGAGCCGCCTGCTCGTCATCAGCCCACGTGATCATGATATGGCTGTCGGTCTCCACCTCGAAAAGCGGCATCAAACTGCCTCCTCGCAAGAAATTCACTAAATGGGAGCCGAATCGGGCCATTCTACTTGAATTCACCAGGCCACCGACCATCGCCTCAGGCTTCCAGGCAAACCCCGGAATTCCCCTTGGGCATCCTCCACGGGAATTCCCAATCCTACTCCCAAAAGGACGATCGCCCAAGGCCTAGGACTAGCACGCGCGGCATCGCATTTCCTTTCCGGTTGGCGAATCGGATTCCAGAGAATCACACCCCCAAGGAGTGGCGAAAATCAATTTTCTCCCAGCTTCAGGACCGGTATAGTGTTAAGGAAGTCGGCAGGCAGTCGTTCGGACTGGCGGGTCGACATATCCGCATACCCTTGCGGAACAGCCTCCCATGCCGATGGAGGCACTTCCCTTTGCCCACGGAGTTTATTCGATGCGACTTTTCCTCTGCCTTGGATTGGCCCTTCTGGCTCTCCCCACCAGCCTTGTCAACTACGCAAGCGCCCGCCAGTGGTCCGATAAAACAGGCAACTACAAGGTGGAGGCCCAACTCCTGTCGTTCAACGATTCGACAGTGATCCTTCTTCGGGAAGATGGCCGAAAGGTGGCAGTCGACATCGACCAACTTAGCCAGGACGATCAGGAGTTCCTCAAGTCGGACCAGATCGCCCATCAGGCCGACAAGCCGATCAGCGAATTTCAGACCTGGACGATGCGGGATGGCACCAAGGTGCTGGCAAAGGTGCTCGCCTACGGCCGCAAAGAACTGGTGGTCCAACAGCGCAACGGCAAACTCTACTTCAACGACCAACTACTGGACGAGGCCGACGACGGCTACAAGAAAATCATCCCCAAGATCGTCGCCGAGTTTGAGAAGACCAAGATCGATACCCCGGAAGATCTGCTCAAGTGGGTGCGCAAGCACCCCAATGCCAAGAAATCCTATCTCTGCGAAGGTGTCGTCCTGGAATTGGCTAACGGCAAGCAGTTTGGCGTCCCCTTCTTTCTCTTCGACCCGAAGGAGATGAAAATCCTGGAACCAGGCTGGCAGGAGTGGCTTTCCGAAAAGTCCGATGAGGAAGAGCGGGAACGCCAAAGCTTCCTGCTTCGGGCCCAAGCCCAAGCCTACCAGGACCAAATCGATGCCCAGGCACGCCAACAGCAACAGATCCAGGTGATGCAACTGCAGATGCTGGCGGTAGCCTCCGGCGTCGTCTCGATGTGGGAAGTCTGCCTCTACCCAGCCCCTGGCGTTCCAGCCCGCCCCATGTGCGTGATCGTCCCTGCCCGTGACAGCGAAATCGCCTCGCAGATGGCTCGAGCCCAATACCCAGGCTTCGGGATTGGATCGATTCGCCGCGTCAGCAACTGATCGCGTCGCCTCAGAGACCGCACCTTGCCCACCAACCGCAAATGCATTTCTGCCAGTTCGGGAAGCCGGGCGGCAGAAGGCATACCAAGAAGCTCCATTGGCAGACCAACTTCCACCCGATGGCCGGTCCTCCCCGTCAACTAGATGGTCCCGCTCTAAACTCATCGACTGCGGCAACCGCCGGTCGATCCAGATGAAATTCTAATACTTTTTAGAATATCGTATCGTCCCCCAAACCGCTCAACAGGTCACCTCACGGCAGCGTGTGGCCAAGAGAGCGATCGCGTCTTTCATCCGCTGCGAATCGACTTGGTGGACATCGATCGGTTGCCCGACTCCGGTGAGCATGGTCAGCGTCAGTCGCCCCCCAAGATGCTGACGAAACTCTTCCAGCCCATCGACCAAGTGAGGATGTTCCAGCAGGGCATCATAGACCGGCAACCCCAACTGCGCGAGCACTTGGAGGGTTTGATCTAGCACACCTGGCTGTAGACCATGAGCTAGGGTGGAGTAGGCGGTATCCAAGGCCACTCCGATCGCGACGGCTTCCCCATGGCGCAGGCGATAGCGACTGAGCCCTTCTAATTTGTGGGCCGACCAATGACCAAAATCGAGCGGCCTCGCCTCACGCGATTCAAACGGATCACCGCCTCGTGTGATGTGCATCAGGTGCAGCGTCACCGAACGCCGCAGAGCCTCCCTCACAGGTAATGCGTTGCGATCGGCGATTTGCCTTGCGTTCTGATGCAGCCACTGGAAGAAATCGGAATCCTTCAGCAGCGCCACCTTGACCGCTTCGGAAAAGCCGCAGCGGAAGTCGCGATCAGGGAGCAGTTCCAGCAGTCGGGCATCGTTGACGACGCCCCAGGGAACAGCGAAGGTTCCCTTCCAGTTCTTCTTTCCGAATGCATTGATCGCATTCTTAACCCCAACCCCGCTGTCCCCCTGCGCGAGGGTTGTCGTCGGAATTCTCACCAGCCGGATGCCGCGGTGCGCGATCGCAGCCGCGTAACCGACCGCATCGAGAACCGCTCCGCCCCCAACCACCAAGATGTAACTACGCCGGTCTAGTCCTTCCCCATCGATCGCCTCGAAAACCGAATCGACCCATCGAGACTGGTTCTTGACCTCCTCACCACCTTCCAGCAATCGAACCCGACCAGTGGCTTGCAATCGATCGCTTCTTCCCAACCGCTCTTCCAGTCGTTCAATCAGGCTGGCGTCGGCGTCGCTGACCCCTTGATCTACCCAGCACTGCACGCGAACCGCTACCCCTTCGCTTCCTTCCATCAGGGACTCCACGATCTCCCAATCGCTCCCAAGGCAGTCTTCGGTGAACCGCAGGCGATGGCGATACGGAACCTGAAAGTCGATATCAAGCTTCCGGGGGTCGACCCGATGCGTAGGATCTTGCATGGCGGATGGAATCGGTGGGGGGCGCGAATCGGGTGGCCGACGGATGGACTGTCACCTTGTCATTGTGATCCGCCACTGGCTCCCTGAACAGGGTCCAGGTCGGCCGGTTCCACCTCCACGCTGCAAGGAAGAACACTCCGCCCCCCCCGCAAGCTCAACTCAACCCTCACTACCGCTTCCGCGACTCGATACCCCCCCATCGATCCCGTGGCGGTCGGTAATGGTCCGTAGGAATCGTGGCTTGGATGCGGGATCGCGAACATTGGGCTGCGAATGCCTCAGTTTTGCAATCCCCTAAAAGCTCAGCTCTTAGCTTGGCGCGGTGGAAATGCCCATGATGTTCATGCCTACTCGCTTCCGACAGAGGGCCGTCAGATCGCACGAACTGCGGGCTGCTTGCTGTAGGAATTCGTGCCGTTTCGATTAGATCGAAGCAGCGTTCCATTTCCTGCCAGTCAACCGCTGGTATGCTTCGATGTACTTCTCGCGAGTCTTCTCGACGACCTCTGCTGGTAGCGGCGGGGGAGGGCTGTTTCGATCCCAACTGGTGGTCATCAGGTACTCTCGCACGAATTGCTTGTCGAAAGAAGCCTGTGGGCCCCCTGGTCGATAAAGATCGGCGGGCCAGAATCTGGAGCTGTCGGGGGTTAGCACTTCATCGATCAGCAGCAACTTCCCATCGCTCCACCCAAACTCCAATTTTGTATCGGCAATGAGGATCCCGCGAGCCGCCGCCAGTTCGGATCCCTTGCGGTACACCTCCAGCGATCGCTTCTTGAGTTCGAGGGCCAGATCAGCCCCCAACGCCTCCACCATCGTTTCCAGGCCGACGTTTTCGTCGTGCCCACTGGCCGCTTTCGTGGCTGGTGTAAACAGTGGCTCCGGCAATCGGGCGCACTGCGTCAGACCGGATGGAAGCGGCAAATCACACACCCGACCTGTGGCCAGATAGTCCCGCCACCCAGATCCCTCCAGATACCCGCGCACGACACACTCAAATGGAATCACCTCGGCCTTGCGGACCACCATGCTGCGACCTTCCAGATCCCCCTCAGGATCGCACCTCCGCACCTCGTCGGGCAACGCCTGGTCCAACAGATGATTCGCCTCACCCAACTGCTCAAACCAAAACAGACTCAACTGGGTCAGCAATCGTCCTTTGTCGGGAATCGGTGTCGGTAGGATCCAATCGAAGGCGCTAATTCGATCAGTGCTGACGATTAGCAGTCGATCGCCAAGATCGTAGACATCGCGCACCTTCCCCTGACGCTTGGGGAAGGGGAGATGAGTTTCTAGTATCGCCCGCATGCCTTCCATGATCCGATCTCTCCGGACGTATGTTGTTGAGGCAATGGCACGCCAATCCCCAGCCCATGTCAGCCAGCCAACCACTCGCGACTCGACCGATTCCCCAGCGATGATGCGGCCCAACCAACCCGTTCCGAGGAGGCATAGCGTACACTAAGACAGTCAACTTGGGGAGTTGCCAAGCGGTAGACAAATCAGAGGCGGTGGAAGGTGGTCGGCAAGGGGAACGCATGCACACGATCCAATTTTCTCTTGCAGGGATCGACCACGACGCATCGCGCGCTGCCCGCGTCGCCTACCTGACCAGTTTGGAAGGAATCCCCTGGCCCTGCCAAATCGAATTGCAGGGAGACCTGCTGAGCCTCCGTCGCGAAGTTGGCGACTCCGGAAAGTTGACGATCCTTTGGCCGACTCAAACTCTGGGTCCAGTCGCCCTCTCGACCGCTACGCTGCGAGTGCAACAGGAACCCTACGACCTCCCCTTGGAACTGGCACGCGGGACGCTGGTTCGCGTCCGAAATCGCGCGGCGGAATGGGAGCCTTTCGGGATCGATGCGGGAAAGCCTTTCGACCAGCGGATCGAACTGGCCGTAGAATCGCTGCTGGATTGCATTATCGCCCCGAGGTTCTCAAAAACATCCGCCCAGCACGCGCAGCAATCGATCGAGCAGACACTGCAGGCCCAGCAGTTGCTGATGGAACAAATGACGGCGCAGATGTCGACTCCCACAGGCCCACCAGCAGCGTCCAGTGCGCCGGTCGTTGGCTTTCGAATCAGCAACTCCACCAACTGGAAACCGCTGGCCGATCTGACGAAAGCCCACAACCAGATGGCGTTCATTGAAATCCCCTGGGGCGGGGATTCGTCCAGCCAATGGGAAAAAGGACTCCGAGATGCAGGGGAGAAGATCGAGTGGTGCAACCGGCAACGGATTCCGTGCGCTGTGGGGCCCTTGATGAGCCTGCAGAATCAGGGGATCCCCCCTTGGATGTATCTCATGGAAGACTATCCTTCGGTCGTCGGGCTGTCGCTTGAACGAATGAAACGAATCGTTCGAGCCTTCGCTGGCAAGGTTCAGTTGTGGCACGTTCTCTCGGGAGTCAACGCCTCCAATCAACTCCACTGGGACGACCAGCAACTCCTTCAGTTCATCGTCCAGGCGGTCCAGTTGGTACACCAGCTTTCCCCGAACTCTCCCCTGCTGCTTTCTATCGATCAACCTTGGGCTGAGTACCTCGCCTCACGACAGAACGCCTACTCCCCGCTCCATCTTGCCGATGCGCTGCTTCGCGCCAACCTGGGCATCACGGCGATCGGGCTGGAAATGAACCTGGACGCCTGGCCCGGCGGCTCCCTGCCACGAGACCCTCTGGATGTTTCGGATCTCATCGATCAGTGGTCGATGCTGGGGATCCCCCTGGTTGGATTCCTTGCAGCTTCCCTGCATGGCGGCCACGATCCAGCAGCATTCGGCCAGGTGGAAATGCCTAGCCAGTGGCTGAATGCGGGAAACCCACCCCCCGATACCTTGCCCCTTTCCAAGGCGAGGGAACTCTGGATCGCATCGGTCTGGAATGCCTTGCGCGCCAAGGGAAACCTCCATGCCTTGGTCTGGAATCAAATCGACGACCATGCTCCTCATTTTCTCCCGAATGCCGGTGGGTTCGACTCCAGCGGGAAATTACGATTCCCCTTTCTTCTCCCGAGAAAACGGTAAAAAGTGACGGCGGTCGTCAGGGCGAATTGGCCCTTCGTCTGTTCGAGCACAACCGTCGCTTAAGCCATCTCCTACCATTCTCCGGATCGGTGCCCTCCCCCCCAACCTCTGGGAAGGCTCGTCTGGATTCCAAAAGCCAAATCGGGCATACTTCCGGCTCGATCACCCCTGGCAATACGATTTGCCGGGCTGCGTCTTTCCTTCCATCGCCCTCGGAAGTGATGCAAGACCGACCGACCGCAGGATGCCGTTGGTCGCCAAAGGGCTCGCGAATTCATGGAGGAATTGTCGATGTCGATTTCCCAACCGGCCAGCCATCGTCCCGGCAGAGCAATTCCCGATCAATCGGTTTCCGCCGGACGAACTCCCGGGATGTCTCGACCGGCCGAGACGCTTCCGACCCGTGTCTTCTGGCCCTACGCCATCTCGATCTGGCTGGTCCACGCCCTCTCCCTTCTGGCGCTAGCACCATGGTTCTTCTCGACCAGCGGCTTGATCGTGCTGGTGGTCACCCACTTTTTGTTCGATGGACTGGGCGTCTCCATCGGCTACCACCGACTGTTGACGCATCGAGGTTTTGCCTGTCCGAAGTGGTTTGAGCATCTGCTGGCCATCTTCGGTATCTGCACCCTTCAGGATTCACCGGCGCGCTGGGTAGCGATCCACCGGATGCATCACCAGCACAGCGACAAACCTGCCGACCCACACTCCCCGTGGGTCACTTTTTTCTGGGGCCACATGGAATGGCTGCTGGTGAAAGATCGCCGCCACGACAGCGTCTTCCATTTCGAAAGATATTGTCGTGATCTGCTTCGCGACCCCTTCTACCAGAAGGTGGAACGCAAGCTGATGTGGCTATGGATCTACCTGGCGCACGCGGTGGCAATTACCGCGATGGGCTATGCTTTTGGTCTTTACCAGGAGGGCACGCGACAAGCGGCTTTCCAGATGGCAGCAAGTTGGCTGGTCTGGGGCGTTTTCCTGCGCACCGTTTTCACAATGCACGTGACCTGGGCGGTCAATTCGGTCTGCCACAAATGGGGCTACCGGAACTATCAGACCCGGGACGAAAGCACCAATAGCTGGTGGGTGGCCCTGCTGACTTTCGGAGAAGGTTGGCACAACAACCACCATGCCGACCCACGCAGTGCCCGCCATGGGCACCGGTGGTTTGAATTCGATATGTCGTGGTTCTTGATCCGGCTGTTTGAAAAAATTGGACTGGCATCCCAAGTGGTCGGCCCCAGGTTGCGACTGGGAACGATCGCCAACGAGGCTATTGACGAGATGCCGGAATGACCTTCAGACGCAGCGTTTGGTCCCCACGCTGAACGACGATCTCCGTCTCCTGCCCCACCCTTAGCCCTTCAATGGCGAAGGTATAGTCGTAGACGTTTTCGATCTTCTTCCCCGCCAACTCGACGATCACATCGCCACCCTGTACCCCTGCCGTTGCCGCTGGACCGTTCTTGGCAACCCCAGACAACTTGACGCCCTGGATGTCGCCCTGAGCGTAATCGGGAACGGTTCCAAGAAATGCGGTCAACATCGCTCGCTTCCCCTGGTTCTCCGGGGCAGCCTGCGCGACATATTCGGGTGGCTCGGGCCGCGTCGAAACCGAACGTGCGATCAACCCCATCAGGCGAGCCACCTGGGCGGCTCCTTCGTAATTGATCAGGTCCGGAGTATCTCTGGGCGTGTGGTACTCCCCGTGCGATCCAGTGAATGCCGAGAGAATCGGCACTCCGGCCATGAAAAAGGTACTGGCGTCGGTCGGCAAATAGGAATCACTCTGCAGCGTCAGCGATAGTCCGACCACCGCGTTCCGCTGTTCGATCTCCTGCGTCCACAGCGGTGAGGACCCAACCCCTTGAAGCACCAACTTCTCACGCAGCCTCCCGATCATATCGAGATTGAAGCAGGCTGCGACCGTGGGAGCCAATCGCACAGCACCAGTCGCCGTCGGGGCTGCTGCCACCTCCCCCTCTCCTTCCGATGACTCGGCCGCTGCCTTCTCCCCGGACTCTCCCTTCCGCAGGCTTGGATATAGCGCATCAAACTGCTCGGCAAAGTAATCGGAACCCAACAACCCCAACTCCTCTCCCGACCAAGCGGCAAAGAGGATGTCGTGCTTCAGCGAAAGCTTGCCAGATCGCTTTTGCGCCGCCAGGAACTGAGCGATTTCCAGCATGCCGGCAACACCCGATGCGTTGTCGTCCGCACCACGATGCGTCCCGCCGCGCTCTTCGTCCCGAGCCAGCGAAGAGCCACCCTGGCCGGTGCCGAGGTGATCGATGTGCGCCCCCACCACCACCACATGCGGGCTGGGCTGGGATCCGGCGCGGATCCACCCGAGAACGTTGCGCCCCTCCTTCTTGATCTGCTGCACATCGATCGTCGCCGCCAGCGCTACTCCCTCCAACGGGAATCCCATCATCAACTCGCCACGATCCAGAAACTTCTGCATCGCCTCAAGCGACTCCTCAGACTTGCCTGCCTTGAGTAATGAGTCGGCTACGTTGTCACTGATGCTGATGACCGCCAAACTCGATCCAGCAAGCGTTCCATCCATCTGAAGTGGCACGAGTGGTTCCCGAATGCCGCTGGTCGGCCCGCTGACGACAATCAGACCCACTGCGCCGCGATCCCTCGCAGCCATCGCCTTGTATCGCAGACCGGAATACCTGGCCAGGTGCTGCCGTCGCTCAGGAGATACGTCCATCGGCATCTGACGATAGACGATCACCCACTTCCCTTCGACATCCAGGTGCACGTACGAGTCATAGCCGGGCTGCCCTTCGTCCTCGGGTGCCACGATTCCATATCCCGCAAAAACCACCGGAGCACTAGCAACCTCTCCTTGTCGACTGAAAGACACCGGTCGCCAGTCCTCATTGAGCTTCCATGTGGTCTCTCCCCAGGCCAATCGGTTTGCCTCTCCCAGCGTCACCCCTGCGGTGAAAGGAAAAGATTGATACCAGCTACCGTCCACCCCGGCCGGTTCCAGCCCCAGTCCTTCCAGATACGACGCGACGTAGGCGGTGGCTTTCGCCTCTCCAGGAGTTCCAGTCAAGCGTCCGCCCAGTTCGGGCCGGCACAAGTAATCGACGTGCCGGCCGATGTCGGCGGCGGTGAAATCCGCCGCGGTCGCTCGCGCCGCCTCCCCACCGGCAATCCGATCCGATTCCATCGAGCTTTCGGCTAAGGTACTTTCGGCGTCTTTTGAGTCGATCTCCAGTGCCCTGCGAGCCTGCGCATCATCCCAGGTGGCGGTGAACAATTGAGACGATTTGCTGGCGGTCCGATTGCTTGTCCAGGTCAAATGATTCCCGTCGGGAGAAAAGACAGGAAGGCCGTCAAAACCTTCGGTGGTCGTCACGCGAACCGGGGTTTTCTCTCCCTTGGCATCGACCAAGTACAGCTCGAAGTTGCTGAATCCCTCAAGGTTCGATGCAAAAATCAGGTAGTCTCCGCTGGGATGATAAAATGGTGCCCAGCTCATCGCCCCCAGCTTCGTCAAAGCGCGCACATCCGATCCATCGATCGCCATCGTAAAGATCTCGGCAGTCGCTCCGTTCTCTGAGAATCGTCGCCAGCAGATCCGCTGTCCATCTGGCGAGAAAAAGGGGCCCCCGTCGTATCCGGAAACATCGGTCAGTCGCCTGACTTGCGTTCCGTCTCGGCGCATCAGGTAGAGGTCGACCGCACTGGATGGATCCTGCTCGAACAGCTGCTTCTGCGACTCGGACAATTCCCCAGAATAGGCGCCACGATTCGATGCGAAGACGATCCATTGACCATCAGGCGAATAGGATGCCTCGGCATCGTACCCCACCGCATCGGTCAAGCGACGATACTGCCCGGTGGCTCGATCCCACTCCACCAAGTCATAGGTCGCATCGTAGTCCCAGGCATAACGGCGAGTCTGCCCAGAGGCACGAAACGCGAGTTCCTCTTCCATCTTCTTGCGTGCATCTGGATCGAACTGCGTCGAGGCAAAAAGAACCGTCTGGCCACTGGGGTGGATCCAAGCGCAGGTGGTCTTGCCGTAGCCAGGGGAGACACGCTGGCTGTCCCCGGTTTCCATGTCCATCCAGTAGATCTGATAAAAGGGATTGTCTACCTCCCTTTCGCTCTGAAAGACCATCTGCTTGCCGTCGGCAGCATAGTACCCTTCGCCACTCCGTTTTCCCTCGAATGTCAACTGGCGAACACCCGCGAGGAAACGCTTCTCCATATCCTCCGCCAGCTTGGCCTCTTCCGGTTTCCCGACCGCTGGTTCCTGCGCGACCAGCCTCTGGGTCACCGACCTCAAACAAGTCACTGGCCAGCCGCCTCCCGACCACAGTGTCGCACCGACCACGATCGCTCCTATCCAGCGGCGTCCCAAAAAGCCAACCACTGGAGGCACTTCAAAGACCATGCATGCAGTCCTTCTGTTGAAAATCGATATCAGGTGCAGGCAGGAGGAATCGCCATCACCTGCTGGGCTGATTGGGTGGTGCCTGTGCACCAGGGTGGGGTGGCCGATCGCGCACCTACTCCGCAGGGAAATCATGTCTTTCCCTTCAGTGAGATGACCGTCGGCTCTCTGTCGATCCATTGTAATGGCGTGAACAGACCAGGCGAGTCCTCTTGAAAACCGCCAGCCCAGGGGTCGATCCAGGCCCTACTTTCTGGCACAATCGGCCGATTCCTGCCTCCAGGGTGCGCACGATCCATCTTTGCCTGAGTGCCTTTTGCCGAGACCTGAACATGTCGATCCTCTGGGAACGCTCTGGACTGGATTGCCGACTTTCGATGGAAGATTTCCGGGAGGCGATCGAGGCGATCCTTCGGTTGAAGGGAAACCCCAACCGCATCCTGGCAATCCCGCCGGACCACACGCGGTCGGCCAGCAGGGCAGGGGAATTGACTGTCGCTCTCCACGAACTGGCTCCCAAGCAACTGGTCGATATCATGCCGGCTTTGGGGACACACGAGCCGATGTCGCCGGGAAGACTGGAAAAAATGTTTCCTGGTATCCCCCAGGACCTCTTCCGTGTCCATCGCTGGCGAAACGACGTGGTGCGTCTGGGTCTGGTGGACGCCTCCTACGTCGAGCAGACGACGGAGGGATGCTTTGCCGAGCCCTGGCCGGCAGAAGTCAACCGACTGGTGGTGGAAGGACGCCACGACCTGATCCTCTCCCTGGGGCAGGTGGTGCCGCATGAAGTGATCGGCATGGCCAACTACAACAAAAATCTTTTTGTCGGAGTTGGCGGATCGGGCGGGATCCATGCCAGCCACTATCTGAGTGCGCTTTACGGGATGGAGCGGATCATGGGCCGCGGCGATACGCCACTTCGGCGCATTCTCAACCGAGCCTCGGAACTCTACGCGTCGCACCTGCCGATCGTGTATGGCTTGACGGTTGTCGAGTCGTTCCCTGACGGTTCGCAGGCGACCCGTGGTCTATTCTTCGGCGACGACCACGACGTCTTCTGGCGCGCCTGCGATCTGGCAGCGCAGGTCAACTGCTTCCAGATCGCCGAAGCCGCCGAAACGATCGTTGTCGCAATGGACCCGTCGAAATACAACACCACATGGCTCGCCAACAAGGCCATCTACCGGACGCGGATGGCGATCCGCGACGGAGGGCAACTGGTGGTCATCGCTCCAGGTGTCGAACGCTTCGGCGAAGACCCGCTCAACGATCGTCTGATCCGCTCCAGCGGCTATCGCACCACTCCTCAGGTGATCGAGATGGTCGCCCAGAATCCGGAACTACGAGAGAATCTCTCGGTCCCGGCTCACCTCATCCACGGATCAACCGAAGACCGCTTTGAGGTGCTCTACTGCTCCAACTCGATCGCTGCCGAAGAACTGGAATCAGTGGGCTACCGCGCGGGGAACGTGGAGGCGATGACGCGCAGGTACCGCGTCGGCCAGATTCAGGGGGGCTGGAACGAATCGACCGATGGCAAGCGGTTCTTTTTCATCCAGGACCCAGGCCTGGGGCTGTGGATGCATCGTCACCACCCCCATGCCTTCCCCGCCCGGTCGATCGACTGACGAATCCAACGGCGACGCTAGTACCCGGTAGGATCGATCTCTCCGGGAAGCCCCAAAGCTGTCTTAGACTCGATCCTGCTGTCGCCGGCTTCGGGCACGTTTCTTAAGGCATTCATCGCAAAGTCCTTCCACCACCAACCGATGCCCAATCGCTCGGAAGCGATGCTGCTTTGCCACTTCGGCAATCAACAGCTTGAGCTCCTCATTGTGAAACTCGATCAGCCCCTGGCACTGCTGACAATGCAGGTGATCGTGTGGTGGATACCCGTAGTCATGCTCGTAGATCGCTCGGCCGTTCAGCTCAAAGCTGCGAAGCAAGCCGGCGTCGACAAACTCCTTAAGCGTCCGGTAGACCGTCGGGCGAGAGACATAATTGGCGTGGCCCTTGCGGGGCAACTGGTCGATCAGCTGATCGGCGTCAAAGTGCTCATGCTGACTGAACACCCGCTCCACCAAAAAACGCCGCTGGTCGGTGTTCCGCAACCCTCGACTCTGCAAGTATTCCTCGAACCGTTCCAAGGGACTCATCGAGACGGAGACGGCACCCAGGCCGCTGGCTTCGACTCCTTCGATATCCAGGCCACCACCGATCGGTTCATCGCTGGCCATGCTTGGTCCCTTTACATTCCAAAGAACTTCCGGCGCAGGCCCACCTGCCTACTGCGGTGAGCCCGCCGTCGCCACATCGCTCTACTATCCCCCGACCAGCCCGGATCGTCCACCCCAGTCCTTGGCCGGCGGCGATGGTTTCGATTCCTTCCGTTGCCCCTGGCTTTGCGGGGGACAAAAGGACAACCTACCCGAGTACACTGAAGGCGGTCAGGCTGGATGGTTGTTGGACCCTCGGGGAGCCCCACCGGCCTTGTCTCAGCAAGATCTCCTGAAGGGTGCCCCTCTCATGCGAAGATTCCCCCCCTGCCAAACCGGCTGGCGGCTGGCCTCCACAGGCCTCCTCCTGGCGGCGAGTTTTTTTTCTGGAATGACTGATTCGGCGAGTCTCGCCCAGGAGCCGCCTGGGGTAGGGCAGGGCTACACCGATACCCCGCAACTGCCTAATCAGATGTGGCGGGTCCATGACAAGTATCGTCCACGCCCCGCTGTGGTGGCCCCCGGAGAACAGCCTGGCTCTCCCCCATCCGATGCCACAGTCCTCTTCGACGGCACACAACTAGATGCCTGGAGAAAAGCAGGGACTGACCAGCCTGCAGGTTGGAAGGTGGAAGAGGGGTCGATGGTCGCTCAAGGCGGATCCGGATCGATCGAGACGAAGGAATCCTTCGGCGATGTGCAGTTGCACCTGGAATGGTCCGCTCCGGAACCACCCCGCGGAGAAGGACAGGGGCGAGGCAATAGCGGTGTAATCTTCATGGGGCGCTATGAGGTGCAGGTCCTCGATTCCTTCCAGAGCGATACCTATGCCGACGGCCAAGCCGCATCGATCTACGGCCAGTTCCCCCCGCAGGTCAACGCGATGCGTGCCCCCGGCCAGTGGCAGGTCTATGACATCGTCTTCGAAGCACCTCGCTTTGATGGCGACAAACTGGCTCGACCTGCCAAAGTCACCGTCTTCCACAACGGAGTCCTTGTTCAGCACGCCACCGAGATGATCGGACAGATGGCCCACCAGCAGATCGCTCCCTACGTAGCGCACCCGCCCAAGGGACCATTGCTGCTCCAGGATCACGGAGACCCCGTGCGATTTCGCAACATCTGGATCCGCCCCCTACGCGAAGAAATCGACCCCTGGCTGACCTTTCCCGCAGGGCAAGGGGCTGGCCATGGAAAGAAGGTGGTTCTGATCGCTGGTGATGAAGAATATCGCAGCGAAGAATCGCTCCCCATGCTGGCCGATCTCCTCGCCAAGAAGCACGGATTCCAGTGCAGCGTCCTCTTCCCGATCCACCCGGAAACCGGAACGGTCGATCCGAATTACGGCCGCAACATCCCAGGCACCCATCTGCTGGAAGACGCTGATCTGATGATCATCGCTACCCGTTTCCGTCACCTGCCCGACTGGCAGATGAAGCCGATCGTCGATTTCGTAGAACGCGGTGGGGCCGTGATCGGACTGCGCACCGCCACCCACGCTTTCAACTACCCTGGCGACTCTGAAAGCCCCTACAAGGACTGGAGCTTCAACAGCGGCAAATGGCCCGGCGGGTTCGGCCAGCAAATCCTCGGCGATACCTGGGTCAACCACCACGGCAACCATAAGGTCGAAGCGACACGAGGGATCGTGGCCCCAGGTGCTGCAGATTCAGCGCTGCTGAAGGGAGTCGAAAATGTCTTTGGTCCGTCGGATGTCTACGGGATCACCCATCTGCCGAAGGATTCCCAGGTGCTTCTCCTGGGACAGGTCCTCACCGGCATGAACCCAACCGACCCGCCAGTCGAAGGGAATAAAAACGATCCGATGATGCCGCTGGCCTGGACCCGCGTGATCCCTCGCGATAATGGAAGTGCCAATCGCGTCTTCTGCACCACCATGGGCGCTTCGGTCGACCTGGCGAACGAGGGACTCCGGCGACTTGTCGTCAATGCCTGCTACTGGGCTACCGGCTTGGAAGATGCAATTCCTGCAAAGAGCGATGTGGAAATTGAAGGAAAGTTCGAACCGACCTTCTACGGCTTCCATCCAGGCGATCACTTCAAGAACCAGCGACTGAAGCCGGTCGATTTCCTGCTCCGCTAAGTCGGAGTCACCCGTGAAGTACGCTTGATATGTCTCTCTGGGCTTTGGACACCCGTGTCCAAAGCCCAGAAGGCTTTCGTTCCCTCCTCAATCCACTAGGCCGCATTCGGAATCTTGGGCCAAAGCCCACGACCGATCGGCTCTGCCAATGGGACGGGGAGGAGACGAAGCTTCCCAATCGGCGGTGCTGGACTCTGGTCAGCCTGCTATCCTACGAGGCCGCTGCTTTTCTTCCAGCAATTCATACGATCCAGCAAACCAGAGGAATGAACGGATGGACCGCACCTATCGCGTCCAACTTCAAAAAGAACAATTGGTCTTCAGTGCCGCGCATTTCATCACCTTCGCAGGAGATATCTGCGAATGCCTGCACGGACACAACTACGGGGTCCGCGCCGAGGTAGAAGGGCCGCTGGATGAGAATCGCTACGTTGTCGATTTCATCGCCTTTCGAGACACCCTCGCGGGAATCGTAAAGCAACTGGACCACCATGTAATTCTCCCCGCCAAACATGCGGAGATCCATGTCAGTCGCGAAGGGGATGAAGTGGTCACGCGATTCCGCAACAAGCGATGGATTTTTCCGACCGAAGACTGCATGATCCTGCCGGTCGTCAACACGACAGCCGAGGAAATCGCTGGATGGATCGGCACTCAAATGCTCGAAACCTTGGTGCCTCGGACTCCGCATCCGCTAAACTGGCTAGAGGTTTGGGTCGACGAAAACCACGGACAGTGGGGCATCTGCAGAATGCCTTGGAGCGTTTCCTGATCTGTGCCTCAAATCAGGATTCGTCGGCGGGACTCAATAGCTGCCGCACTGCAGACGCGACATCCGGTTGACGCATCAACGATTCCCCTACCAGGATCGCCTGCACCCCATGCCCCCAGAGCAGTCTGGCATCCTTCGCGTCGCGAATCCCACTTTCCGCGACCAAGTACCGCCCCTGGGGTACCTGCGGTCGCAATCGCACCGCACGCTGCAAGTCGACTTCGAATGTGTGCAAATCCCGGTTGTTGACTCCAATCCAGCGGGTCCCAGTCGCCAGCACCGCGGGCAGATGCACCGGATCGTATAGTTCGATCAACGTTTCCATCCCGCACTCGACGGCACATTGCCGCAGTTCAATCATCTGTGCTGGACTGAGGCATTCGGCGATCAAAAGAACGGCGTCTGCCCCAGCCGCTCTGGCTTCGAAAACCTGATAAGGATCGATCAGAAAATCTTTCCTTAGAAGCGGAATCGTCACGGCATCGCGAATGGCTTCCAGATACTCCAGGGCCCCCTGAAAGTAGTCGCGATCCGTCAGCACGCTCAGCGCATCGGCTCCCCCCTCGACATAAGCGCGAGCGATCGCGACGGGGTCGAAGTCGGATCGCAGCACTCCCTTGCTGGGACTGGCGCGCTTGACCTCTGCAATCAATCCGATCCGATCCCGACGCGCCAGCGCCTCCGTCCAGTCGCGAGTCGGTGGCATCGATGCCGCACGATGCCGCAGTTCTTTCAGAGGGCACCGGCGCATGGCATCGGCGACCTCCTGCTGCTTGGTCTGGACAATACGCTCCAGAATGGTCGCCATGGATCGCTCCAGCATCAAGAAACGAAACAACCGAAACGATTCCGCCAGCCTGCGGCGATCAGTGCTTGAAGTGCCGATGGCCGGTGAAGAGCATCGGGATACGATGGCGATTGCAGGCAGCGATGACTTCCTCATCCTTCCGTGATCCACCAGGTTGAATGATGGCGACGACTCCCGCTGCAGCAGCTTTATCGATCGAATCGGGAAACGGGAAAAAGGCATCCGAAGCCAGCACACTCCCTCGCGATCTCTCGCCAGCCTTCTGGATCGCAATCTCCACGCTATCCACGCGGCTCATCTGCCCGGCGCCCACACCCACCAGGGAGGCATCGGTGGCCAAAACAATGGCGTTGCTCTTGACGTGCCGCACCATCTCCCAAGCAAATGTGATGTCCTCCATCAATTCGTCTGCCATCGGCACCTCGGTCACCGCACGCCACTGCGATGGATCGGAATTACCCCGGTCGGCATGCTGCACCAGGACTCCACCGCGGAGGAACCGATACTCGATCTCCTGTCGATCCTGCGTCCAGTTCCCTGTCGCCATCAGACGCACGCTATCGCGCCACTTCGGCTTGGTCGTCAATATCTCCATCGCCTCCCGAGAGAATTCCGGGGCGACGACTGCCTCCACAAACAGCCCCGGCTCGCAAAGGAACTGCGCAGTCTGAGCGTCGACCATGCGGTTCAGGCCGACGATGCCGCCAAATGCACTGACGGGATCCCCTGCAAACGCTTTGCGACAGGCCCAATACAGTTTATGCCCCACAGCAGCACCACAAGGGTTGTTGTGCTTGATAACGACCGCGGCTGGCTGAGCGAAGCCATGCGAGATCGACAGGGCGCTTTCCAGATCGAGCAAGTTGTTGTAGGAGAGCTCCTTGCCATGGAGCTGCTTGGCATCGACCAGCGCTCCTGGAATCGAACCCAACCGATACACTGCAGCCGGCTGATGCGGATTCTCCCCATACCGAAGCTCCGCCACCCGGTGCAGCGACAGCTCCATTTTTTCAGGCCATTGCCCCTCCGCCGTCCCGACCGCATCCTCCTGAGACCGCTCCAAGCCCCGGAAGTATTCCGCAATCGCCGCATCGTACGCTGCGGTATGCGCGTAACATCTCCCCGCAAGCCGACGCCGTGTCTCAAATGCCACCACCCCCCGCTGCTCCAACTCGCCCGCAACCCGGTCGTAGTCCGATGGATCGGTCACGACGCTGACCCACGCATGATTCTTCGCGGCCGCCCGCAGCAAACTGGGGCCCCCAATGTCGATCTGCTCAATCGCCTCTCCAACGGTGACTCCCTCGCGAGCCACCGTTTCCTGGAAAGGATAGAGATTCACAACGACCAGATCGAAGGGAACAATCTGGTGTTCCTCCATGACGGCTTGATCACCCGTCCGGTCCCGGCGGGCCAGAATCCCGCCGAAGATTTTCGGATGGAGCGTCTTCAGACGGCCATCCATCACCTCCGGAAATCCGGTGTACGCAGCGATGTCCAGGACAGGAATTCCGTTGGACTCCAGAAAACTGCGCGTGCCGCCAGTGCTGTACAGTACGATGCCCAGTTGGTGCAGGCGACGAGCAAACGAGTCCAAGCCCCGTTTGTCGCTGACACTGATCAATGCATGGCCCACTTTCCCCGGCACGGTCTCTGCCATGGTTTCCCCTTCCATGATTCGGCACGCTCCTCATGGTTCCCGTCGCCATGGGATCGGCTGCCTGTGAGCCTCTGGTTTATCACCAAACAGACACCGGTCAAGGTGACCCAAGCAGAAATCACAGCATCCAATGGATGCGATTGCCGGTTGCCCAGCGGCAATCAGCCACTCAGAATCGCCTCCGCTCCCTGCGATCCGCATCGTTGCGACCGGGTTTGCAGCACCACCGCACCCCAGCCTCGCTGAAGGCAACCAAAGAAAAAAGGCTGACGCTTCTCAGGTTGCTCGCACGCGTCCTGAAGCACCAGCCTGCTGGTAAGGGGAAAACTCCCCATCGATATCTGCCACTCGGGAACGTTGGTGGTTGGCAAGCGAAACCGCTTCAGCCATTTACCAGCCGCTCCTAGCAGGACTAGATCACCCCGCCATGCACCCGGTAGGGAGACATATGGTCAGGCTGATCCAGGAACCAAAAGCGTTCCCACTCCTGAACCAACATACGAAGATTCTCGGAGGTGTAGATCAGCTGCTCGGCCCGCCGCTGTGGCAACGCCGAATAGATCGGGATGATACAGCCGGTGAAGGTCGAAACCCCACACGCAAGAACCAGAGCTCGCATCCACCGCCGCATGGCAAATCCTCCGTGATCGCCTGACCGTCATTTCCGGTTGTCGCTACAACCTGATCGATGATTTCGGCTGTTTTATCCGTCATCCTTTACCGGATCCTCAACTTCCTCGATGTTTTTCTTCGATCGATCCTCCTCGGAGTCCAGTTGCCAGTTGGCTAGCTTGGCGGAATCCATCTGGGCGACTCGCTCTTCCATCTCCTTACCAGCCTTGAAAATCACCGCCACCCGCTCCGGAACCTGGACCTTCTCTCCCGTTTTCGGATTTCTAGCATTTCTGGCTGCGCGGGCCCGCACCTGAAAGATACCGAAGTTCCGTAGCTCTACCCGCCCCTCGGTCATCAGCGTCTGAATGATGGCATCGAAGGTCGTCTCGACGATCTGCTTGATCTGAGGTTGGGGTAACCCCGTCTTCAGGGAGATCGATTTGATCATCTCTTTCCTGGCCATCTTCCCCTGCCTTGCCGCTTAGGTCTTGGACAGCAAATCTTCGTCCGTCACCAGCCCTTCCCTACAACCCCCCGAGCCCGAAGGGAGTGGCAGCCAGCGGACAGCCCGCCGATCCAATCCGCCTCAAGACACTCGCCCATCCGGTCTTCCTGCAGCAATAAGCAATGCAGAAATGGACTGGCTCACTCGGGAAAAAAACTGTCGGAGATCGCCTCTAAGCTCCAAAATTCGAATCAGTCGAGCCTTGCAGCAGCAATCATCTTGAGAAACTCCGCATTGCTCGGAAATCTCCCCAGCTGCTTCGTCAATTGCTCCATCGCATCGACAGGATTCATGCTGGAGAGTGTCCGCCGAATCATCGTCACTGCATGAAGGGTATGGGGGTCGTGCAGCAATTCCTCACGCCGTGTCCCGGACTGCGAGATATCGACAGCGGGCCAGACACGCCGATCGGCCAGTCGGCGATCGAGCACCAGTTCCATGTTGCCCGTCCCCTTGAACTCCTGAAAAATCAGCTCATCCATCCGGCTTCCCGTATCGACCAGTGCGGTTCCAACAATCGTCAGAGACCCACCCTCTGCAAAAGCGCGTGCGGTCGCAAAGAGCTTCTTGGGGATGTCCATCGCTTTGATGTTCACTCCACCGGTCATCGTCGGACCAGAGTTGCCAACCCACTTGTTGAAGGCACGTGCGAGCCGGGTGATCGAATCGAGCATCAGGAAGACGTGCTTACCCGACTCGGCCAATCGCTTGCACCGATCGATCACCAATTGGCTGATCCGGACGTGGCTGTCGACGTCTTCATCGAGGCTGCTGGCGATCACTTCCCCGTTGATCACATTGCGACGCATGTCGGTGACCTCTTCCGGCCGCTCATCAATGAGCATCACGATCAGGTGCAGATCGGGATAATTGGTCGAGATACCACGAGAAATGTGTTGCAGCATGATCGTCTTGCCGGACCGTGGCGGTGCGACAATCAAAGCTCGCTGCCCCCGCCCAAGCGGTGCCAGTAGGTCGATCACGCGATTGGTCAAAGGCTGCGCCCCCACCTCCAGCTTCAACCACTGCTCGGGATTGATCGCCGTCAGCTGGTCGAAGGGACGGACCTTGGCGTAGTCTTCCAGCGTCATACCATCGACATCCAGAATCTCTCGGACGCGGGGCCCCTGCTGGCGTCTGGCCTGCTGCATCAAGGCGCGAATCATCACTCCCTGACGCAATCCCAACTTCTCAATCATCGTGCCAGGCACAAATGGATCGGTTCGCTCGCGGGAGTAGTTGTTCGATGGCGATCGCAGGAAGCCGTAGCCATTGGGATGCATCTCGAGAATCCCAGAGAACTCCTGGGTTGGCACCTCTTCTCCCTCGGCCAAAGGTGCCTCCTCCTGCATCGGCTGATCCCCTTCGGGACCCATCGGTCTTCGGAAGCGATTGCCCCCGAAACTTCGCTTCTTCGGCCGCATCCGAGGTCGCGACATCTCGCCGCCCCCCATGCCTTCCGAACCTTGGGGATGGATCCGAGAACGGAAACGCTTTTTCTTTGGCATGCCAATTCATCCAGAACATTAAGGCCCCACCCACGCCACTCCTTCGCGGCTTGCCGGCTGGGCCAAGACATCTCTTCCTATTCAACGAACCCGAGTTGCTCCGGATCATCCTATGAGCCTCTCCGATCGCGATCGGCTATCCCAGGACGCACCCAGTCCAGCCAGCAAAGAACCGAAGCAGCAGAATTCCTGTGGCGTCTTCCTGAAGCAACAACCATGAATGAAACGACTCCCAACACCAATCCTGGCATTCGGGCAAAGTCGCTTAGACCATCGCCTACCGTTGCGATCTCATGCGTACGGACAGCTTTCGCAGGGTGTCTTACCCAAAGCCATCCCAACCGTGTGTCGAAGCACACAGCCCTCGAGAGGGGTGTGCTCACCAAACTCTTCCGATCCCTGGCGAGAAATGCCGCCCGTGATGACCGGATCAGCCAAGCCATCGACTCGACCTGGAATCCTCCCTGCCACGCCTCATCGCCCCACTGGGAAGCGATTTTCTCAACAGCAATCCCTAACTCAAGAAGCCAGGGTAAAGCCAAGGTGGCTTAGGAGCGCGAATCGAAATGCAGATTCGCGAAGAACCAACAGCATCACTCTACTTGGATACCCAGCAAAGTCAATATGGGCTTTCCCTCTGCAACATCCATTTTTTCCCGAAAAACCGTTTCTTTTTTCCTAATCGTTTCAGTCATCCAGCATCGTCTGCCGATCTTCCGATTGGGGTGGAGGGCTTTCGGCGAACAGTTCGCTTTCCAATGCGAAGGATCGCTGGTATGCCAAGTCGTATTTTTGGCGCTGGTTGGCTGGCAATCTCCAGCCTGTTTTGCTGTCCAATGACCTGGGCCGATCAGATCGATTGGCGGCCGACGTTGGAGGCAGCGCAGAGAGAATCTGCCGCCACAGGCAAGCCGGTTCTTCTCCATTTTAGCAGCCACAACTGCCCACCCTGCAGACGCCTGGAACAAGGTGCTTTTCGCGACCCTTCCCTGGTGCAACTGATCGACCAGGAGGTGATCCCTTGCCAGGTGCAGGTCGAGCAGATGCCGGAGGTGGCCGAACGCTATCGAGTCAGAAGCTGGCCAACCGACCTCTATCTTTCCCCCAGCGGCAGCGAACTTCATCGCACCACCAGCCCGCAGGCAACCGAGGTCTTTGAGCAAGTGGTGCGGCAGGTAGCTCTTCGGTCCGACGCTCCGCAATCGTCCGACGACCGTGTGGCCTCCGATGAGCCATCCCCCACTGCCAATCGATTCTCACTCCCTCGCTGGCTTCGTCGCTCCAACTCCGACGCGACGGCTAGGACCCAACTCTCTGGCCCAGCAGCCCCTCAAACTAGAGCCGGCGAATCCAGCGTTGAAGGAAAGCGCGCCAGAGCCACATCCGCAAGAACCGCTTCGCTGGCGCAAGCGACCGCGCCTACGACGGCCGGCAAGTCTAACGCCTCGGATCGCTCGACCACCGCACCTGCCGCCTCGGCCGGCCAACCGATCGCTCGCGGTATCCTGCCCAGCGATCCCCCTAGCTTGACGCCATCGCTGCAGAAGCCCCCCGAATCCGCCGTGCGTCTATCGCTTTCTTCTTCCGATACTCCGCAAGCCACAATCTCCAACACGCTCCCCGGAGAACGGCGCCGACTGAGCAGTTCCACGAACGATGGCTCGCAGGGAACAGGGACTTCCAAGTCAGTCATTGCCGCTGGTAACGAAACGCCAACTGCCGACCGCAAGGATCCAATCGCCACGTCTGCCTCCTCGGCGCCGACAAGAATTGCTGGAACGCAAGGGGAGACATCCCGACAGCGTCCCACGCGAGCGATGGCGCCACTAAACGATCCACCAGCCATCACCGATCCAGTCGCTAAAGTCGCCGCCCCCTTCGCCCCTACTCTCCCTGCGAAGAGCCAATCCGAATCGACTTCGCAAGTCGCTTCCGAAAGCTTCGGTAGAAACCGATCGCAGGAGGCTCTCTCGCAAAAAGACGTTCAGACCAGCGGCAGCAAACCGACAGCGATCAAAACGGAAGACTCCACCCAACCCCTGGCGACACGACCCGATCCATCACAGATGGAGAAAGTCGCCACCCAACCTGATATCGCCAACCTTCCAAACCAACTCCCCCAAAGCCTCGCCTTGGAAGGCTATTGCCCAGTGTCGCTCGCCGATGAGAAACGCTGGCAGATGGGAAGCCCCGAACTAGCCGTGCGGCATCGCAACCGCGTCTACCACCTGTCGTCTCCCTCAGCCAAAGAGAAGTTCCTGGCCACCCCAGATCGCTTCGCGCCGATCTGCAGCGGCATGGACATCGTTGTCTACCTGGAAGAGGGCAGGTTGGTGGAGGGAAAACGAGAATTGGGCTGCCGATATCAGGATCGCGTTTATCTCTTCAGCAGCCAGGAATCGAAACAGAAATTCCTAGATGCCAAGAAGGAGTTGTCCAAGGAGCAAACACGAGGTCAAAAGGTCGAACTTGCGTCGGGACAGGACCTCGCCCCAACTATGCCGTCCCTCAATTCGGCGAATCGCTAGTCGATTCCCTTGCCGCTCCCATCACAACTCCTGCCCGCTTCGACTTCATCGAAACGGGCCTCGATGGTCCAAGCATTCCGAGTGGGCATTCCGAGAGGGCAAAGCGATCGACGATCAACTCAATGCCTAGCGATCGGTACCTGCATCATGAGGCGGTAGATGACCCACAGCATCAACGCCGCCATCACTAGATCGAGAACTCGCAACCCTCTTGATCCAAATTTCTGATCGACCGCGTCGCTTAATCGCCATTGATGGATCCACATCCGTGGCCAGATCGCCGCAGCCAACCAGGTCAATCCTAGGAATCCTGCGATGAAAGCCACTACCAGATCGGCCTTGCTCATCGCTCCCCTCCTCTCTTGCTACCAGTGATCCTACAGCGGTTCTCGCAAGGCCTTGGCCAACTTGCGTGCATAGGATCGTACCGCATCCAGGTCGGGATAGATATCCAGTGCGTTGCGGAAGCAGTCGAGCGAAAGGACGGGCTCACCCAATTCGCTATAGCAATGCCCCAACCCGATCCAGGCGGTGTACTGATAGGGACATAGGGACAGCGCTTGGTGCGCTTCCTCAATCGAAGATCGGTAATCACCAAGATAAAACCATGCCAGCGACTTTTGGCAATGAAGCTCCGAGCTGGTGAACCCCCGCTCGATCAGTCGATCCACCGCGGAAATCACCTCGCGATGCTTTCCCTCGCGAACCATCACGCCAATCTCCGTCACCTCGCGGCGCGCATGCTGCGGCACCATGCGACCCCGCAACGACCGGAGCGATTCATTGGCCACCAAGCGAACTTTCGCATCGCTGTCGGCCAGCAGTGGCCCCACCACGGGGATCTGCTCCCGCCCCCCCAAAAGGCCAACGGCCAGGGTCGCCGCCCGCCTCACTTCGCATCGGGCATGTTGCGTCAATCGTTCCAGACTGGCTAACGAGTAACGTCCCGATACGGCGGCAAGGTAAAGCGATGTATTACCATCCTGCAGATACAGTTGGTAGCAACGGAGAAGAAAGGGTATCCTCACGGAAGATGAATTCACTATCGAAGCCTTTGTTTTTGCATTCCGCCTGCGCTTCCCGGACGCTCCATCCCCCGCGCCTTCCTTGGCACGGATCCTATGGCCAAAGTTTAGTTCGAGGTCTCTCAAACGCCAATGCAGAAGCTTGAGCGAACTCCGAGAAAAACTGGCAACATCTTGAGGTGCCCCTTGGGTTCCCAGCATTTTCGGAATTGTTTCCTCATCCTCTCCATTTTCGCGCAAGCTGTTCTGATCGGCCAGGAGCCACCGCCACTGCGGCTGGAATCTGAACGCCGAAGTCACCAACTCCTCACCACGCCTACCTCCCTTCTGAAGAAGAACAGCCCGCTGGGAGAAACCCTGTCGACCATCGCTCAGCAAGCCAACTTGACTCTATGGCTTGACCGACGAATCGATCCCAACGCCCTGGTCGAGATGACCGCTCGCGATCAACCGCTTGGCGAAATCCTCCATGACCTTGCCAGCCGAACCGCTACCTCTTTTGGGATCATCGAATCGACTCTGTACTGGGGACCGGCTGGTTGCGGTCCACGCATCGAAGCGGCTCACTGGCAATTGCTATGCGATCACCCGGAACTGCGTACCCGGACCAGTTTCTCCTGGGAACCAATCTCCGAACCATCCCACCTGCTGCGCAAGCTGGCCGCCGACGAATCGCTCCAGTGGATCTCGCTTGACCCCATCGAGCATGATCTGTGGAACGAAGGACGGATTGAGGCGACGACTCGCGCTGGTTTGCTGACCTTGATGCTGGCGGGCTTTGAATCGACCGTCCAGGTGCAGTCGAGCGACCAGCCAATCCAGCTTCAGATCGTTCCACTTCCGGAAACCGCAGAGGTCAGCGCTCCGTACCCAACTAGCCCTCGATCAAAAGTCGAAGCCTTCCTGAAATCCCATCCACTTTCAAAAGCCCGCATCGACTCCGGATCAATCGAGTTGGTCGGGCCGGTGGCCGATCATCGGGATTGGGTTTGGGGGGGCCCATCCAAAACTCTCCCCCGTTCGACTCCTGGCGGCGACCCCTTGGCCAAGCAGCGATTCACTGCGCGACTTCAGGGAACCCTCGCAGAAGTCCTTCAATCGCTGGCAGACTCTCAAGGGATTCAGTTCCACCCGTGGCCACTTCCTGAATCGCTTGCAGCAATGCGGATTGATGTCGAAACAAACAAAGCGTCGATCGACGAACTGCTGGAAAAGATTGGCGCTGCCAGCAAAGTTTCGTTTCGTCGCGATCGATTGAAAGTCGACTGGTCTCCCCAACCCAACTCACCCTGATACGCCACCGTGATGGTATCGCTGACTCCGGGTAATCTTCGACCGAACCTTCGACCAGTTCAGAAAATCCCGTCTACCGGGTTGCGTTAGAAGTGACTGCTGCCGAAGCAACTGGATTACTCTCTTTCGCCACAGCGGCTTGATAGTGACGCAGGAACTCCAGGCGTGGATTCCCCAGCGACTGCTCCAGTCGTTGATGCAATGTGCTACGGTCGTTGCCCGCATGCATCGCTGCCAAGTGATCGACAAGAACTCGTCGACTGGCCTCCGAATGTGTCATCAGGAAGTGGATCCACCCCCAGGCATCCCCATACGATCCGCTGGAAGATCCCGGATCAAACGAGTCTCTTTCCATCGCCTTCAATGAGGGCGCGTGCCCAAGTCGTACCAGCCACGCTATCCGGGAGCCATGGACAGGGTGGAGTGCTTCCGAGCTCTCTTGGACCTCATAGTATTCGGCGATTCCTTCATCGATCCAGACCGGCAGATTGGGAATGGAGAGATGGAGCAACGCATGGCAGACCTCATGCCGAAGGTCTTCGACCAGACCAGGGTGGCGGCAGACGAAGACCTGACTTCGGTCCTGATGACGCAGGAAGATCGAACGACGCCCACCGACTTCAGGAAAGTATCTCTTCAGATAGCGATCCAAGATTTGCTGATTGGCTAGTACCATCACCGCAATCGGTTCGTCCGCCCCAACTAGCTCCAGCTCCTTCTCCATCCGACCCGCCAGTTCCTCCAGGTGCTCGGCCCACTGTTTTGCTTCTCCTAGCGGTCGATCTCCATGGAAATGAAACCGCCCCCACTGCACCTCATGAGGCCACGACGTTGCTGCGGTCGCTCTGGCCACAGACAACCCCAGCACCGCGCCAAAGAGTTGACAGCCCCCGGCCAGCCAACTGCGCCGGGACCTCGGTGGCGGCCCCACCCCAGAGCCTACATTCGGGACGCAATTCGCAGTGCATCGGCACCGGTCCGTTTGCTGTTGCACGCTAGCCATCCGTATCCCAGCCTCCGACGCAATCGACTGCAGGCTCAGCGCCTAATCGTGAACAGATCCCGCAGCAAGGGACTTAGCAAAGATCGCCAACCGGGCAAAGGTCGCTTTCCTCTGATCACACCGGCTCGATTGAGGACTGCAAGACTCCCGGCCCCTATTCCTCCTGACGGCTCTCCCCAAAACGCTATTTGCAGCCGAGGGAAAGCAGGGCCATCCGACGATTCTGTGGGGCCCTTGGTCTGCAATTCGCCACTGCTATCAAAGGTTGCCCAAAGACCGGTGCAGCCTGATTCCCGTGTCACAGAACATCCCATCGGGTGACCTGCAAATGGTAGCTCGATCGCGACACCTGGAATTCCATCGCGATGCGGAAAAATCCCAGATGGACGAGGTTTTCTCCCTCATGACTTCTTGCAACTCAACTCTCGGCTCGCGCGAAGCCGCGAAGGCACGAAGCGATGGAGATCATGTCGCCAGGGAAGACGAGGCGCTGATGAGGGTCATCGCTGGATTCACCGGACCGCGAACACACCAGAA
>Ga0315902_10001667_pt1 | contig 35435 bp, 30 predicted proteins | sample LakEriMetagenome_9_FD_203523 | JGI IMG/M metagenome (GOLD analysis project Ga0315902, IMG submission 203523) | Freshwater fungal communities from buoy surface, Lake Erie, Ohio, United States - Buoy 12 MA117 | ecosystem: Environmental > Aquatic > Freshwater > Lake > Lake biofilm | place: USA... | reverse complement strand
GGAGGATGTTGGCCAACGCCGCCGGGGCCGCGTCGCACATGCCGGCGTGCTTGAGCTTGGCGATGGCCATCTGCCCGCGGTCCAGGCGGTCGGGGTCGGAACGTTCCGGCGGCGCCACGGCGAACAGCTCGTCCTTGCGTTTCAGCTCGCGGTTGGTGGCGTAGGCGAGGACGTTGGTGCCGATCGCCAGTGCCGCATCGACCTCTTGGCGGATCCCGGCCGGCAGCGCCCGCCGGGAAGGGCCGCCGAGCTCCCACAGGCAGGAGAGGCTGGGCATGGCGGGGTCGCCGGGCCGGGCATCCGTCGGTGGAGCATAGATCAGGCAGGTGCGACAGCCGTAATCGACGCCGAGGAGCGGGCGGTGTAAGTCCGGCGGCACGATCTCCTCGGCGTGCCAGGCGGGGTGCTCGGGAGGCAGGAGGTTGAGCCGATATTCGGGCTCCGGGAAGATCTCGGCCACGAGTTGGCGGAAGCGGCGGTCGAACTCGCCGCTCTTCGGGCAGCAGGCCTCGGCGAAGATGAAGCCGCCCTCGTCCACGTAGCGGCGGAGTCGCCGGCCCGCGTCGGGCCCGAGGTCGCAGGCCACCTTGCCCGACAGCCAGAACACCGGCGCCTGGAGGAAGTCCTCGAGGCCGGCCGACGGCGTGTGGAGGACGTGCCAGGAGAGGCCCGCCGGATAGTCCTTTCGCCAGCGCTGCTCGACGTGCTCGACGAGATGGGCGACGTCGTGGCCGTGTCGGTTCCAGTCGTTGTCGGGATCGTGTCGGCTCTTGGCGACGATCACCGGGCGGCGGCCCTTGGCGAGGAACAACAGCGCGAAGCTCGTGGCTACGACCGGATCCTCGATCCGCGGCGCCACGAACCGGCCCGTGAGGCCGTCCTGGACGCCGACGAACATCTTCGCCCCCTCCAGGTACCAGTCGTGCTCGCCGATGTAGCGTCGGGCGGTGAAGCGGCCGACCCGCTCCAGGCCGTAGAGGTAGTAGTACAGCCAGGTCTGCCCGCCGGTGCCGGGGTTTTCCCGCACGGAGAACCGGCGGCCGAGCCAATCGAGGCCGCGTTCCAGGATCTTCGGCGTCGAGCCGCCGCCGCAGCAGGAGACGCTGTCCTGGGCCGCGCGGGCGTCGGGCGTGCCGATGTGCTCGGAGGTGATCCACACGCTGGCGATGCCGGCGCAGGTCATGCTGCCGGAGCCGCCCTGGTTGCCGATCGTGTAGCCCCAGGATCCGTCGGCGTTGGCGCAGGCGGCCCAGTATTGCTGGGCCCGCACCCACGTCTCCTCCTTGACCCGCACGCCGACGCGGGCCGCCTCGTGGAGCGCGAGCAGGGCGAACTGGGAGTTCGAGTTGTCGCCGCCGCCGCCCCTGTCCTGGCGTCCGTACGACCAGGCGCCGGCCATCGGCCCCTGCCGCACCTGCCCGGCCTCGAGCCAGGCGGTGTTCCGCTCGATGAGCGCCCGGTCGGCGTCCGGCGAGAGCATGGCGAAGACCATGGTCTGCAGGGCGACGGCGTAGGTGTCTTCCGGCGTCTGCGTCCGCAGCCACTGCACCGCCCGCTGCACGTTGAGGTTGTTCGCCTCGACGCCGGCGTTGGCGAGGGCCAGCACCACCAGCGACGTGGCGCCGACGTTCGTGTTGCCCGCCCGCATCGCCGTCCAGGAGCCGTCGGGCCGCTGCTGCTGCACGAGCCAGTCGCGAGCCCGCTCGATCGACCGCTGGATCTGGCCGGGCGCGAGCGGCGGCGGGTCGGCGGCCACCGCCGTGCCGGAGCACAGCACGGCAGCCAGGCCGGCCAGGAGGAGTCGCGGCGGGTGCTGGGCTGGTCGCATGGCCGGCGGGCGGAGGAGAGGACCGGGTCACACCTTGCCCAATCGTATCACGTTCCGCGCCGCACCGGTGCGGCGGCCGGCCGTGGCCCGTGCGAAACCTCGCATCCGATTGCCGCTGCGGCCGGGGCAGTCGATACTGACGGGACGAGCAGCCGCCTCTTCGTCTCCCCGCCCCCAGGAAGGATCGCAGCGTGTCCACCGCCCCCCGCACCAAGACGCTCGACGACATCCTGCAGGAGTTTTCCCAGCACCGGCGGCTCATGCAGGAGGAGTTGCAGAAGGTCATCGTGGGGCAGGACGACGTCATCGAGCAGCTGTTCGCGGCGATCTTCACCCGCGGCCACTGCCTGCTGGAGGGCGTGCCCGGCCTGGCCAAGACGCTGATGGTCTCCACCCTGGCGAAGATCCTCGACGTGGGCTTCAAGCGGGTGCAGTTCACGCCCGACCTCATGCCCTCCGACATCACCGGCACCAACGTGCTGGAGGAGGACGACGCCGGCCGCCGCCAATTCCGCTTCATGGAGGGGCCGATCTTCACGAACATCCTCCTCGCCGACGAGATCAACCGCACGCCGCCGAAGACGCAGGCCGCTTTGCTGCAGGCGATGCAGGAGCGGGAGGTGTCGGTGGGGCAGGAGACCTACGCCCTGCCCGATCCGTTCTTCACGATCGCCACGCAGAACCCCATCGAGCAGGAGGGCACCTACCCGCTGCCCGAGGCCCAGCTCGACCGCTTCATGTTCAACATCAAGGTCGGCTACCCGTCGGCGGCCGAGGAGGAGCAGATCCTCCTCTCCACCACGCGGTCGGAGAAGCCGGAGGTCCGCAAGGTGCTCTCCGGCCGGGCCATCGTCAACATCCAGAAGCTCGTCGGCGGCGTGGCGGTCAGCGAGTACGTGGTCAAGTACGTCGCCCGCATCGTGCGGGCCACGCGGCCCAAGGACCCCCAGGCGCCGCCCTACGTGGCCGAACTCGTGGATTGGGGCGCCGGCCCGCGGGCCGGCCAGTTCCTCATCCAGGGCGGCAAGGCGATGGCCGCGATGGACGGCCGCTTCAGCGTGTCGCTCGACGACGTCCGCCGGATCGCGGTGCCCGTGCTGCGGCACCGGATCGCCACCAATTTCCAGGCCCAGGCCGAGGGGCTGACGAGCGAGTCGATCATCGAGCGGCTCGTCCGCGAGACGCCGGAGCCGGAGATTCCCAAGCTCGTCAAGTGAGCCGACGAGAGGCGGGGCGGCCGCCCCGCGGTGAAGCATGCCCCGCGCCGTCGAGGAATACCTGAAGCCGGAGGTCGTGCGGCAGATCGCACGGCTCGACCTCCGCGCCCAGTTCATCGTCAAGGGCTTTCTCCAGGGGCTCCACGCCAGCCCCTACCAGGGCTTCTCGGTCGAGTTCAGCGAGCACCGCAAGTACGCCGCCGGCGACGACCCGAAGGACATCGACTGGCTCGTCTACGCGAAGACCGACAAGCACTACATCAAGAAGTTCGAGGCCGAGACCAACATCACGGGGTATCTGGTGGTCGATACCAGCGGATCGATGGCCTACACCTACCGGCAGCAGCTCTCCAAGCTCGATTACTCGATCTCGCTCGCCGCCGCCCTCTGCTGGCTGATGGTCCACCAGCAGGATCCCTGCGGGCTGATGGTCTTCGACGAGAAGCTTCACGCGTCGCTGCCCGCCCGCTCGCGGCGGTCGCAGATCGCCCAGGTGCTTTCCGTGCTCGCCAAAATCAGGCCCTCCGGAAAGACCGACATCGCCCGCAGCCTCGTGCAGGTGGCGGCCATGCTCCGGCACCGCTCGCTGGTGATGGTGTTCAGCGACCTGCTGGCCGACCCGGCGCCGATCCGCGACGCCCTGCTGCGGCTGCGGCATCGCGGGCACGACGTGATCCTGTTCCACGTGCTCGACGAGGCGGAGGTGCGGTTCCCCTTCGAGGGCATGGTCGAACTCACCGAGCCCGAGGCCAGCGACCGGCTGGTGATCGATGCCGACGCCGCCCGCAAGGCCTACGTGGAGAGCGTGCAGGCCTTCCGCGAGGAGTACCGGCGAACCTGTTTCCACGCCGGGATCGACTACGTGCCGCTCGACACGAGCATGCAGTTCGACAAGGCATTGATGGGGTACCTGATCAGCCGGCGCAACAGGTTTTGAGCATGGGACTTTCGTTCCTGTCGCCGGCGCTGCTGGGCGGTGCGGCCATCGTCGCCGTGCCGATCGTGCTGCACCTGATCATGCGGCGCAAGCCGGTGCCGCACGAGTTTCCCGCCCTCCGCTTCCTGCGTGAGCGGGCCACCGCCACCCGGCGGCGGCTGCGGCTGAGCCACATCCTCCTCTTGCTTCTGCGGATGGCGGCGCTCCTGCTGCTGGCCACGGCGCTGGCCCGCCCCGTGCTCCGCGGCGCGGGCTGGCTCGGCGATCGCGAGGGGCCGGTGGCCGCGGCCTTCGTGTTCGACACCGCACCGCGGATGCTGCTGCGCGAGGCCAACCGCTCGCGGCTCGATCAGGCCAAGACGATGGCCCAGGTGCTGTTCGGCAAGTTGCCGGCGGCGAGCAAGGTGGCGGTGATCGACACATCCGGCGGCGCCGCCGCCTTCGCGCCCACGGTGGCCGCGGCCGCGGTGCGGATCGAGAGGCTCGCCGCCGCCACGCCCGCCGCGTCGCTCTCGGCCGCGATCGCCGACGGCCTGCGGCTGCTCGAGGCCGCGGATCTGTCCCGCCGCGAGCTGTACGTGTTCACCGACTGCTCGCATGGCGCCTGGGACGGCGCGGAACCGCTCGAGATCGCGAAGTCGCATCCAGGCACGGCCGTGCTGTTCGTGGACGTGGCGGCGTCCGACCCCCGGAACTTCGCCATCGAGGCGATCGACCTGTCCACGGATCAGCTGCCGGCCGGCGCGCCGTTGGCCATCGCCGCCAGCACGGGCCGGAGCGGGCCCGAGGCCACGCGGGCGGTCGCCGTCGAGGTGCTCGCGCCGGACGGCCACTACGCCCGCCGCGCGGTGAAGCCGGTCGATTGGAGGGCGGGCGGCTCCGGGCGGGTCGATTTCGAGATCGCCGGCCTGGAGCCGGGCCTGCGGCAGGGCCGCGTGATCATCGACGGCTCCGACGACCTCGAGGCCGACGACGTGCGGTCGTTCACCGTGGAGGTGGGTGCACCGGCCCGTGTGATCGTGGCGGCGCCGGCTCCCGCTGCCCGGACGGGCCTGTTCATGATGCAGGCGCTGGCCCCGCTGGCGTTGCGCAAGGCCGGCAAGGCGCGGTTCGACGCGGTGCTCGTCGACGTCGCGACGCTCGACGCGGCCTCGTGGGACGACGCTCGGGGCATGGTGCTGGTCGATCCGCCGCCCCTCCCGCCGCGAACCTGGGAGATGCTCGAGCAGTGGGTCGCCACGGGGCGGGGGCTCGCGGTCTGGCTCGGCCCCCGGGCCGGCGACGCCGCGCGATTCAATTCCGAAGCCTCGAGCCGGGTGCTCGGCGGCAGGATCGTGCGGGTGTGGCGCAGCCCGGACGGCGGCAACTTCCTGGTGCCGGCCGCGCTCGATCACCCGATCCTGGCGGCCTTCCGCCGGACCGGCGACGAGGTGCCCTGGCAGGACTTCCCCGTGTCTCGGCACTGGGAGCTCACCGCTCCGGTGGCCGGCGTGGAGCCCGCGGCCGGCGCGGCGACCGTCGTGGCGGCCTACCGCAACGGACTGCCGGCGATTCTCGAGCATCGGGTCGGTCAGGGGGCCGTCGTCGTCTTCACGACGCCGGTGTCGCAGACCGCCGACGATCCCGACGCCTGGAACTCGCTGGCCACGGGCTTCGAGCCGTGGCCGTTCGTGATGCTCGCCAACGAGGCGCTCCTGCACGTCATCGACACGGCCGACAGCCGCAACGTGACGACCGGCGCGCCCGCCGTGCTGCACCTCGACCGGCGGGACATCGCGGCCGCGTTCGTGAGGACCCCGGCCGGGGACGACTTCCCGGCGGCCATCGATCCGAAGCGGGGCACGATCACGGTCACGGCCACCCAACTGCCCGGCAACTACCTCGTGCGGGCGGGGGGAGAGGATCTCGGGGTCAACAAGGGCTTCAGTGCCAACCTGCCGGCGGCGGCCACGGACTACGGACGGCTGGCGCCCGACGCGCTGGCGGCGGTGCTCGGTGAAGGGCACCGTCTGGCCCGGACGGAGTCCGAGCTCGTCCGCGACGTGAACCTGGAGCGGATCGGGGCCGAGCTCTTCGGCTGGCTGATCCTGCTGGCGGCGGTCGTGATGGCGGCCGACTGGATGGTGGCGAACCGCTTCTACGCGCCGCGCGAGGGCATGGCCGACGCAACGCGGCCCGCCGAGGCCTTCATGGAGGCCGTCGCCGATGTGCCGCCGCCGGCCGGGCCGCCGCCCGTGCCGCCCGCTCCGCCACCTCCCGGGCCTCCGCCGTTTCCACCCCCGCCGCCCGTGCCGGTTTCCGGAGCCAGCGCATGATCGCCACGACGGGCATGGAGTCCGTTTCGCTGCAGTTCGACCCGGTCGGCTCGTGGGCGGTCGTGGGCCTGGTCGCCGCGCTGCTGGCGACGGTGCTGTTGGCCGTGCCCCCGGACCGGTCGCGGCTGTCGCCGGGCCGACTGACGGCGCTGGTGGTCCTCCGGCTGCTGGCTTTCCTGGCGTTGGTCGCCTGCATGCTCAGGCCGACGCTGGTTTCGGAGACCAAGGCACGCCAACAGGGCACCGTGCTCGTGCTCGCCGACGCCTCGGAGAGCATGACGGTGGCCGACGGCCCGAACGGCAAGACCCGCTGGGAGGAGATGGTCGCGGCGCTCGAGTCCTCCCGGGAGGCGGTCCGCGAGATGACGCAGTCGGGCGACTTCGACATCTCGCTGTGGCGGTTCGACCGCGAGGCCCGCAGCGTGCCGGCGACCGGCGACGACCCGTTTCCCCTCGGGGCGTGGCGGGACGCGGCATCGGCCGACCAGACGGCCATCGGCGCCGCGCTCGAGGACGCCCTGCGGGCCAGCGCCGGCCGCACGCTGGCGGGGGTCGTGGTCCTCAGCGACGGAGCCCAGCACGCCTATCCGCCCCGCGATGTTCCGCCCCAGGCCGCGGCCCGGCGGCTCGCCGACACGGCCGCGCCGCTGTGGAGCATCACCTTCGGCCAGCAGCGCGGCGCCGGACAGAGCCGCGACGCGGCCGTCGTCAGCCTCGCGGCCGGCGACAAGGTGTATGTGAAGAACGCGCTCGAGGTGGCCGGCCGGGTGCGGCTCGAGGGGCTGGCGGGGCCCGCGGTGGTGAAGCTGCTCGCCGAGGACGAGGCCGGCACGATGGCGGAGGTCGCCCGCACGACCGTGCGGGCGACCTCTCCCGCCGGCGAGGAACCGGTGCGGCTCGCGTGGAAGCCGACGAGCGTGGGCGAGCGGAAGATCGCGCTCGTCGTCGAGCCGCAGGACGGCGAGGTGATCGTGGCCAACAACGAGCTCTCCACGTTCGTCGACGTCATGGACGGCGGGCTGCGGGTGCTCTACCTGGAGGGAGCCCTGCGGGTCGAGCAGCGTTTCCTGCGGCGGGTCCTCTCCGCCAGCCCCGACATGCAGGTCGACTTCCGTTGGATCGACTCCAGCCGCCGCGACCGCTGGCCGGTGGATCTCGCCCGCGCGCTCGCCGCGGACTACGACGTGTTCCTCGTCGGCGACCTCGACTCGGCCGCGTTGCGTCCGGACGACCTGCGGACGATGCTCGACAAGGTGAACGCCGGAGCCGGCATCGGCCTCCTCGGGGGATTCCATGCGTTCGAGGCGGGCGGCTGGGCCTCGTCGGCGCTCGGGCCGCTCGTGCCGTTCGAGGCCGATCGCCTGGCACGCCAGCCGTTCGATGCCCCCGTGCGCGAGGGCCTCCATCTGCCCGGGCCGCTGACGATGCTCCCCGACCCGCGGTTCGGCGGCGTGTCGATCCTCCGGATCGGCAAGAGCGACGACGACGCGCGGGCCGCCTGGGAGGCGCTGCCGCCCCTCGAGGGTGCCAGCCGGATCGGCCGGCTGGCGCCGACGGCCAAGACGCTCGCGGTGACGGCCGACGGCCAGCCGCTGCTCGTGGCACGCGAGTACGGCGCCGGCCGGGTGCTGGCGTTCGCCGCCGACTCGACGTGGCGCTGGGCCATGCGCGGCGCTGGCGACCAGCACCGCCGGTTCTGGCGTCAACTCGTGCTCTGGCTGGCACGGCAGGACGACGCCGAGCAGGACTCGCTGTGGGTGCGGCTCGCTCAGCGGCGGATCTCGCCGGGCACACCGCTGGATTTCGACGCGGGGCTGACGAAGCCCGACGGTTCGGTGGTCTTGGACGCGGCCCTGGACGGCACGCTCGTCGCCCCCGACGGGCAGCGGCGGCCGATCCGCATCGCCCGCCGTGCCGACGGCTTCTCGGGCGTGATCACCGAGTGCGCCGAGCCCGGCGACTGGACGCTCGTGGTCAAGGCCACCAAGCCGGGTGAGCCGGCGGCGCGGGAGAAGTCGGCGCGGTTCACCGTCTTTCGTCAGGACCTGGAACTGGCGAATCCGCGTGCCAATCCGCTGCTCATGCGGCAACTCGCCGAGGCGACCAGCGGCGGGGTGCGGCTGCCCGAGGAACTGCCGGCGATCTTCGCGGAGATCGCGGCCCGGCCGGCGGTCCTCGAGACCCGCGAGCAGTGGTCCTACGCGCCGTGGGACAAGTGGCCCATGCTCGTGCTGTTGGCCGGGTGCCTGTGTGGGGAATGGTTCCTGCGCAAGCGCTGGGGGCTCGTGTAGGCGGTTGCGTCGGGGGGCCGTGCGCGGGCAGAGCCGCGGTGCAGCCCGTCGTCGCCGGCGGACCGGGCCGTTTCGGCCTCGTTTTCGGGTTTCTGCGGTGGGGCCGCTTTGCTACCTTTCCCGCCCCCCGCGGATTCGCGCGGGGAACGGGAGGTGGAGCATGCAGCGGCGACGGGCGATCCGTGAGAAGCTGATGCTCGGCGGGCTGCTGGTCGGCGTGATGGTGGCGGTGCTCTCCGCCTCCAGCTTCCTCGGCGTCTACTCCTACCGGCGGCTGGTGCGGGCGCTCTCCTCCCGCGCGGCCGAGCTGCCGCGGGCGAGCGAGCTCGGCGAATGCGTCGGGCTGCTGCGGCTCTCGCATGCCAGGGCCCTCTCGGACGACGGGCGGGCGAATGACTTCGACTTCCGCATCGCCGCCGCGAACGCCGCGCTCGAGGGCTACTGCGCGGAGCTGGCGGAGGGCGAGATCGAGAACACGCCGTTCGGCGACCGCAGCCGCGAGCTGGAAACCACGCGGCAGATCGCCGACTGCCTGGAGACCATCGACGGCTTGCGACGAGCATCGTCTTCCACCGGCGGTCCGCCGGACGACACCCCGGCGTCCCAGCGGCGGATGCTGCTCGACGTAACGCCGCACCTCGACCGGCTCGCCAGCCTGACCGCGGAGCTGCCCTCCTACCTGCAGGAGGGCCTGCACGACCTGTCCCGCGAGGTCCGCACGGGCTACCGCACCCTGATCGTCACCACGTGGACTGCCGCCCTGGCGGCGGCCGCGTTGCTGGCGGCGATCGCCGTGCTGACCTATCGCTGGGTGTTTCGTCCGCTGCGGCTGCTCGGCCACGGCTCGCGCCGGGTGGCGGCCGGCGACTTCAACTACCGGATCCACCTCGACACGCGGGACGAGATGGCCGAGCTCGCCGAGGCGCTCAACGACATGACCGAACGGTTCCAGTCGATCCGCGACGATCTCGACCGGCAGGTGCAGCTCCGCACCCGGGAGGCGATCCGCGGCGAGCAGTTGGCGAGCGTCGGCTTCCTGGCCGCCGGCGTGGCCCACGAGATCAACAACCCGCTGGCCTCGATCGCCATGTGCGCGGAGTCGCTGGAGAGCCGGCTGGCCGACCTGGCGCCGGCCGCCGCCGACGCCCAGGTGGCCCGCCGCTACCTGGAACTGATCCAGGCCGAGGCCTTCCGCTGCAAGGGGATCACCGAGAAGCTCCTCGACTTCTCCCGGCTCGGCGAGGTGAAGCGGCAGCCGACGGCCGTGATGGCCCTGGTCGCGGACGTGGCCGAGATGCTCCGTCACGTCGGCCGGTTCGCCGGCCGCACGATCGAGACCGAGTCCGGGCCCGACCTGCTGGTGATGGTCAATCCGCAGGAGATCAAGCAGGTCGTGCTCAACCTGCTGGTCAACGCCCTCGACTCCATCGAGGACACGGGCCGGGTGGCCGTGGCCGCCCGCCGCAGCGGGGGCGAGTGCTTGCTCACGTTCACCGACGACGGCTGCGGCATGACCGAGGAGGTGCTCGAGCACCTGTTCGAGCCGTTCTTCACGCGGCGGCGGGCGGGGCAGGGCACGGGGCTCGGCCTGTCGATCGTGCATCGCATCGTGGCCGACCATGGCGGGCGGATCGAGGCGGCGAGCGGCGGGCCGGGCCAGGGCTCGACCTTCCGCGTGACGCTGCCGCTGGCCGACGTGGCGGCCGAGCCGGCCCGTGGCCGCGAGACCGCCGGCCGTGCGGCCTGACGTTCACCCGAGGTTCCCCCCATGAAGCAGAGTTCCCGCCCGATGCGCGTGCTGTACGCCGACGACGAGACGTCGATCCAGGAATTGATGCGGATCGAGCTGCCCCGCCTCGGACACGAGGCCACCGTCTGCCCGGACGGCCGCACGGCCCTGGCGGCGCTCGACCGCACGTCGTTCGATTGCGTGCTCGTGGATCTCGACATGCCGGGCGTGGGCGGGCTCGACGTGATCGCCCGCGTGCGGGAGACGTCGCCGGACACCGAGACGGTGATCATCACCGGCAAGTCGTCGATGGAGAGCGCCGTGGCCGCCGTGCGGCAGGGCGTGTTCGACTACCTGACGAAGCCCTGCAAGCTCGCCGACATCCAGGCGGTGCTGGAGCGGGTGCGAAAAAAGCGCGAGATCACCGCCCGGCTGCGGGCGCTGGAGCGGCGGGTGCGGCGGGCCGAGGGGGCGACCCGGCTGGTGGGCCGCTCGGCGGCGCTGGAGCAGGTGCGGCGGCTCGTGGCCCGGGTCGCGGCCAGCGAGGCGGCCGTGCTCGTCAGGGGAGAGACCGGCACGGGCAAGGAGCTCGTCGCCCGCGCGATCCATGAAGGCAGCGGCCGGGCCGCCGGGCCGCTGGTGGCCGTGAACTGCGGCGCCCTGCCCGAGCACCTCGTGGAGAGCGAGCTCTTCGGCCATCGCAAGGGTGCCTTCACCGGCGCCGACGAGCATCGGGCCGGGCTCTTCGAGGTCGCCGATGGCGGCACCCTGTTTCTCGACGAGATCGGCGAGCTTCCCAAGGCGCTGCAGTCGCGGCTCCTGCGGGCCCTGGAGAGCGGCGAGATCCGCCGCGTGGGCGACAATCAGCCGATCACCGTGGACGTGCGGCTGGTGTGCGCCACCCATCGGTCGCTCGAGCAGATGGTGGCCGCCGGCGACTTCCGCGAGGATCTGCTGTTTCGCATCAACACCTTCGAGATCGCGGTGCCGCCGCTCCGCGACCGCCGAGACGACATCCCGGAGCTCGTCGAGCACTTCGTGCGGAAGGCCCGGCCGCAGACGCCCGCCAACGGGGTCGTGGCCGAGCCCGCCGCACTCGCCGCGCTCGCCGCCCATGGCTGGCCGGGCAACGTCCGCGAACTGGCCAACGCCGTGGAGCATGCGCTGGTGTTGTGCGACGACCTGCCCCTGCGGGTCGAGCACCTCCCGTCGCGGCTGGCCGGTGCCGCAGCCGGGGAGGCCCGGCCCGTCGCCGTCCGTCCCGCGCCGCGGGGGCCGGTGAGCCTGCGCGAGCTGGAACTGCAGGCGATCCTCGAGGGCCTCGAACGCAACCAGGGCAACAAGGTGCGTACGGCCGAGGAACTCGGCATCAGCCTGAAGACGCTCTACAACAAACTTCACCAGCTCCAAGAGGCCGAACAGGTCGCCTCCCGGCCCGCCTGATCAGGTCTTGCGCACGACGCCCACCAGCACGCCGAGCACGCGGGCGTTCTTCACGTAGATCGGCTTCATCGAGGAGTTCGCCGGCTGGAGGCGGATCCGGTCGCGCTCCGGAAACCAGTGCTTGAGCGTGGCGTCGCCGTCCTCGGTCTGGGCGACGACGATGTCGCCGGCATGGGCGGTCTGCTTCTTTTGGATCACCACCCAATCACCGTCGGCGATCTGGGCGTCGATCATCGAGTCGCCCATCACCTTGAGCACGAAGTGATTGTCGCGATTGAAGAGGCTCTCGAAGTCGATCCGCTCCGACTGCTCGTCGGCGGCCCGGAGCGAGCCGGCCGCCACCCAGCCCGCCAGCGGCAGGCCACGCAGATGGGCGGGCTCGGCGACGAGTTCGATCGCGCGAGAGATGTTCTTCCCCCGCGTGATCAAGCCCTTGCGTTCGAGGGCCTTGAGGTGGCAGACCACGCCGTTGGGTGAGCGAATCTTGAAGGCCTGGCCGATCTCACGCACCGTCGGTCCGTAGCCGCGGGAATGGATCTTGTCGCGGATGAAGGCGTAGATCTCCATCTGCCGTTCCGTCGGGGCCTCCGCCGGGTCGCCCTCGTCCATCGCCAGGAGGCCGAAGGGGTTGCGGCTCACGGCGGCGACGGCCGCCGCGGTGCGCCGGGCCGATGGCCGGCCGGTCGTGGTGCGGCTGGAGGTGCGGGACGAGGGCTTGCGCTTCGACATGTGTGCCTGGCGGGCGGGCCGCCTCCTGTGCGGAAAAGAGCGTGTTTTGTGTGGACGCCAGTATCTTACTATACGGCCGTTCATTTTCAAGTGGGCTCCGGGCGGTCGGTTTCGTGCCGCCGCCGACCGGACTGCTACGATTCGGAGTCCTCGACCCACCCCTGGAGACCCACGCATGCCCGGTCACGAACCACGTCATGGGATTTCGCTGCTCGCCGCGATCGCCGTCGGGTGGGCGACCGGAGGGGTGGCGGTCGCCCAGACCGCGGTCGCCGAGCCGCCGGCCGGCCAGGCCGACAAGGCCGAGGGCGGCGGGCGCACGGAAAAGCGGAAGGCGGCCGCCACCATCGCCCATGTGCGGCTTTCGGGAGCCTTGCCGGACGGCGTCGGGCAGGGCGGCCTGCTGGCCGATCTCGCGCCCCACGTGCACCGCCTGGTCGAGCGGCTCGACAAGGCCGCGAAGGATCAGCGGGTGAAGGCGGTGGTGCTGCAGATCGATTCCCCGGCCCTGGGGCGGGCCCGGGCCGAGGAGATTCGGGCGGCGATCGGTCGCGTGCGGGCGGCCGGCAAGCCCGTGGCCGCCTGGCTCGTGGGCGGCGGTCCGGTGCCGTTCGGGGTCGCCCTGGCCTGCGACTCGATCGCGATGCCGCCCGCGGCCACCCTCGAGCTGACCGGCGTGCGGGCGGAGATGACGTTCTTCAAGTCGATGCTCGATCGACTGGGGGTGCAGGCGGAGATCCTCCAGGTGGGCGAGTTCAAGGGCGCGGGCGAGCCGCTGACCCGCGACTCGATGAGCCCGCAGTTGCGGCGGCAATACGAGGCCTTCATCGGCGACCTCTTCGAGCAGCTCATCGAGCAGGTCGCGGCGGGCCGCAGGATGCCGGCCGACAAGGTGCGGGAACTCGTCGATACCGGCGTGTTCACGCCCGAGGCCGCCCTGGCGGCCGGGCTGATCGACGCCGTGGCCTACGAAGACGAGGTGATCGACGCGGTCACCGCCCGGGCGGGCCTGGACGGCCCCAAACTGGCCCGCGACTACGCCGAGCGGAAGCTCGACGACGATTTCTCCGGGATGGCCGGGCTCGTGAAGCTGGCGGAGATGCTCTCCGGGCAGAAGCCGGCGGCGGCCGCCGGCAAGGGCAAGCGGATCGCGATCGTGCACGTCACGGGCGAGATCCGCGACGGCAAGGGGCGGGACGATCTCCTGGGCGGGGCGGCCGCCGGAGCGGAGACGATCGTCGCGGCGGTCCGCGAGGCCGCGAAGGACGAGAGCGTGGCCGCGATCGTGCTGCGGATCGACTCGCCCGGCGGCTCGGCCTTGGCCAGTGACCTGATCTGGCGGGCGGTGAAGCGGGCCGGCAAGCCCGTGGTGGCGAGCCTGTCGGACATCGCGGCCAGCGGCGGCTACTACGTCGCCGTCGCCGCCGAGCGGATCGTGGCCGCGCCCGGCACGCTCACCGGCTCGATCGGCGTCGTGGGAGGCAAGGTGGCGGTGGGGGCCGGCCTGGAGAAGGTCGGCATCCACACCGACGTGGTCAGCAAGGGCCGCAATGCCGGCTGGCTGTCGATGCACGCGCCGTTCACCGCCGCGGAGCGGGAGGTGTTCCAGGCGACCATGCAGGACGTCTACCGCCTGTTCACCACCAAGGTCGCCGCCGGCCGGAAGCTCGACATGGAGCAGGTGGCGAAGCTCGCCGAGGGCCGCGTGTTCACGGGCCGGATGGCCCTCGAGGCGGGGCTCGTGGACCGCCTCGGCGGACTCGACGACGCCATCGAAGAGGCGCGAAAGCTCGCCGGCATCCCCGCCGACGATCCGCTCGACCGCATGCTGCTGCCGGCGCCGCGCGGCCTGTTCGACGACCTGTTCGGGGCGACGGGCGGCGGCGAACCGGTGGCCCGGGAGTCGGTCGCGGCCGAGGCCGTTCGGGCCGTGCTCCTGAGCCGGATCGCGGCGCTGCCGGGCCTTGCGGCGCTCGCCGGCGAGGTGCAGGCCCTGGAGCTTTTGGCCGCGGGCCGTCCGCTGTTCATGCTTCCGGCTCGGGTCACGATCCGCTGATGCGGAGAACCATCGAGCGGGCCGGGGCCGACGCGGCGCCGCCGGCCGGCGTCACCAGGCGAAGTGCGCGAAGGCCTTGTTGGCGTCGGCCATGCGATGCACGTTGTCCCGCTTCGTCACCGCGGCGCCCTCGCGCTTGTAGGCGGCGATGATCTCCTCGGCGAGCTTCTCGAACGTGGCCCGACCCTTCTTCTCCCGCACCGCCTGCAGGAGCCAGCGGATCGCGAGCGACTGCTGCCGGTTGCGGTTGACCTGCATCGGCACCTGGTAGGCGGCGCCGCCGACCCGCTTGGAGCGGACCTCGACGGCCGGCTTCACGTTCTCGATGGCCCGGTTGAAGACCTCGATCGGCTCGGTCTCGGCGACCTTCTTCGCGACGATGTCCATCGCCTTGTAGAAGACGTTCTGGGCCACGCTCTTCTTCCCGTCCTCCATCAGGCAGTTGATGAACTTGCTGGCGAGGAGCGACCCGTAGCGCGGATCGGGGCGGAGCTGTTCGCGGCTGGCGGTGATGTTTCCCATCGGTGGTGATCCTCGTGATTAGCCCTTCTTCGCGCCGTACAGGCTGCGCGACTGCTTGCGGCCCTGCACGCCCAGCGTGTCGAGCGCGCCGCGGATGATGTGATACCGCACGCCCGGCAGGTCACGGACACGGCCGCCGCGGATGAGGACGATCGAGTGCTCCTGCAGGTTGTGCCCCTCGCCGGGGATGTAGACCGTCACTTCCTTCTGGTTCGAGAGCCTGACGCGGGCGATCTTCCGCAGGGCGGAGTTCGGCTTCTTGGGCGTCATCGTCCGCACCTGCAGGCACACGCCCCGCTTTTGCGGGCAGCGGTCGAGCACCGGCGACTTGGAAAACTTCCGCTTCGGGCGACGACGGCTGCGGACGAGTTGGCTGATCGTGGGCATGGGAGGGCAACGAGGATCGGACTGGGGACGGGAAACGCGAGCCCTGAAGGATAGCCGACGCCGGCGGTCGCCGAAAGACGCCCGGCAAAAATCCTGTTTTTCAGGCCGCTTCCGGGCACCAGACCTCGCCGCGGCCGCCGGTCAGCAGATCGCCGTGCCACTGTCGCCAGGGGCCGGTAGCGGCGGCCGCGGGGAACCCCTCCCGCGCGAGCCTCCGCAGCAGCAGGGGCAGGAAGGCCGGGGTCCACGCCGCCCCACGGGCGAACGTCGCCGGCAGGCCGGGCGGGGTGGCCAGCGCGACGAGCGATCCGCGCCGCATGCCGGCGGCTGCGTGGTCGCCGAGGCGGCCGCCGACGACGACGGTGCCGGCCCGCATCTCGAAGGCCGCCGCCGCGCCGCAGTCGCCGGCGATCGCCAGCACGCCGCGCCGCATGCGGGCTCCGGCCAGCCGGCCCGCGGCGCCGGCCACGACCACGAGGCCGCCCCGCATGCCGTGCACGCTGCCGGGCAGCGCGGCGGCGGCATTGTCGCCGCAATCGCCGCCGACGCTCACCTGGCCGCCTGACATCTCGCAGGCCAGCCAGTCGCCGGCCGAGCCGGCGACCATCAGCCCGCCACCCGCCATGCCCTCGCCGGCGTGACGCCCGACGTCGCCGTGGACGTCGATCCGCCCCTCGGCCATGCCGGCTCCGACGCGGTGCACGCGGGAGAAGTCGCCTTGGCACTCGATCCGGCCGTCGGCCCCGGAGCCGCTCACCACGAACGCGGTGCCGAGCTCGCAGGGCCGGCCATCGGCCTCGATCCGCAGGCGGGCGGCGGCCGCCGCCGACAGGTCGCGGACCGCCTCGGGCAGGATACCCGCCAGGTCGATGGAGAGCGGCCCGCCGGGGGCGTCGCGGGGCGTGAGGACGAGCGGCATGCGGCGGCCCGGGGCGCGAGGAAAAAGAGCGCGGCCGCGGGGCAGGAACTGCCCCGCGGCCGCGCATGATACCGCCCGCCGTCAGTCGGCTGCGATCATTTCGCGAGCACCGGCACCTTGCGGGAGGCGCTGGCCGGCGATTTCGTCAGGGCGACGGTGAGCACGCCCTTGTCGTACCGGGCCGTCACCTTCGCGGGATCGACGGACTCCGGCAGCGGGATCGCCCGACTGAAGGCCCCGTAATGGCTCTCACGGTGCGTCCAGCCCTCGTCGCTCCGCTCCGTCTCCGACTTCTTCTCGCCGGAGATCACGAGCCGATCCTCGGACACGCTCACGTCCACGTCCTGGGGGTCGATGCCGGGCAGCTCGGCCCGCACGTGGATCTGATTGTCGGTCTCCGACATGTCCACCGCCGGGAGCCACTGCCCCGGCTCGACGTTCTCGAACCAGCCGGGCGTGGCCAGGGGCCGCGAGAAGAAGCCCTCGAAGAGGCGGTTCATCTCGTTGCGGAAGTCCGCCAGGGTCGCCAGGCCGCCGGGCTCCATGCCGCTCGCGCGCTTCGTGCGAAAAGGAATCAGGCTCATCGCGTCGCTCCTTTTCTCGAACAGGGGAAACGGGAACTCTTCACGTCGTCGCAGGGGAACGGGACACCGGGCCGATCAGCCCGCCCGCACCTCGATCTTTCGCGGCCGCACCGCCGCCAGCCGGGGCACGCGGATCGTGAGCACGCCGCGGGCGTAGTCGGCGGTGATCAGCGAGGCGTCGAAGCCGTCGCCGAGGCGGAACGACCGCGCGTAGTCGCCGATACCGTACTCGCGCCGCAGGCGGATGCCCGGCAGGTCGCGGGCCGGCACGGCGGCCGTCACGGAGAGGACGCCGTCCTCGAACGTGACGTCGATGCCGTCGGGCCGGGCGCCGGGCACGTCGCACACGAGCAGGACGTCGGCGCCGCGGTCGCAGACATCGACGTTCGGCTGGAAGGTGAGCCGCGACTCCGCCTCGGGGCGGGTGGCGGGGCCGGCGGTGGTGGTGGATGTGGTGACCATGGTTCGTCTCCTTCGCGTTTCGGGGTGAGGAAAACTTCGCGGCCGCGGCCGGACGTCAGGACGTCCGCACCTCGACCTTCCGCGGCTGGCACTGCGGGGCCTTGGGGCAGGTCACGGTGAGCACGCCGTTGACGAGCCGGGCCTCGACGCGGCCGGCATCGACGGGCATCGGCAGCGGAATCCGCCGCTCGAACGTCCCGGTGCCCCGCTCCCGCCGATGCCAGGTCACCGTCGGCTTCCGCTCGCCGTCGCCGGCCGCGGCTTCCGCCGGCGGGCACTCGGGCCGCGAGCCCTTCAGGACCAGCTCGTCGTCCGCCACGGATATGTCCACGTCGCCGGCGTCGAGGCCGGGCAGTTCCGCCTCGACCGTGATCGCCTCGTCGGTCTCGTGGACGTTCACCGCCGGGAACACGCCGGCCGCCCGCGCGGCCCAGCCGTGGAGCGGCGGCGCCGAGGTGAGCGACGTCCAGACGCGATCGATCTCGTCCCGCAGTTCCTCGAACTGCGGCGTCAGGTTCAGGGGGAAGCCGGCACGAAACGTGGGCATGGCGAAGGCTCCTCGGGGTGTGGCGTGTGGGCACCATCCCTGGAGCGAATGACGCGGGTCGCGTCGAGCGGACGAATCATTCGCGGGCATGGTGCCGGAAAACAAATCGCACCGTCGTCGGCGGAAGAAATGCAAACACCGTGCCGAAGGCTCGTGAACGCCCGAACACGCAGCCGGGCCGCGGTTCCGCGGCGGAAAATCACGGCCCACTCCGGCCGCGGCCGGCAAGCTTTCCCGGTCGTCGCGGTGATGCCGACTGTCAGCCTGGCAGCCGGCCGTTTTCCCGGCTGCCAGACGGGTCGCGGCCGGTTGTGGGGGGCGGGGCATTGCCTATACTGCGGCCCAACGTCGAAAGGACTCGCATGAGATTCACGCTGCTCGACCGCGTCATCGCCATCGATCCGGGGAAGAGCATCACGGCGATCAAGACGGTGTCGCTGGCGGAGGAGTACCTGGCGGATCACTTTCCGCGGTTTCCCGTGCTGCCGGGCGTCTTCATGCTGGAGGCGATGACGCAGGCCGCCGCCTGGACGATCCGGCTCGGCGAGGATTTCGCCCATGCGATCGTGGTTCTGCGGTCGGCGCGGAACGTGAAGTACGGCGATTTCGTCGAGCCCGGGAGGACGCTCACCGTCACGGCGGAGGTCCTCTCCCAGGACGACCGCACCACGAAGGTCAAGGCGAGCGGCACGGTGGGCGACCGCACCAGCCTGACCGCCCGGCTGGTGCTCGAGCGGTACAACCTGGCCGACCGCCGGCCGCACGGCGCGGCGCTCGACGCCCGCGTGCGGTCCGAAATGCGGCGGCTGTGGTCGCTGGTGCATCCGCGCGGTCCGGCCCGGCCGGCGGGGCAGACCGCATACGGTGCCGCGCTGCCGGCGTCGCCCGCCGTCACCGAGCCGGCGAGCGTGGGCTGACCGGGCGGCCTTTCGGGAGTGCCCGCCGGCTCGCGGGGGCGGCTTTTCCTCCCCGGCCGGCGGAAAAATGGAAGATGCGGGTTCCCATGGGGGCGGGCCGGCATTACAACCTTGCCTAGCCGATGTCGGTTTTCATCCCTCGATCCGAAGGTGAGCAGTCGATGCCGTCCCGCGACGAAATCTTTGAGAAGGTGAGAACAGCCCTGGTCGATGCCCTGGGTGTCGATGAGGAGGACGTCTCCCCGGCCGCCACCATGGTGGGCGACCTGGGCGCGGAGTCGATCGACTTCCTGGACATCGTGTTCCGTCTCGAGAAGGCCTTCGGCATCAAGATTTCCCGAGGCGAGTTGTTTCCCGAGGACGTGCTCTCCAGCACCGATTTCGTCACCAACGGTAAGGTCAACGCCGCCGGCATCGCGGCCCTCAAGGCCCGCATGCCCTTCGCCAACCTGGCGAAGTTCGAGGCCAATCCCAGCGTGCAGAACTTCGCCAACACGCTCACGGTCGAGGACATGGTGCGGTACGTCGAAAGCAAGCTCGCGGCCTGACGCGGCTCGACGTGTCCGCGGCCCCGACCGCCGCCGCCCCCCCGCCGCTCTCCATCCATGCGCTGGTTCTGGATCGATCGCTTCGACGAGTTCGTCCGCGGCCGCCACGCCACGGCCGTGAAGAACGTCACGCTCGCCGAGGAGCACCTGCACGACCACTTTCCCGGCGCGGCCCTGATGCCCAACTCGCTGATCGTGGAGGGCATGGCGCAGACGGCGGGGCTCCTGGTGGCCGACGCCATCGACTTCAACCGGCGGGTCGTGCTCGCCAAGGTGGCGGCGGCCGAGTTCCACTTCGACGCGGTGCCGGGCGACTCGATCCGCTTTCGGGCCGAAGTGCTCGACCTCAAGCCCACCGGCTCGCTGACCAAGGTGCAAAGCAGCGTGGGCGACGCGGTGCAGGGCGAGGCCGAACTGTTCTTCGCCCACCTGGAGCCCGGGGAGGGTGTGCCGCAGCTCTTCGAGCCCCACGAACTGCTCCGCTGGCTCGACCAGATGCACATCTACGAGGTCGGTCGCGACGCGGCCGGCAACCCGCTGGCGCGGCCCGACTGGTGACGGAGGAGGGGCGGTGATGGTGGCCGGCAGACGCAGGGTGGTGGTCACGGGCATCGGCTGCATCACGCCGCTCGGCGTGCGGGTGGAGCAGCTCTGGAAGAACCTGGTCGCCGGCGCCTCGGGCGTCGGGATGACCACCGTCTTCGACGCCTCGAAGTTCCCCACCAAGATCGCCGCCGAGGTCCGCGGCTGGGACATCACCCACGAGGGCCAGGAGGAGCGCCGCTGGCACTTTTGCGGCCGGCATACGCGGTTCGCCGCCGGCGCCGCGCTGCAGGCCATGCAGGATGCCGGCCTGCCCGCCGGGCTGCCCGCCGATCCGACGCGGCTCGGGGTCTACCTGGGGAGCGGCGAGGGGCAGCAGGACTTCGACTCGTTCACCCGCATGATGATGGCCGCGATCGAAGGCGAGACGCTCGACGTGGCCAAGTTCACGAAGCTCGGCCTGGAGACGCTCCATCCGCTCTCCGAGGTGGAGCAGGAGCCCAACATGCCGGCCGGGCACCTGGCCGGGATGTTCGACGCCCAGGGACCGAACGTGAACTGCCTGACCGCCTGCGCCGCCTCCAGCCAGGCGATCGGCGAGGCGGTGGAGATCGTGCGGCGGGGCGAGGCCGACGTGATGCTCTCCGGGGGCACCCACAGCATGATCCATCCCTTCGGCGTCACGGGCTTCAATCTGCTCACCGCGCTCTCCACCCGGAACGACGAGCCCACGCGGGCGAGCCGGCCCTTCGACAACGACCGCGACGGTTTCGTGCTCGGCGAGGGCGCGGCCATGGTGGTGCTCGAGGAGCTGGAGCATGCCAGGCGCCGCGGTGCCCGGATCCACGGCGAGGTGATCGGCTACGGCTCGACCGCCGACGCCTACCGGATCACCGACACGCACCCCGAGGGCCGCGGCGCCGCGGCCTGCATCACCATGGCCCTTCGGGACGCGGGCCTGGGCACGGACGGCATCGACTACGTCAACGCCCACGGCACGAGCACCGACGTCAACGACAAGGTCGAGACCCTGGCGATCAAGAAGGTGTTCGGCGAGCGGGCCTACAAGATTCCCGTCTCGAGCACCAAGAGCATGATGGGGCACCTGATCGCTGCGGCGGGGGCGACGGAACTGATCGTCTGCCTGTTGGCGATCCGCGACGGCATCCTGCCGCCGACGATCAACTACGAGACGCCGGATCCCAACTGCGACCTCGACTACGTGCCCAACAAGGCTCGCGAGGGGAAGTGCGACCGGGCCCTCTCCAACAGCTTCGGGTTCGGCGGCCAGAACATTTCGCTCATCGTCAGCCGCTTCAGCGGCTGACGATGGCGGGGCCGCACGGCCATCCCTGGCCCGTGCGGCCCTTGCTCGGCGGCGGGGCAGCCGAGGTGCCCCGCGGCTCGCGGGGCGGTCGCCCTCCAGGCGACCGCGGCCGCCGCTTTGGCGGCGGCGCGGCCTGGGTGGATTGCACGCTGCGCGGCCTGCGGCCGCTGCGTGCGAAGCAAGGCAGGGCTTATACGGCTCACACACGAACCCTGCGCGCGGAGCCGCTTCTGAGCAACGAGAGTCGGGGAGGGGCTGCCCGTGCCCCGGGAGCCGGCGTCGCCGGCCAGCGCAGCCAACGACCAATCCGCCTGCGGCGGATCGGTGCCCGGCGGAGCGCAGGCGGCGTCGAGTGAGCGGAGGACCGGAAGGCCGTAGCGAACGTCCGGCGACGGGGCATGGGCAGCCCCGACCAGCATCGCGCGCGAGTATCAAATGGGATTCGTATGAGCGTGCAGCATTTACGCCGTGCGGCTTGCGGCCTGGGTAAGCCTGCCGGAAGCCGTCACGGGCCCGGCCAAACCACCCACCTTCACGCCGGCAGGGTTTCCTCAATCGGTGCGGCCCGCACGACCGATACCTGCCGAGACAGCGGTCCGATCCCCGGCGGCGATGTGCCGCCGGCCACCCGGACCGCCCATCGGGAACCCCGCCCATGACCACCATCCACCGCAGTTTCGCCCTGGCCTTCGCGGCCGCCGTGATCGCCGGGTCGAGCGGCTGCTCGATCATCGATCGGCTCTTCCTGCTCAACACCGACGGCCCCTACGCTCACCACTCCCAGCACGTCGGCGGCCGCTGCCGCGACGGCGACTGCCAGCCCGGCGAGTGCGAGGACGGCAGCTGCCCCGTGGGCGGCTGCCAGGAGTGCGAGGGAGCCGCCTGCCACCCGCGGCACGTCGGCCGCTACGGCGGACTCGCCAAGCACCACCTCTCGCCCGAGGAGAAGGCGGCGCTCGCCGGCTCCGACTACGGCGCCATCGGTCCCGCCGGCCCGCCCACGGGGGCCGTCGCCTATCCCTACTACACGACCCGCGGGCCCCGCGACTTCCTCGCCAAGTGCCCGCCGTCGATCGGCCCGCAGTGAGCCGATTCCCACCGCCGGGCCGCCGGCGGCTTTCGGGACGCGAACGGGGCCGGTTAGGCTGGGCCGCCTGACCGGCCCGCGTCCTGTTCGGAGTCGCTTCCCATGGGTCCATCCTCGTCCGCCGGCCTGACCGCCACGGGCCGTCTTTCGGTCACCGGCTGGCTGGTCTGCGCGATCGCCGCGATCGGCTTCGCGTTCGACATCTACGAGCTGCTGATGCTGCCGCTGGTGATCAAGCCGGCGATCCAGGAACTGTCGAAGCCCGAAGTGGCCGGACTCGTCGCGGGGGGCATGGCCCAGGCCGACGCGCTGGCCCTGTGGAGCCCCGGCGGCAGGCACTACGTCGGCTGGGCGCGAACCCTGTTCTTCGTGCCGGCGATCGCCGGCGGCGTGTTCGGGCTGCTCGGCGGCTACCTCACCGACCTCCTGGGCCGCCGCCGCGTGCTCACCTTCAGCATCCTGCTCTACGCCTTCGCCGCCCTGGCGGCCGGCTTCGCGACCACGTTGCCGCAGCTGCTCTTCTTCCGCTGCCTGGTGTTCATCGGCGTGTGCGTCGAGTTCGTGGCGGCGGTCGCCTGGCTGGCCGAACTGTTTCCCGATCCCGGGCGGCGGGAGCGGGTGCTCGGCTGGACGCAGGCCTTCTCGTCCCTGGGCGGCCTGCTCGTGGGCATGGCGAACATCCTCGCCGCCCGGTTCGCCGACGTCCTGCCGGCGATCCACGGCGGCCACGACGCCTGGCGGTACACGCTGATCTCGGGCGTCATCCCCGCGCTGCCGCTGATCCTCATCCGGCCGTTCCTGCCGGAGAGCCCGGTGTGGGCGGAGAAGAAGGCGGCCGGCACGCTCAGGCGGCCGAGCCTCCGCGAGCTCTTCAGCCCGGCGCTCGTGCGGACGACGGTGGTGACCACGCTCGTGTTCGCGGCCAGTTACGGGATCGCCTTCGGCGCGATCCAGCAGCTGCCGCAGATCCTCGGCGGGCCCAAGGGGCACGCGGCGATCCTGGCGACGGCCAAGGCCGCCCAGGACGAGGCCGTCGCCGCCGCGGAGAGAGCCGGCACGCCCGTGCCGCCGCCCGGCCGGCTCAAGGGCATCGCCGGCAACGCCACCGACGAGGCCGTGGCGCAGGTGACGCTCTTCCAGGAGGTCGGCGGCCTCGCGGGCCGCGTGCTGCTCGCCTTCGCGGCGGTGCGGATCGCCAGTCGCCGGACGCTGTTGCGGCTCTTCCAATGGCCGGCGCTCCTCGTCGTGCCCGCACTGTTCTGGTGGATCTCCACGCAGCTGGGCAACGCCGGATCGCTGCCCGCGATCAAGGCCGGCATCTTCGTGGCCGGGCTGCTCACCGTCGCCCAGTTCTCCTTCTGGGGCAACTACATCCCGCTCGTCTTCCCCACGCACCTGCGGGGCACGGGCGAGAGCTTCGCGGCCAACATCGGCGGCCGGGTGCTGGGGACCGCGGCGGCCTGGCTGACGCTCACGTTCGCCGCGGCCACGCCCCCCGATCCGGTGCGGATCGCGGTGGTCGGCGCGGCGGTCGCGGGCGGCTACGCCCTCCTCGGCGCGATCCTCACCCGCTGGCTGCCGGAGCCGGGCGCCGCGGTCGAGCACTGAGCCGCCCCCGGGCCCTCACTCCGCCAGCGTCCGCGGCGCCTGCGGGGTGTCGTCGGGGAGCGTGGGGACCCGCCAGATCACGTACAGGCCGACGGCCACCGCGGCCAGGAAGGCGTAACGCAACAGCCAGTGCAGGCTGTTGAGCAGCAGGCTCAGCCCCACGACCGCGAGCACCAGGGCCACGGCGCGGTACTTGAGCCCGCGGCGGATGCCGTGGTAGTGCTGCCAGTCGTCGAGCGTGGGGCCGAACCGCTTGGAGCGGTGCAGCCAGGCGTGGATCCGCGGGCTCCCGCGGTAGAAGCACCAGCTCGCCGCCAGCACGAACGGGGTGCAAGGGATCAGCGGCAGCACCGCGCCGACCGCCGCCATCCCGAGGCACGCCCAGCCGCCCGCCACGTAGAGGAAGCTCTTCAGCGGGTCGGCGACGGGGCGGAAATCCACGGCGGGGCCATCCGATGGGCGATCGACCGCCGGGATTCTACCACGCGCGGGTTTCCCGTATGCTCTCGACCGCCGTCGGCCGACCGGGCCGTGGCCCTTCACCCGGAGCACCACCCATGCCGCTCGTCCCGATGCGCATCCTCCTCGACCATGCCGCCGAGCACGGCTACGGCCTGGCCGCCTTCAACGTCAACAACATGGAGCAGATCCAGGCCATCATGGAGGCGGCCAAGGAGACCGACAGCCCGGTCATCATCCAGGCCTCCCGGGGCGCCCGCAGCTACAGCCAGGACAACTACCTGCGGCACCTGATGCTCGCCGCGGCCGAGCTCTACCCGCGGATCCCGATCGCGATGCACCAGGACCACGGCAACTCGCCGGCCACCTGCCAAAGTGCGATCGACCACGGCTTCACGAGCGTGATGATGGACGGTTCGCTCGCCGAGGACGGCAAGACTCCGGCCGACTTCGACTACAACGCGCGGGTCACCCGGGAGGTGGTCCAGTCGGCGCACCGGCAGGGCGTCTCGGTGGAGGGCGAACTGGGCTGCCTGGGGTCGCTGGAGAGCGGCCACGGCGAGGCCGAGGACGGCCACGGGGCGGAAGGCCAGTTGTCGCACGACCAGCTGCTCACCGACCCCGACGAGGCGGCCCGCTTCGTGGCGGCCACCGGCGTGGACGCCCTGGCCGTGGCCATCGGCACGAGCCACGGGGCCTACAAGTTCACCCGCAAGCCCGACGGCGAGGTGCTGGCCATGAAGCGGATCGAGGAGATCCACCGGCAGCTGCCGAACTGCCACCTCGTGATGCACGGCTCGTCGAGCGTGCCGCAGGAACTGCAGGACATCATCAACAGGTACGGCGGCAGGATGCCGCAGACCTGGGGGGTGCCGGTGGAGGAGATCCAGCGCGGCATCAAGCACGGCGTCCGCAAGATCAACGTGGACACCGATTGCCGGATGGCGATCACCGGCGCGATCCGCAAGGTGCTCGCCGAGAGCCCGGAGAAGTTCGATCCCCGCGACTATCTCAAGCCCTCCCGGGAGGCGATGAAGAAGGTGTGCGCCGAGCGGATGACGCAGTTCGGCCAGGCCGGCAACGCCGGCAAGGTGCCGTGCATCACGCTCGCCGAGATGGCCGCCCGCTACGCCCGGGCCTGAAGCGGCCGCGGGCCACGGGCCCGGTGTGCCGCCGGCCGAAAATCCGCGTTGCGGCACTTGCCCATTCGGCCTACAGTCCCGCCCCGCGCGGCGGTGCCGCGCCCCCCTGCACCCGCGGCGGAACGGATCGATGGACGCGACGAGCGACGGCGACGTGCTGGACCACGGCCGCGACATCCTCCGCGCCGCGGCCGCAGGCGTGCTGCGGGCGGCCGAGGCGCTCGACGCGAGCTTCGTCGCGGCGGTGCGGATCATCGAAGGCTGCACCGGCAGCGTGGTCGTGACCGGCATCGGCAAGGCGGGCCTCGTGGCCCGCAAGATCTCGGCCACGCTCGCCTCCACGGGCACGCCGAGCCACTTCCTCCACCCGGCCGAGGCCCTGCACGGCGACCTCGGCGCCCTGCGGCGGGACGACGTCGTGCTCGCCCTGTCGCAGTCGGGCGAGACCGAGGAGGTGACGCGACTGCTGCCGCACGTCGCCGCCCGGGGCATCCGCATCGTCGCCCTCACCGGGAGTCGCCAGAGCACGCTCGGCCGCGCCGCCGACGTGGTCGTGGCCACCGGCACCGTTCGCGAGGCCGGCACGCTGGGGCTCGCTCCGAGCACGAGCACGTCGCTCATGCTCGCCCTCGGCGACGCGTTGGCGCTGGTGACGAGCGGCCTGCGGCGGTTCACGCCCGAGGACTTCGCGGCCCGCCACCCCGGCGGCAGCCTGGGCCGGCAGCTGATGCTGGTCGAGGACGCGATGCGGCCGCTGCCCGAATGCCGCGTGGCGGCGCCGCACGACACGGTCCGCGCCGTCTTCGCCCGGCCGCTGCCCGCCCGCCGCACCGGCGCCGTGATGATCATCGACGAGGCCGGCGTGCTGGCGGGGATCTTCACCGACAGCGACCTGGCCCGGCTGTTCGAGCGCCGCAACGACGCCGCCCTCGACGAGCCGATCGGCCGGGTGATGACGGCGCGACCCACGACCGTGCCCGTCGGCACCCGGCTGGGCGACGCGATCACGATCCTGGAGTCGCGGCGGCTCAGCGAGCTGCCCGTGCTCGGCGGCGACGGGCGGCCCCGTGGGCTGCTCGACATCGTCGATCTCGTCGGGCTCGTGTCGCCGGAGGCCGTCTCCGCCCCGCGGCCCGGAACCGCCGCCGCCTGACGAGCCAGCCACCATGCCCGCCGCCGCCGACATCGATCACCGTCTCGCCCGCGTGCAGCTGCTGCTGCTCGACGTGGACGGCGTGCTCACCGACGGCGGGGTGACCTGGGGCAACGACGGCATCGAGCACAAGACGTTCAACATCCGCGACGGGCTGGGCCTGCGGCTCTGGCAGCGGTCCGGCTGCCGGGCCGGGATCGTCACCGGCCGCTCGAGCCGCGTGGTGCAGCTGCGGGCCGAGGAGCTGGGCATCGACATCGTGCGGCAGGGGGTCGAGGACAAGCTGGCCGCGGCCGCGGGGATCGTGGCCGAGTGCGGTCTGGCGTGGGAGCAGGTGGCGTTCATCGGCGACGACCTGCCCGATCTGCCCGTGGTGCTCCGCTGCGGGGTCGGCGCGGCGGTGGCCGACGCCTGTCCGGAACTCGTCGCCGCCGCGGACCTCGTCACCCGCCTGCCCGGCGGGCGCGGGGCGGTTCGCGAGCTGATCGAGCGACTGCTCGGGGCCCGGGGCGGATGGTCGCCGATCGTGAGCCGTTACGCCGCGGTCCGTCCCTGATCGCCGCCGTCCCCGGAGCCGCGGGCCGACAGATGGAGCATCGTCTGGGACGCACGTTGCGGGTGTTTCTCGTCGTGCTCGCGGCGGCGGGCTTCTACCGTCTCGCCGTCGTGCCCTGGATCGAGCCGCAGGTGCGGGACATGGCCGCGGCACTCGACCTGTCGCCGGAGGAGGCGGCCGCCATCCGCGCCCGCGCGGATCGGCGGCTGGCCGCGGTCGGCGACATCTTCCCGCCCGGCGCCTGGGAGCGGGAGGATCCGATCATGCTGGAGAGCCGGCAGATGCGGCTGCTCTTCAAGGACTACCAATCCCTGCCCGACGGCCGGGTGCATCTCGTGCCCTGCACTCTGGTCGTGCTGCCGGATCGCAACCGGGCGGCCGACGGATCCGGCGCCGGGCGGACCCTCGTGCTGCGGGCGCCGCAGGGCGCGGCCCTCGAGTTCGAGGAGCCGCTCGACCTCAAGCAGGGCCGCCTCGCGAGACTCGTCGGGGGGAGCCTGCGCGGCCAGGTGACGATCCGCGGCACGCCCACGGCCCCGGGCGCCGAGGACGACATCGAGATCGTGACCCGCGACCTGGAGCTCGACGACCTCGAGGTGCGAACCCGCGAGGCGGTGCAGTTCCGCTACGGCCGTTCGAGCGGCGGCGGTCGTGGCCTGGTGGTCCGCCTGCGGCCGCGGCAGGTCAAGGCGGCACCGGGCGCCGGCGAGCGGGGGCCGAACATCGGCGGCGTCGATTCGATCCGCATCGATCGCGACGTGCGGATGAGGCTGGAAGGCCTGGCCGGTGGGCTGCTGCCGGGCCGGGGAGAACCGCCGGCGCCGGTGGCCGGCGCCGCGCCGGCCGCGCCGGCGCCGGTGCTCGTCAGCTGCCACGGCAGCCTGTGCCTCAACGTCGCGGCGAGCGTGATCACGCTCGAGGATCGCGTGGACGTCGTCCGCGCCGTGGCCGATGCATCGACCGACCAGTTGGCCTGCGACCTGTTGGCGATCGTCCTGTCCCGCAGGGCCGCGGCCCCGGGGCAGGATCGGGCCGCGCGGGGACCGCTGGAACCCGTCGAGATCCAGGCCAAGGGATCTCCCGTCGTCGCCAAGAGCAGCGGGGCGGAACTGGAGGCCCGGGCCGAGCGGCTCGGCTACGAGATCGCCACCCGCCGCATCCTTCTCGACGGCGAGCAGCCCGTGTCACTCTCCGCCAAGGGCACGGAGATGGAGGCGCGGAAGATCGACTATTGCCCCGGGCCACCGGGCGATCCCGGGGCCTTGATGGCCGTCGGGCCGGGCTGGTTGCGGACGCAGTCGCCGGGATCGCCGCCGGCACGGGCCCGCTGGCAGCAGTGGCTGAGGATGCGGCCCGATGGCGAGGGCCATGTGGTCTCGATCGCCGGCGGCGCCGAGGTGGTGATGGAGACCCGCGGCCGGCTGAGCGGTTCGGACATGCATCTCTGGCTCGACACCGTCGGCGACGCCGCCGGCGGGCCGCCGCGGCCACCGGCGTCGGCGGGTCCCGACCTGTCCCGGGTGCGGCCGTCGCGGATGCTGGCCCGCGGCATGGTCGAGGCCGAGACGCCGCAGGTGTCCGCCCGGACCGATCGGCTGGAATTGTGGTTTCGCACGGCGGCGGCGCCGCCGCCTCCCGGGCCGGCCGCCACGAACCCGGCCGGACCGGCGCAGCCGGCACCCGCCGTGGCCCCGGCGGCACCCGCGGCCCGGCAGGCGGACCGCCGGCTCGCCGTGCAGGCGGGGCTGGTCCGCGGCCTGGTGGTCATGGAAGCGGAGGGCAGCCGGCTCGAGGACCTGTCACTCGAGGGTCAGGTGCGGCTCGTGGAGCAGCCGTCCGCGGCCGACGCCGATCCGGGCGTCGAGATCCTCGGCGACCAGCTGCAGCTCGCCCGCGCGGAGCGGTTCGACGCCCGGGCCGTGGTGGCTGGCCGCCCCGCGAAGGTGCGGGGCCGGGGCCTCGACCTGGAGGGGCCGCTCGTGGAGTTCGACCGCGGCCGCAACCGCCTCACCGTCGATGGCGCCGGCCGCCTCGCCCTGCCGATGGCCGCCGGCGGCAGCGGCCTGGAGGCCTTCTCGATCACCGGCCAGGCGCCGCGGCGGCCGGCGGCCGGCCCACCCGGCCGGCTCGACGTCACCTGGCAGGGGCGGCTCGACTTCGACGGCCTGACGGCCCGCTTCGTGGATCAGGTCGTCGCCAAGGCCGAGGCCACGGTCGTGAATGCGGGATCACTCGACGTCGTGTTCGACCGGCCCTTCGAGTTTGGCGCCGCCCAGCGCGGCGGGCCGCCGCCCGACGTGGTGCGGGTGGCCTGCGGGAGCAAGGTGCGGATCGAAAGCCGCACGACGGGCGACGACGGCGGCAAGTCGGTGGAGCAGCTGTTCGTCCGTGACCTGGTCGTCGATCGCGTCACGGGAGACGTGACCGGAACCGGGCCCGGCCGGGTGACCAGCACCCGCCTGGGCCAGCCGCCGGCGCTCGTGCCGCCCGCCGGACCGCCGGCCTCCGGCGGACTGCCCGTGCGGCCGGCAGCCGCACCCGGCCGCGGTGACCAACTGACCTACCTGGGCGTCGATTTCCAGCGGGGCATGCGCGGCAATCTCCATCGGCGGGCGATGGAGTTCCACCAACGGGTCGAGGCGATCCACGGCCCGGTCGCCGACTGGACCGCCACCCTCGACCCCCACGCCGCCGGCGGGCTGCCCGCCGGAGTGGTGCGGATCTCCAGCGACGTGCTCTCGGTGGGACAGACGCCGCCGCTGCCGGGCGTGCCACGGGCGACGCTCGAACTCGGCGCCGGGGGCAACGTCCTCGTCGAGGGCGAGTCGTTCACCGCCCGCAGCGCCCGTCTCACCTGGAGCGAGGCCAAGGAACTGCTCGTGTTCGAGGGGGATGGACGGGCCGACGCGCAGCTCTTCCGGCAGCTCAAGGCAGGCGCCCAGCCCGACTCGATGGCGTCGGAGAAGATCCTCTACTGGATCCGCCAGAACCGGGTCGATGTCGAGGGCATTCGCTACCTCGACCTCGATCGGCTGCCCGGTGCCGGACCGGGCGGCCCGCCCACCGGAGCCGTGCCGGAGACGCTCGCTCCGCGGCCCCTGCCCGGCACCTGAGGCCGTGGTCCGCCGCAGCTCAGGAGGCGGGCAGGCGGCGGGCCTCCTCGTCGAGCGCCGCGACGACGAACGCCACCGCGGCGGCGGCCGCCGCCGCGGGGAAATCGGCCTGCGGTTCGAGCAGGGCCGTGTGGGGTATCCCCAGGGCCAGGAGCTTGCTGTGGAGCCGGTCGGCCCCGTCGTGCCAGGCGGTGTCCGCCGGATGGCTGGCGAAGAACTGGTGCCGCGGCCAGTTGAGCGGGTGCACGTGGAGGATCGCCGTGTCCTGACGGGCCCGCTCGACGTCGCCGTAGGCCTCCCACAGGGTGTCGAACAGGTCACCGTCTTCGCGGTCGGCCGCCTCGCGCATGCCGCGGTGAAAGTCGATGGCCGGGGAGATCGCGGCGGCCACGGGAAAGACGGCGGGATGCCGGTAGGCCAGCCGCAGCGCCCCCTGGCCCCCCATGCCCGCGCCCACGACGGCGATGCCCGGCGGCCGGACGCCGAATCGACGGCCGATCTCCGCGGTCACGAACTCGACGACGAACCGCTCGGGCGTGAGCGAACGATCGAAGCCCGGCATCGCCCGGTCGAGCCACCACGAGCGGCCCGCCAGCGGTGCGATCACCGGCAGGCCGGCGGCCTCCAGTCGTGCGGCCAGCGGGTCGTCGTCGAACAGCCGCGGCTCGTGCACGTCGTGGAGGTAGATCACGGCCCGGCCCGCGGATGGCCGGGGCGGGGCGAGCACCGCGCACTCGTGGCCGGAGATCGTGATCGTGGACCAGCGGGTGGGCGGTGCCGGCATGGGCTGGAGACGTCGGGGCGGGATCACGACGTCATCCTATACGCATCGCACTTGAACCTCACGCGTGACTCTGGTCGGGGCTGCCCATGCCCCGTCGCCCGACGTTCGCTACGGCCTTCCGGGCCTCCGCTCACTCCGTGCCGGCTGCGCTTTCGCCGGGCACCGATCCGCCGCAAGCGGATTGGTGCCCGGCCAGGCCGACTCCCGGGGCACGGGCAGCCCCTCCCTGACCTTCGTTGTCCAGAAGCGGCTCGTGCGCGAGGCTCACGTGTGAGCCATATTTCCGTCCGTCGTGTATCCTGCCTCCTCCCGCGTGGCAGGGTGCGGCGCGGAACAGTCTCGAGGATCGCCGGATCATGGAAGTGCTGCTTTCCGCCGCGGAGCTCGCGGCGGGCATCGACAAGCTGTCGGCCGCCGTGCGGCGCGAGGTCGGCCGCCGGCCGCTGACCGTCGTGGGCGTGCTCACGGGCAGCATCGTGCTGGTGTCCGACCTGATCCGCCGGCTGGAGGGCCCGGTGCGGGTGAGCATGGTCTGGGCGAGCAGCTACCGGGGCACGGCGACCACGCCCGGCGCGCTCGAGCTGCGTCTCGACCTCCTGCCGGACCTCTCGGGCCAGGAGGTGCTCCTCGTGGACGACATTTTCGACACCGGGCGGACGCTCGAGGCCCTCGTGCAGGAGCTCGGCCGCCGCGGCGCCGCCAGCGTGCGGTCGCTGGTGCTGCTCCGCAAGGCCGGCCGGGCGGAGGTCGCCATCCAGCCCGACTTCGTCGGCTTCGACATTCCCGACGCCTTCGTGGTCGGGTATGGTCTCGACTTCGACGGCGCCTGGCGGCACCTGCCCTACTTGGCGGCGCTCGACGCCGACGACATCGCCGCCACCCGCTCCGGCCAACCACCGCAGGATGCCGCACGTGTTCCGCAAGCCGATCCTGCTGGTGGCCCGCGGACTTGACGTGGTCGGCAGCGGCCGGCAGGCCGCCCTGGTGGCCGCGGGGCTTCTGGAGGCGGGGGCCGACGTGCACCTGGCCGTGACGACGACGGGCGGGAGCCTGGCGGGCGAACTGGCTGCCGCCGGCTGCACGGTGCACCGGGTCGGGCGGCGGCCGGTCGTGGATGCCGCCGCGGCGGCCGGGATCTGCGCACTCGTCGCCCGGCTGCGGCCGGCGGTCGTCACCGCCTGGGGCCGCTCGCAGGTACCGCTGGTCGCCGGCGCCCGAATCGTCGCGCCAGCCGTGAAGCTGGCAGGCTGGCTGGCGCGACCCGTCCGCGGCCCGTGGGCCGCGGCGGGCTTGCGGCGGCTGGATTGCGTGGTCGCGGCCTCACCGGCCGCGGCCGACTCGTGCCGGCGGCTGGGCGTCGCCGCGCGGAGGATCGAGCCGATCCCCCCGGGCATCGGGCCGGCGGCCGCCGGGCGGCTGCCGCGGGCGGACGTCGCGAAGCGGCTCGGCCTCGATCCCGAGCGGCAATGGACGCTCTGCGTCGCCCCGCTGGAGGCCGATTCCCGGCTCGACCGCCTGATCTGGGCCATCGACCAGTTGGGCGTGGTGCGGCGGGATCTCCAGCACGTGCTCGTGGGGTCCGGGCCGCTGCTCGGCCGCGTGCTGCGCCGGGCGCTGGTGCAGGAGGCGGCGGACCGGCTGCTGGTCGTGCCGCAGTGCGACCTGCTTCCCGATCTGCTCGCTCAGGTGCCGCTGGTCTGGCAGTCGGGCGAGGTGGCGCTCGGCGGGGCGATCCTCGACGCCATGGGCTGCGGGGTGCCGGTCGTCGCCGTCGAGAGCGACGCCGCCCGGCAGTTGATCGCCGACGGCGTCAGCGGCGGAATCGCGCCGGTGGTTCCCGAGAGCGAGTTTCCCCGCCGGGCCTTCACCATCCTGGAGGACGCGGCGCTCGCCGCCCGGATGGCCGCGGCGGCCGGGGAACGGGCGGCCGCCTGTTTTCCGGCGGCTGCGTCAGTCGCCGCGCACGTCGCCCTGCAGCGGCGACTCGCCGGCTGAGGGCTCGGACAGCATCTCGATCGTGTCCAGCGGCGGCAGGGCCACGTTGCCGCCGGCGAGGAGCGCCGCCACGGTCGCCGGCGAGGCGGCCTTGAGATTCGGCAGCGACACCGAGCCCTGGCCGCCGGCGAGCGCCCCCGCGATGGCGACGGAATCGGCGGCGTCGAGCCGCAGCACGTTCGGCAGCCAGAGGGCATGGTTCTTCGCCGTCAGCAGGGCCGCCAGATCGACGGAGTCGAGGTTCGCCGTCTGGGTGAGCGTGTAGAGCTCGATCATGCCGGCATGGCCGCCGAGCGCCCGGGCCGCCTCCGCGCCGAGCGTCGTCAGCCCGGAAAGCACGAGCCCGCCCTGGTGCAGCGAGAGCGATCGCGCCGTCGCGACCGAGAGCGAGGCGACGCTCGGCAGGCAGAGCACGCCACGGTGCAACGCGAAGGCCGCGGCCACGTCGGCCGTCAGCAGGTGGATCCCGGGGAACGAGAGCGTGCCGTCGTGGGCGGCGAGGGCCACGGCCACGGCGGGCGGCAGCATCGAGATGGTGCCGATCGTGAGCAAGCCGTCGTGGCCGGCCAGGGCGGTGGCCACCTCGACGGACAGGGAGCCCAGGCCGTCGAGCGAGAGTGGGCCGACGTGGCGGGCGAGGGCGGCGGCGGTCTCCACCGAGAGTTCCGACAGCCGCGGCAGCACGAGGTCGCCACGATGATCGGCGAACGCCTCCGCCACCGCCGCCGGAAGCATCGTGATGCCCGCGAGCGTGAGGCTCTGGCCCCGGTGGCGGGCGAGGGCGGCGGCGGTGTCCGCCGAGAGCGCGTTCACGGCGGGCAGCGAAAGCCGATGGGATTGGCGGGCGAGCGCCCGCGCCACCGGCGGGGAGATTTCGGTGAGCCCCGACAGGCAGAGGTGGCCGCCGTGCCGCGCCAGCGCGGCGGCGAGTTCCGGAGTGACCGACGCCAGGCCGCCGAGTTCGAGGCAGCCCCGATGGGACCCGAGTGCGGCGGCGGCCTCGGGTGTGAGCGAGGTGACGGCCGGCAGGTCGAGATCACCGGCGCGGTAGGCGAGCGCCCGCGCGGTTTCCGGCGAGAGCGTCTCCACCGCGGGCAGCGAGAGCCGGTAGTAGCCCCGCGGCTTCGCCAACGCCTCGGCGACCGCCGGCGAGAGCACCGACAGGTTGGGCAGGCAGATGTCCCAGCCGCTCCGCAGGCGGACGATGTCGCCGGCCTCCGCCGGCGTCAGTTCCGTGCGCCAGATCAGCTCGGCGACGTCGGCGTCGGCCCGCGCGGCACCCGCCCCGAGGGCGACCGCCAGGCAGGCGGAGAAGGCGGCGCAGCGGATCATCGCGACCGACATGGCAGGCGGATCCCGGTGGGCGATCGGGGGGAGTATAGCACCCCGGCGGCTCCCCTCCTATTCGGTTCGCGGAGGCCCCCGACGCCAGCCGGGCCCCGCGAAAACCGCGGCCCAAGCAGGGCTGGGCCCGAACCGGCGGCGATCACTCCCGGGCGGCCAATGTCCCGCCCGGCGGGGTTTTGCGGACGTGGCCGTCCTCCGCGACGAGGATGCCGGCCTTGAAGACCTTGGCCGGCATGGAAAACATCGTCGCCAGATCCCGGTCGGGCCGGTAGAGGACGACGTCGGCGTCGGCGCCCGGGCCGAGGTGCCCCTTGTCGGCGAGGCCGGCGATCCGCGCGGGAGCTGCCCGGGTGACGATGCACAGCTCCTGCAGCGTGTACTCGCGGCGCAGGTGCCGCAGCGGGCTGCGGCGGCGGACCGCGGCCGGCAGACGGGAGAAGGCCGCGCGGCGAAACGCCTCGTCGCCGAGCAGCCGCATGAGGTGCGGATAGGCGGTGAAGTGGGCGCCGTTGGGATGGTCGGTGGACAACGCGATCCGCCACGGGTCGGCCGCGGTGAGGAACCACTCCAGGCCGATCGCCCACTGCCAGGCGTGGATCACGCTCGTCTCCTTGTAGGCGATCGGGAGCACGCCGCAGCCGCCCTCGAGGTGCAGGTCGTGCGCCATCCATGGCACGCCCGTCGCCGCGGCGAGGTGCTCGGCGGCCGCGGCGTCGCCCGTCATCGCCACCGTGCCGCCGAACAGGATCTGTCCGACGTCGATTGTGAGCGTGTCGTGGGCGGCGAAGAACTCGACGAGCGGCTCCACGCCGGAGCCGAAGGACGCCTCGTCGAGGTCGCCGCCGGCGTAGCTGTGGAATTGCACGTGCGCCAGGTGCGCCCGCCGGCCC
>Ga0315902_10001660_pt1 | contig 35502 bp, 29 predicted proteins | sample LakEriMetagenome_9_FD_203523 | JGI IMG/M metagenome (GOLD analysis project Ga0315902, IMG submission 203523) | Freshwater fungal communities from buoy surface, Lake Erie, Ohio, United States - Buoy 12 MA117 | ecosystem: Environmental > Aquatic > Freshwater > Lake > Lake biofilm | place: USA... | reverse complement strand
TTGCGACGGTGGTAGCGCAGCCGGCCGCGGGATTCGGGCTCGAGGGCCGGGTCGGCGATGTCCTCGACGTAGGCGAACAGTTCGTCGGGAGCGGCCTCTGGCGGAGGCTCCGGGAGCCGCACGCGGGTCGGCCGCTGCGTCTCTGCGGCGCCGGCCGACCATCCGAATGCGACGAGCACCGCGCACGCGGCGAGGCGGGCGAGCGGTTCCGGCTCGACCCGGGCATGGAGTTGTGGCATGGTGGTGGCCTCCGGGCGGAAGCCTACCGCGCGACGAATCCCTTCGCCGCCGCGCGGGTTCCCACTGGGCCTGGTCAGGCCGAACGCCGCTCGGCGGCGGCGTCGAGCACCGGGAGGCGGATCGTCATCGCGGTGCCCCTGCCTGGAGCGCTCTCCACGCGGATCCGGCCGCGGTGGGCCTCGACGATCTCCCGGCACGAGGCGAGCCCCATGCCGCTGCCGCCCTTGCCGGTCTCGTCGGGGCCGGTCTTCGTGGTGAAGTGCGGCTCGAAGATCCTCCGCATCACGTCGGGCGCCATGCCGCTGCCGGTGTCGCGGACCATCACATCCACGAAGCCGCTTGCCTCGTCGTGGGCGAGCCGGAGGATGAGACGCCCGCCGGTCGGCATCGCCTGCCGCGCGTTGACCATCAGATTCAGGAGCACCTGCTGCAACTGGCCGGGGTTGGCCGACACCCGTGGCACCGGGGCGAACTCCCGCTCCACCTGCACGCGGTACTTCATCATTTCTCGTTCGAGCAGCACGAGCACATCCTCGACGAGCACTGTCATGTCGACCGGCTCGAACCGCGTGGAGCGGTTCCGCGACATCGACAGCACGCTGGCGGTGATTTTCGCCGCCCGCGTGCCTGCGGAGAGGATTCGCTCCAGGGCCTTGTCGCGGGTGGCCTGATCGCGGTGCCTGAGGCCCATGCGGGCGTAGTTGAGGATCGTGGTGAGGGCGTTGTTGAACTCGTGGGTCGTGGTGCCGAGCAGTTCGCCGAGGCTCGCCTGTTTGCGGGCGTCGAGAAGTTGGCCGCGGAGGGTGGCGAGTTCGGCGGCGTGGCGGGCCCGCGTCGCCTCCAGTTCCCGCCGGAGTCGGACGGCCTCGGCGTCGGATGCCGGCGGGGTTGAGACTGGCGCCGGGAGGGGCAGGGGGGCCGGAACCGACGGAGCCCGGCGGCCAGCGGCTTGGGCAACGACGATGAGCCCGCGACAGGAGGGGTCGGCCTCCCGTTCGCCGGCATTGTCTCCGCTCTGGATGCCCTCGATCATCGATTTCCCCGCGTGGTCCGGCCCGGCCGGCAAGGTCACCGCATCGCGCAGGCTCTGGGCGATCGGGAGTCCTTTCCCCATCGCCCAGCCCAAATCCCGATGCTGCAAAGACTTGCGTCCTCTTGGCTGGTATCGTCGGCCGTCCGCGGAGGCCTATACAATTCGCCTTGATGATCCGTTTCGGTCCCTCGACCGTTCAAGGTTCCGTAGTCCGCCCCGCGCGTCTCTCACGATCCAGGAAGCCATGACACCTTCCCCACGCGTCCGCCGCCCGTCTCGCCACTCCGGCATGACGCTGATCGAGCTGCTCGTGGTGATCTCGATCATCGGGCTGATGCTCGGCATGCTTCTTCCCGCCGTGCAGAGCGTCCGGGAGGGAGCCCGGCGGACGCAGTGCAAGAGCAACCTCAAGCAGGTCGGTCTGGCGATGACGATGTACATGGACCGCAAGACGAAGGGGCGGTTCCCGGTCGCGGCCGGCCTGCCGAGTTCCGAGATCCTGTTGCGGTGGCCGTCCGAGCCGATTCGGCCAAGCATCGTCTCCGCCCTCGGCCCCTACATGGACAACAACCGCTCGGCGTTTCGCTGTCCATCCGACAGCGTGTACTTCGAGCGGGAATCCGGGTCCGACTACGGGCAGCAGATTCAGCAGAAGCTCGCGCAGATTCCCGTCGCCCAGCGGCCGGCGGAGTACAAGGATGTGCCCTATGAGGGCACGAGCTACGAGTATCCGACCCGCCGCCTGCTCGTCACGACCGGAACGGAGAGCGGCATGAAGGGAAAGACCCGCGAGGAAGCCCTGACCTCGAGCCGCATGGGCGGCAACCTCGCCTCCTCGAAGCTCTGGGTGCTTTATGAGTTTGGCCCCTTTCACATGACCGGCTTCGCGGGTCTGTTCAACTCCGACGACGTCGAGGCCAATCGCACCGACGACCCGAACTGGTCGCCGCCCGAAGGGTCACGGAACTTCCTCTACTTTGACGGCCACGTCGACAACCTATGATGGTTGGTCCTGCGCCCTCTTTCCCGATCCGGAGATCTGCCCGATGAGCACTGCCGCCGTTCGTTCCTCGAGGGCTGCTCGGGTGCCGGCGCGTGATGACGAAAAGTCCGCCTGGGGCTTTTGGCTGGCGGTGCTCGCCGGCATCGTCGCGCTGGCGGTGCTCATCGCCTGGTTCTTCGGCTGGATCAGCTTCGGTACCGATCCCCGGGTCGCCGAGATCCAGAAGATGCAGGAGGAGGCCCGCGCGCAGTTCGCCGAGGGCGGGGGCCCGAGGACCGTGGCCGAGGCGACGGCGGCCGTCACTGCGATGAACACGATCCGGGCCAAGGTGGAGGCGCTTCCGCCGCATCTCCGGCCGCAGGTCGAGCGACAAGGCGGCAGCGTGTTCCGCACCGCGATGCGGGCGCGGATCGACGCCTACTTCACGGCGCCGCCGGAGAAGCGGAAGGCGGAACTCGACCGCCAGATCGACCAAGAGGAGATGATGCGAAAGGCGTTCGAGGCCGGTCGCGCGGTGGCCGGGATGTTCGGTGGTGGACAGAGCGGCGGTTCGCCGGCAGGGCAGGCTGGCGGCGGTCAGCAGGCTGGTCAGGCAGGCGGTGGGCGGCCGGGCGGCGGTCCTCCGCAAGGCGGCTCCGAGGAAGACCGGAACCGCTGGCGGAAATCGATGATCGACTCCACGACTCCGGAGCAGCGGTCGCGGTACGTGGAATACCGACGGGCGATGGACGAGCGGCGGGAGCAGCGCGGGCTGCCGTCGGGCTGGGGCAGGTAAAGCGGTGGCTGACACGCTCGGCCTGCTGGAGGAGGCTCGGCAGCTCGCGAAGGACCTCGGCTATCGCGTTCGCGAGGAGGCTCTCGGCGATCTGCCGGGTGGGCCGTTCACCGTCGGCGGTGTTCGACACGTGCTCCTGAACCTCGAACACACCGCTGCCGAACGGCTGGACCGGCTGCTCGCGGCGATCGCCGGAGATCCGGGCATCGACGCCGAGCCGAAGAGTCGACTGCTCGAGTCGCGGCTCGCCAAGTTCGCCCGCGGCGAGGCGGCGGATTGATCCACGGCTCAGCCCAGCAAGCCCCGAGCGCGAGCGAGGGGTTACGGGGTGGCCGGCATGTGCGGCGTGCGGCGTCGAACCCCTCGCTTGCGCTCGGGGCTTTTTGTGCCGCGGGTTGGGTAGGGCGGGGTTCATGGCGACGGTGCCACCGCACCTCTCACCGCTCCCGGTAGAGCCCGTGCGTCGCGATGTAGGCCTCGACGGCGCGGGGCGTGCGGAACCGGATGCTCCGGCCGGCCGCGACCGCGGCGCGGAGATCGCTGGCGCGGACGCCGATTGCCGGCATCCGCACCCGTGACTCGATCATGCGGGCGGCGCGATCGGGTCCGAGCAACGCGGCGAGCGCTGGATCGCGAACGACCGCGGCCACGTCGTCGAGGCCGTCGCGTTCCACCGCAACCACCTCCCAGCCGTCGAGGATCGCCCGGGGCTCCCGCCAGCTCGGGAGCTGCGCGAGGCTGTCGGGTCCGAGCAGCAGCACGAGCGTGTCATGCGGGTGACGAGTGGCGAGTTCGGTGAGCGTGTCGAGCGTGTAGCTCACGCCGCCGCGGTCGAGTTCGCAGGTCGATACCGCGAAGGCGTCGTGGCCGCCGATGGCCAGTGTCAGCATCGCCACGCGGTCGGCGGCGTCGGCGAGCCGCCGATCCTGCTTGTGCGGAGGTACCGCCGCCGGCACGAACAGCACCCGGTCGAGCGCGGCCTGCTCCCGGCAGCATTCTGCCGCGATCAGGTGACCGAAGTGCACCGGGTCGAAACTGCCGCCGTAGACACCGATTCGCATCGTCGCCTCCGCCTCTCGCCCGCGGCGACGCCGGCCGATGGACCGGGCGGCCGGCGGGCGGGTCTACTCGGGGTCATGTCGCAGCAGCATACGTCGCAACGCGAACTCTTCGAGAGCCGGCCCCAGTGGGCCGAGGACGACGCCCGGCGCGGCACGATCGCCACCGTGGTGCTGCCCGAGGGGGTGGAGAAGCCGCTCGACTACCTCGTGCCGGAGTTGCTCGCCGCCGAGGTCGAGCCCGGCCGCCGCGTGCGGGTGCCCCTCGGCCGGGCCAACCGCGAGACGCTCGCCTACTGCGTGGCGGTGCGGCACGGCGAACTCCCGCAGGCGCCGCTCAAGAGTGTCGTCGCCGTGGAGGACGCCAAGCCGCTGCTGTCCGCGCGGATGATCGAACTCACCAAGTGGATGGCCGACCGCTGGATGGCCCGCTGGGGCGAGGTGCTCGAGGCGGTGCTGCCGGCCGGCGTGCGGCTGCGGAATCGCGTCCGGCTCTCGCCGCTCCTGGTGGCGACGGGGGCCGAGCCGCCCCGGAAGCCGACGCCCGCCCAGATGAAGGTGCTCGCCGCTGCGGCCGAGCCGAAGACGGCCGATCAACTCGCCGCGGCCAGTGGCGCGAGCCGCGCCGTGGTGCAGCGGCTCGTGAAGCTCGGCCTCCTCGCCGAGGCGGGATCGGTGGAGCGGCCTGGCCGTGCCAAGGTGGAGCGGCCGGCGATCGTGCACGACCGTCCCGCAGAACTCTCGCCTGCGCAGGCGAGCAGCCTCACCGCGATCAAGGATGCGATGGCCGCCAAGCGGCACGAGACGATCGTGCTCTTCGGCGTCACCGGGAGCGGCAAGACGGAGGTCTACCTGCAGGCCGTCGAGGAGACGGTGTCGTATGGCAGGCAGGCGATCGTGCTCGTGCCCGAGATCAGCCTCACCCCGCAGACCTGCGACCGCTTCCGCGCCCGGTTCGGCACCGTCGCCGTGCTCCACAGCCACCTCACGGCGGCCGAGCGACACGCCCAGTGGCGGGAGATCGCCTCGGGCCGGGTGAACGTGGTTGTGGGCGCGCGGTCGGCGATCTTCGCTCCGACCCCGCGGCTTGGTCTGATCGTGATCGACGAGGAGCACGAGAGCTCGTTCAAGCAGGCGACGGCGCCCCGCTACCATGCCCGCGACGTGGCCGAGTGGATCGCGAAAGCCGAAGGGGTGCCGCTGGTGCTCGGTTCGGCCACGCCGGCGCTCGAGACCTTCGCCCGCTGTCTCTCCGGCGAGTGGAGAATGTGCCGCCTTGCCGATCGCGTCGGGGGCGGGCAGCTGCCCGCGGTGATCACGGTCGACCTTCGCGAACGCGGTAGCCGGTCTCGGGGGGCGGTGAGCCCCCGGCTGGCGGCCGGCATCCGCTGGGCCCTCGATGCCGGTGGGCAGGTGATGCTGCTGCTCAACCGGCGCGGCTTCGCCACGCACGTGCAGTGCCGGTCCTGCGGCCATACGGCCCGCTGCGATCAGTGCGATCTCGCCCTCACCCTCCATCAGCCTGGCAACCGCGGCATCTGCCATGGTTGCGGACTCGTCGCCCGGCTGCCGACCGACTGTCCCGATTGCCACGCCCCCGGACTCGTCCACTCCGGCACCGGCACGCAGCGGCTCGAGGAGCAGGTGCGGGCCTCGTTCCCCGACGCTGCGGTGGCCCGGATGGACACCGACACCATGCGGACCCGCGGCAGCCACGAGCGGACGCTCGATGCCTTCCGCAATCGCCAGATCGACATCCTCGTGGGCACGCAGATGATCGCGAAGGGACTCGACTTCCCATCGGTGATGCTCGTGGGCGTGGTCAATGCCGACGCGGCGTTGCACCTCGCCGACTTCCGCGCCGCCGAGCGGACCTGCCAGCTCGTCACGCAGGTGGCGGGCCGGAGCGGCCGCGGGCCGCTCGGCGGCCGCGTCGTCGTGCAGACGAGCACGCCCGACCATCCCGCGATCCGCGCTGCGGCGACCCACGACTACGAAGCCTTCGTCCGCAGCGAGCTGCCCGCCCGCGAGGCCCTCCTCTATCCGCCCTACGGGAGCATCGTGCGGATGGTGGTCCGGAGCATCGACGATCGAGCGGCGTCTGACTGGACGGGGCACCTCGTCGACCGGCTGCGGCGGGCGGCCGACGGGATGCCTGAGATCCGCGTGCTGGGGCCCGCCCCGGCGCCGATCGCCCGTCTCCGTGATCGCTTCCGCTGGCATCTGCAGCTGCACGGTCCGGACGGCGACGCGCTGCGGGTCCTCGTGGCCCGGGCCACCGCCGGCCTCAAGACCCCCGACAACGTCGCCTGGATCGTCGATGTCGATCCGGTGGATATGCTGTAACTCGCCATGGCCTACCGAACGATCACCGACATCATCGGGGAGACGAGCCTGGAGCGTAAATGCCGCTTCCTGTTCGGGCTCTGCCTGTTCCTGCTGATCGCGGGCAGCTTCTGGTGGTATGGAAGTCGGACCGAGCAGCTTGTCTACGCGACCACGCGGAGCACCGGCCGGCATCTCGTCGACGCCATCATGCTCCAGTACCACTGGAAGACCCTGGAGAAGGAGCAACAGTACACGAGCCTGATCGAGACGCTCGGCCGCACCCTCCAGAACCAGCCCTACAGCTGGCGGCTCCTCGACCCCGATGCAACCGCCGAGGAGCGGGCTGGCTACAAGCGGCTCGACGCCGCGGTGCTCGACTACTTCCGCGATCGGCCGGCGGCCGAGCCGGCGATCGGCCCGAACGGCGCCCCGGTGGCCGAGTACCGCGAGTTCCGTACCGAGGATGCCTCGGAATACCACTACTACCAGCCGGTACGGGCCAAGAAGAGCTGCCTCGTCTGCCACCAGGTTCACGGGATGATCGGCGACCCGCCCGCGGGCTTCGACGAGAGCATTCACCCGCGGCAGGCGGAGAACGACCTGATGGCGGTGGTCAAGGTGGTGATGCCCGACGCGGCCACCCGCAAGGCGATCAACTGGAACCGGGCGATCCTCCTGGCGACCGCCATCATGACGGTCTTCCTGGCGATGCTCGTGGCCTACGCCATCGTGCGGTACGTGATCGTCAAGCCGCTCGACCACCTGCGGAACGTGAGCGAGGAAATCCGCCGCGGTAACCTCGACGCCCGAGCCGACATCCACACCGCCGACGAGTTCGAGGAACTCGGGTTGGCCTTCAACCGCATGCTCCGCGGCCTCATCGACTCGCAGGAGGAACTGAGGAAGACCAACGGCGCCCTCGACGGCAAGGTCGACGAACTCGCCCAGGCCAACCTCAACCTCTACGAGATGAACCGTCTCAAGGGCGATTTTCTGGCGACCATGAGCCACGAGCTCCGCACGCCGCTCAACAGCATCATCGGATTCTCCGACGTGCTCAGTTCGATCGAGTCGCTCGATCCGAAGCAGAAGCGGTACGTGGAGAACATTCGCACGTCGGGCCGGATGCTCCTGGAGATGATCAACGACATCCTCGACCTGGCGAAGATCGAAGCCGGCAAGATGGAGGTGCGGCCGACGGTGTTCGCGGTGGAGTCGGTGGTGTCGGCCCAGTGCGACATGGTCCGTCCCCTGGCGGAGCGGAAGCGGATCGACCTGTTGCACGACGTGGGGCCGGGGCTCGATGCGGTGGAGCAGGACCAGGCGAAGGTGCAGCAGATCCTCGCCAACCTGCTCTCCAACGCCGTCAAGTTCACGCCCGAGGGCGGCCGCGTCGACGTGATCGGCCGCCTCGACGATTCGGAGGAGCCTGCCAAGGCGTTTCTGATCGAGGTGGTGGACACCGGCGTCGGGATCGCCGAGGAGGAGCGGCAGACGATCTTCGAGAAGTTTCGTCAGGGGCACGTCTTCCAGGGCGACGACGCGATGACGCGGGAGTTTTCCGGCACGGGTCTCGGCCTGTCGATCGTCCGCGAACTCTGCCGGCTGCTCGGTGGTGATGTGTCGGTGGAGAGCCAACTCGGGCGGGGAAGCCGGTTCACGATCCGCCTGCCCATGCGGCTGTCGGTGGGCGAGGATGGGACGGCGCCGCTCGAAGTGGGCGGCGTGAGGGAAGTGGCCTGAGCGGCCGGCGGCCGAAGCGAGGGAGGCGGCGGAGATGGCGAAGGATCGCGACGAGGCGGAGGTGGTGCTCTTCACCGACGGCGCCTGCAGCGGCAATCCCGGCCCGGGGGGCTGGGCCTACATCCTGCGGCATCCAGGCACCGGCCGCGAGACGAAGGATTCCGGCGCCGAGCCCGCCACCACGAACAACCGCATGGAGCTGACGGCCGTCGTCGAGGGGCTTAAGCAGCTCAAGCGGCCGACGGTCGTGGAACTCGTGACCGACAGCAAGTATGTGGGCACTGGGCTCTCAGAGTGGCTGCCCCGCTGGAAGCAGCAGGGCTGGAAGCGGAAGGAGAAGGGGAGGCTCGTGCCGGTGAAGAACGAAGACGTGTGGCGCGAACTCGATCGGCTCGCCTCCGCGCACACGATCCGGTTTACCTACGTGGCGGGGCACTCGGGCCACGCGGAGAACGAGGAGTGCGACCGGCTGGCCGTGGAGGCCTACAAGGAGCTGCAGCGGAACGGCATGTAGCGCCGGGTTTTATCCTGCGGTTGTTTTGGCCGCAGGTTGGTACGCACAACGTAGCCGCAGGTTGGTAACCTGCGGTTGTATTCGGCACAGGTTGCCAACCTGTGCTACGTGCGGACAGGAGCCCGCAGGTTGGTTACCTGCGGTGCAGGAATGTTCAGCCCCACCCTCGGCCCCTACACTCTCGGGATGGACGTTCCCGCGCCCGTGACCCGCGACGCGAGCCTGTCGACCCGCCTCGAGCGGCTGCCGGGGGTGGGGACCGCGCGGGCCGAGAAACTCGTCAAGCTCGGCCTCGTGACGGTCCGCGACGCCCTGATGCACTTTCCGCGGGAATACCGCGACTTTTCCGGCGCCCATGCCTTCACCGACCTCCGCGAGGGTGAGCATGCCTCGATCGCCGGCGAGGTGATCGACGCCGGTTCGCGGACGCTCTACTCCGGCCGCACCATGCTCAGCGTGTCGCTCGCCTGCGGCGTCGGCCGGGTGCGGGCGTTGTGGTTCAACATGCCGTTCATGGCGAAGCGGTTCGCCAAGGGGATGCAGGTGGTGATCGCCGGCCAGCCGCGGCTCGCCAGCGGCGTGTGGGAGTTTGCCCACCCGGAAGTCCGCTGGCTCGCCGGCGGCGAGCAGGCCCACGCCTCCGACTGGCTCGCCGTCTATCCGCTCTCCGAGGGCGTGCAGCAGTCGCACGTGCGGATCGCGGTGGCCGCGGCGCTCGACCACGCCACCGGCGTCTGCCCCGAGGCGCTTCCCGAGGAAATGCTCGCCGCGAAGGGGCTGCTCTCGATCGAACAGGCGTTTCGCGAGATCCACTGCCCGTCGAGCCAGGAGATGATCGCCGCCGCCCGCCGGCGGTTTGTCTACCAGGAGCTGCTGATGCTGCAGCTGGCGCTGCGGATGCATCGCAGCCGGCAGCAGCGGGCGCAGGCGGCGCCGGCGATCGCGGTCGACGCCCGGCTCGATGCCCGGATCCGGGCGCGGTTTCCGTTTCAGTTCACGCCCGCCCAGCAGCGGGTCTGCGGCGAGATCGCGGCCGACATGGGGCGGGCCGAGCCGATGAACCGGCTTCTCCAAGGAGACGTGGGCAGCGGCAAGACGGCGATCGCGGTCTACGCGATGCTCGCCGCGGTCGGCACGCGGGTGTCGCCCGACTCAGCCGAGCGATTTCAGGCGGCGATCATGGCGCCCACGGAACTCCTCGCCCGGCAACACCATCAGACGCTCTCGCGGCTGCTTGCCGGGACTGGCGTCGAGGTCGAACTGCTCGTCGGCGGCCAGGCGGCGAAGCAGCGGGAAGCCGCGATCGCGCGGATCGCCGCCGGCACCGCCGGCATCGTCGTCGGCACGCAGGCGCTCGTCGCGGGCGCGGCCCAGTTCAAGCACCTCGGCCTGGTGGTGATCGACGAGCAGCATCGCTTCGGCGTGCTCCAGCGGGCGGTGCTCCAGCAGGGGCAGGCCGAGCCGCACACGCTGGTGATGACCGCCACGCCGATCCCGCGAACGATCGCCCACGCGGTCTACGGCGATCTCGACGTGTCGGTGCTCGACGAGCCGCCCCCGGGCCGGCAGCCGGTGGCCACCTACCGCGTGGGCCCCGACGACCTCGACCGCTGGTGGGAGTTTGTGCAGAAGAAGCTCGCCGGCGGTCGCCGCGGCTACGTGGTCGTGCCGGCGGTCGAGGAGTCGAAGCGGGATCTGGCCAGCATCTCCTCGGCCTACGAGTCGCTTGCCAACGGCCCGCTGGAGGCCTTTCGGCTCGGGCTCATCCACGGCCGGCTCAAGGCGAAGGAGAAGGCGGCAGTGATGGAGGAGTTTCGCGAGGGGAAGCTCGACGTGCTCGTGGCCACCAGCGTGATCGAGGTGGGGATCGACGTGCCCGAGGCGACGATCATGACGATCCTCGATGCCGAGTCATTCGGTCTGGCGCAGCTTCATCAGCTTCGCGGCCGCGTGGCCCGCGGGGCGACTCAGGGCATCTGCGGGGCCGTGACGTCATCGCAGGCCGACCCGCATCCCCGCGTCGACGCGTTCGTGGCCACGACCGATGGCTTTCAGCTGGCGGAGAAAGATCTCCTGCTGCGCGGGCCGGGCGATCTCGTGGGTACGAAGCAGAGCGGGATGCCGCCGCTGTACCTCGCCGATCTGCTCCGCGACGGCACGGTGGTGGCGGAGGCCCGTCGCGACGCCCTCGACCTCTTTCAGCGGGATCCCGACCTGGCCGATCCGGCGCTCGAGCGGTTGCGGAAGCTGATCCTCGACCGGTGGGGCGAGACGCTCGGCCTCGGTAAGATCGGCTGACATTTTTTCACCGCCCCGTCGCTGCCGTGCGACTGACTCCAAAAAGCCCCGAGCGGAAGCGAGGGGATGCGGCGTGGCGAACCGCTGCGCCCGCTCTTCACGCGACGCGTGATTCCCTCGCTCGCGCTCGGGGCTTCCTGGCGGGGTGGCAGGCGAGTGACGGACGGGGCCATACAGTGCGCGATCGTACCGCTTACGCGGTTACGCTTCCTGCAGCGAATCAGGAAGCCCAATCGCGTGATCGATGGGGACTGTGGCCACACAAAGCGCGATCGTACCGCAGACGCGACGCCGGCTCAGCCGACGCTGACCGGCTCGCTCGCCCGCCACGCGGTGCCGTCGCGGACCACGCGGTGGTAGAGCGTGTCGCGCTCCACCGGCTCGCGGCCCGCCTCGCGGATCAGCCGCTGGATGTGCTCCACCGACAGCACCTCTGGCGTGGTGGCGCCGGCGTCGTGGTAGATGAGTTCGTGGCGAACCGTGCCGTCGATGTCGTCGGCACCGTAGGCGAGCGAGGCCTGGGCCGTGCCGATGCCCAGCATGATCCAGTAGGCCTTGATGTGGTCGAAGTTGTCGAGCACGAGCCGGCTGATCGCCATGGTCCGCAGGCTCATCGCCGGCGACGGCTTCGCCAGGTGGGCCAGCCGCGTGTTGTCGGGATGGAAGGCGAGCGGGATGAACGTCTGGAAGCCGCCGGTCTCATCCTGGAGTTCGCGCAGCCGCAGGAGGTGATCGGTGCGATGGAAGGCGTTTTCGATGTGGCCGTAGAGCATCGTGGCGTTGCTCCGCAGGCCGAGTTCGTGGGCGGTGCGGTGGATCGAAAACCACTCCTGCGTGTCGGCCTTGTGTTCGCAGATCTTGTCGCGGATCTCCGGATGGAAGATTTCGGCGCCGCCGCCGGGGAGGCTGCCGAGGCCGGCGTCTTTGAGTTCCGCGAGGATGTCGCGGACCGACCGCTTCGTGAGTTGGGCGAACCAGTTGATCTCGACGGGCGTCCAGGCCTTGAGGTGGAGCGTGGGGTAGGCGTCGTGCAGGATGCGGAGGATATTGAGATACCAGTCGTAGCCCTTCTGGTGGTGCAGGCCGCCCACGATGTGCATCTCGGTCGAGCCGGCCTCCACCGCTTCGCGGCCCCGGGCCAGGATCTGCTCGTCGGTCATCGTGTAGCCACGGGCCTCGCGGAGATCCGCCCGGAAGGCACAGAACGTGCAGCGGTAGATGCAGACGTTGGTCGGGTTGAGGTGGGTGTTGATGTTGTAGTAACCGAAGTTGCCGTTCTTCCGCTCGCGGACGAGGTTGGCCAGTTCGCCGAGTTCGTGCAGGTCGATCGCCGGATCCCAGAGCATCTCCGCCTCGGCCGCGTTGAGCCGCTCGCCGGCCTCGATCTTCTCGCGGATGGGCTCGAGCGACGTCGTGACGGCACGGATCATGGCGGGCATCCTGCTGGAGGCGGGGGAAGGTTGGGGAGGGGGGCGGGGCGGGCTGTGGCCGCAGCCCGTTACCAACAGAACCGCAGCCGGCGGGATTCTGCAACAGGCCCTTTTTTAAGCCCCCGGCAGGCCGTCAGCGGGCGTCGTTACGGGCGGGTTGCTCGGTGTCCCAGGCGTGCAGCGGCGGGCCGCCACGCTGGTAGGTCGTGGATTTCACAAACGCGAGCCAGTCGTAGTCGGAGAGGCAGTCGCCCGTCCAGGGAAAATAGGTCGGGTTTCGCGCGCTGCCGGTCCGGGGTGTGAGGCCGGCGACCAGGGCCGCCGGGGCGGCAGCGGTGGGCACGAGCCCGGTCTCGGCGAACCGGGCCTCGAGCGATCCCGCCTCGGGCCCGGCGATGCCATTTTCGTCCGACACGCCCACGCCCGTGCCGATCACGGCGTATCGCCCGCCGAGCGATCGCGACACATGCGCTCCCGCCGGCCACCACGCGTGCGCCACGTCACCCATCTGCCAGTGCATTTGGCCTCGCTTCAAGTGGCCGTTGTGGGCAAACACGAGCACCTTCCCGCGGCTGCGTTCCTGCTCGACGATGAACTCCAGGTTGTCGGCCATGATCGTGTCGCGGATGCCGAGCACCTCGGCGTAGCCCGCCTTACGAGCCATCGCGGCATGCGCCCCGAGGAGCTGTCGGGCGATCTCGGCGGCATGAATCGCCTCGGCGCGGCGCGCGTCGTCGAGTTCCGGGCCGCGGCGGCGGAGGTCGGCGATCACTTCCTCGACCTCGATTCGCAGGTCGTTTGCCCGGGGCGTACCGCCGACGCCCTTGGTGGGGTCGCCGATCACCGCCGGATTTTCCCAGTCGGCGTTGGCGCCGATCAGCGACTCGATCCGCTCCCGCCGTTCGGGCACGAGGTCGTAGAGCCCCTCGAGCACGAGCCGGGGGCTGGCAAACGCCATCTTCCCGAGCGGCATGTCGAAGCCGTAGAAGTGCACCGTGTCGTCGTGCGTGGCATTGTGCTGCCGCATCCACGCGATGAGTTCCCGATTGGCCTCGAGCAGGCCCATGCCGTTGCTGATCCAGTCGGCAAAGTTCGGGGCGTCGCCGCCGCCGCCGGCGGCGTGCTCGTTGACGAACCTCGACTGCGGGAAGCTGCTTTCGATGGCGATGGCCCGGAAGCCGTGCCGCTCGACGAGCCGCCGGAAGAGCCGGTTGCGGAGCTGGAGGATCTCCTCGCCACCGTGGAGCACCTCGCCGAAGCCGAGGAGTTGCACCTCGGGCATGGTCGCGATCATCCGGTCGATGCCGTCGTCAGTGAACGGGACCGAGTCGCGGGCGATCCACTCATCGATGGTCGGGTGCATGGGTGTCTCGAGGCAGAACTCGGGGGCGGGAGCGACTGTGGGCGATTTCTCAGAATCGCCAGATATCGAGCACGATAACCGGCGGGGGCCCTTCGAGCACATCGAAAGCCAGCCAGGCGGATCGCAGCTGACCTGCCCTCGGCGGTTGCGGAAGCGCGGCCGCAGCGGCAGCGGGTTGATGTCTCCAGGCTTCTGGCCCTGCACGAGGCGGCGTTTGATCTTGCCCACAAGGAGCAGCGATGTGTTCGGCAACTAAAGGTCGGCCATCCGGTTCGTCGGGCAATCGCCATGCTGTTCGTCGGCAAGCGAAAGTCGCTCCCGTCCCCGATTCCACAAGGTTTATGCTGCCCGATAGATGCAGATGCCGACCCGGTCGATGTGATCCCGAAGCGGCTGGTGGCGTATCCGGGCGATGGGCTGCACCTCGAACCTGTAGGGGAGCGGGAGTTCGTCGAGTTCACCCGCAATCGCTTCGGCCTGGAGCGGCGTGAGGTCTCCGCGAACTGCGAGATCAACGTCCGATCGGTCGGTGGCAGTGCCCTTGGCACGAGATCCGAAGAGCGTCACGGAGAAAACTTCCGGATGACGGCGAAACACGTCGCTCACCATGGCGATTTCGAACTCGGCAAGCCGCGGCGGGTTCATGCGATCCTCCTGCTCTCGAGCAGATCGCGCACCTGCCCGAAGGCGGTCAGGTAGCGGCCATGAATAGCATCAACAGCCTCTTCGAAGTTGGCAGGATCGTAGGTGTGCGAGAGCAGGTTGCGGTGATCAACCATGTCGATCCACGCCTGTCCGTCGGTGAGAATCCTCGCGGCGAAGGCATCTTTGATCACCTGCCGCGGCGTGACGGCGGTCAGCACGACCCCACTCTCCTCCAGATAGTCCTTGATCGTTTTCCATGCCAGTTCCAAGGTGTATTCGAAACGCTGGACGACTCCTTCCTTTTCCAGTTGGTTGAGCGCAGCAGGCCCGTTCGCCAGTGCCTCGCGCAGCAGGCCGAGGGCCCGGTCAAAGTTGTCGAACCGCTGCTGCCAGCGAATATCGGGGTTTCGATTCATGAGTGGTGCTCCGCAACGGGCTCACGGTTCCTTCGCGGCATGAGTAAGCAATCCCTGCTCCCGATAGCTTGCCATGAGTATATCTCGGTCCTCGTTGGTTCACGTCAGCGGCAGGGGCGGAGGCGCAGGCCCAGAAACACTGCCGGGCAGAGCATCGTGCGGTGCCCTGCCCGGCGTAGCGTGCGAGTCGTGACACTCGTCACTCAGGTCAGCGAGCGCGGCGACGGCGGAACACGACAGATCCACCGCAGGCCAGACCGGCGAGGGCCATGGCGCAGGTGGAGGGCTCGGGGACCGGAACGGTGCCGTTGATCGCAAATTCGTCGAGCGTCATGGACGACCCGGAGAAGTCAGCGACGCTGAGATAGTTCAACGCGAAGCCAGAGATATTTGTGAAAGCGAACGGCACCCAACTCCCCGTGTCGACCCGAGCCTGACCCGACTGGCTGGCGGGATCAACGTCTATCGAATACACGTGAGACTGCCCATCAATGGCGTGGAGGACGTAGTTTTGCTCGGCGCCCCCGTTCTTGCCTTGCAGAACGATATTCCCGCCGGTCGTGACGACACGAATCGAGTTGGTGTCATCGTTCGCATTCGGTGCAAACTCGAAGCCGCCAAAGGCTGAGGGAATGCTGGCGATAAAACTGATCGAGAGCGTGCCCGTAGCAGAAGTCACGGTGGTGGCGAAGGGGCGGTAGGAGCGGCCCACATCACCCGCGCCAGTCGTCAGCGCGCCGCCGACGACCGCGGTAGAAGTTGGCGTCGTCCACGTCCCGGCGAATCCGAGGGGGACGGGCACTCCCGCCTGACCATTGAGGGAAGTTGGCGCTGCAGTGTAGTTACTAAAATCATCCATGGCGATCAGGTCGGCATTCGCCGTACTCACAAGCCCAGCCACCGCGCCCAGCAAGATGGAAGCCGCCACGCCGACGGCAGAGATGCGGCGGGGCAGTTGGGCGCACGAACTCAAAAATCTCTTCATGAGAGAATCTCCTTTGGTGGGATCGAAAACGAGTTGGAAGGCAAACGAAAAACCGCGCAGACGGGTATGGAGCAGCCGCCCGCGAACGGTCGCCCTCGTGGCCTTTGTGGCTCGTGGCAACCGGCCTCGCGGCTCGGCTCATGCCACGATGCATATGCACGTTCCGTGCCAAGACTCCAAAAAGCACCAATCGGGAATAGCGCGCACGAATCGGGAAATTCGCGCACAAATCGGGAACGGGAGTGCATGAAGTCGATTCAGTCAGCAGTCGCGCGCGGGCAGAGAACGCCGTTGGCGGCGTTGCGGTTGCGGGGCCAGTTCAACCCCTGAGGCGAAACTCGTCCCTGGCTACGGTCTCCGCCGCCTATCGCAGCGACTTAAGCCTTGTCCGGGGCAGGATCACCGGCGGCGACCGGCTCAGCTCAATCTCGGCACGGACTGGCGGCGGGCTCGTCATCCGGGATGTGCACGGCGACCATCAGCACCTCGTGGCCCCCGATGATCGTCGTCAGGTGACCTTTGCCACGTGTGTCTTCGAGCAGGCAGATGCTCCCCGCCCGGAGGTCGCACTGGCTGCCGTCGCTCGTGCGGACCGTCGTTTCTCCGGCCATCACAAACATCCATTGCCTGAAGGGGGTGCAATGCCAGCCGCCCACCCAGTCTGGCGCGAATCTGAGGAGGCCCCAACCCGTGGCCCGACTCATGGCGGAAACATCGAGTGGCGGTGCCGGCGGCGCAAACTGCTCGGGCTGTAGAGTCATGGTCGCAGTTTCAAGGTGCGACTCGCCGGCAGCGTCTGCAAACACGCGGATGTATTCCACAGGGCGTCGCATGGGTCGCTGGCTCGTTGGGCGGTGAGGGCTCTTGCGGGCAGAATGGAAGCATAGGTGCCTGCCACCAAAACCGCCGAAAATCGCTCCCGTCTCCGATTCCTTCAAAAAGCCCCGAGCGCGAGCGAGGGGATACGGCGTCGTACACCACCACGCCCACTCCCGACACCAGCCCTCATCCCCTCGCTCCCGCTCTGGGCTTCCTGGAGGAGGTGGCACTATCCTCAACGCAGCGAGCGTGACTCAATCGCTGCCGATGCAAGGCATGTGATCGGCATGACTCCCGAGGATCGCCGTCGTCGTCGGGAGGCGTCTCGCCTTCTCGGTCCCCGGCCGACTCCCTGGTGGAAAAACCTTCGCCGCTCCACCTGGCCACGCGACGATGCAGCCCCCTGACCTGCCGCCGCTGGCTGATGTCGTTCTGGGGTTGGCGGAAGTATGTACGCAGCTCGGAGTGCCCGACGCCATCGGTCTTGAAGATGGCGTTTCACCGCCAGAAGGGCCGGCTCGACATTCCGTATGTCCGTCACTGGAGCAGCCAGATGCTGGAACAACCCGCCGTCCGCGAACTCGATGACTTGATTGCGACCTCCCACGCCGACCGCCCTGCGTGAACGGGGAAATCACTCCCGCTTCCGATTTCCGGAGACACAACCGGGCAGAGCACCTCGCGATGCCCTGCCCGGCGTGAGATCACGATCGCCGCGAGAGACTCAGGTCAGCGAGCGCGACGACGGCGGAACATCGTGTAGCCGCCGCAGGCCAGACCGGCGAGGGCCATGGCGCAGGTGGAGGGCTCGGGAACGGCCTGGGTGCTCAACCCCAGAGAGAAGCCGGTCGTCGGAGCACCCCAATCTTCCCAAGGATCGACCCCCACTACCCAGTTATTGAAGGCGCTCTTGTTGTCAGCACTGTTCGCCCCTTGCATCCAGGCAAGGCCCCCGCCACTACCATCGGGATTATTCCAGTTCGTAGCGTCCGACCACAGCGCGACTGCATAGTTGTTCCCAGAGACGAGTTCCCAGCCAAGGGATGTGACATCGCGGTAGGTGAAGCCGCTGGTCACATCCGAGGTGCTGAATAGGCCTGTCGAACCGACCTGCGATCCGATGCTGTATGGCCCGGACCCGGCAAGGTTGTACAGCGCGAATTTCAGGTCACCCGTTGTTGCATTCTGGGGAACAAGCCCGAACACGGCCGTGGCGAGGGAACCGCTCGTAGTGGCTGCAAACCCTTGTGCCCGTCCACGGCCTGCGGTGTTGATTCGGTCTCCGACAGTCTGAGAATTGAGGAGGAGATTGTCGTACGCGTCGATCGCGTCAGCGATTGCATGACTCGGAAACGCGGCCGAACCAGCAACGATCGCGACCAGACCGATGGCTGAGAGAACGCGGGGCATGAGGCTTTTTGCTGCCAGACCAGCGGAGAACGCGCCGCGGGCCATAGGGGTAAATGACGATTCTGCACGTTTCATGAGCGAGTCTCCGTGATGGGTTCCAGAGGAGGCGAGCGTGGATATCAATCGCGTCGCACCATCGCGACTATAGGAACGAAAAACCAGCCAACAACCGGGGGTTTCCTGAAATGTGACGAATCGGGACTGGCGCGCACGAACCGGGAAATTCGCGCACGAATCAACACGCCGGCTGGGACGAATCCGCCACGGAAGCTGCCGGCAGGTCGCTCGCCACGACCACTCCCGCGACGATGTGGCGAGTCGCCTGATCACCCGCTGGCCGTCATACTGATGCCACCAGTCCTCGCCCGCCGCCAATGCGTGGCGGTGCGATGAGCGGCCTTCCCGAGGTCGATCCGTTCTTGGATCACGAGTTCGCAACGTTCATGAACCCGCATTCTTTGGGCCACGCATTGGGTGCGAACGCGACGGGCGTCGCACCGCCGCACATCGCGGCCCTGCGCGACTCGCTCCCGAGGTGGCGGAGGCGGATCTTCTGGTCGTTCCAGGTGGCGTATTGGCTGGCGATCTTCGTGGCGGTGCTTGGGCTGAACAAGGGCCTCAAGCCCGCCGAAACGACGGGACTGGCGATGCTGCTGCGGGTGGGCACGGGCTTCGTGATCTCGACTCTCGTCTACCTGCTGTTCGAGACACCACGGCTCCGCATACTGCCGCGGCGAGTGCGGTGGCCATTGATGGCGATCCTGGCGACGGCAGGGCTCGTCGCGTCGATGCTGCTGCTCATGGCGGGCGTCATGGGTGGTCCCACCGTGTGGAACCGTGAGACGACGCTCTGGGCGCTCATGCCCCGGATCATCGCGGCGGGGTTCTGGTGCGCGAGCATCTTCGGGCTCGAGGTGATCGAGGATCTCTACAAGACCGAGATTCAACTCGCCGAGACCGAGGCGATCGCGATCGATGTGGAACTGCGGATGCTGAAGACGGAGACGATCGCCCGAACGTTCGAACTGCGGCAGCTGCAGGAGCAGATGAACCCCCACTTCCTCTTCAACGCGCTCAACGCCGTGGTGGCCAGCAAGCACGATCCCGAGGCCGTCGAGAGCGTGACCCGTGATCTGGCCGATTTTCTGCGGTTCACGCTCGGCGAGGCCCGCACCTTCGAGCCGCTGTCGCGGGAACTGCAGGCCCTCGAGAAGTACCTCGCCGTGCAGTCGGCCCGCTTCCGCGAGAACCTCGTCTGCCGGATCGCGTGCGACCGGGCGGCCCACTCCGTGTTCGTGCCGCCGATGCTGATCCAGCCGCTGCTCGAAAACGCACTCCACTATGGAGCCAAGACGAGCAGCATGCCGCTGAAGGTCGAGGTGACGGCGAAGGTGGTAGAAGGACGCCTCGAGGTGGTGGTCGCAAACTCCGGCCGCTGGCTGCCACCCGACGCGACGCGGTCGCCCTCGACCGGCATCCGCTCGCTGCGAAAGCGGCTCGAGCTGCTGGTCGGTGACGACGCCACGGTCGACACCATCATCGATCCCGATCTCGACGGCGGCTGGGTGCGCGTGGTGATCCGGATGCCGGTACTGCTCGGGCAGCCTCCCGCAGCCAACGAGCCGGCACGGGCTCCTGAGCCCGTTTGATCGTCGTTGACCCGCACGCCTCGCCCTCAGCATCCAGGATGCCGCCATGTTCACCGCCTTGCTCGTCGACGATGAACCGCTCGCCAGGGAACGGATGCGGGAACTACTTGCCGTTCATCCCGAGATCGAGATCAGCGGTATGGCGGGGAACGTGAGAGAAGCGAGGGCCTTTTTGGAGACGCGGCCGACGGACGTGGTGTTTCTCGACGTGGAGATGCCCGGCGGCAGCGGCCTCGACCTGCTCGAGAGCATGCCCGACGCCACGCAGGTGGTGTTCGTGACGGCCCGCGAGAAGTATGCGGTGCAGGCGTTTGCCGCCGCGGCCCTCGACTACCTCGTGAAGCCGGTCGACCCCGAACGGCTCGCGGAGACGGTGGCCCGCCTACGGAAGCGCGCGGCAGGATCGAAAGGTCGGCCGTCGCATGCAGCCGAGGCGGGTGACGCCGGCTGCGATCACCTCGACGCCGGCGAGGCGGGTGCCCGGGTCCTCGGGCTCGACGACTCGGTCAGCGTGCCCCTGGCCGACAAGATCACGTCGACGGTGCTGGTCATAGGCGACATCTGCTGGATCGAGTCGCTCCGCACGTTCACGCGGGTCGCACTCAAAGGGCCTCCACGGGTGGTGCTCTTCCGCCGTCGGCTCTCCTTCTGGGACGGCATGCTGCCTACCGGGCCGTTTGCGAGGGTGGGCCGCTCGTGCCTGGTGCAACTGGCCTTGATCGATCAGATCGAGTGGAACTCGCGGGGCGAGACGCTGGTGACGTTTGGCGACGGAGTGGAACCCCTCACGCTTGGACGCCTGCCCGCCATGCGGCTCCGCGAGATCCTCGGTGGCACCGCGTAGCCGCGGCCGGCGTCAGCAGTCCGCTAGAAATCCCAGTCGACAGGGCATTCAAAGGCAGATCGCGTGCAAAAAGCCCCGAGCGCCAGCGAGGGGATGGGTGCCGTTGATTGACAGAGGTCGCTCGTCATCGCCGCGATCGATCCCCTCGCGCGCGCTCGGGGCTTCCTAGCGGACGGGCAGCGATTCCAATGCCGCGCCGCGGACTCAAGTTCTGCGGCGGACAGGGGATCACCACCAGAGGTCGGCGGCGATCGCGGCCAGCAGCACCAGGCCGATCAGGGCGTTGGCTGAGAAGAAGGCCTGGTTGACCCGCGACAGATCGTCGGCCTTCACGATCGCGTGCTCCCAGACGAGCAGGGCCACGATCGCGGCCAAGGCGATCCAGTAAATCCAACCAAGTTGCGGGACCGCGAGCGGCAACGCGGCCAGCAGAAATATCGTGGCGACGTGGAGCCACTTCGCCAATCGCAGCGCCCGCGGCACGCCGAGCCTCGCGGGAATGCTCTGCAGGCCGTGGGCGGCGTCGAAGGCGGCGTCCTGGCAGGCGTAGATGATGTCGAATCCTGCGACCCAGAGCATCACCGACAGGCCGAGGATGACGGCGGGCAACGCGTCTGCCGGGTCATGGGTGAGCGTCTGACCGCGGACGGCGATCCACGCGGCGACGGGGGCGAAGCCGAGGGCCGCGCCCAGCCAGAGATGCGCGAGGGCCGTGAACCGCTTGGCATAGCTGTAGCCGAGCAGCCAGGCGAGCACGGGCACAGAGAGCACCAGCGGCAGCCAGTTAGGCAGGAAGAGGAGCGTAGAGGCGATGAACGCGGCCGACGACAGCACCACGAGCAGCAGGACCTCGCCGGCGGCCACGTCGCCGCGGGGGAGATGCCGCGAGGCGGTGCGGGGATTGGCGGCGTCGATCGTGCGATCGACGAGCCGGTTGAACGCCATCGCCGCGGTGCGGGCGGTGACCATGCAGAGCAGGATGCCGAGCGTTCCCCGGATGGCGCCGACAGGCGACGTCCAGTCGAGCGCCTGGTCGCCGCCCCAGCGGATGGCGATCAGCGCCGCCATCACCGCGAACGGCAAGGCGAAGATCGTGTGGCTGAATCGCACGAGTTCGAGGTAGGTCCGCAGCCGCGAGTGCCGGACAGTCGGCGAGGAGGCCACGGCGGCGGAAGAAGACACCGTTGCCATCAGGTGGCCTCGCCCCAGCGACGGATGAGCGAGTTGCTCACGCCGAGTTGGTCGCAGATCCGTGCCACGACGAAGTCCACCAAATCGGCGACACTCGCCGCGCCGTGGTAGAAGCCGGGGGCTGCCGGCAGGACGACGGCACCCGCCTCATGGATCGCCTGCATATTTTTCAACTGTGGGAGTGAAAGGGGCGTCTCCCTCGGCACGACCACGAGCTTTCGCCGCTCCTTGAGGTGCACCTCGGCGGCCCGGTGAATGAGGTTCTCGCCCATCGAGTGGGCGACGGCGGAGAGCGTGCTGCCGGAGCACGGGCAGATCACCATCGCGGCCGTGAGGAACGAACCGCTGGCGATCGGTGCCATCAGGTTTTTGTGGTGATGGTAGATGAGCGTGCCCGTCGCGGGCGGGACGCGGCCGAGGAGCGCGGCCGCGTCGAATCGTTCGAGGTCAAGATGCCGCTTGAGTTCCGTGGCGATCACGGCCTGGCCCGATGGGCTGATGGCGAGGTGCACCTCGCGGCCCGCTTCGAGCAGCACTTCGAGGAGCCGCACGGCATAGGGGGCGCCCGAGGCGCCGGTGATGCCAACGACGAGCGGAGCGGCTGCGGCCATCTGTCAGGTGCTCCGCGTGGCGACGTAGAGCGTGGCGATGCCGAACGTGAGCGGCACGATGTCAACGCGATCGAAGCCGGCCTGCTTCACGACTGCCGCCAGGACCTCGCCCGACGGAAACGCTTCGACGCTCTGGTTGAGATACGTGTAGGCATCGGAGGAGTTGCGGGCCACGGCGTTGCCGAGCCGCGGCAGCACATTGCGGAAGTACCAGAGATAGAAGCCGCGGATGGCCGCGTTGCGCGGCAGCGAAAACTCCAGAATCGCGAGTTTTCCGCCCGGGCGACAGACGCGGGCCATCTCGGAGAGGCCCTTGGCCGTGTCGGCGATGTTGCGAAGGCCGAAGGCGACCGTGACCACGTCGAAGGCGGCGGCAGGAAAGGGGAGGTCCATCGCGTCGGCCTCGACCCATTCGACCGGCAGCCCGGTCCGCCGCGACTTCTCCACACCACGGTCGAGCATCGGCCGGCAGAAGTCGCTGCCCACCACGCGAACAGTGGGCCCGGCCTTGCGGGCGTAGGCGAGGGCGAGGTCACCGGTGCCGGTGCAGATGTCGAGCACGCCACCGGCGGCGGGCGGCGGGGCCCGATTGACGGTCACATGCCGCCACCAGACGTCGATGCCGCCCGAAAGCATCCGGTTGACGAGGTCGTACCGCGGCGCGATCTCGGCGAACATCCCGCGGACGCGGCTGCCGCTCTTGTCCACGCCGCCCACGTCCGAGTGATCGGCGGGCATGCGGCAGTTTGTCGTGGCGGTGAACTCGGGCATCGGTTCCGTCGGCGCGGGGCCGCTTCGCTGGGGCGGTGACGAGCCATGCGGATCGTCGGACACTCGTGCAATAGTATGCCGCTGGGGGCTGCGGCGGGAGGGAACGGTGTCGTGGGCGATATTCCGCGGTTTATGACGGTCCTCGCGCAATCGTCGTGATCGAGTGAGTGGCATGAGAAAGCCGACCGGCCGTGAGGCCGCGGGCAGATCACGCTGGACGCGGCGACTGGTTGAGAATCACCCCACGCCTTACGGCGTTGGGCTTCTCCAGAGCCTGCCGAAAGCCGACCGGCCGTGAGGCCGCGGGCGGATCACGCTGGACGCGGCGACTGGTTGAGAATCACCCCACGCCTTACGGCGTTGGGCTTCTCCAGAGCCTGCCGAAAGCCGACCGCGAGTCGTCAGCAAGCCGGCTCATCCTGGGAGCCGGGGGTCGATTATCTCCACGACGCGCCAGTCGAGCCAGCGGTTGTCGGGATCGGTTCCGGTCCGGCCGATGAAGCCGACATGCCCGCCCCGGTCGGTGGCCAGCAGCCGCACGCAATCGGGATAGGCCACCCGGTCGGCCGCGAACATCTCGAACGGCACGAACGGATCGTCTCGCGACGTGATGATCGTGGTGGGCACGCGGATGGCGGGAATGAACTGCGCGGCACTGGCATGACGGTAGTAGTCGAGGGCGTCGCGGTAGCCGATGGCCGGCGCGGTGAACCAGTCGTCGAACTGCCATAGCGTCCGCGGCTTCTTCGTCTCGGACGGCCGCACCGCATCGGGGCGAGCCTGCCACCAGGTCTCGAGGTGCTTGACGAGGATTCCCGTGAAGTACCGGTCGTAGATCCGGTTGGCCCGGCTGGCGATCGACCCGCAGCCCATGACCAGATCGACCGGCGGATTGACGGAGATGGCGCACCGCACCGCCGCGGGCACCCGGTCGGGAGCCTCGCCGAGGTACTTCAAGACCACGTTGCCGCTGAGCGACACGCCGAAGATCGCGAGATCCGGATCGGGGGGGGCGGCGGCAGCACCCTCGCGGCACCATGCCACCACGCCATCGACGACCGCCGCGAGGTCGCCGGAACAGCCGGCATGGTACGGGCGGCGGGCCAGGGCGAGCCCGGCACCGCAGCAGCGCATGTCCCAGCGAAACACCCGGACACCTCGCCGTGTGAGCTTGTCGGTCAGCCGCAGCAGAAGCGGCGAGCGATGGTCGTCGGCGAGGCCGTGCGAGAGGAGCGCGACTCGGTCGCCGGGTTGCCAGCCCGCGGGCATCGAGTCGTGGACGGCCAGCGCGTCGCCATCGTCGAGATCGACCCGCCGTAGGATCGCCTGGTGCTCGGGGACGCGGGAGCCGATGAACGCGGAGCCGATCGTCTGGGCATGCGGGCCACGCAACCACCATGGCGGTGCGAATCCCGGCGTCTGCGGCGGATCGGAAGCCATGGGCCGCAGCCTAGCACTCACGGGTGCGGCTGAGTGACCAGACCGATGCGGCGGCGAGGAGGATCGCAAACGCCCAGGGCAACACGTCGTAAGGAAACGCCGGCATCGGAAACGGCCTTCCGGGCAGCGGCAGCCCGACGCTGGCCGCGAAGGGGATCGCCATCATGGCGACGGCCAGGGCGGAGCAGAGCACGTTCCATGGGCGAAGTTCGCCGCGCCGGGCGAGGTACCGCGGCGCCGCCAGCGACACCAGGATGTAGACGATCAGGAAGCCGTAGGTGCCGAGCGAGCCGAAGGCGGCGAACCCATCCAGCGGGCTCACTCCCGCGAGGCTGGCGGCCGTGGTGGCGAGGGCGACCACGATCGCGGCGACCGTGGCGGCCACGTGGGGCGTTGCGGCGCGGTGGTGCGTGCGGCCGCACGACCGGTGCACGATCGCCTGGCGGGCCATCGTGAAGATGATGCGCGACACCGCGTTGATGCAGGCCAGCGTGCACGCGAACATGCTCACCGCGGCCCCGATGGAGATCGCGACGCCGAGGAAGCCGACGCCGGCGGCTACGGCGAGGTCATCGAGTGGTGCGGCGCTCTCATGCATCGCCCGCGACAGGCCGGAGAAGCCGAGCACCTCGATGTAACTCATGAGCACGCAGAACACGCCCGACACGAGCGTGCTGAGCGTCACCGCCCGCGGGATTGTCCGCAGCGGGTCGCGGGCCTCGTGGCCGAGCGTGGTGGCACTCTCGAAGCCGACGAAGCTCAGCGTCGCCAGCACCAGGCCGAATGCGACTCCCCCCGGCGTGACGTCGCTGAGTTCGAGTTGGGCCGAATCGACGAGCGTGCCCCTGGCCAGCACCACGAGCACCGCCAGCCCCACGATCGCCGCGAGCGAGCCGAGTTCGAGCGCCAGCATCAGGGTGGTGGAGAGGCGGACGTCGCGGCAGGCGCAGAGGCAGGCGACGCCGACGCAGGCGAGTTCCCAGACCACCGGCAGCGGGCCTGTGAGCGGGCCGAGGAGCACGTCCATGAAGTTCGCGAAGCCGCAGGCGACCGCCATCGCGGTGAACAGGTAGGCCAGGCAGACCGCCCACGACGCGACGACTCCGGCCCGCGACCCGAGTCCCTGATCGACGACGTCGGCGAGCGCTCCCGGCGAGGCCGATCGCTTCGCGAACACGTTGATCGACCCACCGACGAGGAGCATCGCCACGGTGGCCACCAGGTAGGTGAGCCACGTGCCCGCTCCCGCGCTCTCGTGCACGAGCGCGATCGTGAGGGCCGGCCCGACGGTCGGGGCGATCGTGGCGATCGACTGCGCGAAGACGTCGATGAACGGAAGGCAGTCGGGCCGCAGTCCGGATTCTGTGGCGTGCTTTGCCGGCGTGCTCGTGCGCGTCATGGCCGGCAGCCTTTGTGAGTCGATGTCATCGAGTTCGGATCAACTCGCGGATGGGAACCCGTCGCCTCCGCTCCGGGCTTCGTGGGGCGCGGATGGAAACCGGCGTTGGAAGCGGCACGACGATCTACGGGCGGAGATCCTACCGCAGCACGATTCCCGCCGTCGCCCCGGGAGCCCTGCGGCGTGGCTTTCAGGACCTGAGTTCCCGGGAGTACGATCGGTCACCCGCGTGCACGGTGCCGCGAACGCCCATGCCTCCGCGAGGCACCGATGATCCACTGGCATTGCCACGAGCTGTTTCACGACATGCCACCAGGGGCGACGCGGGGCGGGATCGCCGTCGTGATCGACGTACTTCGGGCGTCGACGACCATGATCACGGCCCTGGCGCACGGGGCTGCGAGCATCGTGCCCGTCGCCGATGTGGATGAGGCGAGGCGGCTGGCCGGGGTACTCGGCCCGCGGGCGGTGCTGGGCGGCGAGCGCGGGGGCCTGCGCATCCCGGGATTCGACCTCGGCAACTCGCCGCGCGAGTACACGGCTGAGCGTGTGGCGGGCCGGACGGTGGTGATCACGACGACCAACGGCACGGCGGCGCTCCATGCCTCCCGCGACGCCGCGGAGATCGTCGTCGGTGGGATCGTGAACCGTACGGCCGTGGCCGAGGCGGTGCGGCGGCTCGCGGGTGATCGCGGTAGCGTGCACCTGGTCTGCGCTGGCACCGACGGTGTCGTGTCGGCCGAGGACGTGCTGGCCGCGGGCGCGATCCTCGATGCCGCGGCCGCCGAGGCATGCGACGACGTCCTCGATCAGGCAGCCAGCGGCGCGTTGGCCTTCTTTCGGCGGGTGGCAGCGAGCGGCGACGTGCCGGCGGCACTCGTGGCCGAGTTCCGCCGGTCGCCGGGCGGATCGAACCTGGTCGATCTGGGGATGGAGGCCGATCTGCCGGCCGCCGCGGCGATCGATTCGCTGGACATCGTGCCGCGGCTCGATTCCGCGTCTGGCAGCCTGATTTGAGCGTGGTGCCTGCCGGCGTTTCCGGCTACCTTACGACTCCGCGCCGCGGCCGGCGGCCGGCTCCTTTTTCCCTGGACGAGCGATGGACAAGCAGAACGACCAGTCGCGGATGGACAAGATCGTGTCGCTGGCGAAGCGGCGCGGCTTCATCTTTCAGTCGAGCGAGATCTACGGCGGCCTGAACGGCTTCTGGGACTACGGCCCGTTGGGGGTGTCTCTCAAGCGGAATGTCAAGGACGCCTGGTGGCGGGACATGGTCGCCGGCCACGACGAACTCGCCACGCTCGCGGGCGCGCCCTCGCCCTACGAGATGACCGGCCTCGACTGCACGATCATCATGCATCCGCAGGTCTGGAAGTGCTCCGGCCACTTCGATCTCTTCCACGACTGGATGATCGACTGCCGGGAGTCGAAACGCCGCTACCGCTACGACCACCTCCACGGCCGCTGGGCCTCGCACCGCGGCAAGAAGGTGTTCGTGACGACCGACCAGTCGGGCGACGAGGCGGTGCCCGATACCGTCGCCAAGGCGCAGAAGTTCTTCGGCCTCCGAGCGAAGCAGGTGGACGAGATCGAATGGGGCGGCGGCCTCGAGTCGCTCCAGCAGGCGATCGCCGCGGGCGTGGCGTCGCTCGCCGACACGCTCGGCCCCGATGCCGCGGCGCCGGGCAGCCTTACCGAGCCCCGCGAGTTCAACCTGATGTTCGAGACGCGGATCGGCGCTCTCGCCGGCGACGACGACGACCGCGCCTTCCTGCGGCCGGAGACGGCCCAGGGAATCTTCGTCAATTTCAAGAACGTGCTCGACACCTCGCGGGTCAGCGTGCCCTTCGGCATCGCCCAGGTGGGCAAGAGCTTCCGCAACGAGATCACGCCGCGAAACTTCACGTTTCGCTCCCGTGAGTTCGAGCAGATGGAAATCGAGTTCTTCTGCAAGCCGGCCGATTCGGCACAGTGGTACCGGTACTGGCGCGACCGCCGGTGGAAGTGGTATCTCGATCTCGGACTTACGGAAGGCAAGCTCCAGCTCCGGGAGCACGCCCAGGACGAACTCTCCCACTACTCCGTCGGCACCGCCGACATCGAGTACGCCTTCCCGTTCCTCAACCCGGGCGAGTTTGGCGAACTGGAGGGGATCGCCCACCGTGGCGACTTCGACCTCCGTAGCCACATGGAGGGCAAGCTCGTTCGCAAAGACGGCGAACTCGTCGTGGAGACCGGCCCCGACGGCAAGCCGCGGCACCGGGGGAGCGGCAAGGATCTCTCGTACTTCGACGACGTCACCCGCGAGCGGTACGTGCCGCACGTGATCGAGCCGTCGGCCGGCGCCGACCGAGGCACGCTCGCGTTCCTCTGCGACGCCTACCACGAGGATGAGGTGCCCGACGCGGACGGCAAGCCCCGGAGCCGCACGGTGATGAAGTTTCATCCGCGGCTCGCCCCGGTGAAGGCGGCGATCCTGCCGCTGGTGAAGAAGGACGGGATGCCGGAGGTGGCGATCGACCTCTATCGCGCCCTCAAGCCGCACATGGCCTGCCAGTACGACGAGAAGGGGGCCGTGGGCCGCCGCTACGCCCGGCAAGACGAGGCCGGCACGCCCTGGTGCCTGACGATCGACGGCCAGACGCTCACCGACAAGACCGTCACGCTCCGCGACCGCGACTCGCTCGTGCAGAGCCGCGTGCCGATCGCCGAGGTGGTCGATCTGCTCCGCGACAAGCTCGCATGAGGCCCGCGATCTCCACTCGTGTACCGCCGCGGCCGTACCGCTCACGCGGTTACGCTTCCTGGGGCTGCAGCCGTACCGCTCACGCGGTTACGCTTCCTGGGGCCGTGTCGTACCGCTCACGCGGCCATGCTCCCTGGATCTGGAAGCCCAATCGCGTGAGCGATGGGGGCCTCATGGGGGGCACGTGAACTCCGGAGGAGTTTCCTGATGCGTCCTGCGATCGCCACCGTCTGCTCGCTCGAGGCGCCGCTTCACGCGGTGCTCGACGACTATGCGGCCGGCCACGTCGATGCGGTCGATCTTTGGCTTGGCCACGCCGACGCCTTCATCGCTGCGGATGGCATGGCGGCACTGCGGGAACGATTCGCGGCCACCGGCATCAGGCCGGTCGCCGCCAGCTTTCAGGGAGGACTGCTCACCAGCCAGGGCGACGCCCGTCGAGAGCACTGGCGGCACTTCGGGGAGCGGCTCGTCCTCTGCCGCGACCTCGCCATCCCCGTGCTCGTAGTCGCGGGCGACGCCTTCGGCCCGCTGGCCGCGGAGGATCTCGGCCGGCTGTCGGTGAGCCTCGCGGAGGCCGCCGTGCAGGCGGCCGACGCGGGCGTGCGGCTGGCCCTGGAGTTCGACGCCCGGGCGAGCTTCCCCAACAATCTCCAGTCGGCGGTCGCGGTGGTGGAGCAGGTGGGCTCTCCGGCGCTGGGCCTCTGCCTCGACTGGTTTCACTATACGGTGGGCCCGAGCAAGCAGCTCGACCTCTGGCTGCTCTCGAAGGAGAACCTCGCCCACGTGCAGCTCTCCGACATCGCCGACGTGCCCCGGGAGATGGCGGCCGACGCCGACCGGATCCTGCCCGGCGAGGGCACGTCGCCGCCGGACGACCTGGTGGCGCGGCTCCGCGAAATCGGCTACGAGGGCACGGTCGCCGTGGAGCTTCACAACCCCGCGCTCTGGCGGGTGCCGCCGCGGCAGTTCGGCGAGATCGCGATGACGTCGCTGCGCAAGACGCTGGGGCAGGCGGCGATGTGAGGGCTCGGGGCTGTTCAGACCCCGTCACCGCTCGCTCGATGCGTCAGGAAGCCCGATCGCGTGAGCGATGGAGACCTGCCGCTCAGGGCTGCCCCTCGCTCGTCACCCCTGAAGGATCCAGGAAGCCCCGAGCGCGAGCGAGGGGATCACGGCTGGAATCACGAACGGCCTGTGTGGTGACGCAGGTTTTCGTCGTGCGTGATGCTCCGCTGGCCAGCTTCAGCGCGGGGCGGCCTGCAACGTGTCGAGCTCCTTCGCGGCGGCTTCCGCCTCCGCTCGGCGGGCGGCGATGACGGCCTGCTTTTCGTCAGCCGCCTTGGTCGCGTCGGCCAGCGCGGCCGCGGCCGCGTCGGCCGCCGTCTTCGCCGTGGGCAGGCCGTCCTGCACCGCAGCCATCTCGGCCTTCTGCTTTTCCAGGTGAGCGGCGATGTCCTTGAGTTGCTGCTCGGCCTGCGCGATCGCGGCTGCGAGTGACTCGGCCTGCTGCTGCAGACCGTCCCGCTTTGCGACGACGGCCTGCAGCGTCTGGTCGTCGGCTCGCCGCTTCGCCTCCACGAGTCCCCAGTCGGACTCGGCCGCTTGTACCGCCGCCTGCCGGTCGGCCACGGTCTTCGCGAGGCGGTCGTAGTTCGCCTGAAACGCCACCTCGCCGAGCCAGCGGGCGTGGGCGGCCGCCGCGCGAGCGACCTCGTTCTTGAACTCGACGACCCGGGCTTCGGCTGCCGGCTTGTCCACTTCGGCGGCGGCAGCCACCGCGGCGACGGCCTCGTCGAGCTTCGCCTTTGCCTCGTCGAGCGAGCGGTCGGTCGCCGCAACGCGAGCGGCGAGCAGGGGCGGATTCGCATCGAGCGTTCCGGTGCGGGCGGCGTCACCGAGGTTGAATACGCGGATCGCGCCGGTCCAGTCGCCAACCAGAAGCCGGCCGGTCTCGTCGCAGGCAGCGATCGCCAGACCGATGTCGTCGCAGGCGTCGAACGATCGCTCGGGCGAGAAGTCGGCCTTCCAGAGCTTCGGCGTCTTGTCTCGGCCCACCGATGCGATCCGTCCGTCGCGGAGGAAGTCGATCGCCGCCACACCGCCGGCGTGGGCTGGGAAAGCCTTCACGAGCGTGCCGTTCTCCGGTTCCCAGAGCCTGATCTGCCCGTCCTCACAGCCGCTGGCGAGAAGATTTGAATCGCCCCGCCACGTGAGGCTCGTGACCGCCGCGGGATGCGCCTGGATGGCGAGGTAGTCGCGGCCGGTCGAGGCTTCCCAGAGGAACACATTGCCAGCGCGGTCGGCCGTGGCCAGCAGGGCGCCATCGGGGCTGAACGCGACGGCCTGGATCCAGTCGGTGTGGCGGCCGAGATCGTGGAGCTTTTCGCCGGTCTCCACCGACCAGATCCGCGCCGCCTTCTGCGGTCCGCCGAGGGCCACCAGCCGCTGATCGGGGCTGATGTCGGCGGCGAGCACCGCGTCGAGTTCGTCGCCCACCGTGCGAAGCCGTCGCCCGGTCTTCACGTCCCAGACGGCCACGCGGCCGCTCTGCCCACCCACTCCGCCACCGGCGATCACCAGGCCCCCGCCGCCGCTGAACCGCGCCACGTGAGGACGGCCTTCGGGGAACGGCAGCACGCCCGCGAGGTCGAGCGTGTCGGTGCGGTAGAGGAGCACCTGCTTCTGGCTACAGGCCGCCGCCAGCGGTGCCCAGGGGCTCGTCGCCAGCGACGCGGACGCATCGGGCGTGTCGGGGCACGTGGTTGGTTCGAGCGGCAGGCGTCCGGGCAGCGGTGGCACGGCCGGCCGCTCGTTGGCGGGGGCGGCCATGGCCACCTCGACCTTTGTGGCGACGACGGCGACGCTTCCCCTCGTCTCGAGCACGCCGCCGTTGATCCAGGCCTTGAGCACGTCCCGCTCCGCCTCCGGGATCGGCGGCGCGTCGGGGGGCATCTTCGGCTCGTCGTCGTGATTGGCGACGCGAAAGAGGTGGCTCCCCTTGGCATCGCCCGGCACGATCACCTCGCCCGAGCCGCCACCCCGCATGATGGCGGCGAAACTTGTGACATCGAGACCGGCGGTTTTCTTGTCTGGATTGTGGCACGAGCCGCACCGCTGCCGCAGCACGGGAAGGGCGTGGTCGGCGAACGTGACGGTGTCGGCCGCGACGGCGGGGGATGCCAGGCAGGCCGCGACGAGGCCGACGAACACACGTAGCCGCTGGGTGGTAACCTGCGGAACAGTCTGGCCGGATGAGGTGTGATGTGCAGGTTGACAACCTGCACCCACGAGTGGGCATTGGAAGCGAAGAGCACGTAGCCGCTGGGTGGTAACCTGCGGAACAGTCTGACCGGATGAGGTGTGATGTGCAGGTTGACAACCTGCACCCACGAGTGGGCACTGGAAGCGAAGAGCATGTAGCCGCTGGGTGGTAACCTGCGGAACAGTTGGGCCGGATGAGGCTTGATGTGCAGGTTGACAACCTGCATCGACGTGCGTCGGGGTCATCTGATGATCAGTGGTTGAAGACGAACTCGCGCGAGTTGAGGAGCGCCCAGAATCCGTCCTCGAGCGTTTCGCGGAGGCCTGCCGGCGTCTCGGCGTCGGGGGCGGAGCGGACGATCTCCAGCAGGCCGGCGATCTCTTTCTCCGTCGGCATCCGCGTGAGCGTCCGCAGGTAGAGCTCCTCGATCACCTGCTCGGGAGTGCGGCCGGATTCAAGCATCTCCTTCACGAGGCCTCCCTGGCGGATCTTCTGCTGAATGGTGTCGCCGTTGAGGAGGTGCAGGGCCTGCGAGAGGTTGGGCTCCATCTTGACCTCGCAGGAGCAGGCGGTGCCCCGCGTCGCCCGGCCGAACGTGGTGAGGAAGTAGCTCGACGTGTTTCCGTCGGCGATCTGCACGGCCCGGGCGCCGAGCGGCAGACCCTTGAACTTGTTCTGCGTGCCGGTGGCGTCGGTCAGTACGTCGAGGAGCACCTCGGCTCGGATCCGCCGCAGGTGCGCCCGGGAAAAGTTCCGCTCGTCCTCGGCGTTGCTGGCGTTCGGCCGCGTCGACCGTTGGTAGGCTCGCGAGGTGCAGATCTCCCGGATCAGCTTCTTGAAATCGTACCCCGACTCGACGAACCCCTTGGCCAGCGCGTCGAGCAGGGCTTCGTTGACCGGCGGGTTGCTCACGCGGACGTCGTCCACTTCGTCCACGATGCCCCGGCCGAAGAAGTGGGCCCACACGATGTTGACCAGGTTGCGGCCGAAGTGCGGATTCTCCGGCGATGCCAGCCAGGCGGCCAGCACCGCGCGGCGATCCTTGCCGGCGACGTCGGGCGACGCCCCGCCGAGAAACGTCGGCGGCACCACCCGCCCGCCCACCGGGTGCTTCACGTCGCCGCTTCCCGCGTTGAACACGATCGTCTCCCGCGGATCCTCCCCCTGCTTGCGGCCGATCTGGGCGAAGAAGTTCGCGAAGCCGTAGTAGTCGTCCATCGTCCAGCGGTCGAACGGATGGTTGTGGCACTGGGCGCACTGGATCCGCATTCCCATGAACACCTGAGCCACGTTCTCGGCGGTCTTGAGCGTGTTGCGCTCGTGCTGGAAGTAGTTGGTGGCGGGATCCGTGAACGTGCCCCCGTTCGTCGAGAGGAGTTCGCGCACCAGCTCGTCGATCGGCGTGTTGGACTCGATTCGGTCCCGCAGCCAGGCGGAGTAGAGGTGCATCGCCTTCTCGCTCACCTGGTTGGGAACGGTGCGGATCATCATCAGCTCCGACCACTTCATCACCCAGAGATCCACGTACTCCTTCCGCTCCAGCAGCTGGTCGACGAGGTGGATCCGCTTCCCGGGGTCGGCGCTCGCGATGAACGAGCGGTATTCGTCGGAGGTGGGCAGCACGCCGCAGATGTCGAGGCTGGCGCGGCGGAGAAACGCCTCGTCCGTGCAGCACTCGGACGGATGGATTCGCAGGGTGCGGAGCTTGGCCTCGACGAGCTCGTCGATCCGGCCGGCCGCTGGGGGCTCGGACCATTCGAAGGCCGCGTCCTTCGGGAGCACGATCACCCGTGAGCCGACGGTGTGCGTCTCGAAGCGGGCCATCACGAAGGCCTCGCCCCGCATGCCGGCGGTGACGAGCCCCGTCGCTTCGACCTTCGCCGATGCGTCGTTGCTCGAGAGGAACACCGCCATCGAGGTGACGTCGCGGTCGGTGCCGTCGGCATACTTCGCGAGCACCGTGAAGTGCTGCGTGGTGTCGGGCCCGTCGAGCACGGCCTCGGCCGGATGGAGGTGGACGGCGACAACGGCGGGCGTCGGGCTCGGATCATCCTTCGCCCCCGTTTCGAGCCAGCGCTTGAGGGTGGCGTAGTGTTCTTCGTCGGCCTTCAGCCGCGCGCCGCCGGTGTGCGGCACGGTGGCGGTGGCCTTCGTGAGCAGGAGGCTCTCGGCGGGGAGGGCGAGGTTGATGCGGCGGCCGGGTTGCTCGCGAGTGATGCGATGGTAGTCGGCGGCGGGATCAAAGCCGAAGAGCGACAGCCGGAAACCGTCCTTGCCGCGGGCCGAGCCATGGCAGCTGCCGGCGTTGCATCCCTGCCGCATGAAGAGCGGCATGACGTCGAGCCGAAAGCTCAGGTCGGGTGACAGGCCCGCACCCTCGACGTGCACCGGAACCGACACGGTCTGGTCGCCGACCGCCACGCGCACGGCCGTGTCGCCGTCGGCCGCGGGCACGAGCGTGCGCCCCTCGAGGCGAACCGTCGTGGGATCATCCACCGAGATCACGGCCTGCGTCGTGACGTCGCGGGTGATGCCGTCGGCCTCGACCAGCTGCGCCACGAGCGACTGGCGGTCGCGGGCCGTCGAGAGGTGGACCGCGGGCGGGAAGACATGGAGCGTGGCGGCGTCGGCGAATGTGGTGAGAAGCAGCCCGAGCACGAGTGCCCGTGCCGCCGGCAGCATCGACGGGAACTGGACACCACGCGCGTGTTTCATGGCGTCCCTCGCTTCGCCTGTCGACGGAGTTGTTCGAGGCGGGAGAGGGGCTTGGCGGACTGCTCTGGTGGCGGAGCCGCCGCGGCCTGCTGCAGCGGCTCCGAGCGCTTGACGATCTTGAGCTCGACGCTGCCGGCGTTCATCCGCGAACGCTCGCCCCCCACCGGTGTGACGAACTCCACGACGAGCGACTTGTGATTGCCCGGAGGGCTTTTCTCGGTCGTGGCCACCGCGAAGACAAGCTCGGTGGTGTCCTTCGTGTAGTTCAGTTCGGGCGCCGTCGTCTCCGGCGGCAGGCCGAGGAGTCGGGCGACTGCTTCCCCCTCGAACGGCCGCGCTTGGGTGAGCGTGCAGGCGATCGTCGCCTCCTGACCCTGCTCCACCGAGGCCCGCTTGAGCGTGGCCGTTGTGAACGGTTCGGCCACGTCGAGGGGCACCGGGGCTGAGGCCACCCAGGCTGTGCCGTTCGTGTCGCCGCCGGCGAGCGCGTAGACGCTCCACGTGCCGATGGCCGCCTTGGCGTCGGCGTTGATCTGGTACACACCTTCGGATGCATCGGGCGGGATCGTGATCGACGGGGCGGCGGTCACGCCGCCGGGCCGGAATGGAAACTCCACCGTCACCGGCTTGTCGAAACCCTCACGTCGCGTGACGATCACGCGAAGGTCGACCGCGCCGTTGCGAAGGAGCGGCGCCCTGGGGGGCAGGAGCTCGATCGAGAACGGCACGGCCTCGACCACGGCGACGGCGAGCTTCGAGACGCGGCCGGCGCAGTGGACCGCGTTGTTCGGGTCACCGAGGACGAAGTCGG
>Ga0315902_10001656_pt1 | contig 35536 bp, 32 predicted proteins | sample LakEriMetagenome_9_FD_203523 | JGI IMG/M metagenome (GOLD analysis project Ga0315902, IMG submission 203523) | Freshwater fungal communities from buoy surface, Lake Erie, Ohio, United States - Buoy 12 MA117 | ecosystem: Environmental > Aquatic > Freshwater > Lake > Lake biofilm | place: USA... | reverse complement strand
CGGTCCACCTCTTCCCATTCCGAACAGAGAAGTTAAGCCTGCTAGCGCTGATGGTACTGCCCTCTTAAGGGTGGGAGAGTAAGTCGATGCCGATTTTTAAAACCCCGACATTCGCAAGAATCGTCGGGTTTTTTGTTTTTAGGGATGGTTCTCACGATTTATATAAATTCTTCTTTATTTATGGATCACGTCAAAAAGTTGGGGACTAGGAATAAATTTTAGATAATCGAAAAAGGAAAAAATCAACATTTCTTACACCTCTAAAATGATAATAAGGCTACGCTTTATGCGATATTGAGTTGATATTAGGAATCACAATTTGGGGTATAGGTATAATTTAAATTTTAAATCGGTTTTTTTATTATTATATAAACTTAATGAGTTGAGTTGTTTACATCTTAATTGGATAGATGTTTTATGATGAATTTCCTGGATATAAAAAGTATTGAATTTTTTTAATCTAAACGACAAAAGGAAAAATTCTGCTTAAACTGAAAAAAATTATTCCTCACTCTCCGAGGTATTGTAAATTTCTTCCCAATGGCTTTTGGGTATAAGAAGACTAAATGTTGCAAAAACAATTGTTAAAATTAAACTGAAATAAATCATTAGATCGAACCACAGCAAATAGTTACTAAATTGCATAAATAAGTTTTTACAAGGAATATAAATTATGTCAAAAAGAAATAAATGAGAAAGATATCCTATAAATATTGACAATCCTAAAGAAATAAAATGATAAATGGTTTTTTTATTGAATGCAGATATTAATAAGGCAATAGGGTTTAAAAATGGAAATAGAGGAACAAGTGGAACTAATAAAACATAAAAAAACTGAGCTTCAGGATCGTCTTCACTGCTTAATAAGTATCGATCAAATTTAGTTTCTTTCGCTAAACCAATAAACCATAGATTTTGAGCAATAATCATTTTAGGCCAACTGAAAAAAGTTATTAATTCTTTTCTTCTTCTAAACCTTTTCATTGCATTCTTCATTGCTGGATTAGTACGATCAACTAGGCTTGAAGCCACAAATAAAGGTAAAAAACCAATTTGGAAGCAGATAAAAGAAAGGAATATTGTTATGAATACCACTAATAATAAAGTCGAAATAAATAGTGATAATGTTATACCAAGTAAACATAATATTAAAAATAATAAAGTCCCTCCAAATGATGCTAAACCATCGACAAACAACTCAAAAAAACCTTTGGGTTCTCCAAGGAAATAATCATTATAATTAGTCATTGATATTGGGAAATCAATTAGTTTGTTTAACTCAAAAAAATCGGTTTGATAAAACCAAAAAGGCTCGTCCCAATTGAAAAAAAATAATATTATTGGAGCAATAAAAAGAGCAATAAAAAGAGCAATATTTAAGGATTTATTATTAGGTCTTTTCAATTCTTGTCTTTCCATTAATTCTTTAAATGTACTAGATTTAAATTGATCATTGAATTTGTATTCAAACAAATTTCCAATTGTTTTTATTTTAACTATGTCATGTTTTTTTGAATAAAATTCTAAAAATAAAATAACAAGGGAAACAAAAAAACCTATTATTATGGAAGTAATCGAAAATAAAATTGAATTTAATAGAAAATCAAAAAGAGCAAAAAAATTTGCAAATGTATCTACCCATGCAGTTATAGGCCAAAGGTATAAAAATTTATATATTGGCGGTAATGTTTCATGAATATTCTCTAAAAATATTATGTCCTTATAATTGTAGTAATGAATAATATTAAAAACACCACATGTAAAGGGTAAACCAAAAAAAATAATACCTAGTAATATTTCCTCAACTTTATGGTTTTGAAAAAAGTATGCAATGTGGGTTACAAAATTCTTCGTAAATTGCACATCAACTATATCCTTCCTATTGATTTTGAATTGGCCATGAGAGTGGTTGATTTCAATGTTACCATCTTCATCCTCTGACATGGTGGTTATTTCAGGAATATTACTCTTAAATGGCCACATAAACAATCATTTTATTCACAAAACTAAAATACTGATTTTATACGATTTAGTTGCATTTTTATTTTAAGTTGACATATTAGCATTCTATTCCAAAGTCAAAATGGCATTGGTTTTAAATTAAATAATTAATACATTTAAAAAGTGGATCTGTGAAGCTTGTAATCAATAATTTCATGGTTTTAAGGATATTTTCAATCGTACGTCAATCTTTTTCCTATTTCAATTATTAAATTTCAATCTTCTATCTTTAAAAATAAAGTGATTTGAGTAAAAAAATCAATTTTCTGATAAAAGACATTTTTCCATTTCAGGAACATTCTTTATTGAATTTACCATAATATCAAACGTTGCATAACTTTTTTTAGGATAATCATCTATTTTACACACATAAATACCTAAAACAATTGGTTTTGGGTATTTAGCATTATCAAAAGTATACCACTTAACTTGAGTATATCCATATTTTGAAATTAATAAATTAAAAAGGGAGTCAATTGATTTAGTAATGTTTTCAGTATTTTTTTCATTTTTACTAACATGTATTGTTAATTTTTGACAATCGTATGCCGCCCACTTATCACTATAACCGGATTTAAAAATAATTTCATTTTTATCAACCTTACCTAACAATTCATAAAAAAATGAACTGATGTGATTAGATTCAATAGTAGTGTCAATATTACCTAAGTTTTTTTCAAAACGTATTTTGTTTATTGATTGTAATATTGATTTTTTAATCAAGTCTTCATTTGATTGTGTAAACACAAAAGTGATGAAGAAACAAGAAGCTAAAGTTAAAAAGGTTTTCATGGTAAATTATTTTGGAGTTAGTAAATCATTTTCTGGGTTTCTTTTTGATTTTCTTATTTCTCTTTCCATTTATTATTACTTTATCATCTTTTGGAAGGGTTTCATTTTGTTCTTCGTCTTCTATAGAATTTACCGAGATCGAAACACCTTCAAATAGTTGAAGTTCTTCTTCGGTCATATTACCAAAACTCTCCATGAATACTTCATGACAATTTCGATGAAATTCTTTCATAGAAATTTTAGTCCTATTACCAATTACAATACTATCAATTTCTTTATTTAAACTATCTTGAGTGATTGTTTGAGAAAAAATCGAACAAATAAAAAATAAACTGAAAACTGTTGTTAGGATTAATTCTTTCATGGTACTGATGTTTTCTGAATAAAAACGATTAATAATAGTACTGGATAATATTTTAATTTATTTAATCCTTTTTTAAAGAACGTAGAGGAACTTTGGGTAAGGTAAATTGTCCGCGTTTAAAGACAAATGTTTTTGCAAACCATTGTTTTTCTTCTTCGGTCCATGTTTTTATTTCAGCAGCTGTTTCCTCATCGAGACGTTTTAGTTTTTCCAATTCTTGAATGTAAATTAATGAGTCTTCTGCAGTTTTTATCTGGCTTTGTGCATGATAAGCAGAACCTACTAAAAATAAAGAGAGAACAAAAAAACTATTTTTCATAACGCTTATTTATTAATTAAAAATCTAAATACATTCAAAATTCGACAAAATTCAAATTACTAATCCTTAATGTACGAAATGAGAAAACGTTACACACTAGTCTATATCCAAAGTTGAGCGTAACAAGATGTAATCCATACGTTTAATCCCTACAATTAAACTTATAATTTGTTTTTTGTTAATCATCCAAATCTAATACTATGAAAAATCTGTTTTTCTCCTCTGTGTGTGTATTAGTCATAACCTTTTTTAGTTTAGCGCAAGATAAAATTTCATTTTACAATGAGAAAATCATTTATTTTGAGTCATCAAAAAATGCTACAATCAATCATAACATGACTGATAATGAAACTCAATATTTTTCTGAGAATGATTCTTATGGATTTTATTCGGTTGATTTGAACGAACAAAACCTGAGTTTAAAGTACAACGATGAAAATTACAATTGGAAGATTTTAGAAAATAAAATAGAAGATGGTTTTCTATACTTGAAAGTTTTTGAAGGACTCAATGAAAATAAAAAAGAGATGATCTCTTACTACAGAATAAACTTAGACTCTAATTCGGACAAACAATTTGTTTATAAGACTTTTGATTTCGAGAGAAATATTACATGGGGGATCTATTCCAAGGAAATAGTTAGTTTAACCTGTAAATAACTATTTAAGATTCTTAATAACTGTTTCCTTTCCAAAATCATCATATATACTTCCGATAGGTAATTAGTTGAAAAGATAGAGATTTATAATTAAAAGAAATTCCTTTTTTCAAAGTAAACTGTAAAAACCAAATCCAATTAAAAAAACCTGACTTTACAATCAGGTTTAAATTGTGGAGAAGATCGGGCTCGAACCGACGACCTCTTGACTGCCAGTCAAGCGCTCTAGCCAACTGAGCTACATCCCCAGTAGAACAAAGATAACATTAATTTTACTTGGTTATTGATTTCGCCATTGGGTATTGTATTCCAATGGTTTTCTGTGGGCTTCAGGCCATTCTATAGATGGATACCCCATGTAAAATAAACCTAGGCATTTATCCTTATCTCCCAATTCTAAAAAATCATTCATTTTTGGGTGGTAAATCAACTTTGGCGTTGACCAAAATCCACCAATCCCATAGGCTGTGCATGTGAGATGCATGTTTTGTACTGCACAGGCTACGGCTTCAATCTCTTCAATCTCTTCGATTTTTTCTTCCTCTTGCCTTTTCATGCAAACGGCTATCACTGCAGACGATAACAAAGGACGCTTTAGCATTTTAGCCAATTTCATGTCATTTTGCTTTTCCACTGGTGTTACTTCCAAATAGGTTTTAGCTAAGAAATCACTTAATGTTTGCTTTGCTTCATCTGTGAAAACTACAAAACGCCAAGGCTGCGTATTACCGTGTGTTGGTGCCCATTGTGCATTTGTTAATATGAGTTCAATTTGCTCACGATGAATTTTTCTATCCGAAAATTGCTCCGGATAAATAGTACGCCGATTTCGTATTAATTCTGTTATTTCGGATAAATTGTAACGCATGATTATGAATTCTTTTTTTCAATGGCTAACTCTACAGTCACAGGATTTTTAACTTTTTCTTTGCTCAAGGCAATTTCTATTACTTCTTTCATTTTAGTCACGTAATGAAATGTTAATCCTTTGAGGTAATCCGCTTGAATTTCCTCCACGTCATGCCTGTTTTTTTCACAAAGTATTATTTCTTTGATGTTTGCTCTTTTAGCAGCTAAAATCTTTTCCTTAATTCCGCCAACAGGTAATACATCTCCGCGCAACGTAATTTCTCCGGTCATTGCCAAATGTGATTTCACTTTTCGTTGCGTAAATAAGGATGCTAAAGAAGTTAGCATAGTAATTCCAGCGCTTGGTCCATCTTTTGGCGTTGCACCTTCGGGAACGTGAATATGTACATTATACTGGTCAAAGATTTCTTGAGGTAAGTTTAACCAATCGCTATGTGATTTAAGGAATTCTAAAGCAATAACAGCAGATTCTTTCATGACATCACCCAGATTTCCAGTAAGTGTGAGCTTCCCTTTTCCTTTTGTAATAGATGATTCAATAAATAAAATATCGCCACCGACACTTGTCCAAGCAAGTCCCGTAACTACACCGGCAACTTCGTTTGAGTCATATTTGGTTCGGGATCTTCCGGCTCCAAGAATGGTAAACAAATCTTCTTCTGTAATTTTTACATCAAATTTTTCCTCCATGGCAATTTGACGCGCTCGGTTTCGAACAATTTTTGCCACTAATTTATCCAATCCACGTACTCCTGACTCATTGGTGTATTCTTCAACGACCTTGCTCAACACTTTTTTATCAATCGTAAGTTCCTTTTTCGATATTCCATGTTCTTGCAATTGTTTCGGTAGTAAATGACGTTTAGCGATTTCTAGCTTTTCTTCAATCGTATAACCGTTGACTTCAATGATTTCCATTCGGTCTCTGAGTGGACCTTGAATTGAGGATAAATTATTCGCAGTAGCAATAAACATTACACGCGACAAATCAAATTCTGTTTCAACGTAGTTATCGTAAAAAGCGCTGTTTTGCTCCGGATCTAAAACTTCTAAAAGGGCAGACGAAGGATCACCGTGGTTACTTCGTCCCAGTTTATCAATTTCATCTAATACAAATACAGGATTTGCCGTTGAAGCTTTCTTCAAATGTTGCATGATTCTACCAGGCATAGCTCCAATATACGTTTTTCTATGCCCCCTAATCTCTGATTCGTCATGAAGTCCACCCAAAGACATTCTCACATATTTTCTTCCTAAAGCTTCTGCGATGGATTTTCCTAAAGACGTCTTTCCAACTCCCGGAGGGCCATAGAAGCATAAGATAGGAGATTTCATGTTCCCTTTTAATTTCAAAACAGCTAAATATTCCAAAATGCGCTCTTTCACTTTTTCCAAGCCATAATGATCACGTTCCAGAATTTTCTTGGCTCTATTCAAATCTAAATTATCTTTCGTGTAATCACCCCAAGGAAGATCTAGCAATAAATCTAAGTAGTTAAGTTGAACGGTATATTCTGCTCCTTGAGGATTCATGCGTTGAAGCTTGCCTAGTTCTTTATGGAACATGGATTCTACCTCCGAATTCCATTTTTTATCCATTGCACGATCTTGTAGCTCGCGAACATCTTGTTCTTGTGGATTATCGCCCAATTCATCTTGAATAGTTCGCATTTGTTGGTGCAAGAAATACTCGCGTTGTTGACGATCTAAATCTTTTTTTACACGACTTTGAATCTCATTACGCATTTCTAGCATTTGAACCTCCATGGTAAGATGTTCAAGAACCATCATTACACGTTTTTTCATATCAACCTGCTCCAACATTTCTTGTTTCTTAGAAACATCCGCGTTCATATTGGATGATATAAAGTTGATTAGGAAAGTTGGGGTATCAATATTTTTTAATGCAAACGATGCTTCAGAAGGAATGTTTGGACTTTCATTGATGATTTGTAAAGCCAAATCTTTTACAGTCTTGATCATTACATTTAGCTCCTTATTTTTCTTATCAAAAGCTGGTTCATCAAAAACACGAACATTTGCTTTTATGTACGGATCGGTTTGAGTCAATTCAAGCATTTCGAATCTTCGCTTACCTTGAATGATAACTGTCGTGCTGCCATCAGGCATTCTCAAAAGTCGTACAATCTGAGCTACGGTTCCAATTTTATGTAAGTCATCAAATTCGGGTGATTCTTCATCTTGATTTTTCTGCGAAACAACTCCAATGATTTTGTTTCCTTTATTGGCCTCATTCACCAATTTAATCGATCGGTCGCGACCAACTGTTATTGGAATAACTACACCTGGAAATAAAACATTATTTCTGAGTGGTAAAATAGCCAATTCAGATGGAAAAATGGTACTGTTTACCGTTTCTTCTTCTTCAGCAGTAATGAGAGGAATGAACTCTGCATCGGCATCCATATCACTTTGTAAATTGAAAAAAGTATTTTCGAATAATTCACTCATAGTTTTTCTTGTTCTGTTAAATTTTTTACTGTCTATTTGTCAGTAAAACTGTTAAAGAAATTTTGTTATTTCTTCAATCGCTCTGTTTTATAAGCGGTATGACTAATGTCAATCTATATGCCAACTAGAAAGAATAAGAAAATATGTCTTATTTTAAGTTGATAATGTGATTTAGAATCGAAATTTCATCTGCCGTAAGTTCTATCCCACGACGATTCATCATATTATTGGCATATTCAACTGCCTTTTCAAATTTGAATGGAACCATACCGTTACTGCCTCCCCACGAGAATGATGGAATGTATTTGGGCGGAAAATCTCCTCCAAAAATATTACATGAAACCCCAACAACACTAGCCGTGTTAAACATTGTATTTATTCCACATTTAGAGTGATCTCCCATACAAAGTCCCATAAATTGAATATTGGTTTTTTCTTCCTTTTGGGACTCGTAGGAGAAGGTTGAAACGGAGCCATAATTATTTTTGAGGTTTGATGTATTCGTATCTGCCCCTAAATTACACCATTCACCAATGGTCGAATTACCTAAAAATCCTTCGTGTCCTTTGTTTGAATATGCTTGAAAAACCACATTATTTATTTCGCCTCCTACTTTGCAATGAGGTCCCAATGTTGAAGCGCCATATACTTTTGTTCCTAATTTTAAAGCACTGTGTTCGCACATAGCTAAAGGTCCACGCACGATAGATCCTTCCATGATTTCTGCATCTTTTCCTATGTATATTGGGCCAGAGGAAGTGTTTAAAATACTCGCTTCAACTTTAGCGCCTAATTCGAGAAAAATAAGATTTGGGTCACCAATGACAGTATTTGTTTTGGAAAGTTTTTCAGATTTCCTATTTGACGTGATGAGGTTGAAGTCTTGCTTTAAAACTAAATCGTTTTTTTGGTAAATATCCCAGCGATTTTCTAAAATTATGGGTTCAGGTCCTGTATAACTAATTATGTTTGAACCATCTCCACTTTTTGCAATCCAATAATCATTGAATTCAAGTGTTGAATTTTCACCCAATTGAAGCACAGATGCCACAATTTCTTCATTTGGAATGACAGAAGCATTAATTTCTAAAGCATTTTCCTGATTTGGGAATTTTCCTTGAAGATATTTTTCTGTGGTAAATCCAATTTTAGTGGAAGAATCTATTCCGAAAGCATTTAGAAACGTTAACCATCTTTCATCATTTGTAAAAATCCCTATTCTTAAATTTCCAATTGGACGTGTGAGGCTTAACGGAGCAAATCTCAAATGCAAACCGTTGTCATTCAAGTTAATTCTCATGGATTTGTTGCTTTTGATGAACGAAGAGGGAACTAAAAAAGAGAAACATGAAAGTTAGTAATCCATTGATTATCAACATTTCGTAGCCAAATTTATATCCATTGAACCAAGCGACTGAATTCTTGTCTGTGTAATAACAAAATAAAGGTACTGCAAGACAAATAATCGGTACCATTGGATTGTAAAGATTTTTCTTTGTAAAAATTCCGAATGCAAATAATCCGATGAGTGGGCCATACGTATAGGAAGCAAGTGTTAGTATCACATCAATAATATCGGTTTTAGGATTGCTTTCTATGTACCAGTTTGTACCAAGGATTATCAATAAGAAAAGAACAGAAAATCCAATGTGGACGTATAACATGGTTCTTTTTTTATTAGATTCCTCACGTTTTTTGAAATTCAGAAAATCGATACAAAAACCGGTTGTTAAAGCGGCAAGAGCACTGTCGGCTGACGCATACGAGGAAGCAGTAATTCCAAGTAAGAAAAATATGCCAGCGATAGTTCCAAATTCACTCAAGGCCAATGTCGGAAAGGTATGATCAGTTTTGGTTGGTAAATCAATTCCTTTTGAAGCTGCGTAAACATACAATGCCCCTCCTAGAACTAAAAATAAAAAGTTTGTAGCAACCAAAACAATTGTAAATGAATACATATTTTTTTGAGCTTCTTTTATGTTTTTACAGGTTAAATTTTTCTGCATCAAATCTTGATCTAGTCCTGTCATGGCAATTGCGAGAAACATTCCACCAAAGAAGTGTTTGTAGAAATAATTCTTCGCATTGGAATCGTCTAAAACGAAAATTCGCGATAAGGAATGACCGGTTGAAGTTTTCGTTGCAGAAATTTTATCCCATAATCCCATCAAATCTACGTTCAATGTTTGAGCAACGATAATCGTGCAAATGATTACCGAACTTACTAGGAAAAATGTTTGAAAAGTATCGGTGTAAACGATTGTTTTTATACCTCCTTTGAATGTGTAAACCCAAATTAATAAGATTGTAATACATGCGGTTGCCCAATAAGGAACTCCTAATTTTTCAAATAGAAATAATTGTAAAACGATGGTTGCCAAATAAAGACGAATAGCTGATCCCAAAGTCCGAGATAGGATAAAAAATGCTGCACCAGTTTTGTAACTAATTGTACCAAGTCGTTTTTCTAAATATTCATAGATGGAGGTTACATTTAATCGGTAATACAGAGGCATTAGCAATTGAGCGATTACAAAATAACCTAAGACATAGCCTAAGACAACTTGAAAGTAGGCCATTCCGTCATTAATAACTTTGCCAGGAACTGAAATAAAAGTAACTCCCGATAAAGATGCCCCAATCATACCAAACGCTACTAAATACCAGGGGCTTTGACGATCTCCAGTGAAAAATGTATCACTTGTAGCATGACGTGATGTCCATATTGAAATTCCGATCAAGATCAGAAAATATGCAACTAATACAAGAATAATTAGATTAGTGCTCATTGTTATCTAATGTTTCATTTGAATAACCTTTAATCCAAGAGATATTCCGAGAATATAAATAAATAAAAATTGCAGAAATAAAAAGGTTAACAGCTATTACAGCTGTTGGTAGTTGTTCTGGGGAAACAATTAAATACAAAGATGCTGATGAGAGCAGAGAATAAATGATGTACATATGGAATCCATAAATATTTTGTTTTAACATTAATAATGCACTAAAAAATCCAAGAAAAACTATTAAAGTCGATATTGTCGTATAAAAGAAGAAATTTTCATAAATGGCATTGGTAATAAGTTGAAATTTCTCAATAAGTTCAATCGTTTCATTTGAACTACCTAGCCCTTTTAATTGTGCAATAAATCCCCTCATTTCTAAATTTTCCTTCAGAATATCTAATTTATCGGGAGGACCAGAAATTAAATTGAATACACCTCCTAAAATTGCAATTCCTGTATTAATGAAGGTTAGAAAACAAAGTATTTTTATTCGTTTGGGTATGTTTTGAAACATGTTTAACTAAATTACGGAACGAAGTTATTTAATTTTTCGTCACTAACTTAATTGTTTGAATATCGATTTTACTATTGAATTGTTCAAAACCTATTTTGGGAATGAACTGTTAATTTCGGATGTCTATACCCCAAAGCATTTTATTGCGAATTGTATCTAGGAAGTTATTGTTTTCAAAGCGAATAACATTAATCATAAATTCTGCTTTTTTTACGATTACTTTCTCTCCTTGTTTGATACTTTTTGAATTACCATCTAGGCTCAACAATGATTTTCTATCCCTACCCTCTACGCTTAATTCAATTGGAAGGTGATCAGGAACGACCATGGGTCTTACATTCAAATTATGTGGAGCAATTGGGGTTAAAATATGTACCTGACATCCGGGTGTTATTATTGGTCCACCGCAGCTGAGACTGTATGCTGTTGAACCAGTAGGAGTAGCAACAATGAGACCGTCAGCCCAATAAGAATTTAAATATTTATTATCCAAAGAGGCATGCACAGTTATCATAGATGCGGTATCTTTTTTATGAACTGTAAGTTCGTTTAGCGCGAAATTATCTTCCCCAAATAAATCTTCTTCAGTATAAACCCTTAATAAAGATCTCTTTTGAAATTCATATTCTTTATTTTTAACTCGGGTTAGGGTGTCTTCGATTAATTCTTTGGGAATATTGGATAGAAAACCCATTCTCCCGGTATTAATACCCATAATAGGTACTCCTGAATTACGAATATAGCTAACGGTTTTTATAAATGTACCGTCTCCTCCAATGCTGAGCGTTAAATCAATTCCGGAATAGAAATCGGTATGATTCGAGAATGTGTCGTAATTCTTAGTTAAATCAGTTTTCGACTGAAGCGTTTCTTTTAATTCTTTTTCTAAAACAATATCCCATCCAAGCTGATCTAAAAAACGAAAAACTTCTGTAAATACAGGTATCGTTTGCTTCGTTATTTTTTTTCCGTAAATCGCAACGCGCATGACTAAAATTTCAAATAATTCATCAAAGAATCAAAGCGCCATTGTACGTCATCTTCGTGCATACCTTTTTGGAATGTTGCTTTGATCTCCATTTCGTATCTTTCGAAAGAACGGATTATTCTTGATAAATCAGATTGATTAATTTTTAAAGTGATTTCTATTTTCGTCGAATCGGAGGAGCTAAATATGTAAGAGCTTAATATTTTTGCATTTTCGCTTTCAACAATCTGAGCAATTTTAGCAAGAGAATAATCGATAGAATTCATTTCTAAAACGATTATACCTCCAGGCTCTTTTATTCCACCTGTAGAAGCTAAAGAGTTAATTAAAACGTGTACACTTGTACATCCTAAGTATTGTTCTTGCTCGTTTAGTATCGGAATCACACTCAATTTGAACTCCGACATTCGAAACAATACCTCGTAAATATGAACATGTTCGAAAACAAAAGGTCGAGGTAGGTGATCAAATAAAGCATCTAAAGTTTGAGATTCATCTAATCTATCTAGAATATCTGACTCTGAAACAACACCAACGAAATTACCGTTTTTTAATACGGGTAAATGAGAAACTTTGAATTCATCCATCCAGTTGATAGCCTTTTCTCCAGTATCTGTATGAACCAAAGGTGGAATTTCTTCTGTGATTAAGTCGATAGCTCTCATAATTTGCGACCAAAGTACTAATTTCTAAACGAAGTTCGTAATTTTGGTTAATTAATTTTTGAATTATAATGACCAATTTAAGCGTTAACATCAATAAAATCGCAACAATCCGAAATGCTAGAGGAGGAAATATTCCTGATTTGATTCAAGTCGCAATCAATTGTGAGCGCTTTGGTGCACAAGGAATTACGGTTCATCCTAGGCCAGATGAACGTCATGTAACACTAAAAGATGTATACCAGCTGAAGGAGGTTGTAAAAACAGAGTTCAACATTGAAGGATATCCCGATGAACGATTCATGAAAATCATTCGTGAAATTAGACCAGCCCAAGCAACTTTGGTTCCCGATCCTCCTGGAGTATTAACATCTAATTCTGGTTGGGACATATTCAGAAATGATGCTTTTTTGAAAGATATTTTAATAGAATTGAAAGCGTATGGTGTTCGAACATCTTTATTTTTGGAGCCCGATTTAAAACAATTAGAAAAAGTGAAAGAGGTAGGTGCAGATCGCGTAGAATGGTACACTGGTCCGTATGCTGAAAATTATGAAAAGGATAGACAACAAGCCATACAAAATTACGTTTTAGCTTCTAAGCGTGCGGTTGAATTAGGATTAGGTATCAATGCTGGTCATGATCTGAGTTTGAAGAATTTAGCTTTCTTAATTCAAGAGATACCTGAAATTGATGAAGTTTCCATTGGTCATGCATTGATTTCAGACGCATTGTATTTTGGATTGGAGAATACCATTCAACGATATTTGTATGAAATAGAAAAAGGAATGAATAAGAATTAATCTAACAGTATAAAAAAAATGGCGAATAAAATTAAATTTGGAACGGATGGATGGAGAGCTATTATTGCTCAGGATTTCACAGTAGAAAATGTTGCTCGAGTTGCTGAAGCCACAGGGGAATGGTTGTTGAATCAATCGGTGGAGCCGAAGATAACAATTGGTCATGATTGCCGTTTTGCCGGTGAGCTTTTCATGGAAACTGCCGCTAAAGTATTTATTAGTCAAGGGATAAAAGTGTATATGAATCGTGGATTTATCTCTACGCCTATGCTTTCATTGGGTACCAAAAACCTAGGTTGTCGGATTGGAATAATTCTTACTGCAAGTCATAATCCTCCTTCTTATAATGGTTATAAGATTAAGGCTGATTTTGGAGGGCCGTTACAGCCTGAGTACATTCAAGAAATCGAAGATACGATACCTGAGGTTGCAAATCCAGATTATTTATCCGTTGATTTAAACGCTGCACAAAAAGAAGGTAAATTAGAAATCGTTGATTTTGAAACGATGTACATAAATCATGTTAAAGCCAATTTTGATTTACATGCAATAAAAACTTCTGGTTTAAGATTGGTCTATGATGCCATGTATGGAGCTGGACAAAATGTCATCCGAAAAATACTTCCAGAAGTGGAATTGTTACATTGCGATTATAATCCTTCATTTAAAGGTCAAGCACCGGAACCAATCGCCAAAAATTTAAAAGAACTTGAACAATACATAAAGGATAATCCGGGAGTTAATTGTGCATTGGCAACTGATGGAGATGCTGATAGGATTGGATTATATAATGGAAAAGGAGAATTTATTGATTCTCATCATATTATTTTACTATTAATCCATTACATGGTCAAGTATAAGCATATGAACGGTATGGTAGCAACTGCATTTAGTGTTACTCCTCGGGTCGATAAACTGTGTAAGATTTATAATCTTGAACAAAGAATAACCAAAATAGGATTTAAGGAAATCGCATCAATCATGGTTCAAGAAGATGTATTATTAGGAGGAGAAGAATCAGGAGGGATTGCTGTAAAGGGACATATTCCTGAGCGTGATGGAATTTGGATGGGCTTAATTATTTGGGAATTTATGGCAAAATCTGGAAAAACCTTGGATGAATTAATTAACGAAGTGTACGAATTAATTGGTGAATTCAAATTTGAAAGAAATGATTTGCACATAACAGAGGATCTAAAAAATACAATTATTACAAACTGTAAGGAAGGAAATTATAAATCATTTGGAGATTATCAAATACGTGAAGTACAAACAACGGATGGCTATAAATATATTTTCGATGATCAACGATGGTTAATGATTCGACCTTCAGGTACCGAACCAGTTCTTCGAAATTATGCCGAGGCACCAACATTGGATGAGGTTCGAAAAATATTGAAGATGTGTGAAGAAACTATTACACAAATTTAATCGTCATAGATCAAAATATATTGAAAATGATATATTTGTAATAAAATAGATGGATTATGTCAAATGATCAAAACAACGAAATTTACTCAAAAGCTGTTCGAGCAGGTAAGAGAACGTATTTTTTCGATGTCAAATCGACAAAAAGTAATGACCTTTATATTACCGTAACAGAGAGCAAAAAAGTAACTAGCGAAGATGGTTATGAAAACTATCAAAAGCACAAAATTTTCTTGTATAAAGAGGATTTTGACAAGTTTAAAGAAGGATTAGAAGATGTCCTTCGCAAAATTGAAGAGCTTCGGGGATAATTACGAGATATATGATTTGATTTGTAGAATCATTCTTTCGGCTAGTTCATCCGCTTTCTCTTTATTTTCACTTTCAGAATAAATTCGAATAATCGGTTCTGTATTGCTTTTACGTAAATGGACCCATTCTTTACCAAAATAAATCTTTACTCCATCTAACGTATCGATTTCGTTTTGCTTGTTTTCTAAAATGATTTTTTCCAATAAGCCATCTACATCTATTGCTGGAGTTAGCTCGATTTTATTTTTAGAAATTGTATATTTAGGATAAGAATCTCTTAATTCGCTTAAAATACATTTTTTCTCTGCTAAATGACTCAAAAATAATGCGATGCCAACCAATGCATCTCGGCCATAATGTAATTCCGGATAGATAATACCTCCGTTACCTTCACCACCAATTACAGCATTTGTTTCTTTCATTTTTAACACAACATTCACCTCTCCCACAGCCGATGCTGAATAACTTTGATTGTGGTTTTCAGTAACATCACGTAATGCACGTGTGGAGGACATATTTGAAACAGTATTCCCAGGTGTTTTTGAAAGTACGTAATCTGCCACGGCTACGAGTGTATATTCTTCACCAAACATACTTCCATCCTCACAAACAAGTGCAAGTCGATCAACATCTGGATCAATCGATATACCTAGTTGAGCACCAGATTTTTTAACCGTTTCTGATAATTCAGTCAAGTGTTCAGGTAATGGCTCTGGATTATGAGGGAAATGACCTGTGGGATCACAATACAATTCTACAATATTTTGAACGCCTAACGCTCTTAGCAAAGCAGGAACGAATATACCTCCTGTAGAGTTAACAGCATCTACGGCAATTGTAAAATTCGCTTCTTGAATGGCTTTTTTGTTTACTAATGGGAGGTTTAAGATTAAATCTATGTGCTTTTCAAGATAAGTATTATTACTTGAAATAACTCCTAAATCATCTACTTCTGCAAATGAAAAACTTTCTTTTTCTGCAATATCCAATAGTTTTTGACCATCCTCACCTGAAATGAATTCACCTTTCTCATTCAAAAGCTTTAAGGCATTCCATTGTTTTGGATTATGGCTTGCTGTTAATATGATTCCTCCATTTGCTTTTTCTAATGGAACTGCTACCTCAACTGTGGGAGTCGTAGAAAGACCTAAATCTATAACATCAATTCCCAAACCGGATAAAGTCGAACATACCAAATCGTTAATCATTTTACCGGAAATTCGAGCATCTCTTCCAATTACAACTTTTAACTTGCTATTCGCTTGCGTAGATTGTAGCCAAGTCCCATAAGCTGCAGCAAATTTAACTGCGTCAACAGGAGTTAAGCCCTCACCTGGATTACCTCCAATGGTACCACGGATACCAGAAATAGATTTTATTAAAGTCATGTTAATCTTTTTTGGATATTGTTTTTTGAAGTTGTATCATTTTCAAGGTAGCAATGGCACATTCAATTCCTTTGTTTCCATACTTTCCTCCTGAACGGTCGATGGATTGTTGGATATTTAAATCTGTCAAAACACAAAATGAAATATGCTTGTTGTATTTTAAACTAACGTCCATTATTCCCTGAGTTGCTCCATTGCACACAAAATCAAAATGCCTAGTTTCTCCTTGTATAACAACTCCAATAGCAATAGCAGAATCTATTTCAGTGTTTTCGAATAAGAATTGAACTCCCAATGCTAATTCAAAGGTGCCTGGTACAAAATGGATTATAATATTCTCATCTAAAACACCAGATTCAAGAAGTGTTCGTTTGGCTCCTGAAAGTAGGTTAAGGGTAATTTCGGAATTCCATTCGGAAACAACTATACCAATTTTAAATCGATCACCATTTGGAACATCTTTCGGATTAAAATAAGAAAGATTGTGGTGTTCTGTAGCCATTATTTAACTACTTTTCCGGATGCTCGAGCAATATACTTGTCAATGGTAATTTGTTGAGCATAAGTAGGATATTCGTCGCGTACTTTGGTGTAATATTCCGTTGCTTTTTTGAAATCATTTAATTTCTTCTCACAACACAATCCAGCCTTATACAAATACATTGGCGTAGTAAATTCGTTTACATCTGCTTCTGATCCTTGTAAGTAATTCTCTACTGCTTTTTTATAATCTTTCATTTCAGAATGACAATCAGCCAACAATCCCAGTTTCATTGCTTCCAAAAAAGTGCCGTCTAAATCACTTTCTTCAAGTTCTTTAATCGCTTTTTTAAACTCACCTTTAGCCATGTATTGACGAGCCAAAACAAATTGAGCAATTTCACCTCCGATATAACCGTCGTATTTCTTTTTAACTTTGGTTAATTCAGTTATTGCCATGTTGGTTGAATCCTTGGATGCATAGTTCAAGCCTTTCCAATAAGCATCCTTCGATTTATCGTTCGTTGCTTTCCAAATAAACTGATAATATGCTAGACCAGCCAGTATTAAAACCAATACACCGGAAACGATGTATGTGCCCATTTTAAAACGCTTATCGTTGTTAAATCTATTTTTTAAAGTATCCAAAGAAAAATTAGAGTCCATTGTTTTGATTTTCAAGGTCGCAAAATTAGTAATAATTATTCAAACAATTAAAGATATTTGCTTAATTCTTGAGGATACTTCTGAAATCAATTATCTTTGCGCAAAAAAAATCCTTATGTCAAAACCAGTTCGCGTTCGATTTGCTCCATCTCCAACAGGCCCTCTGCACATGGGAGGAGTTCGTACTGCTTTGTATAATTACTTATTTGCGAAGAAAAATAACGGTACGTTTATCATTCGAATTGAAGATACTGATCAGACAAGATTTGTTCCAGGTGCTCAGGATTATATATTGGAATCCATGAAATGGTGTGGTATTATGCCAACTGAAGGTCCTGGAATAGGAGGGGAGTTTGGCCCATATGTCCAGTCCGAAAGGAAACATCTTTACAAGCCTTTTGCAGATCAACTTATAGCGGATGATAATGCATATTATGCTTTTGATACAGCAGAGGAATTGGACAAGGTACGCGAACAAGCCAAGCAAATGGGGATGCCCAATTGGCAATACAACAGTGTAACTAGAATGTCCATGAGAAATTCTTTGACCCTTCCCAAAGATGAGGTTGATCGTTTGCTTGCCGAAAATGTCCCGTATGTTATTAGAATGAAAATGCCGCGTAATCGCGATGTTCGTTTTCACGATGTTATTAGAGGTTGGGTAGTGGTGAATACGAATAACTTAGATGATAAAGTTTTGTTCAAGAGCGATGGTATGCCTACCTATCATTTGGCAAACGTGGTGGATGATTATCTCATGAAAATCAGTCATGTGATTAGAGGAGAAGAATGGTTACCATCTGCACCTTTGCATTTTTTGTTATATGAAGCTTTTGGTTGGGATTGTCCTGAATTTGCTCATCTTCCATTGCTTCTTCGTCCTGATGGGAATGGAAAATTGTCAAAAAGAGATGGAGATCGATTGGGTTTTCCTGTATTTCCATTAGATTGGCACACATCGGAGGGTGAATTGTACTCCGGCTATCGAGAGAAAGGGTATCATCATCAAGCATTTATCAATATGTTAGCATTCTTAGGGTGGAATCCTGGGACGACTCAAGAAATTTTTAGTTTGGAGGAATTGGCGGAAAGTTTTTCGTTGGATCGTGTATCCAAGGCTGGAGCAAAATTTGACCCGGATAAAACAAGATGGTTTCAACAACAATATTTAAGGGCGACTCCGGATATTGACTTAGCTAAGGAACTTCAAAAGAATATCGATAAAAATATCCAACTTGGAGATTTGGAAATAATTTGTGGTTTAATGAAAGAAAGAGCCACTTTTGTTTCTGATGTTTTGAATGAAGGAAGTTATTTATTTGAGCGACCAACTAATTTTGATTTCGATACAATTTCAAAAAAATGGAAACCTGAAACACCAGCTTTGATTGTAGATTGGATGACTGAGATTGAAAAAATGGACAACTTCGATGCTGCTTCGGTTGAATTCGCATTCAAATCCTATTTGGAAACGAAAGGGGTTGGAATTGGTGCAGTCTTGTTGCCTTTTCGTTTATTGGTAACAGGAGTAGGAGCTGGTCCTGGAATGTTTGATATTTCGGCATTTCTTGGTAAAAGTGAAATCTTACATAGACTTAAATACGGCTTAGATCTTGTTGCTGAAAAAGTGAAATGAAGAATCTAATTGAGGTTTCTGGAATAAAGTTATATTGTTTTCATGGATGTCTTGAAGAAGAATCTCGAATTGGCGGTCACTACAGAGTAAATATAAAGTTGGAGACGGATTTTACACTCGCTGCTCAAAATGACGATTTATCCAAAACTATTGATTACGTTACGGTTAACGAAATTGTTGAATCCGAAATGCAAATTCCTGCAAAATTAATTGAACACGTAGGTCAGCGTATTTATTTGAGGATAAAATCTACATTTTCTAGTTGCTTAAAGTTGGAGGTTGAAATTGTGAAATTATCCCCTCCAATAAATGGAGATGTAGATTCAGTGGCGATTACGATTTCAGATTTTTATTAAATGATTGTTGAAGCTTGATATATTCTCAATTCATCCCAAGTTATTTTCTCTCCAACTTTGGCTTTGATTTGAGATAGTGAGTTTCCATTATAGGTTTCTAGAATCGATTGAATTTCACTAATTCTATGTTTATCCATGACTTCTTCGAGATTGATTTTTTCACTCCGAATTAATTGGGTTATATGACTGTAAATGGTGCTTTCTGACAATTGTCTGGTATGAGCGATTTCTGTTATTTTCATTCCTGATTGAATTAATTCCAATGTAATTTCACTAGTGCTCTGTTTTGTTGTTTTTTCTTTCGTTTTGTTGGATAAAATTTTTGTTTCAAAATCAATTGTATCAAGTATCAATTTTGATTTTTGATTTTGATGACGCAAGGCTTGTTGTGCGGAACTAATTTTTGAGATTTGATAATTCTCAATTTCTGGAATTTTAAATAGATTTTGAGATATTTCTATTCCAAAAGCAAGTTTTTCCGTTATTATCCGAGTTTTTTTGAGCTCAATTATTTTAGTCAAAAGCATTTCTGAGAATTCTTCGAGTTCATCAGAATATTGTTTGGTTTTTTTAATCAATTTTAGCTGTCCTATCTTCAAATACAGTTCACCCAAAATACCGTCGAATATAGGAAAGAAATAATCGTATGCTGCAGTTGTTCTTTCACTAATAAATGGTAGGTTTATTTCAGCGTTGAAGAGTTTATCGAGTTGTTTTTTAAATTTCACAGCATCTTCTTCAGACTGAGTAAGGGCATTGACAGTTTTTTTTATCCATTCTGTATTTTTGATTTTTTCAGATTTACTTGGAGCACCTAAATAACTTGCGGAATGAATACGGGCAAATTCAAGAATAGGATACCAATGAAAAGTTTCTGTAAGTCTTTTCCATAAATAGTTTCTCGTATCTTTTGCAAGTTGAAATTCAAGGTCGTGTAAATTCGTTTCATGTTGTGTAAATTCTCTCAATTGTTGATCCAACGAAATGGATTTATTTTCAATGGGTGTTAAAAGTTTAAGTCCGTCTAATGAGCGTAAACGAGAAAAAGCCACATAGGCTTGACCTGGTGCAAAAACGTCAGCCACATCTAAAATAGCTTTTTCAAAAGTCAAGCCTTGGCTTTTATGAATTGTAATTGCCCATGCAAGTTTTAGGGGATATTGAACAAATGTACCAATTACTTCTTCCGTAATTTCTTGAGTAGCTTCGTTCAAAGAATACTTAATATTTGACCACTCATATTTTTCAACCGTTATCTTTTTTTTCTCATCTGGAAATGCTACTGTAATTTCAAATTCACTCAAGAATACGACTTCACCGATTTTTCCATTGTAATAAGTTTTTTCAAAACCAATGTCATTTTTGATAAACATAACCTGCGAACCGATTTTTAATTCTAGTTTTTCTTCAATTGGAAACATGTGCTCGGGAAAATCACCCGTGATTTCTGCGGAATAGTAATACGATCTGGATGCAATTTTACTTAATTCTATCGCATTCATTTCGTCTGCTTTAGCATTGTGGGTGGACAAGGTGATATAACCTGATTTATTGATGCTGCCTACGTCTTGAACAATTTTGTCATTTAAAATTGATATGTGTTCTTGGCTTATGTAGTTTTTTCTTAAATTATTCAATAAATCAATAAATAAATTGTCTTGTTGTCTGAAAATGGTTGTTAATTCGATAACAAGTGGAGGAAAATCACGAAGTATTTGCGAATTAAAAAAGTAAATCCCTTGGTAGTAATTTCTCAATAAATTCCATTCGTCATTCTTAACTACAGGTGGCAATTGAAGTAAATCTCCAATGAACAAAACTTGCACTCCACCGAAGGGTTCATTGTGTCTACGTACAAATTTTAGCATCCAATCTATTGCATCGAGTAAATCAGCACGTAGCATACTAACCTCGTCTATGATGAGTAGCTCAAGATTGCGAATGATGGATATACGTCGCTTATTCATTTTAAAATGACGCTTCAAAGAGGATTTATTTTCGTGTTTGACATGTAATGTGTCATTCGCAGAATAGTCTTCCGGAATAAAAGCTCCAAACGGGAGTTGAAAAAATGAATGAATCGTAACGCCTCCAGCATTAAGGGCTGCAATTCCTGTTGGAGCAACTATGACGGTGTTTTTTTGTGTTGTTTCTACAATTTTTTTGAGAAGAGTAGTTTTTCCCGTTCCGGCTTTTCCCGTAAGGAAAATGGTTCGATTCGTTTGGTTTATAAATAATTCTGTGAGTTTAATGCTATTACTTGAGTCATTCGATCTATTCATACTTTAAGTTAAGCATAAAAAATGAAATTTGATTGAAAAATTATTTTCGACGAATAATTTGAGTCAGTTGATTCTATTTTCTGTAATTGTCCACGGCTTTACGCACAGAACCGTGTTCTTTCAATAAAGTAGCTGCTGTTTTTTCGTCAATGTTTAATTCTTCCATAATCATTCGAGTACCACGGTCAATCAATTTGACATTACTTAATTGCATATCCACCATTTTGTTTCCTTTGACTCGGCCCAGTTTGATCATCAGACTTGTAGAAATCATATTTAAAATGAGCTTTTGAGCCGTTCCGGATTTCATTCTTGTGCTTCCAGTCACGAATTCAGGACCAACTTCTGCAACCAATCCATGTTTAGCCAATTGAGCTAATGGACTTCCCGGATTACAAGTTATACCGGCGGTTAGATTTCCATTCTCATTCGCTTTTTGCAATGCTCCGAGTACGTAAGGTGTTGTCCCTGATGCAGCGATACCAACAATTATATCACTTTGGGTTATCTTGAATTCTACTAAATCCTTCCATCCCTGTTCCCGGTCATCTTCGGCAAATTCAACTGCTTTTCGGATTGCTCGATCTCCACCTGCTATCAATCCAACGACTAAACCATATTCAACACCAAATGTAGGGGGGCATTCACTGGCGTCAACAATCCCGAGTCTTCCACTGGTTCCTGCACCTAAGTAAAACAGTCTTCCGCCAAGCTTCATTTTTTCGGAGGCTTCTTCAACGAAATGAGCAATATTTGGTAGGATTTTCTGAATGGCAAGAGCAACTTTTTGGTCCTCTTGATTGATGCCATTTAGAAGTTCCAGAGTTGACATATTTTCCAGTCCATCGTATAATGAATTGGATTCGGTAATACGATTAATCATACTAAAATTGCTTTGTAGGAGTTTGGTTCAAAAAATACCTCCACACGCTCTTTGAGAGTTGTTGAAAGACTCATCCCTACAAAATCAGCTTTAATCGGGTATCTTCGATGCATTCGGTCTATAAGTACAACCGTTTTGATTGATTTAGTTGGTCTTTGTAAGATTTTTTTTAAAGCATATTGCATTGTAATTCCGGAATTTATTACGTCGTCAACGAGAACAACGAAAGCATCTGTAAGTTTGGCTTCATCAATCGAAAGTTTGATGGGATGATCTAATGGATTGCTTTTATCGAGTGTAATTTCAAAAAGGTTAATTTTTAAATTTGATTCCTTTTCAATTATAGCTTTCATTTTTTCTCCAAGGATAATTCCGTTTCCACAGATTCCGCCAAGAAAAACCTCTTTTTCATTGAAACAATTTTCGATGAGTTGATGTGCTAATCGTGTGATTTTTTGTTCAACCTGTGTGTGTGTTAAAATGCTTTGCATGAAATTATTTTGATATTACAAAGGTAATTGAACGTAGGTTAATTTATTCCCCGTTTTTCAATTGTTCATTAATTATTTCTTGTTCTCGAACGCGTTTGTCAATGATGTTAGAATATTCTAAGCTAACTGATTTTCCTTTTTCCACATAAGCTTTTGAAATGTATTTTTGAGCGTTCGTTAAATCACCTAAAACTTCGTAAGCAAATGCTATGTTGTGTGCTGCTTTGGCTCTTTCTTTGGGTCGACTCGAATTTTCATAAATTTTAGTCCAGGTTTGCAATGCTCCTTCCCAATCTTTCGATAGTGCTTGGCGTTCACCTACTTTGAATAATCTTTTTCCTTTTAACAATACTCTATTCTCCCAAAAATATAGAGGCACCACACACAAAGCAAATTGATTACCTGTTTCTTGACTAATATCCATTAACGCATTACTTTTACGAATCATCTTGGATAAAGCCTCCTGAACAGAAAACGACCGTTCAACCCATCTTTTAGAATGTCTATAACTATCTTCGTAGGCAATCTTTTTGTCCTTACTAAAATATACCCTAAAACCAGCCTGTGTTTTGGCAATACCCGTTACGGTTATCTCTTTATTTCCTCCTTGAAGCGCTCCCTGAATTACTTGAGTAACCGCACCGGCAGGATTGTCAATAAAAAAATCGGTGTCATAAAATTCGAGAACTAATATACCGTCCACATCATTTTTTTGACAAATCGTATCTACTTCTTCCCATGTTAATGGAGTGCTAAAACTTAAACTTTTTGGATCAGCAGATGGCTGAGCTTCCGTAATCTTAACAACTTGAAAACGATCCGAAGTGTTGAGCGTCTCGACCAAACTTTGTAAACATTGCTCAGATAAATCTTTATCAGTTAAGGGTTTTTCGCCACTTAAAGTTCCTTCTATTAATGAAACTTGCGAAGGAATCGATCGATTGAGAATGGCTAGTTTTTTAATTTCTTGAGGAACTGTTACTTTAGCAGGTCGCAAAACCTGAATTCTCATAGCTTTTTGCGTAGAACACGAGGTAATAATAATTCCCAGAAAAAGTAGTCCGAAAAATCTAAAAGGTAAGTTGCTCATCTGAATTGATTTGAAGTAAAGTTAGAAAAAAGACTTAACATGAGATAGTTCTTATTTCTTAGGAATTTAAAATTGAATTGTTGAAAGTAAAAACTCAGGTTCCTTCATCCGTCGTAAATTAAAACTAATTTTGAGAAAATACTATTCAAGTGGGGATTCTACGAATTGAAAATATTACAAAGCAGTTTCACGGAAAATATGCTTTAGAGGATGTGTCGTTGCAAATCGAGTCAGGTGAAATTTTTGGTTTGCTCGGACCCAATGGTGCGGGAAAAACAACATTGATTCGATTAATTAATCAAATTTTAACTCCGGATTCGGGTAAAATTTATTTTGAAGGTGAATTGTTGCGCCAAAGACATTTAGCATCTATTGGTTACCTACCTGAAGAACGCGGACTCTACCGGACGATGAAGGTTTTGGATCATTTGATTTTTTTAGCTCAATTACGTGGACTTAATTCTTCGGATGCGAAGAAACAAAGTGAATACTGGTTGAATAAAATGGAGATTACAGCTTGGGCAAACAAGCGAATTGAAGAGCTTTCTAAAGGAATGGCGCAGAAGATTCAATTCATTGGAACTGTTTTACATGATCCGAAACTTTTAATTTTGGATGAGCCCTTGAGTGGTTTTGATCCATTGAATGTTGAGCTCATACTTTCCTTGTTAAAGGAAATGAAAGAAGCAGGGAAAACCATTCTTTTGTCAACACACAACATGAAAAGTGTGGATGAAATTTGTGATCGTGCAGCGGTAATTTATCAGGCAAAAAAAGTGTGTGATGGAAGTGTAATGGAATTGCGAGAATCTATCAAGAAAGGATTTTATGGTTTGCGATTCCAGGGGAATATGATTGCATTTGTCAATGCTTTATGGACAGATTTTGAATTAGTTGAGAAGAAAGAATTGAGTTCGAATCGATTTGAAGCTGTGGTCTCCATGCGTTCTAGTGCTGACTTTGAAGATTTACTAAAAAGTTTGATTGGACAAGTAAAACTCGAGGCAGCTTGGGAAGTAATGCCAAGTATGCATGATGTATTTTTGAACAAGGTGCAAGAAGAGGATAATCAACAAAATATACAAAATGAAGAATAGTTGGATCATCGCGAAAAGAGAAATCAAGGAAAGGTTGAACTCGAAGTTTTTCCTGTTTTTCTTATTTATCGGACCTGTTTTGGTTTTGTTGACCTTATTTTTTCTCTTCAAAGCTGGTGATGAAGGAATTAATCGTGTTAAACTCCTTGTATCGGATGAAGGAAATGTTTTAGAGGGCATTTTACATACCCAAAAAAATAGTCCGGTTCAATACGAATTTTCGAAAGAGTATATCAGTTTTGAAGAGTTTAGAACCAAACCGGAATATCAGCAATACGATGCCTTATTAGATGTAAATCACAAAATTCTAGAGAATAAAACCTGTTTTGTGTGGTATCGTGAAAAGCCTTCCGTTGAGCGTCAAATAGGTATTCGCTTCCAATTGGAACGAAGAATGGAAGAGGTTATGGTGAATGAAACCTCCAAAATCACCATGTCAGACTATCGAAAAATTAAACAACCACTCAATTTGGCTTTTCGAAATGTATATGATCCCAAACAAGAAATCGATCATCTTGTTGGATGGTCAGGATTTGGATTTGGTTTGCTGACAATTCTATTCATTTTTCTTTTCGGTATGACGATTTTACGCAGTACAACAAGAGACAAAAGCAACAGAATTGTAGAAGTGATTTTGGCATCGGTAAAATCTTCCGAAATGCTCACCGGGAAAATAATAGGATTGGGAATCGTTGCCTTTATTCAATTTTTTGTCTGGTCTATTTTTGTATTTGTTGGGTTATATTTTTTCAGAGAAACGTTATTTCCAGATATCTATGATGCCTCAAATCAAGTGATGTATGGGTTAGGATCACAAGAAGGTATGTCTGATCAAGTGCTATATTTGAATAAGGTTGTTGAATTAGTATATGAGCGAATTAATTACGGAGTGATGATTCCAGTTTTTCTATCATTTTTTGTCTTTGGATATATTTTTTATGCGTCATTTTTTGCTGCTATAGGAGCGAGCTCAGGTTCGGAGAGTGATGGACAGCAATTCATTATTCCTTTGATTGCTCTTTTTGGAATCGCCATTTATGCTGGTTATCTGGCAGTTGAATTTCCAGAAAGTTCCCTTGTCACCTATCTTTTTTACATTCCATTTACTTCACCCATGGTTGCTCTAGTGAAATTAGCCCAAGGTTTCGAAGCAGGACAAACCTACACGTTGTTACTCTCTTTTTTGACCTTGATTGTTTCAGCATTTTTATCGATTCAATTGGCGGCACGTATTTATAAAAATGGAATTTTACAATTTGGTCATCGTCTTTCAGTAAAGCAATTATTCCAATGGGTGAAGCGAAAATAAATCGGAAAGCAGTTATTGATTTAGGAACCAATACGTTTAATCTTTTGATTGTTGAATTAATTGAGGGCAAATGGCGTAGAGTTCATTCTGAAAAAGATGGCGTTGCTTTAGGGATGGGAGGAATCAATCAGAAAATGATTACGGATGATGCCATGGATAGAGCGGAAAAAGCCTTGTTGCATTTTAAGGAAGTTGCTCATTCTTTTGGTGTCCAAGAGATTAAAGCAATCGGGACAAGTGCCATTCGAGATGCGAAAAACCAACACGATTTTGTCGAACGAATTCGAACTAACGTTGGAATTGACATTACCGTAATTTCCGGTGACGAGGAAGCGGATTACATTTATCAAGGTGTTCGTAAAACGATTGATTTTGAAAAACCTTCCTTGATCATGGACATTGGTGGAGGAAGTACAGAATTTATCTTAGCGAACGAATTCGGGATTTTACAAAAGGTAAGTTTAAACATTGGTGTATCCAGAATTTTTCAACTTTTTTCATTCTCGGATCCTGTTAATTCAAACGAGGTAAAGCTCTTAGAAGAATGGTTGGAGGAGCAATCGCAAGGTTTTTTTGATCAAATAGAGGTAAAACGCTTAATTGGTGCTTCGGGAAGTTTTGAAACATTTTATGAATTAATTCACAACGAAACGATTCCTTCTTTAGATGCAGCGATTAATTTGCCATTTTCGGAATTCTACAATGAACTCGATACATTGATTTATTCAACTCAGGCAGAACGAGATATCAACCCGTGGATTGTTCCTATTCGAAAAAAAATGGCTCCGTTCGCAGCTATAAAAACGAAATGGGTTATAGATAAATTAGGAATTACAGAAACGTATCTTTCGCCTTATTCTTTGAAAGAAGGAGCGCTGTAATTATCTAAAAATCAACTCATCCAAAAACACCCACGTTTTATTTCCTTTTCCTAAATGCCAATCCGGACAAACTCCTGGATTTTTAATCGAGTAGCGAATTGATTTTACTGATGTAGATTTATTTGAATCGAGGATGAATTCCATATTATCCGGGTTTTTATCAGAAGGATCAGCACTTTTGATTTGAATTGGACTAAGTTTTTGGAAGGTTTTTCCATCAGCAGAAATTTCAATTTCGATTTGAGAAGGATAAAAAATCCACGATTTTTGGTCACGAATAGCTGAAACACCAAATTGACTTAGGTTTCTAGGTTCATCAAAAATGATTTCAGCTTGAACATCCGTTCCGTAGAATCCTTGCCAATCGCCTGTTCTAAATTCGTTTCCTCCTTTGATTCCATCTATCAATGAATTTGGTCCTGATGCTGCATATTGGTTCGCATAATTTGTTTTTAGATTCAAATGAACGGTTGGATCTTTTTTGATCAATTTGCTTTGAACTATAGCGCTGTGATAAATTTCCCTGGGATTATTTCTTCGTTGAAGTTTCAGTTCAATGGTTGAAGTTTTATCGATGATAAACGGTCTTTCGTAAACCAACCATTCTCCTTCGTTGATGCGATAAAGTGGAATAAATTCATCCACTTCGTTTAATTTTATATATCCAATACCAACTTTGATTTTATCTTCAAAAATTCTCTCTTCGTTGGTTAAAAATGGAGTAGGAACAAAGGTTTTTGGAAGTTCTGCCTCAGGAGAACCATTCATCCATTTATCTGAAGCTTCTTTCGGTGTTGAGCCCATTTCAAATTCAAGGAGACCGCCGTATGTCAATTCTTCATGGGATAAATAACTTCGATAAATAGGCTTGCCATTCAACTTTATTTGTTGAACGTACTTATTTTCTGAAGACAAATTTGGCGCAGTGATAAATAAAGTTGCTCCATTTTCGAACTTCATTTCTGTTTGTTTAAAATTTGGTTTTCCGATTTCGTAATAAGGTTTTCCCGGAGCAACAGGATAGAATCCCAAACTTGATAAAACATACCAAGCCGACATTTGGCCACAGTCTTCATTACCCGATAATCCATCTGGTTTGGAAGAATACAATTCGTTTATTATTCGGTCAACATAGAATTGCGTTTTGTAAGGATGATTCGTGTAGTTGTATAAATAAGCCATGTGATGGGAAGGTTCGTTACCATGAGCATATTGTCCAATCAAACCTGTAATATCGGCCTGTTCTCTTCCACTTAATGAGCTTGATGTTGTGAATAGTCGATCTAGCCAAGATTCTAATGAATCTTTACCGCCTAAATATTTTGAAAGTTCTTGAATGGCATGTGGAGCAGCCATCGAATATTGCCAGCTGTTCGCTTCAGTATAATTGAAATTTACTTCACTTGGATCAAACGGTGAATACCATTGAGCTCCTCGTTTTGCACGCATAAATTTTGTACTTGGGTCGAGAACATTTAAAAAATTGAAAGATCGTTTTCTGAATTCATTTTCAATGGCAGTATTACCCATTTTTTTAGCCATTTCAGCAATGCAAAAATCGTCGTATGCGTATTCGAGCGTTCTCGAAACTGATTCTGGCTCTTGATCTGCGGCAATAAAACCGTGCTCAGCAAAGTGTTTCTTTCCATATTCATCCAATCTTGCAGTTGCCACTATAGCCTCCAATGCAAGAGTCGTATCAAAATCACGAATTCCTTTTAAGTAAGCATCTGCAATTACAGAAACACTGTGGTAGCCAATCATACATTCCGTTTCATTTGCTGCCAACTCCCATACTGGTAAGTCTTTACCTTCTTTGTATTGGCGTAAAAATGTTTGAATGAAATCGGATGTTCTCTTTTGTTGTGTCAGGGTGAATAGGGGATGAGCGCCACGATACGTATCCCACAAAGAAAATACCGTGTATTGATTTTGACCTTTGGATAAATCATGTAGGAATCCATCACGACCTCGGTATTTGTTTCCGTAGGTATCAGAAAATAAATTTGGAGCTAAGAAGCTGTGATACAATGCAGTGTAAAATATCGTAGCTTTTTCTTTGTCCTCCAATGAGATTTTAATTTTACTCAATTCATCGTTCCATTTTTTCGTTGTTTTAGCTCTTATTTCATCTAATTCCCAAGATGTTATTTCAGAAGTTAAATTGGTTTTGGCGCCTTCGCAACTAGTAGCTGAGATTCCCACTCGAATTTTAAGAACGTCCATTGATTTTGGAAATTCCAAAAGAAGTTTGTGTTGCCCATTTTTTGTAATCAATTTGGCTTTTTTGTAAGGAATGGAAGTTTCTAAGTGAAAATAAAAATGTTGTTTAACCGCCCATGCCTCTGAAATTCTTGATCCTTCAATAGTTGTATTATTAATGGTTTTGATTGAATAATCCAATAGTTTGTCCCGGTGATCCAAATCAATTAAAATAAATCGTTTTTCTTTTTTGTTTTGAAATGTATATTCGTGTATTCCCGCTCTGTCGGTCGTTGAAAGTCTAACTTTGATGTTGGGATCTTTCAAAATTACTTCATAATATCCTGGGCTTGCTTTTTCACTATCGTGCGAAAATGAAGAGCCATAACCATTTTTTGAAAGATAACCCGGAATTGTTTTCGCTTTTTTAGATTGTGGAACCACCAACAAATCACAATAGTCGGGAACACCTGTTCCGCTTAGGTGGGTATGAGAAAATCCATAAATAATAGAATCACTGTAATGGTATCCCGAGCAACCATCCCATCCATCATAACGGGTGTCCGGGCTCAATTGAATCATTCCAAATGGAGCTGTTGCACCGGGAAATGTATGACCATGACCTCCAGTTCCAATGAAAGGGTTTACAAAAATGGAAGGAGAGTAGTTGGAATTATTCCCGGATAAAATTCGAGCTTGTGCGCTATCCGAATTCGATTTTAGTTTATCCAAGGTAGGATTTTGAGCTAAAATCGCGGATTGAAAAGCTCCAAAAATGAAAATTATAATAAAATACAGGCGGTTCATTGATATAAATTAATAAACCAAAAATACAATAAAGCTTCGAATTATACGGCTACATCGAATTCACGAAGCGCATCATTCAGGGATGTTTTGATATCTGTTGATTCTTTGCGTTTTCCAATGATTAATGCGCATGGAACTTGGTATTCTCCAGCAGGAAAAGATTTTGGCATTGAACCAGGAATTACCACACTTCGCTCCGGAACATAACCCCGGTATTCGACAGCTTCTGAGCCTGAAACATCAATGATTTTGGTTGATTTAGTAAGAACTACATTCGCTCCTAATACGGCTTGTTTTCCGACACGAACGCCTTCTACAACGATTGCCCGCGATCCAATAAAGGCATCATCTTCAATGACAACTGGAGCTGCTTGAAGTGGTTCTAATACGCCACCAATTCCAACACCGCCGCTGAGGTGAACATTCTTTCCGATTTGCGCACATGAACCAACTGTTGCCCATGTGTCAACCATAGTGCCTGAATCTACATAAGCACCAATATTCACATACGAAGGCATCATGATAACACCGGGAGCAATGAAAGAACCATAGCGAGCAAGACCGTGAGGCACAACACGAACACCCAGTTCGGCATAGCCTTTTTTCAAAGCCATTTTATCGTGAAATTCGAACGGCCCAACTTCAATAGTTTCCATTTTTCGAATCGGGAAATACATCACCACCGCCTTTTTCACCCATTCGTTCACAATCCAGTCTCCAGTGTCGGAAGGCTCAGCAACTCGAATTATTCCTTTGTCTAGTTCTTCAATGACATGATTAATGGCGTGAATGGTTTCAGATTCTTTCAATAATTCGCGATTTTCCCACGCAGCTTCAATAATGGATCTCATAGTAATTCTTTGTTGCAAATATAACGACAAAAAAATGATAGGATTTTTTAAAATGACTATTTGGAAATAAAAACTTTTATTATATTTGCACTCTCAAATTTTGAGAAACAGTTTCCTCCTTAGCTCAGTTGGTTAGAGCATCTGACTGTTAATCAGAGGGTCGCTGGTTCAAGTCCAGCAGGGGGAGCGGATAAACCCGGTGAAACTTACGTTTTACTGGGTTTTTTGTTGGTTTTTAGTTTGGTTGTGAACCGGATCAAGTCAAAAAGGATCAAGTCAAAAAGTTGGGGACTAGGCATAACTTTTAGATAATCGAAAGAGGAAAAATAGTTCAAATCAAAAAAGTTGGAATCACGAATCAACAGCAATTTATTACTGCAAATTAACCTTTTGGTGAATCACATTACTAAAATTCTTTAGTTTCTTCGAATATTTGATTCCCATTTACAGAAATTGATACCGTTCCTGCACTTGTGCCAAAAGAATAATCATTTACGATTACATTATCCCCCATGATATTTATCGTGCCGTTGGAAGTATATGCACTTCCTACAGAGGTAACATAGGATATGGCGCCATTTGGCAAAAGTTCAAATGAGTAATACATATATGCTTCATAAATAAAGCCGTTCTCATCTTGCGGAAAATCAAATGTTGATTTAATCAATTCCGTTTCACCATTTTGTTTTTTATAGTGTCTAATAACTTGATTAGTTAACTTAAAATCTGGATAATACTCATTGATCTTCGTGATATTTATTTTTTCTTCCTCCGTAAGATTTTCCTTTTTTTCGAAGTAGGTTGCTTGACTAAATAGATTAAAACAAATGAATGTTATTGAGAATACTAGAATAGATTTCATTTTACTGTTTTTTTAAATTTCTTTACAAATCTACTATTATAAAAAATATAACAACCCCTTTTATTGAGCGTTGAGGACAAACTTCACCCTTTTAGGATTATTCAAAATCGTATAAAATAAATCTAATTTATTGGTGGCCTTGTTACACGTTCAAAAAGAGCATTTTAAAGCTCCTTGGTTAAATAAAACAGCAGCAATCAGTGCATAGAATAATTCAGAATTTCACGGTTGAAAATCAATACGACCATATGAAATTGTCTCCACACTGCGTAGACAATTAAGTATGATTAATCTGTTGAAGTCTTTGAGTGAAGTAAGGTGATTGTTTTAAAAGAAAAAATAATAAATTTGCTTTCAGAAGGGTATTAAAAGAGAAAATCCAAAGAAAAGTTCAAAAATAATAATAACCCTTGACCAAACTGGAACAGTACACCAATTTGTAAATTCATGAAGTACTCCAGGTTTAATGGCAATACTAACTAATTGCTTTTCAAAAAACTCAATTGGCATTAATTTAGCAACCCCAGACAAAGTAAAGAGAGCAAAAATTAAAATTCGAAAACACCAAATAAGCTTTGATCGATTGTTTAAATCAAAATTTAGTATTGATTTCATATTTACTTTTTACTTGTTTATTCCAAAAAATTATTCATGCAATAAAAACATAATATACTTCGCCGGAACAGCAAAATTTATATTTTGAATTCCTTGTCCAACAATTGCAGAAACAGAAATACCTACTATTTCACCTTTCATGTTTACAACTGGGCCACCACTATTTCCTGGTGAAATAGGTGCCGAAATTTGAAGTAATTCATAGTCATAAGGTTCTTCTCGTTGGATATTACTAACATTCCCTTTTGTGATTGTACCCTCTAATCCAATTGGAGAACCCGCCACCATGATATCAGAACCTATTTTCGGGTATTTATCGTTAATTTTTAAATATTGATCAACGGATTCGTCAACTAATTCAAGAATACAAACATCATGTGTTTTATCTATCTTTTTAATTTTTGCCGTAAATTTTTTCTTATCAGACATCCTAATAATTTCCCAGCGGGTTCCTCCTTCTACAACATGGTAATTTGTAACAACGATGTTCGGACCTATAAATGCACCAGAACCTAGCCCTAGCTTTTTATTTCCTCGAAAATTCATTACCGTAACCGAAGTGTTTAACAATAATTCTGGTAAATCTACTTCGTTTGTTTGTTTAGCAGTAGTATTACTAGAGCTTTCTTTTTTAGTAACTAAGGTATCCTTTTTGGGTTTATTTTCATCGGCAGAAGGATTACCAACAAAATTATCGAGTTCTGTCCTATCACAAGAAATAAGTAATAGGGAAAATAAAAAATAAAATTGGATTACTTTCATCAAAAATCTAATTTAAAATTTTACAAATTTCTTTGTAGATCTAATCCCTTCAATAGAATAATGAAAGTAATAGTATCCCGATTCAAATTCTGATATATTTATTATTCTGGTGGTATTACCAGAAATAAAAAGTTGATCAATAATTCTACCTGCTTGATCCGATAATATCAGTTCTATCTTATCATCTCCGTCATTCCTTATATTTAATACTTCCACAGCTGGATTTGGATAAATAGTAACTAAATGATTCCCGGAATCTACTTCAGAAATATCGGATGTTAAAAGAGGTGCATTGTAATAACTTTTTGTTAAGCAGGCGCTGTCGTTTGCAGCTATTTTAACCCAGTAATAATAATTTACTGTATCTATATTTCCAAATTCACAATATTGGTTAGATTGATTTTGAATGATTGTTTCACTATTCGTAGATTTTGGTTCAAAACCCCATATCATGATTGGATAATCCAAGGTTGTGTATAATACCGTACTACCGCTATATAAGGGTTGAATTTGTGTTCGGTCCAGGGCATATCCATTTATTAACGAGATTGAAAGTGTATCGCTACCTTTGCAAGTTGTTCCCCAAATATTTTCTATTACGATAACTGAAGCTATAATTGTTGAATCAAAATCAACAAATATGGAGTTATACTCTTGGGCTTGAATTTGACCATTTACTATTTGCCATTCGATTTGATTACCAGCATTAGTTACAGAATAATTCATCCATGATGCATTCGAACACAAAATTGAATCACCTGTAATTTGTGGTAAAGGTGATATAATAAGTTCAAGATAAATACTATCCGTTTTTAAACACTCATTTTGTAATGATGTTTCATAAATCAAATAACCGGAGGTATTCGGATTAAATGCGATATTTACCGCAGAGCCATTCCAAGTCCAATTAATTGACTCATTCGAATTCGAATTCGAAACGTTAAATGGAACTCCTGAACAAACTATTGTATCACTTGGCAAAGCAAATTCTGGTGATGGAAGAACATGAACATATATAAAATCATTATCAAAACAAGTACTACTTGAATATCCTGTAACCTCATACCATCCAGAACTTTGAGTAACAAAAGGAACACTATCTTGAATTCCTCCAGACCATATGTAAAAATCAGCACCAGTACCAAATAAAGTTGTTTCATTTCCGGAGCATACAAAAATTGTATCAGTATTGTTTGCGGAGACGAAATCAGCATTATTTATTGTTATTGTCACTGAATCACTCACTGCTGGGCAAGGGCCAGAACCATCTGGATCATTTGTAGTTAAAATTAGTGTAACTGAACCTAACGACTCTTCCGGTAGACTTGGGTAATAGGTACAATTTAAGTTCGAACTATTCGAAAATTCACCTGTTCCTCCACTCCATGTCGAGCTTGCGGCAGAGCCCCCAATACTTCCATTATTCAATACAATAGACTCACCTGCACAAATATTACTGTAGTTTCCTGCATTTGCATTAGCAGAAAGATTAACTGCTACAACCCAAGAACCTGTGGATTGGGTAAATGCATTACATGTACCATCTTTTGCCCAACGAGTATAGGTTGTGTTTGCCGTTAAGTTAGCAGGAGGATCATAAGTAGCACTGTTTGTACTTGCCATATCTACTCCATTTACCTGCCACTTATACGTAATCGTATTATCTCCTCCAATGGCAGCACTTGAACTTGTGATACTTGCAGGATCGCCATTGTAACAAATCGTTTCTCCTGTTGTATTGATAGCTCCAGCCGTGAATTGTGGATGAATAGTATAAACAAACGTATTTGTACTAGCTGTTGATGAACCACAATCAGAAGAACCAGTTGCGTCAACTAGCACTCTGTAATAAGTGGTGCTCGTAAGTGCAGGTGGATCGTAGGTTGAATTAGTTTGTGAAGCAATGTTG